>Ga0326727_10013516_pt1 | contig 18146 bp, 15 predicted proteins | sample MB2enrmetagenome_FD_207643 | JGI IMG/M metagenome (GOLD analysis project Ga0326727, IMG submission 207643) | Lab enriched peat soil microbial communities from McLean, Ithaca, NY, United States - MB29MY | ecosystem: Environmental > Terrestrial > Soil > Wetlands > Peat | place: USA: New York...
GCAGCAGTTGCGAAAGACCCTCGCCAACCGTCCCGACTTGCTGGCCAACGCCGCCCTTAGCCTAGAAGACCGCAAGCTCCTCGAAACGTTTCGTCAGAGACAGGCTACTTAAAACGTCTTGACCGCTGAAGGCTGCTCCGCGCCCACTTGGCCCACAGCGACCGCGGCCACAAAGAAGTTTTCCCCTGTGGTTGGGCTTCCGGCCAGCCGCCGCAGCATGGCCAACTGGCCCACATGGGTCAGCGCGTCGGCCACCGGCCCTTGAAACAGCCGGTCTATCTCCGCATGCAACCGCTGGTCAGAGGCCAGATACGCATCAAATGCTCCAAGCGCCGCGAAGAATCTCTGCTTTTCCGCACCCCACGCAAGCGGCTCGGAGTTATGCCAGCGTTGGTTGCCCGCGGCCATGCTCAGCGCCCAATCGAACAGGTCGCCCATGTGCGCCAGAATCTCGGCCGGCTGCCGTCCCGCGCCGTCAAAAGAGGCAAAACTCTCCGGCGCGCCGTCCAGCGCCCGCGCCGTCCGATAAGCCAATGTAGCCAACGTGTGCCGCAGCAATTCGCGTTTCTCGTCCATATGCGAAAACTATAACGCAATGATCCTTTCCGCACCGAAAGAGGGCTTGCTTTTTCGTAACAAATCTGTTAAGGATTAGTACATCACTTGCTCCCCGTCTGACTGCCGAAAGGCCTCAGGCGGGGTTATTTACTTTTAGCCTTAGAAGAATCTCTAGAAAGCAGCCAGAGAATACATCCCTCCAACCAAATTTGGGAGATACTCGCATGATGGAACCTAAGCAGAAGCGTGCCATCGCCTATGTCGATGGCCAGAATCTATTTCACTCGATCAAAGATGCCTTTGGCTACACCTTTCCTAATTTCGACATACAGCTCTTGGCACAGGCAATCAGCGTAACTCAGGGCTGGGATATCGTGGAGTGCCGTTTCTACACTGGAATCCCCAATCCGGGGGACAACGCTTTCTGGAACGCCTTCTGGGTGAAAAAGACTGCCCAGATGGGACGAGCTTGCGTCAAAGTCCTCGCACGTCCGTTGCGCTATCGCAATAAGATTGTTCGACTTCCGGATGGCAGCAGCCACAGTTTCCTTACCGGGGAGGAGAAGGGAATCGATGTGCGCATCGCTCTGGACATCCTCACCGGAGCTATGAATCGAACGTACGATGTGGCCCTTGTGTTTAGCCAGGACCAGGATCTGTCGGAGGCCGCATCGGAGATTCGTACCATTGCTCAGCAGCAAACCCGCTGGATCAAGATTGCCTGTGCATTCCCATGGAGTCCGGCTGCGCACAATAAGCGAGGAATCAACAGCACAGATTGGATGAAGATCGATCGAGCAGCCTACGACAAATGCATCGATCCCAGAGACTATCGCGCGTGACGGCAAGCGGAGGCAAAGGGTTTTGTAGTAAACTTAAAATTCTGAGTTCAACCCCAGGATAAGACAATGTCAATTCATCCCGTAATGCAACGCTTGGCCGACAAGCTCAAGCGCACCGACCTTCCCGAGTTCGTTCCCGGCGACCAAATTCGCGTCCAGGTGAAAATCAAGGAAGGCGATAAGGAGCGGCTTCAGGCCTTCGAGGGCCTGGTGATCGCCATCAACAAGGGGCCGCAGGGCACCTTCACCGTCCGCAAGATGAGCTTTGGCCAGGGCGTGGAGCGCATCTTCCCCTTCAACTCCAAGGTCATCGACAAGATCGAAAAGGTGCGCAGCTACAGGGTCCGCCGGGCCAAGCTGTTTTACATTCGTGGACTGCGCGGCAAGGCTGCCCGCCTCAAGGAAGTGGATCGCGTTACCGGCAAAGTTCGCGCCTAAAATCCAAAGAGCCAAATGCTCACCAGACCCCCGGCCCACTCGGCTGGGGGTTTTGCTTTGTATTTTGACCTTCGCTTTCTATACTCGACCCATGGCAATAGGCCCGGTCTGCGGATGGACGCTCGAGAACGCCGCGCGCATGCGTGGAGCGCTGCGCATTGCCGGCATCGACGAAGTGGGCCGAGGTCCGCTGTTTGGCCCGGTGGTAGCCGCCGCTGTAATTCTCCACAAGGGCTGCCATCTCGGAGACCTCAACGACTCGAAGAAGCTCTCTGAGAAAAAGCGCAACGAGCTCGAGCCCGAGATCCGCGCCAATGCCATCGCCTGGGCCATCGCCGTGGTCGATGCCGAGACCATCGACCGCATCAACATTCGCCAAGCCTCGCTGCTGGCCATGCGTCTGGCCGTCGAGCAACTGGCGCTCTCGCCCGACTATCTCCTCATCGACGGCCGCGACACCATCGACTGGCCGTGCCCGCAGCAGGCGGTTATCCAGGGCGACGCCACCAGCTTTTCCATCGCGGCAGCAAGCGTGCTGGCCAAGGTGCACCGCGATCGCCTGCTCGTCGAGCTCGACCGCGAGTTCCCCGGCTACGGCCTCGCCCAGCACAAGGGCTACTGCTCGCCCGAGCATGTCGCGGCGCTGGCCCGCCTCGGCCCCACTCCGCTGCACCGCAAAAGCTTTCATCCCGTGGCGCAGACAGCGTTACAATTCCCTCAATTCTGAAATCTCTCGGAGGCTCGCGATGGCGCGCTGGCGTTGGCTGTGCATTCTCCCCGCTGCGTGCCTGTTGCTGGCCGGCTGCGAAAAGCGCAAAGCCAATAAGCCCGATCCCACCAAAGGCACGGTTACCGGTGTTGTCTTTTGCGCGGATACGGGCAAGCCTGCGCGCTTTGCCACGGTCATCCTCTCAGCCGCCCCCAAGAACGACGAAAAGCTTGAACCGGGCAATCCGCTTCCGGCAACGGAAAGCACCGTGACCGGATTGGATGGGCGCTTCACCATCGAGGCCGTCGCACCCGGCCGTTATCTTGCCTTCGCCGTGCTCGATGGTTATCTCGATCCATCGATGGGCCTCGATTTCACCCGGCTCAATGCCCTGGCGAGCGACGGGCAGCGCCATCGGGATGCGATCGAGCAGTGGAAGGATCATCTGACCGAAGTGACAGTGAGCGTGCGTCGCACCTCCGACCTGACGCTTCAGGTGGAACGCGCTGCCGAGATCGATGGAACGGTAACTTATGACGATGGCAGTCCAGCTATCGGAATGCACTTCCAGCTCTTCAGAAAGACCGCCAAGGGAGATTGGACTGAAGCCGGCACGGCTCTGCTGAGCGGCTGGTCTATCTCCCAGACCAGCAACAGTCACGGCCATTTCAGCCTTACGAATCTGTCCGCGGGAGAATACACCGTCTGCGCCTTGATGCCGGCCGATGAACAAGACGCAGCCCCGCGCGTTTGCCTCGGCAACACCTTTCGCAGGAAGGACGCCAAAACCGTCAAGGTTCAGTCCGGAGAGAGCGTGAGCGGCGCAGACATCGAAATCCCTCTCTCCGGCTTGCATACCGTTGCGGGAACCATCTCGGCTCTTTCCGACGGGCATCCGCTGGGCCACGGTACGGTGCGTTTGCTCTATGCGGATGACCGGGAAGTGGCGCGACAGACATCGGACCTCGACGAGGGAAGCTTCACGCTCGAGTACGTTCCTGAAGGCAAATACATCCTCGAAGTCAGCGGCGCGGAAGACGCGGAACCGAAGGCCCCCGAAGCGGCTCCCGGCGATTCCGGCGCCGCAGCCTCAAAAACCAACGCCGTTCATCACTACGCAGATAAGGAACTGCCGCTCAACGTGCTCGGCGACATGGATGCGATCCAGATTCAACTTTCCGCCGTCCCGATTGAAAAGCCCAAAGAGCAGTGACCGTCGGGCGGCGTTCGCGACAGCTTCTTCGCGGCAGTCATGCGGCCTGCGCCCTTCGCCGCTGCACCGCAAGAGCTTTCAACCGGTACCCCAAGCCTTCCTGCAATTCGATTGACAGACGCATTTGAAGGCTGTCCGCAGGGGGCTGAACAGGATGCGTCTGAGACAACGACGGGGTTAGAAGAAGAGTTGGAGGCCAGTAAAATGAGTTTGTAGCGTTATGAGGGAGGGCCATGGAAATCCCCGAAAATCTTCTCGGCGGAAAAGAGACGAAGCTCTTCGATCCTCAGAATGCCCCTTTAGGCGGGGGCACCGAAGTGCTCGATGCGAGCGTGGTCCGGCGCGGCGATCGATGGTGGATGTACCTTGCCGGGCAGACGGGCGGATATGGCGCTACCCAACTCTTCAGCGCTTCACTCGACCCCGGAGCACCCCTCTCAGTGCACAGCTGGAGACTCACTCGAGACGAAGCCGGCCAATTGGCGCCTCTCGCCGGACAGAGCGTGAGCCACCAGTGGGACGGCAGCGGGGGGCGGCATTGCCCCTCGTATGTTAGAGGATGGGACCCGCGTAAGCACGAATGGGTGGAACGAATCTACTACGCAGGCGCCGCGGAAAGCCTTTGGGGACCTTATACCATCGGGTTTCTAGAATGGAACGGGGAGGCGTGGATCGATCAGCCCACGCCTGCGTTTGCCGCGAACGAGGATTGGGAACACGGAAGTGTATATGAACCAAACCTCATCTTCCACGACGGCAAGTGGAAGATGTGGTACGTGGCGGGGGCGAACCACGAGAACTACCTGGTGCAGGGCTACGCCGAGAGCGACGATGGGGTGAGCGGATGGAGCCCACACGCCGTCTTCGCCATACCCGAGATGAGGATGTTCGATTTTTGTGTCCGCGAGCGAGCCGGTTCGTTCGATGCGATCTTTGCGCGTGTGTGGGTCGGAGATGGCAGCGCGCCGGCCGAAACCGGATTGTGGTGGTGCCGAGCAGAGGAGCCGTCGAAAGTTCTGTCAGATTGGACCCAGCCTACACAGATAATGACCGCGGAAGATCGCGGATGGCACGGTGGACCTTGGAAGCCCTCATTTCAGTTCGACAGCGAGAATGCAAACCACGCATTCGTGTTCTTCGACGGGCTTTATCGAACCAGTGACCCTGGTCCATTTCCATTCGCCTTTACCCTTGGGTGCCTTGAAGTTGAACTTCCGATAACTCATGTGAAGTTATAAATTCCAACCAACCCCCGATTTCGAAAATCGCAATATCCCTGCCTTAACAATTTAAAGGTAACAGTACGAGTTTCGGTAAATGAAAACACACCCTATGCACTGACAGTTCGCGACCGTCGCCGCTGCATCCACGCCAACACCGGTCTCGCCGCCAGCAGCACGGCAAGCACAATCGTCAGTCTCAGCGGGCTTAGCACGCCGGGTTTCACCTGCCACCAGTAATGAATGATTCCGCAAACTGCGGCCACATAAACAAGCTTATGGAGGCGGTTCCAGTTTTTCCCGCCCAGCTTGCGGATGGCCCAGGTCGTCGATGTCAGGGCCAGGGGCACCATCAACAGCCACGCGGCCACGCCCATGGTGATAAAGCGGCGTTTCGCAATGTCATTCAGCATGGCGGGTACGTCGAAGTTCGCGTAGAGCGCGACATAAGTGAGCATGTGCAGCGTGCCGTAGAAAAAGGCAAACAACCCCAGCAGACGGCGGAATCTGATGAGCCAACTTAAGCGCGGAGTCAGACGGCGCAGCGGCGTGATGGCCAGCGTGAGGATGATCAGCAATAGGGTAGTGTATCCCGTGGAAAGCTCGATGTTGGCTGTGGGGTCGGGACCAAGCGTGTTGGTCGCGGCCTCGTAGACGAGCAAGCCGAACTGCCAAAGGCAGGCCGCCCAAGTAAGTGTCTTCAGAAGGATCAGGGTCGATCGTTTCATGGTGGCCTTCAAGCGGATTTAGCGGGCCGGCGCGGCCGTTGCTTTTCTGAGATGGACTTGATAATCAGCCGGTGCTCAGCGCACGGGTCAAAAGCGACCTTGGCTCTTGCTACTGCCTCGCGCATCAATGCTTGAACTGCCTGAGTCTTCAATGTGGCGATCGAAGGAAGCACGACATGCTTTGCGGCCTTGCCGCTTCCGCGCAATATCTTGTCGGGATCGGGCAACGCGGCCCCTTGAAGAAAAAAGAGACTCACCCAGCGAGGAAACAATGCGATAGAGAAGACGGCCTCCGAGGTTCGTTCCGTGGGACCATATCCAATGGCCAGCGCGTTGTAATTGTCATAGACAAGCTCAAGTGCGGTTGGATAGAGCTTGCGCATTTCAGCACGAATGGCCTTGGCGTGAGAGGCAATCTCGGGAGTGTACTTGGCCATGAATGAGGCTAGTTGTTCCTCTGCTTCTTTGGTTTTCGGCATCTTGTCTTCCCGCCTCAGTAGTTCCTCTTCAGATCCATCCCGGTGTACAGCGAAGCCACCTGATCCGCATAGCCATTGAACATGAGCGTCGTCCGCCGCTGCGCGTAGAACGGCAACCCGATGCGCCGCTCCGTCTTCTGGCTCCAGCGCGGGTGATCCACGTTTGGATTCACATTCGAGTAGAACCCATACTCGTTCGGAGCCTGATCGTTCCACGTCGTCTCGGGTATCTTTTCCACGAAACGAACGGCCACAATCGATTTGGCTGACTTGAAGCCGTACTTCCACGGCACCACGATCCTTGCCGGCGCGCCGTTCTGGTTGGGCAGCACCTCGCCATAAAGGCCAAAGGTCAGCAGCGCAAGCGGGTGCATGGCTTCATCCATGCGGAGGCCTTCGGAGTAGGGCCAGTAAATCGCCTGATCCAGCGACCACTTCTCCACGTGCTTGTCGTAGTAGGAGAGGAACTGCACATATTTAGCCGACGGCAGCGGATCGCATAGCTTGATGAACTCCGACAGCGAGTAGCCAACCCAGGGAATCACCATGCTCCAGGCCTCCACGCAGCGATGGCGATAGACGCGATCTTCCAGTGGCCGCAGCTTGAGCAGTGTGTCGATGTCGAAGGTCTTCGGCGCTTTTACCTTGCCGTCCACGCGAATGGTCCACGGCCGCGTGGGCAGGCCGCCGGCATTCTTTGCGGGCTCATCCTTGTTCACGCCGAACTCATAGAAGTTGTTGTAGTGAGTGACATCGTCGTAACTGGTCAGCTGCTCGCCGGTAGTGGTGAGCGGGCTCTTCACCGTGTCCAGCTTGGTTCCGGCCAACACATTGCCGCGCGGCCAGAGCACGCCTGCCAGCCGGTCCGTGCCCAGCGCAGCCACACCCGCGGTCACCGCGCCAGAAACAGCGCCGCGCAGAAAACGGCGGCGGTTCAGGTACCGGTCTTTCGGCGTGATGGCGGACGATGGAATGTCGGACGGTTTACCGATGAGCATGACTTGACCTCGTGGGGGAACTTGCAAAACTCACAATCGCATTTATTAGACACGATTGAGGGCTTGTAAGTTACAAGATACGCTTGAAGGTCGGCAATTGAATCGCGCACAGCGAAAAACGCTCAGGCAAGCGGCAGAAACGGCCATTGGCGCATCCGCCGCGCTCGCACCATGTAAATCATCGTGCCCACCACGGCGATGCCCGCGGCCACCGCCAGCCCGCCCAGTGCATGACTCCGATTGACCAGGATGAATGCGAACCCCGCCATCGCCAGCAGCGGCGGCAGCGGATAGAGCGGCATCTTGAATGGCCGCGCCAGCTCCGGTCTTTCGACCCGCAGCAGCATCACGCCGACCTGTTGCAGCGAGAACTGCAGCAGGATGCGCGTGATGACCAGCATGGTAATCACATCGGCCAGCGAAAAGAAGCAGAAGGCGGCTGCCACCAGGCCCAATGCGACAAGAGACCGGTGCGGAATTCCGTGCTTTGGATGCACCGCCGCCAGAAAGCGAAAGTAGTTTCCATCGCGCGCAGCCGCGTAGGGCACGCGCGAGTAGCCAAGCAGCAGTGAAAACACCGACGCAAATGCAGTCCAGACGATCAGTGCCGCCATCAAGCGGCCCGCCGCAGTGCCAAAGGCCGATTTCGCAATGTCAGCCACCAGTTGCAGACGGACCGTTGCGCCGGCGGCAACGTGCGCAGCGGCATCGCGCATTGAGGGCAACGCGGCAAGGTTCATGGCCACATAAAACGCCGAGACGAAAAGCACCGAGAGCAGAATCGCGCGTGGAATGGTCCGCTCCGGCCGCCGCACCTCCGCACCCAGAAAGCAGATGTTGTAGTAGCCCCAATAGCAATAGGTGGCGAGCAGCGTTCCCTGCGCCAGACCGCTCAGCGCCGCCGGAATGGTCAGCGCCGGCGAGGCCGGCATCTGCCAACCGCCGGTCGCAGCGGCATGGGCGAATCCGGAGACGATGACCCCGGCAATGGCCGCCAGCACGCCGGCGAACAGCACCCACGCCAGCCGCGTGATCGAGGACAAATTGCGATAGAGCAGCGCCGTCACCAGCAGACATGCGCCTGCGGCGGCAAAGCTGGTGTAATGCAGGGCCGGCAACGCAGTGATCGGCGCTGAGTCCATCCCCGGCCAGAACCAAGCCAAAAAGCTCGACAGCCCAATGCAGCCCGAAGCAATCGAAAGCGGCGCGGTAAAGCTCACCTGCCACACATAGAGAAAGCTCAGCCAGTTGCCCGCGCCGTTGGGGCGATAGATCTCGCGCAGGTACGCATAAGACCCGCCCGCCATGGGAAACGCCGCGCCCAGTTCCGCCCACACCAGCCCGTCAGCCACGGCGATGACCGCCCCCACCACCCATGCCCACACCGACAGCTTGTAGCCCGCCGCGGCAATCACCAGCGGCAGCGTGATGAACGGCCCAACGCCGATCATCTCCAGCATGTTGAAGAGCACCGCCGAGCGCAGGCCGATGCGCCGCTCCAACGGTTCGGACTTCCCGGCGATGGGCATCGACTGCGGCATGTGCGAATATGCTCACCGGATTGTACACTGACGGCAGTCATGTTCTTTCCCGACAGAGTTCGTAAACCGGCAACAGCCGCCGCCCTCGCCGCGCTGATTATGCTGAGCGCGCAGTCCCTCGCGGCACAACAGGCCACGGGCCAGGCGCCCGAGTTGTCGAGGATTCCCTTGCCTGAGCCGGCCGCCATCGCGCTGCCCATCGCCGAAGATCGCGGCGCGGCTGCGCTGGAGCTGTCCCTCAAGCGGCTCTCGACGACAGCCAGCGTGTTGATGATCGTGGCCCATCCCGACGACGAAGATGGCGCGCTGCTGACCTATCTGTCGCGCGGCCTCGGCGTGCGGTGCACGCTGCTAACCCTCACCCGCGGCGAGGGCGGCCAGAACGCCATGTCTGGCGACAGCTACGACGCGCTGGGCCTCATCCGGACTAACGAACTGCTGAAGGCCGGCGAGTTTTACGGCGTCAAGCAGCTTTGGGGCACCGAGATCGACTTCGGCTTTTCCAAAACTCAGGAGGAAGCCTTTGCCAAGTGGGGCCATGACCGCGTCCTCTACGACGCCGTTCTGGCCGTTCGCCGCGCGCGTCCCCAGGTCATCGTCTCCACCTTCGTCGGCGCCATCACCGACGGCCACGGTCACCACCAGGTCTCCGGCGAGATCGCGCAGGAGGCTTTCAAAGCCGCCGCCGACCCCCACGTCTTTCCCGAGCAATTGAAAGACGGCTTGCAGCCCTGGCAGCCGCTGGCCGTCTACTCCATGGTTCCCTTTGCCCGCGTCACCGACGGAAAAATGTTCGACTACGCAACCGGCAAATGGGCACCCGCAAGGTTCAAGAACTACGTCACCGGTGAATGGTCCACCGAGGTGCCGTCGACAGATGTTTCAATTCCAGTTGGCACTCTTGACCCCGCGCTCGGACGAAGCTATCTGCAGATTGCTCGCGAAGGTTGGGGTGAGCAGAAGTCGCAGAACGGCGGCGCTAATCCAACCCTCAGCGGGCCGGGCAGCACGAACTATCACCTGTGGGCGGTTGTGCCGAAAGTAAGGCGGCCTGCTGGCATCTACACAGAGAGCGGCGACCTTTTCTTCAATCCCGAGGTTAACATCGGCACGAGTTTGACGAGCTTGGCAAGGCTCGCAACGGTGGCGCCGCCCAAGTGGCTCACCGACGAACTGCAACAGATCGCGGCTGGCATACATCGTAGCCAAGACTTGGGAAGGAATCAGATAGATTTGGCCCATCGGTATCTTGCCGCACACGAGGTCGCATCGGTCTACAGGCAGACCAACGATCTCCGCGCTCGTGTGACCAACAGCAACCTCGACGCGGAGTCCAAAGCCAGCCTGCTCTTTGAACTCGATACCAAAATCGAGCAGTTTCAGGATGCACTCAAGAACCTGCTCGGCCTCGACCTCATCGCATTCACCACCAAAGCGTCGAGCGTCTCCAGCGGCGGTCCCTTCCCTGGCGGCTCGGCGGACGAGATGCCGCCCAGCGTCACTCCGGGCGAAGAGTTCCATGTGCGCGTTCACACCGGGCGTGCAACCACCGAAGCCAGTCTGAGCCGCGTCTGGCTTGAGAGCGCAAGTGGCGACCCATGGAAGAGCGAGAACACCTCCGCCGCCATCGACCCGGCCGATCACCCTGCGCTTGCCACAGACCAGATATTCAAGGTCCAGGCCGCGCCTAACGCCGAGCCGACCCAGCCGTACTTCACTCGGCCGTCGACCGAGCAACCATACTACGACCTCACCAACCCCGCCGATCGCGAACGCTCATTCGCGCCTTGGCCGCTGGCCGCGTGGGCGGAGTTCCAATTCGACGGCCTGCCGATCCGCATCGGCCAGGCCGTCCAAACCATGCATCGCGTCTTGGGTCCCGGCGGCATCTATGAACCGCTGGTCGTGACACCGGCCATCGGCGTGCGCATTGAGCCCGAAGCCCGCATCCTGCCGCTCGACGGCAGCCCATTGCCAGTCAACGTCACCATTCATTCCGATGGCCCCGCCGAGGGCGCTGTCACCCTCAAGCTCCCCGACGGATGGCGCGCAGAACCCGCCGAGGCGCAATTTCATTTGGATGTCGGGGGCGACAGCGAGCCAATTCCCTTCTCCGTCACCCCGGCCAAAACCGAGGCTGGCGCGTTCACCATTCAGGCCGTCGCCAATTCAGGCGGCCGCACCTATCAGTCAGGCTGGCAGAGCATCGGCTATCCTGGCCTGCGGCCTTACAACCTCTATCGGCCAGCCCAGTTCAAAACCCGCAAGGTCGATGTGAAAATCGCTCCCGGCCTGCGCGTCGGTTACATCATGGGTCCTGGCGACCTGGTCCCGGAGGCCATTGAGGCGCTCGGCGTCACTCCTCACGTGCTGACCAACTCAGAAGTAAATGCGAGCGACTTTTCCGCGTGGAACGTCATCGTCATCGGCATTCGCGCCTACTCCACGCGCCCCGAACTAACCGCTGCCCAGCCTCGGCTGAATGAATTCGTTCGTCGCGGCGGAACGCTGATCGTCCAATACCAGACCGGCAGTTTCCCTGCTCCGTTCCCGCTTTCGATGGGCCGTACCGCGGAGCGCGTCGTCGACGAGAACGCGCCCGTCAAGATACTCGATCCCGCCAATTCCCTGCTCACCTCGCCCAACGCCATCACCACCGCCGATTTTAACGGCTGGCTGGAGGAGCGCGGCCACTCCTTCCTCGACATCTGGGACCCGGCTTATTCCGCACTCACAGAGACCGCCGATCTCGGCCAGGACCCGCAGCGCGGCGGCCTGCTGGTCGCCCACCCCGGCAAAGGAACCTATATCTATGTCGCCTACGCGCTTTATCGCCAACTTCCGGAGCTTGTCCCCGGAGCCTATCGAATTTTGGCCAACCTGCTCAGCGCCGGCCAATCTAGCATTGCCGCTCACTAACTAGCGCCTGAACGGCGGTCTGCCCGGCGCAGCTAGTCCAACCTTAGATGGAGAGCAAGCTAGCCCGATAGATGGTTGCCGGTCGCGTCGCTGCCCTTCATGCTCAATAAACCGACATGAGAAAGCTTCCCCTTTCCCTGCTCATCCTGCTGGCAACGGCGAATTCGTACGCGCAAGGCGGCGCGGCAAACTCCGCCCCAAGCGGATTCTGTAGCAAATGGTCTGCTCGCACGTCGGCCATTCAGTCAAAACAGCCCGCATGGGCGGTTCCGTTGGTCACCACCTATACCGGGCTCTTCCAAGTCTTGCGTACTGATTTCGTACGCCAGATCACGCCCGCTCGCACCGATACATGGAATTTGGATAACAGCAAAGCCGTCAATTTTATTCCATGGAATAACACCGAGTTCGCCATCGATCTGCCGCCATTCATCAAGCACAATCTGGCGCCGCCGGCCGCAAATAAAGACGGCTTCGGCGACTTCTCGTTCCTCGCCAAGTACCGCATTGCCAGCGGCAACGCGACTCATGGCACTTATACTCTGAGTGCATACGCGCTGACCACGATTCCCACGGGCAGCTACAAGAATGGCTCGGCCAATGCCAGCATCCAGCCCAACCTGGCCGCCGGCAAAGGATTCGGCAACTTCGATGTGCAGTCGACGATCGGAGCGACACTGCCCACCGGCGCTCCGGCCACCACCACGTCCGGCAGGCCCATCCTCTGGAATACAGCCGCACAATATCGAATCGGCAAGCTGTTCTGGCCGGAGGTCGAAAGCAACTCCACGTTCTATAAGGGCGGCGCCAACGACGGCAAGGTGCAGGAGTTCGTCACCCCCGGCATCATCATTGGCAAATGCGCATTGCACCCTGCCGATCCAAAATCGCGGCCCGGACTGGCTTTCGGTGCAGGCATGCAGATTGCCACAAGCCATTTCCACAGTTACAACCACGAACTTGTAATGACCGTGCGGTGGATCTTCTAACTTCATCAAAAATGGAAAGACAATGTTAAAGATATGTGAATAACATCCACCGCGGCTGTGGATAACATGGCCTGTCGCTTTGTTAAAAGCAAGTTAATTAGATTGAAAACGCGAGCATAACTAGCATGGAGTATAACTATATTAAAAACCTGTAAATTCGTCATATATTCATACAACTCTGAGAGGCTTTGTATCGGAAGCAGCAGGGGAGAGCTTCGCTTGCGCGAACACTTTCTCTTGCCTTAATTATTCCTCCCGCATGCCTCGAGCCGCTTGCGCTTCGTGTTCAGGGTTGCGAGATGCAGGAGCGCCTAACATCTGCTATTCGAGTGTGCACAGCCACGAACCAAACAGATACTCAATGAAAAAGAGAGGCCCAATGAACTACAAGCTGAAAACTGCTGCCGTAGCAATTCTGGTAGCCGGTCTAGTTGCCTCATCCGCCTACGCCGCCGACCCAAAACCGCCCGTAAAAAAGCAGGTAGCCGCCAAGAAGGCTAAGACGCCTCCTCCGCCGACGGTGGAAGAACAGATCCAGTCTCTGCGCGAGGAGATGCAGGGCCAGATCAACAGCTTGAAGACCGACCTTGCCGACAAGGATGCGCAGTTGAAGAGGGCGCAACAAGCGGCAGCCGAAGCCCAAGCTGCTGCCGAAAAGGCACAGGCCGCAGCCTCCGCTCAGAATCAGGCGGTGGTGGACAACGCCGCAGCCGTCACCACGCTGCAATCTACCGTCACCGATCTCAAGGCCAATGCGGTCTCGCTCACCAACACGGTCTCCGACGAAACTTCGGCAATCAAGAAAGCCATCGCCAATCCCTCCACGCTTCACTACAAGGGCATCACCATCACCCCCGGAGGCTATGCGGCGGGTGAAACTGTTTACCGCTCCAAGGCCACCGGCGGCGACATTCCCACCGCGTTCACCTCGATTCCTTACGAAGAGGCCAATGCCTACCAGTTGAGCGAATTCTTCGGCAGCGCACGTCAGTCGCGCGTAACCATGATGGCCGAGGGCAAGGCCAGCTGGGGCACGCTTCGCGGCTACTGGGAGGCTGACTGGCTGGGCACCGGCATCACTTCCAACAACAACCAGTCAAACAGCTACGTGCTTCGTCAGCGCGTGCTCTGGGCACAGGCCGCGCTCAACAACGGCTGGGCTTTCACCGGCGGGCAGCTATGGTCACTGGCTACAGAGGACAAGGTTGGCATCTCCAATCTGTCCGGCGATATCCTTACCCCGCAGACCATAGACCCGAACTACGTCGCGGGCTTCGTCTGGACTCGCCAATATGGATTCCGTGTCACCAAGACCTTCCCCAAGGCGGCCTTCGGCTTCTCGGCTGAGAACCCGCAGCTCCTCTACACCGCCTCTCTGGCCGGCAACACGCCCTACGCAGTCCTGGGTAGCGCCGGCACCAACGGTGGAAACTACAACGCCGCCATCAGCACCTGCACTCCGGCGACCTCGATTGTTAACTACACCAACCAGACACAGATCGATTCGGCCGGCGCCACCACTCAGATTGCGGTTCCCGTCTACAAGACGCTCAACGGCTGTGCCGATATCGCCACCCTATCCTTCAACGAAGCGCCCGACCTGATCCTGAAGGCCGCCTTCGATCCAGGCTGGGGCCACTATGAGATCATCGCCATCGGCGGGACCCCGCACGAAACCGTCTTCCCCGGCGAAACCACCAACAGCAACCTTTATGGCGGGTTGACGGATGTTGCCACTGGCGCCGTGGTAGCGCCTGCGCTCACCACCGCCAATCATTACAACACCGGTATCCGCGTCGGCGGATTGGGCGCCAGCTTCCGCGTCCCGCTGATTGCGAACAAGCTTACCTTCGGCGTCAAGGGGCTCTTCGGACCCGGCATGGGCCGCTATGGGGATTCCACCCTGGCGGACGTGACCTCGAATGCCTATGGCCAACTTTCGCCTATTCACAACGCATCCGGGTTGTTCACGCTGGAAGCCAATCCCACACCCCGCCTGCTCCTCTGGCTGAACTATGGCGGCGATTACGCCGGCCGCGACGACTACGGTGTTGCCGGTGTCACAACCTCATTGGGCGCGCCCAGTGCGGACTTCTGCGCCACCGTTTCCGGCGTCATCACCTGCAGCTCGTCTTCCACGGCCGCGTTGGTCGCGGCGGGCGGAAAATGGGGCGGCCACTGGGGCGCACCAAGCAATGCTGCTGTTGGCTACGGCTCGCGGCTCCTCTCCAACTCCGGCTGCCTTTCCGAATCCGCTCCCGGCTATAACGGCGGCGCTTCCACTGGCTATGTGCCCGGCGGCTCCTGCGGCGCCCAAAACCGCGACGTACAGGAAATCACCGGCGGCTACTGGTATGACTTCTACAAGGGCGACCACGGCCGCTTCCGCCAGAGCGTTCAGTATGGCTATGCGGTCCGTGAAGGTTGGTCGGGTGCTTCCGGCATCGGCGCCAAGGGCATCGACAACATGTTCTGGACCAGCTTGCGCTATTACCTCCCATAGACCGCGAGCCATCGGATTCTGCGGCCATTACGAAGGGCAGCCCAAACCGGGGCTGCCCTTCGTGCGTTCAGACGGATCTCATTGACTTTTCCATGATCGATTGGTAACTTAAAAAGACTATTGATATGACTTGTTGTCCTCCAACCTGTCGATAAAGTTCTGACGCCCCGTGCGGGCCTTGGGCCTACGGTCCTAACCTATCCAGCTTTCCCAAATTCAAAGGAGATTCCAAGATGCTAAAAGCTCTTGATGCTGTTGTATACGCATCTCGGCGCATGCCGCAGCTTTGGATCACCGCTGCGCCTCCTATTTATATGACTTGTTGTCTGCCCATCTGTCGATAACGTCCTGCCGGCAGATGCGGGCCAGGGACCTGAGGTCCCAACCCACACAAATTCCAAAACTCAGATCCAGCTTCCCCAATCCAAAGGAGAATTCAAAGTGCTAAGAGCTCTTTCTGTTGTTCCGTCCGTCTCACTGCGCCGGTTGTCGCTATCGATCTCTGCTGTGCTGTTCCTGTTTGTTATGGCGGCGGGCCTGCCCCTGGCCGCGCAGGACGACATTACCACGCAAAACTCGACCTCGGGGTACAATGGCATATTCCTCACCGGGCCGGCCTCGAACCCGTTGAGCTTTTTGAACGGCGCGGCCGGGCGTACTACCGCCAACCCGGCGCCTTACGACTTTCACGACTTCGCCCCGGCGACCTACCTTGATGAAAAGCTGCCCAAGTGGCTCGATGTGCAAGCTGAAGAGCGGTTCCGGCACGAGGCCTACGACAATTCAAGTCTCAAGGCAAAGGTCGATGACTCCTACCTGTTGAACCGCTTCCGGTTCCAGGTGGATCTGCATACCGCCAGCTGGTTCCGGATTACGGTCCAGGTGCAGGACGCCCGTTCAGGCTTCCAAAACCCGCCCATCGGCCCGCCCAACACGGTCCGATGGGATCTGAAGCTGGCTTACGCCGAGATCGGCGCCCCCGACAAGCACTGGTTCAGCCTGCGCGTGGGCCGGCAACTGATCAACTACAACAACACCATCATCTCCAACTCCGAGTGGCGCAACCAGGCACGTTCCTACGATGCGGCGGTGCTGAACCTGAACGCCAAGCGCGAGCACCTTGGCATCTTCGCCGCCTCGCCCATAGTGCCGCAGGCCTATGGCGTGAGCCCTCATCAGGAAGGCAACAACATCTACGGAGCCTACGGCCGCGTCGATGATTTTCTCGTGCCGCACTCCAACATCGAGCCATTCTTCCTGTGGCGCGTGCAGCCGGCAGAGGTCGTGGAACCCGCCGTCGCCAAAACCGCCGGCCATGAGAACGAGAAGGCCTACGGGGTGCGCTTGAAGGGGCAAGCCCACGGGGCGCTCGATTACGGAGGTGAGGCGATCGTAGAAGATGGCAAGGTGGGTTCGCAGCCGATTCAAGCCTGGGCGGCGGAGGCCGGCGCAGCATACCAGTTCCTCGATGTGGCCACCAAGCCACGCATCTTTTCCCAGTACGACTACGCAACGGGCAACCGCAATCCGGCGCAGAGCGCAGCGCACACCACCTTCGATACGATCGAACCGTCAGCCCACGACCGATTTGGAATCGCTGACCTGTTCGGCTGGCAGAACATTGAAGCGGTGCGCGCGGGCGCAACCGTTGAGCCCCATCGGCGCCTCACCGTCACGGCGCAGGGGCTGGACTTTTGGGCGCCTTCGGCGCTGGATTCGATCTACAACACTTCCGGCAGTTCGATCGTGTTTAACAAAACCGCCCACGGCAACCATCTGGGCGCGGAAGTCGATGGCTACTCCTGGTATGAACTCAATAGGCACTTCAACCTGGGCGGCGGCATCGGCTACTTCGGCGGCGGCCAGTTTCTGACCAATGTGACAACCAGCCACTCTTACACCTACTACTACGTTGCGCTGAACTTCAAAGACAACGGAAGGAAGTAGCGGACGGCGGACTGGATCGATAGAATCCCGAGGTAGCCCGCTGCAACTTTTGCACGAGCATTCCCGCGTCACATCCAGTCGTGGCGGCTATCACAGCCAGGCCCGTGCGTTCGTCCCATCCTATGGAATAGGCCGGAGTTTCGGAAAAAGGCCGAGGGTTGAGTAAACAGAAAGCTTCCTTGCTCGCAGGTGAGACGCGATCTCGCATGCGGGACCGGTAAAGCCGACAGCGGCAGAGCCACCGCAAGACGAGGAAAAACAGCCTCGTGGGACTCTGCCGCTGTCTTGGTTTTCAAGTGGCTCTCACAAATTCAAAAGATGAGAAAATCGCCAGATCGCGCGGAGCAACTGAAGACGCTGGGCGCTTTGTTGCGCCAGGAAAACACGGTCGCGCTGGCCACCGTCGATGAACATGGCGCTGTGAGCGTCGCCCCGCTCTTCTATCTCGTCGACGACGATCTCAGCTTGTTCTGGATTTCTTCCCCATCTAGTTTGCACAGTCGGAATCTCAAGAAGCTGCCCAGGGCGGCTGCCACCGTCTACCGGCAGACGGAGAGTTGGAATGAAATCCGCGGCGTGCAAATGCGCGGCCTGGTGAGCGTCATCACGGATCGAAGGCGGCGCAGGCTCCTGACAAAAAGCTACGCTGAACGTTTCAGCTTAGGCGCCCTTTTTGTTCCCGCGATAAGCCGCTGCAGCTTGTATGAATTCCGCCCCGACTTCTTCCGATTCATCGACAACTCCAAGGGCTTCGGGTACAAGTTCGAACTCGTACCGGAGAATAAAGCGACCCGCTCTAAGGAATCTCTGAATAAATGGATGATTTGAAAGGGCACGACTTAAGTCGTGCCACACGCAATCAAAACGAGGATACGGCTTTAGAGCGGGAATAGAGTTGCTATGTCCCTCTTTGAAAGGGCACGGCTTCAGCCGTGCCGCTGGCAGTAGCTACGTGGTTTGGGCTTTACAGGCTGCGGAAAAACTCATTGCTTTGAAAGGGCACGGCTTTAGCCGTGCCGTAAGCGGCGTAAAATCAACGCGGGCTTTAGCCCCTGAGGGACG
>Ga0326727_10013519_pt1 | contig 18146 bp, 11 predicted proteins | sample MB2enrmetagenome_FD_207643 | JGI IMG/M metagenome (GOLD analysis project Ga0326727, IMG submission 207643) | Lab enriched peat soil microbial communities from McLean, Ithaca, NY, United States - MB29MY | ecosystem: Environmental > Terrestrial > Soil > Wetlands > Peat | place: USA: New York...
AGAAGATTGCCAGCCCGGCGGCCGCCACGCTCAAGCCTCTTCGCATCCTCGCCGCAAAGGTGTCAAATCGACCGAGGCCTGGAATCATCCGAGTCCTCAGTACTGAGGCTATCACCACGACCGGTATGATTCCGACGGATACGCCTACCATTGCTCCGGCAAATATGGCGTAGAGCGGATGCATGTATTGCTGTTCCGTGAGGTGGTTCCATCGAAACGGCAGGGAGGGTATCGCCGTTATCAGCCAGATGAGGAGCGGCGATGGACCTACATCCCGAACTGACAGCTTGCGTCGTATTGCCAGCCAACCGATGGTAATCAGCCAAAGCACCCCGCACCAGAACAGCGTTACTAGCAGACGACCCTCAGCCTTCAGCATCGCTTCGCTTCTCACAATCCATTCAGTTACTGGGAGCGACATGAGATATGACTGCTCCTGCATTTGAAATCGATCCGATTCGGCTCCCTGATTGTCTAGATAACGCCATTCGTAGGCGCTGAATCGATCCCTGGCGGTTTGATGCAGCAATGTGACCGTCGTGCTCCAGCGAGGCTTGTCGGCTCCTTGCGGTTTCCGTGTTGACTCAGGCCCCCTTTCGATAGGCTCCCTGTGCAGTACCGAATTGTATGCACAGCGTGCGGCGGTGACCTGGATGTTGGCGCCACTGATCGCTTCAATCGCTGAGGGGCTTCGATCCCTCATCAGGCAACCGATCCTCGTGAGTTGGACTGTAGTGGCTGATAGTTGGTCGGGACTCCTGTGCCCCGCGTCCCACATTGCGATTCTCGTGATCGCGTGGAAGGCCGCGAGATATGCACACATGGTATTGGCCTGAAGGCTAAACTTCCACATCGGTTGAAGGAAATCAACGGGTTGGGCAGGGCGTGTCCCATATTTGAGTCGGGCGTTCAGGATATCGTGTTCATGGCTATTGTATTGCTTCTTCGTCGATGCTCGGTGAATTGCCGCCAAACCTTCAGGGTCTCGGCCCGTGCCGAAGAGGAGATAGGCGTCGCAAAGATCGAAGAATGCGTTGTCGGGCTCCAAAGTTTTCCCGGCTGTTATGGCGGCGCGGGCTTGGGCGAGGGAAGGAGTTTCATTCAAGCGAGGCCCGGTTTTCTCGCCCTTCACAGGGGGCGTGACTTCCGGACGACTAAAATGCAATCTATCGTTGCCCGATGATTTCAGGTAGTATTGAAACACGCCCGCATAGAGGGCAGGGTTGCGAGGATAACGGTGTATCATGTCCCAATACGATTGACCGGAGGTGTGGTCGGCGTTGCACTCGGCGAAACGGAGGGCGTCAACCTCATTCTTCGGCGCTGATGAGTCATCGCCGACCCAGTAGGGATAAGCAGGCTCATCCTTCGTATCTTCCGAGGAGTACAATACGCCCATTACGACCATATCCCTCAGCGGAGCGACCGGTATCATCGCGATAACGATTATCATCGCGAGAATGAGGTATCGGAAGCGCTTTATCTTATCGTATACCGGGTTGGAGTTCGGGAGGGCCATCGAGCTTCTTCCTTAGGCTATGAAAGTCCCTACCCAATTGGCACGTAGATGTCGAACTCTGACTCCGGAGTGAAGTCCTTGAAACGGTCGTCGTAGAGTTCGAAGTTGTACCCGAGGGGTTGGAGTCCTGCTTCGGGGAGCCATTTCGTGTAGATGGAGGCATAGGTGTCCTGCAGGGTCGCCAGCGAGCCTCTGTGAGTGAACACGGCGTATCTGGCGACGGGGATATTCCTGGATGTCATGCCTTCGGGGATTTGAGAGTCGTCCACAACTGCCAGACCGGCCAGGTAGGTGAACTCACCCTGGTCACTCATTTCCACGCAGACTCCATATGCGGTCCCGGTTTCCGACGGATTGGTGATCTCGCCGGCTCGCTGGATGAATCGAGTCCAAAGCACCGGAATCTCCATGTGCTCGTTCTTGCCGACGTACTCCAACCCGACAACTGTGAATGCGTCTCGCTCAACTATTCTCGGTTCAGTCATGGTCTTCTCCTTCGAAAAGCTGCATTCGGTTCGCAGAAAGTTGCGGAAGAAAGAAGGATGGTCGGGGCGGCGACCGTAGCTATGGGATCGTATCGCCGCCCGAAAGACGCAGAATGGTGTTTACAAATGCTTTTAGCTCGGGACATGCGTCTATGGCTAACGTGAGATCGTTTCCTCGCAGAATTCGTGCGCCGTCCCTGGGCTTTGAGTAACTTAGACGCTTGCTCTCAAAAACATCCTGGATCCGATGAGCAGGCGGGTTGTTGTGGTTGATGGTCTCGGGTTGTCCTTGTGGGGCATTTCTGTTGTGCTTCAGAAGCTGCATGATAGTCTCCCAGTAAGGCAGCAGCCAAGCTTCGAAATCATGCTGGGCGGCATGAGGGTAGAATCTCGACTCTTCTTTGCCGACCCATTGCCTCATTTTTTCCTTTGCATCCGCAGCATCGACAAAATCTGCGGTTCCAGTGTAAACGTCGGTGAGGGCGATCACGGCATCGGCGGGCCTATTAGGCTCGTCGAGAAGGTGTGCAACCAGTCGCTTGAGATTATCTTTCTTGGGAATGCGGCCGTTTTGGGGAACGCAATCTAGGTTGGGCATTCTGTTTTCCAACCTACCTTCAAGGAACTCCCTCAGTTTTGGAAAAAAAGCCTTCTCTGTCCTGCCCTCTACGATAATGGCGATTTTCACCGGGATCCTCCCGGTCGATTCATCGCCAGAACTTGGTCAAGCGAGTAATCTTCAAGCCAGTGATCAATATCCATTGTATCCGCCCAGGTCATTGTTGACTGTCCATCTTCTACGTCGAGTACCGCTACTTCGGATGGCTTGAGGAAACTGATCAGCCTATCTGAATGCGTTGCCACAATCAATTGTGTATGATTTTGAGCTTGATGCATTAAGTCAACGAGCAGGTCAAGCAGAGCAGGATGCATGCTGACATCTGGTTCATCGATCAAGGTGATCGCCGGAAGATCCGTCGAGAGTAAAATGCTCGCCAGCCAGAGGAACCGAAGGGTACCCTCAGACAACTGGTGTACGTACATCGGCTTAGTAAAATTCTTATCCTTCCAAGTCATTGCCAGTACGCCGGCAGCAACGGGCGGAAAGTCCAGACGTTGGAAGTCAGGAAAGGCGGACGATATCGTATCAGAGAGAAGATCGAATCTGTCCCGGTCTGTCTCTCGAAGGTAATATAGAAATGACACCAGATCCTCCCCGTATGGTCCGGGTCGGGTGGTCGGTTGAACGGTCTGCGGCAGGCGTACGGGAGCCTTGGAGTGAACGTCTAAGTCACTCGCACTATAGAACGCACTGGAGGAAAGGGTCTTACGCAGGTTTTCCGGCTCCTTATACAACTTCGGCACCTGGGATAGTGACGTTTCACGCGGGTCGTGTTCCCAGTTAGGGCGCAGCAGTTTCCGATCTTCGATTCCATAATAGCGGATGTCTCCGCGGATGGATTCGATGTGCTTGAAAGGCGTTGTTCCGCGCACGTTCTCTTGGGTCAGCGTCTCTTCCGCTATCTGATAAAAAGGGCCCTGGGGTTCGATACTGAGGTGATAGATGAGTGGCGCATGATCGGGAACCGTCATGGAGACCTCAAAAATGAGGCAATCTGCTTTATCACGTGTTATGTTTTCGGCTATGCCGCCCAATTCCGAAAGCGCAACGCTGAGCCTGCCACTGGAAGAATCTGATAGAAGCGACCAAGCATTCAAAAATGACGTCTTTCCGGAGCCGTTGACACCGACCATAACAGTTAAGGGCCTCATAGGAAACTCGACATCAACAAGTCGCCGAAAACCCTTAATGTGAATGCTATCGAACTTACTTCTTGTTTCCATACATCGACTCCATTTCCTCGCCGGGAAATAGCTGGGCGTGAAAGGCCGAACGCAAGGCTTCAATGTGTCCTTCTATCCGACAAGGTCATGTGAAGCAGTAAGGTTGGTCGGGGCGGCGAGATTCGAACTCGCGGCCTCGTGTTCCCAAAACACGCGCGCTAACCAAGCTGCGCTACGCCCCGATACGAGCAGCGGACTGGGATATTCTACCGGCAAAGTATCTCCCGAATTACCTTTAATTCCTCAATACCGACCGTTAGAATATCACTTTTGGGGATTTTGGCTTCCCCCATGTTTTCAAGACACACGCGGTAATAATGGCGTCATACCGCTCATGTTTTTGTTTTTCGATATTCCAGATTTTACCCGATTTTACCCCCTCCGGTCAAGCTTTAGAGAACACTCGTGGGGAACACCAAGCAGTTGACCATAGGTCAACAGGAGTCCGCGAGTTAAAATGCCCCTCGCATTACACACCAACCCGTCAGTTTGTAAATATTTGAACTTGCGTTGTATTGACAAGCCGACCACGGCGATTTATAATCTAGTAATCATAGCAAATGGAGGGAAGACTTCTAAGGTCTGACCTGGATTGCCAGGGAAACGCTTTCAGGAAAACTAAATACGGACGGTCAGAAGCATTCTAAAGTTAGTGTTAGAGAAGGTATGTGATATGCCGGAAAAGGTTCATGTACTGATATACTAAATCGTCCAGCCTAGCGATATGGCAGTCAAATTAGATTTCAATTCCACTTCGGAAGCTTTGCGGCGTGCGGGCCGCTGATAGCCGCACTTAGAATACCTCTCCGCTTTTCCAGCACATTTACGCATAACTGAATATCGTTTGTCGTCAGGTATAGGGATGCCTATGTCTGCTCTATTGCAGGCACATGTCCGACCCTGCGACTATTCCCATGACTCCAGCAGATTTGTTGAGGCCTTCTTTCTGTAGCTCAAATTCTCAAGGAGGCATTGTATTATGCAAGAAATCGAAAGAGCGAAACTGATTAAACTGAGGGAGGATATTCTCTCGCAGCGTACTGGCTTAGAGAAGAAGTACGACCTTACTTCAAGGGAGCTACGCCGAAAGCTCCCAACAATACCGATTGATTGGCTTGTCGAGGGTCTCTTTGTGGCGAATGGAATCAACCTAGTCACAGGCAAGGCCGGAGATGGCAAGAGCATGTTCCTGCTTCATATCGCCTATATGCTAGAAGCCGGGCTTCCTGTATTTGACCTTGCCACGCCAAGACCACGCAAGGTACTTATGGTGGACGGAGAAATGGGCGCTGCCAGACTTGAGTGGAGAACCCATCAGTTCGAGGCTGGATATGAGGCACTAGGGGTGAAAATTCCCGATGTCATGCTATACCAGCATGCTGTATCCGGAGAGAAGCGTCTTGACCTGACCAATCAGGATGATGCCGACCACCTGACTGAAATGGTCGGTCAGACGGAAACAGACGTCGTGATGATTGACCCTCTATGCTGCGTCATGACTGGAAACCCTTCATCCCCTGAAGTAATGCAACAGGTCTTCGACAACCTCGCCCGACTGAGGGCGAGGACTGAGGCTTCGATTATTCTGACCATCCACCAAAGGAAGGGAAGCGGAAATGATGACCCTGCTCAATCGTACATCGGTAGCTTCAGAACCGGCGCTGAGGTGGCAACAATCCTTGCACTAACCAAATTCAGCGAGAACGTTAAGTGCGAACAGGCGAAAAACAGGGATGGATGCCTTCTGCCGTACTTCAACTTCACTATCAGCCAGGTGGAGGACGGAATTGCCGTTCAAAAGGTGGATTACGTTCACAAGCCAAAGACCGAGATAAAGGCTGAAGCTGTAGAGGAGTGCATCTTTGCCGTGCTGGAATCCGGTGAGAAATCCAGGACTGAGATTGCTGCCGTTCTTAAGGAGAAGGTTGACCTCGGAAGAGATTCGGCTTTCATAGTTCTCAGAACTCTCGCAGATGCCGGAAAGCTGGTTGAGACCACAGGACACCGTGGGTCTCTCATATACAGCCTGCCGCCAGGCGATGAGACTGCGGTACAGCCGGAACTCCAAGAAGCGGCGTAGGGTACTGCTTCCTGCCTGCTGCTATTATATATATCAGGGGGCAGGAACAGGGACGTGCGTGGGTGGGGTCTCGCAGAAGGCTCCACCCTTCAGCGACGTACATTACTGGCGTCAAGTCCTTGCTATGTTAGGGTCTCCGGGGTTTAGAGAATTTACGATATTTTTTGCATACCTCCTCATACTGTTCAGGGCTCAGTTTGGACTTGAGTTCACTGTGCTCTTCTTCTGTCAGAGGCCCACCATGATACACATGCATAATTGCACCAAGAAAGTACTTGTCGCCCTGAGCTGCCGCGCGGACAAGACGAGCCACTGGACTAAATTCCCCCAACCACCTAGCCAGTTCCTCGGCTGTCCGTATCGGACTAGGTGGTAAGTTATCATCCTTTTCGCTCTCCGTATATCCTACAGGTTGACCCGTATCTCCATTTACGACCCATGAGTGTTGAGGATTCTTATCTCCAAGCTCTTTACCAACGTTTTGCGCGGGTATGCCGAGAAGCTCTCCCACCGCATCGTAGGTGGCACGCTGACGCTTGAATTGTAGCAGCTTGGTGATTCTCTCAAGTTGAAGTATGCGTTCGTTCTCTGACATTAGTGTCTCCATCAATGCTATATATTATTTGCTAAGTGATATAGAAAAAGCCAGCTTTCCTATGCGCGCCTCCCTACCTTATCCGTATCTTGGCACGCTGGTTCGTAGCACGGTTCGCTGGAATCTTCTCGAATAGCTGAGGGTAGTTCTTTGCTCGTGCCCCGATTTGATTGGACTTCACGGGAGTACCGTCCTTTTGCCAATATAGGTTCCGCTTCTTGATTTCCTGTGCAAGATAGACCTGCTCGGCGGTATGATTCTCGCAAGTCTTCAGCACTTGCACCATCGCTTCATGCAACGTCAAAGCTGGACGTTCGGGTTCCACTCCTGGCGCTTCCTTTCCGTTGGCAAAGCTACTCCGTAAACGCACCGCCCCGGATGCTAGCTGTGTGTGATGTTTCCTAGGTTCCGTCTCTATTGTATCTCGCTATGATAGGTCAGACCAAACCAACTCTATAACATCCCAAGTTTGCGCATGGAATCCTCAATTATCGGGCGTGCCCACTCTGGGCAGGGTTTTTCGCGCTTGTCCGACGAGATGCGGTTTGCCGCAGGTCTGAGCGGCAAGCCGACCAGTTCTTTTACATGGGCAATCCAGCAAGTCTGGATAGATTTCCCACACGCTTGGTACACATCGGTTTGGATTTCCTTGTAGGTTGCCATATGCATCTCATACCTCAATCGCCAGACCGGTTCTGTGGGTTAGGGTTGTTTAAGAAATCTTCGAGTTTGGCTCTCGTGTCCAAGAGTGGCTTGGTGGATTCGCGAAGCTCAGGGTGAATCTGGATTTCCACATAACCCGAGGGTCTACCGGTTTTCTTAGCCACTATCCATGAGTTCTTGGTCGTTTTCTGGCCAAGAACCCTCCCTATGGACTGGGCAGGCAGACCAACATACTCACCTACTGCAGCATAGGTTGCCCGCTGTCTGTACAATTGCAGTAGAATGGTAATGGATTCCAGCAAGTCTTTCTTACTAATCAAGTAAGGCGCGATAGCATCGCGAGCCGTAAAGTCGAGAATACATAATTCTTTTCCTAGTTCACCTAGATGTTCTGTCCAAGTGCCCTGTTCGCATTTTGCACAGACGTAATTCTCAGTAATTGAGCGCATGTCCCCGCGCACCTTCTGTTCGGTACGGCGTTCGATTACCATTAGAGTGCCTGCCGGATGATTCAAAAACTCATGCTTGTTGACCTCATAAGGGTGGAGTGATGCGCCCGCCTTGTCGGGTGCAAATTCGACTTTCGTGCAGGATGTCTGTGACAGAACGCCGTCAATTAAATCCTTGGTTGTTTGATTCATGGTGTACCTCCTATTAAGTAACTACTCATACAATAATTCTAGGTTCGGTCCCGTTACTCGCCAAGCTTCCTCCTACGTCAAATAGTCTCTATAAACTGCCGCTAGAACATCCAGTACGCTCGGCTACTCCTTCTCAAATCCGTGAGTGGTGAACTTGAGCGTGCGGCAGTTCTCGGTGACGGTGCGAACTACGTTGTCCGGCACACCGTCCGGTACTCTTGCCTGTATCTCTAAGGTTATCTTCACGTCTGCGCCGACTATGCCGCTCAAATGCTGTACAACTTCCTGAGCGATGTTTCCGGCATCTCTGCCCATTCTTGTCGCATCCAGGGTGACCGAGCCGTGGAACCGTGTCACCTTTTCCTCTTCAGGAAACAGAGTTGTGCCTCCCGTTCTCGGCTCTCCAATATGCTTTACGCCGTTATCCGGCTTAGGTTGTGGGTAATCGCCTGGGCCGGTTTCGGTGGTCTTCTCAGACTCAGCTTGAATTTGTGCCACGGCTACATCGGGTTTGACAAGAACGCTCTGGCCATCGAGAAAAATAGAGCTGGATGCCCGACCGAACTGGAGACCAAGATATCTGCCGTCCTCACCAACGCCGCTAGCATATCCAAAGAAGTCCCTGCTGCGAATGCCTTCCCGGACCGCTGCAAGGAAGACGCTTTCATCTTGAAGCCGAGGCAAGTATAAGTACCTGGAGAAGCACTCCCAGACCCGCTTGACACCCACGTCGGATGAGTCTTGCCAAATCCACTTATCAAGTTCCATTCTGAGCAGAGCGGGACCAAAGGCAGTAATCAGTATTCCGTCCGCCTTGGCTTTCTTTGATGCTTTTGTAACGGGACTTTCCTGGCTACCCGAAATGCGGGTTGCCTCCCATTGTACCGGGTTGGTTCCAACTTGCGTTGGTACGAGCATCCAGCAGTAGGCTTCTTTTAATCTGGTATCTGTAGCCTCGTTGCTTCTTTGCCTTCCCGTTGTAGCCTCTCTACGTTGATGAGTGTCGAGGTTGAGGACATCCGCTTCCTCGGCAATTGAGTTCCAGGACAAGTATTGTCTGGTTTCCTTCATAAGGTCATCAACGTATTCGCTGTCAGCCGCCGCAAAGAGAAGCATGTTCCCATACGTTCTGGGGATGGTGCCACGGTTGTTCAAAATATCATTAGCCCTTGCAATAGCCGGTGAGTCGGGCTGGTTGGGCCTATGACTAGCCGATGGTGGCAGTATCACCAGGCGAACGACCTGCTCGTCAGGCACCTCGCCCGAAGAAGCGCAGGCATGAACTCCACGGAAATCGCCGCGTTCTCTGATGCTCCGAAGTCGGCGAGTCAGTTCAACCTCGACTTCATCATCCCTGAACTTATCGGCCCTTTCCTCCATAGTGCGTCTTAGGTTCGGTCTCGTGTCATACCAGTATCGACGATTGCCCGAGTATAGATGCGTAAGGCTTGCAGTTAGATGACTGGTAGCGTCGTTGAAAACTGCAACCGATTCGCCGGGCTGCGTGACTCCAAGGCGGACGCGAACATCTTCTATCCCCCGAACGGCTTGCTGTTTGACATGAGGCGCGCTGCCCAGGAAGACAGTACGAGCGACCCGTCGGGCTGCCACCAGCGCTCCGAGACGCGGGTTGCCTTCATCTATCGCTTGAGGTTGGGAACGAACCCCGTCAACGTCGTTATCGACAACGGAATCCCAACCTTCCGGCAGGTAACGCAGCAGTTCATTCTTGACGCTTGGTTCATACATTGGCAGGGTTCCAGGCATCATAAGGAGCGAACGGTCATCATTAGCCCAAAGTTGGTGGATAACAGCCGCCATTAACCTCAGAACTCCTCTGGTGCGTTGGAACTTCTCAAGGGACGACCAGTCATTATACAGTCTGTCGAAAAGCTCCGGATGTACCGGGTATGCCCCTTTCATGCGGTCGAGATATTGACCCTCCCTGCACTCCTGGGGGAAATCGGGTGGATTCTCATCATACATTCGTGCGAAGGCCCGGCATACTTCGTCCCGCGCCTCCACATCCTTGACGGGATTGAAGAGACGTCGCCTTACAATCTCAAATCCCTCTGTAGGACCTACAGGTTTCCATATCTCTTCCAGCCGCCCGAACCGGCGCTCCATTGCCTCAAGAGCAGCTTCACCGCCTTTGCTTCCGAGTTCCAACTTGGAGAACGGGAGCGACGCAACCAGCAAGCTGGTACCGGAACGTTTTGTGGCTTCTGTCAGAGATTGAATGAAGGCTATATTTGAGTCAAAGGAGCCTGAAGGCAAACCCTGCACATCGTAAATGTTGCCCATGTATGCCACAAGCTCATCCATGAGTATCACGGCAGGGGCTGCCTCGGTCATAATGGCCACCAGGTCGTCCGCTCCGGGAGAGACTCCCTTCTTGTCGGCTTCCGCAATGCGGCCGTATGCCTTAGCTCCGCCCAGTTGCGCTGCAATGTCTCCCCACAATGTGCGCACCTCGACTCCGTTCACTATCCTGGGCACCGTAGGGTTAAGCGCTTCGCCAACTATGACCACGACTCTGGCGGGCGGCAACTCATCAAGCCCAGCAGCTTTCAGAATCTTGCCCATACCGGTCATCCGGTCGGCTCCAACTTTACCGTTGAGGGCGTGATATAATGCCAGGAGAGTATGGGTCTTGCCGCCGCCAAAAGCTGTCTTGAGTTGGACGACAGGTTCTCCGCCTTTTCCCGAAACACGTTCCATGGCAGCGGTAAGAAGATGAGTCATACCGTCTGTTAGGTAAGTTCGGGCGTAGAACTCGGACGCGTCCTGATACTCGAACTCCGCTTTCCCCTGGGCTACCTGAGCCAGGTCGGCGGCGAACTCCGCCTGTTGATAGCGACCTCCGGCCACATCTGGGTGCGGTGTGATTACCTCTCTCCAGGGTTTCAGTGCCATTAGCTACATCTACCTGCCTTCCATCTTTCCATTAGTCCACTATGTGACGGCAAAGCCTCATAAGAATTCAAGCTCTCCCTGAGGCTCCGTGCCCACTAATGGAACCTTCGACTGCACTTCAGACCAAGAGGCTGCAAGAACATTATACGGTATTGCCTCGGCTGTCCAGCCTTTCCTATCACAGATGGAGTAAAGCCGGTAAGCCAGCGCCCTTGCCTCCTCACTTCGACCTCCGCCCATCTGCTTGGTTAAAAGCGCTGCCGCCTCTTCCCCTCTCTTGATAAGAGCTCGAATAAGCTGTTGGGTGCATTCCCACACAGTGAGACGACGGTCTAGTATAGGATTCCAGTCCACGGGATAATCCTCTCGACCCAACAGGCGAACCTTTCCAGCCTGTGCCCTAAGTACTCCAGCCTGAACCAATCCTTCAACCGATGTGTTCTTTGCACGAGCGAGCACGTCTGCATCGCCGAATAGCCCTTCATCCATTCCATGTTGCTCAAACCAAGCTATACAGAAACGGGTGTCCGGGTCGAAGTCACCCTCCTGCTCTGCGAGATACGCATCTAACTCCTGATTTATCATTTGTAGGGCGGTTCGGACTGACATGGCGCTTCCGTCCGATTCAAGAACCTTGCTGTAGCGTGAGAATACAGCCATCCCCGGACCGATTGCTGCCTGCGAGAAGTCAACAGGAGCAATACTCCCCTTCTGAAGAGCCTTAAGTGCCCCAGGTAGTTCCTTGCGCAGTGCCAGAACCAACTCCTTACGGGTGGCCATCCCCGCTCCCGCAGAGCGTGGACGGCAGATTAGTACAATAGATGACGCAAGGGCATTTGAACCTAAGCTTACACTTCGGTTCATTAGCTCGGTCCGCATAGGCCATGTGCCGGTGATTTCAAAACCCGCCCCAACAAGCCCGTCAAGCATAGCCTCCCAGCCCTTGGACGCGACACCGCCGTTTCCCCCGTCGTCATCTTCATCAGTTTCAGACTGCTTGAAGGCATAGTAAACGCTTAATGGGTACTCAGATGTTGCATTCTTTCGCATCAAGCTAAAGGCACTGCTAAGGCCTTGGAGAAAATGTTTTTCAGCTAAAGATTTGTCACCTCCAAATCGGTATGGAACCGCAACTAATTCCTGGGTTTTAGGCACGAGCAGTGTGCTGAATAGATTAGGGTATATATTGGCGATGCTACGACGCAACCAGATGTAAAAGAAGTCGGACAAATCGGCATAGCCGATATTGTCGTAATAAGGCGGGTCAGTCGAGGTTAACGACGACGGTACTCCATCGATGGAGGTTGCCGCGTCAAGTTGTTGGGCAATACCGGACTGCCGTGCAGGCAGCGCTTTCACAACTCGCGTTATCCAGGTCACGGCACCCTCCCAATTGCCGCAGCTACCGGATAGTGGATTAGCCTCCGCATAGTCCCATACCATGGGCAGCGCCTGTCTTGCGAACGTGTTACGTATAGTGTCTCGTCCAGAGTGCCAACTACAAAGATTTGACCAATAATCTGCGCCCTTATCCACCGCAAATGCCAGGTAAGTGGCGACCGCATCTGCGTAAGCCTCAGCGCCTGAACCACCTGCATCTATTCCGATGCCGTCATCCATCATTCCGGCTCTGACAGCATCGTTCATCGTCTTCTCTCGGGTTTCTGAAACGAGGCTACTGAACGTGGTGAGAGCCACCAATTGGCGGAATGAGAACAGGTGTTTATGTTTTGCCATTCCGTACTGTTGAATGCGAAAACCTAGAGCTTGCTTTGGTAGGTCAGTATCCGGCACTTTGTGCGGCTCCGCGGTCTCGGCAGTCGCAGTCTGTTCCTCACATGCGGGTAGATATACTCGACCTTTTCCACTTTCAGCCACAATGGCCATGAGCTGTACTTCCATTCTTTGGCCCCGGCCCTCAGAGCGGATATACCTGAAATCAGCCGGCTCCCCGCACGTAATACATCTAGCGCCGCTGCGGTTCACCGTGCCATCAGGCGGCATACCATTGCCGAATCTCACTTCAAAGCGGACCTTCTTCTCAGCCTTATCAGGTATCGGCTCAATCCATGCCTTATCCTTGGCTTTAGTCGAAAGCCAAAACGAATGGATGAGAGGCATCATGGTCCCACATGCCGGGTTTGGGCACTTGACGGTACGCGCCCACAGCCAGGCAATGACGGTGGCATCCTTTTCGGCATATTTCTCAGGCAGGCGTACCTTAGGATATAGGTGGCCCATTCGTTTCTCAGCTTCATCCCTCATCCATTTGCCGTAGTACCGGATATCATCCGATAGTCCTCTTGCGCCTTGCCACATGTCTTCATTGTCGGCAAAACTGCGCGAATCAGGGTTGACCGGTGGTCGCCCGGAAAATCGTGGAGGAATCTCGATGAGAGCCTTAGTAATTAGCACTGCAACGGGGTTAAGGTCGCTGGCATAAGCTTTAAGTCCAAGACGCTGGGCTTCAAGGGGAATTGAACCGCCCCCACAAAATGGGTCAAGAACGGGCGGAAGGTTCGGCTCGGACTCATCCCATCGTTCACGAATGACATCGTACAAAGCCTGAAAGTCCTTAAGCGACTTTCCTTTAGGGTCGTTCCCCGTATGATGTGAGGCTCTCTGCTGGACAAACATCGCGCACTTGAGTTCCTCCAGACTGCCTTCCCATTTGCCGGTAGTCTTGAACCGCTCTCTTACCTTATCAGTAATTTCAAATGCCTTCTCGGTTCCTCCATACTTGGTGTAGCTGTCAAAACTATATGCTATGGAGTAGAGTTCTGACAGGTCAGTGGTTGCAGGTGGCTTTGGCGGCATGCAGGACTTACGGATTTCCTCCTTCGCCTCATTCAGAACACGCTCATTACCCGTGTTCTCCCACTTCACAAGCTCTTCGATAATCTTGAAGAGGCGGTTTCGCTCATTCTCTTGAGCCTCTTCAGTCGGAAACACGTCAGGGCAACTGGACGGGTCATCCACGAGTGATGCGAAGAGTACGGCCCTACAGGTTGCAAGCGGCCTGCGTGCCCACCAGAGATGCAACGTAGATGGATGACCGTGGCGGATAGATTTCTCCCTCGCCGATTCGCGGTTTATCGCCTCCAGCGGCAGCGCAACTTCGATAAGTTTCTTCTTCAACGTATACCCTCTACTGGCGTTTCCGCTCTACCCATAAGCTCATTAAGACTTAAAGTAACACTGGTTACTGCAAAGTCAAGTTCCTTCTGGAATGGCCGGAGAATGTACCTAGGTTGCAGGGCCATATCCCCGTCAACTTCAACGATTGCTAGAATGTAATCATCCGGCTTGTTCAGGCCGGTCAGCACCTGGGTCTTGGAGACGGTCACAGTATCGGAGCCGGAAGCTCGCCCCTTTACCTCAATGAACTTCAGGATGCCGGTAGAAGGGTCTGCGGATTCAATGTCGTATCCAGGATTGTCGTGCGCCATCTCCCTGGGATTACGCCCCAACATTCGCTCAGACTCCATAACTGCGGCCACGGCCAGTCGGTCGATGCGCTCCCGTTCGGCCTGTTCCACCTGACTGGAAACGGCAACATGCCCGGACAGGCGGTCGAGCACGCACTGGGGCACAACAATCGCACCGCCGATAATCACCGGGGGTAGAGGAGCGATGTGTCGTTCTTGCTCAAGTTCCTCCATGCGTTTCTTCAGTCTGGCCTCCAAATCATCAGCGCGCTGACGGGCAAGACCGGAGTTGATTCTGGCCATCGGTTTTCCTGCAAGTTCCTGGTCTTTCAAATCGTTTGCCCGATGGTCCCAGTAGGAGATTTCATTGGTTAGCCGTGCCTTCACGGCCTCCATTGTTTTCTTGATGAGCGCCTCTCTTCTGGTCCTAACCTCCCTTAGATGGTCGGGTACAAGCTCTTCCGCCGCATACCTGATGACATCAGATTCGAGGTCTGCTCTTAGCCATTCGTCCTCAAGCGTGCTGATTAGGCGCGCCCTTTCCTCATCAGCTAGTGGCCGGTAGTCGAGGTATGGGGCATATCCTGGACCTAGAGGCTTTCCGTCGGAGCCTATCTCGACGAACTGCATTCGCCTGGAAATAACTCTGCGGTCTCCATTTCGGTCAGTCCGAGCATCGCTTATTGAGTGTTCAAGATAGAAGAGCACCCTGACATCCTCTGTTCGGTTGTCGGGGTCAACGAGGACCGCACCGCGTTTCAGCAGGTCACGGTAACGCTCTAGAATAAGGTCGATTGTTGAATCGAGGAGCGGATGTCCCGGACACAGAAAAGCGGCTACAGGCTTTCCCGAAACGCTGATAAGCTCCTTCTCGAAGGTGACCCGCTCGTACCGGGTCAGCACAGGCTCACCAACACCAATGATGCGGTCACGGCTCCTGACGTCGGCAGGAACATGCGTAATCTCGTATCTTCTGGGTTCCCTCTCCCGAAGAGTGCCGCCCAACAGTTTGAAGGCTTCTCTGAAGAATGAAGCCACGAAATGCGGCTGAAGCCTGCGTGCTTCGGCCCTTTCCATGTCCTCTCGTATCTGCTGAACGCGCGTTGCATCGAGGGACTCATGGGCTAACGCTCGTTCCTCAATCAGCCCTTGAAGATGCTCCACATCGAGTGCCTGGTCAACCTGTTTGGTAAGGCGCGCCTTGACATCAGGGTCGTCACCGTATCGCACGGCTTCCATCAAAAGTTTTCTTAGTGGCTGTTCGATAAAGCACTTGCCTAACACGTCATATACGCTTCCCCCAAGTGATTGCCTCTGCTGTTCCAGCTTCTCAAGGAGGCGTTGAAAGACGTCACCTTCTCGCGTCTCCGGGGCAACCATGTTCCAGAGGTGGCACACCTCGGTTTGTCCAATGCGGTGAATACGACCGAAGCGTTGTTCGATGCGGTTCGGATTCCACGGCAAGTCGTAATTGACCATCAGGTGCGCTCGCTGAAGGTTAATACCTTCACCGGCGGCATCGGTGGCCACCAGAATTTGGACCTCCTTGTCCTGGCTGAAGGCTTCCTGGGTTTTGCGCCTTTCCTCACGACCCATGCTCCCGTGTATCGTCACCACTGCCTCAGCGCGCCCAATGAGGTTCCGTATCTTGGATGCTAGATAAGTCAGAGTATCCCGATGCTCTGTGAAGACTATCAGTTTTCGCCTATGACCCTGAGCATCGAACAGCTCATCCTCCGCACGAACATTGCCGCTTCCTTGCAGCAGTCCCGAAAGCTCTTCCCACTTCTTATCCGTGCCACTATTGCGGACCTTTAGAGCTAATGCTTCGAGTTTCTTGAGCGTAGAGATTTCCAGTTCCAGTTCAGCAATAGTTCTTGACGCGGTGGCTCGGTCAACTACCTGTTCTTCTATCTTCTCAATCTCTTCATCAGGACGCTCATCATAGAAGTCTTCAATGCCATCGTCAGCGTCAATCGTGATATCAAATTCGGGTTCGATTGGAGTTTCCCTGCCTCGCTGGTCAAGCTTCTCTTCGCGAAGTCGTTTCTCCAACCTTTCCTTGCGTCGTCTCAGCGACTGGTATATTGCCTCTGGTGAAGATGCCAGACGTCTTTGCAGGATGGTCAGGGCAAACCCAACCATGTTCCCCCGACGGCCTTCTCCTTCCGCAGTCAAACGGTCGGCGCGATTCATCTCTTCACGGACATACTCCGTAACCTGCTGGTAGAGTGCGACTTCCAGGTCGGAAAGCTTGTAGTTCGCCGTGTATGCATGGCGCTCAGGGAACAGCGGAGTATTGTCAAACTTGACAAGCTGCTCCTTCACCATACGGCGCATTAGGTCGGAAGTGTCGAGCACGTGAGCGCCATCACGGAATTTGCCTTCAAATCGGTCGCCGTCGAGGAGCGCCATGAACAACTGGAAATCCTCTTCTTTGCCGTTGTGGGGCGTTGCGGTGAGAAGCAAGAAGTGGCGAGTAATCCTCCCGAGAAGCTGACCCAATCTGTAACGCTTTGTTGCCTTAACCTCACCGCTGAAGTACGAAGCCGACATCTTATGCGCTTCGTCGCAGACGATTACGTCCCAGTCGGTAGTGGATAGCTTTTCCTGTACTTCCTCTGAGCGGCTAAGTTGGTCTAGTCGGCAAATAATCAGGTTGTGCTCTGCGAAGGCGTTACCGGTTCTGGCTGTCTCCATTTTCTCGCGAGTCATAATCTCAAAGGGAAGTTGGAACTTGCGGTAGAGTTCGTCCTGCCATTGTTCACAAAGATTCCCGGGGCAGCATATAAGACATCGCTTGAGGTCTCCGCGAACGATAAGCTCCTTTAGGAAAAGGCCTGTCATGATGGTCTTTCCCGCCCCTGGGTCGTCAGCTAGAAGGTATCTAAGTGGTTGACGCACCAGCATCTCTCCATAAACTGCGGTTATCTGATGGGGGAGTGGCGTCACGAGTGAGGTGTGAACCGCCAACATGGGGTCGAATAGATACGCAAGGCGAATCCTGTAGGCTTCCGATACAAGTCGGAACTTAGACCCGTCGCCATCGAAACTCCACGGGCTTCCTACGGCGATGATTTCGAGCGTCGGCTCGTTGTCTCGATATAGGAGTGTGTTGCCCGGTCTGCCGGAGTGGTCTTTATAAGTTAGCTCCAGCGCTGTTGAACCGAACCACTTCACATCAATGACGGAAACAGCGCTGTCGGGCAGGACGCCTTTGACAGTTGCTCCTCGTTTCAAGTCTTCCAGTTTAGCCAACAGCGTGCTCCTAGTACAAAAGTTGGTTCCCGTGTCCTTAAGTGGACTGGGGAGATACGAAGGTTCCGTGGAATTTTGATTACTTGCTGATGTATTATACCATCACGCCTCGAATAGTCCAATAGCCAGTGGGTGGAATGGGATGGGGAAGTAAACCTACTTTGACAGCTTGCTCGTTCGGATGTATAATTCAGGGTGTTAGACAATTACAGCTTGCTGGTATGCAGGTGTTATTGATGGATGGGCTTCGTAGCCTCTACGAGAGAATAGTTGCTGATGGTGTGGACGGCATAAACCGACTGATTGAAGAGCAAATTGTGGAAAGCTCGACATTCGACTACAAACTCGCTGAGTCACCGATGAGAGCGGACGATAGGAAAAGCCTCGCTGAAGCGCTCAGCGGTTTTGCGAACTCAGATGGTGGAATAATAATTTGGGGCGTGAATTGCCGAAAGAATGAGGAAGGTTTAGACGTTCCCAAGAATATTGAACCGATAAATGGGCTGAAGAGGTTTGAGTGCTCCCTGAACGACCTAAGTTCCCAAGTAGTATCACCAGGAGTAATTGGGGTTGAGCATCAGGTTATCCATACCGGTGAAGATAAGGACGTGGGATGTGCGGTTACATATGTTCGGAAGAGCGAGGGAGAGCCACATATGGCTATTGCTAGCGGACAGCACTGCTTCTTTTATCGCAGCGGGGGTTCATTCCTCAGG
>Ga0326727_10013520_pt1 | contig 18141 bp, 19 predicted proteins | sample MB2enrmetagenome_FD_207643 | JGI IMG/M metagenome (GOLD analysis project Ga0326727, IMG submission 207643) | Lab enriched peat soil microbial communities from McLean, Ithaca, NY, United States - MB29MY | ecosystem: Environmental > Terrestrial > Soil > Wetlands > Peat | place: USA: New York...
AGAGCCTGGTCGGACGCATCGACGAAGCCTTGAGCGCCATGACGGGCATGCTGAATACGCTGCTCGACATCAATCAGATCGAAGTGGGCGCCGTTAAGGCCGAGACGACTGACTTCCCGGTGAACGAACTGTTCGACCGCCTCAGGGACGAATTGTCCTACCACGCGCAGGCCGCAGGCCTTGCCTTGCGTGTGATGCCTTGCGTTCTGACCATTCGCAGCGACCCGCGTCTGCTCGAGCAGATGGCGCGCAACCTGCTCTCGAACGCCCTGAAATACACCCCGCGCGGCAAAGTGCTCGTCGGATGCCGCCGCCGCGGGGGAAAGCTGCGCATCGAGATCTGGGACACCGGAATCGGCATCCCCACGTCGGAGCTGCAGACGATCTTCGAGGAATACCATCAACTGGACAACGCCGCCCGCCAGCGCAGCCATGGCCTGGGGCTGGGACTGTCGATCGTCAAGAGCCTGGGCGAACTTCTCGGCCATCGCATCAGGGTGCGCTCGCTGCAAGGAAAGGGTTCGGTGTTCTCGATCGAGGTCCCGCTGTCGCCGAGCGGCGCCGCGTCGGCGCCCGGCCATCGTCCACGCGGCGTGGACGACGCGTCCGCGCTTATTGCGCCTCGCACGGGAACGATCCTGATCATCGAGGACGACCCGGAAGTGCGCGAGCATCTCGAACTCTTCCTGAAGGAAGAGGGTTATGACGCCACGGCGGCCGTCGACGGCCCCGCCGCTCTGGAACTGGCGGTCCGCAGGACGATCCGACCCGATCTCGTCCTCGCCGACTACAATCTGCCGAACGACATGAACGGAATTCAGGTTTGTCAGAAATTGCGGCAGGAGCTCAGTCGCCCAATTCCATTCATCATTCTCACCGGCGACATTTCGACCGAGGCCCTGCGCGACATCGCCCTTCACGACTGCGTTCAGTTCAACAAACCCGTCAAGCTGAGGGAGTTGACGCAAGCGATCGAGAAGCTCTTGGCGAAGCCGCCCGCCGCGCCCGCGGCGCAGCCCGTGCGCCCGGTCGAAGAAGCGAGCGCTTCCTCCGGCCGCGCCAAGATATTCGTCGTCGACGACGACGATCGCATTCGCGAGGCGATCCGCGCGGTGCTGGAAGACGACGGCCGCGTCGTCGAAACCTATGCGAGCTGCGAGGCGTTTCTCGAAGCCTTTCGTCCCGGCCATTCTGCGTGCCTGCTGATCGACGCCTATCTGCCGGGAATGAGCGGGCTCGAGCTGCTGCAGAGGCTCCACGACGACGGCCGCGACTTGCCCTCGATCATGATCACCGGCAACAGCGACGTGCCGATGGCGGTCGAAGCGATGAAGGCGGGCGCGCTGGATTTCATCGAGAAGCCGATCGGCCGCGAGGAACTGATCGCCAGCATCGAGCGGGCTCTCGAACTGTCGCAAGATTCGAGCAAGTTGCAGGAACGGCGGGAAACGGCGGCGACCCATCTCGCGGGTCTGACGCCGCGGCAACGCGAGGTGATGGAACGGGTGCTCGCCGGACAGCCCAGCAAGAACATCGCGGCCGATCTCGGCATCAGCCAACGCACGGTCGAGAATCACCGCGCCTCGATCATGAAGCGGACCGGATCGAAGTCGCTTCCGGCGCTGGCGCGACTGGCGCTCGTCGCCACGGGGGGGGGGGGGAGCCGAGCCGAGTTTCGTGAGCCTCTTAAGCGCGTCCCGCTTGAGTCGACCTGCATCCGCCGTTGCGGAAATGAGCGGGGCATTCGCCGGCAGGGAACTCGTCGATCCCGGTTGCGATGGCGTCCCAGAGGTCGTCGACGATCCGCTTGGCGATGAATTTTCGATCGGCGGGGAAAGACCCTTCGAGCCGCCGTGAAGCGGCTGCAAGCTCGCTCGGCCTGCTTCTATGGCGAGGTCTGAGTAGTTTCCGAACCTGCTCGTGGCCTCCCGCGCCAGCTACAGTTTGCGAGCGACAGACGCCGCACCGGCCGTTCTGGTTCATGTGAACCAACGTGAGCCCGCGGCGAATCTCGGGAGAAAATCATGTTGACGCGAAAATTGAGGAGCGGTTCTTTGGCCGCGCTCGTCGCCGCCGGCGCAATGTTGCTGTCGGCTACGATATCGCAGGCCGCAATGGCGCCGGCGCCCAACGCCTCCTATGCGAGGTCTGACATTCAGTTGGCTTGGTGCGCGGTCGGCGCTCATATCGGACCCGTCGGGGCCTGCATCGGCCACGTTCACCGCTACCACCATTGCTGGATCAATCGTTGGGGCCATCGGGTCTGCAACTGGTAGAAGCCGCGGCTGAGACCACGTCGTCGCCAAATGGCGGCGGAATCTGCGCACAGTGACTTGAAAACGACCGCCGAAGAATTCTCCGGCGATCGCTCGGCGGAGTGAGTTCGGAACTCGACGAGTTTCCTTCCGCCGCCGATCGGCGGCGGAAGGAGTGGACTGGCGGCCAACGTCCTCTCGGCGCGCGAGACTGGACATCGACCCGGGGCGCGGGGCTCCCCAATTTCGCTCGGATGGCCAGGAAAGCCGCGACCGGGAGAATCGCCCCGTTGATTGCGGCGCCTTCCGACGGCCTCGGCGCGACGGGATTGGGCGACGGGTCGCCGCTTTACGCCCGCCAACGCGGCGCCCGCGTGACGCGGATGGTCACACGGGCTATGCCGCAAGTTCACGATTCGTTGGCCGCCCGCCGCGAGATCGCGCTTAGCGACGCCAGCCCCAACGGCTTCCTCCCCAGCGGCCTCCGCCGCGGACGAACCGAAGGATCACGAGGAGCAATATTGCGCCGATCGTGGCGTCGATGATCGCGGCGATAATGCCGCCGCCAAGGTTGATGTCGAGGCGGGGCAGCAACCATCCGCCGATGAAGGCGCCGATGACGCCGATGACGAGATCGTTGATGAGGCCGTATCCGGTGCCTCGAACGATTTGGCCCGCCAACCATCCGGCAATCAGGCCGACCGCGAGGATGACGATTAGACTTTCACTCTGCATGGCGCTCTCCGAAACGTCTCGACGGCGCGAACCGCCGCCGGTTCTATTGGGCTATCCTAAAGCCGCTCGACGCGATCAGGCGCCCTCGGAATCTACGCATTCGGACGTCGCAGCGCTTTCACGGTCGCGATACGCAGGCGGATGCGCCGGGAACTGGTCGCCCGCCGTGCGCTTGCGATCGGCTAATGGCCGACAAGCCACAAAGCGAGAATGACGACCACGACGACGCCAAGAACGCCGCCGAGTCCGGGACCGCCATAGTGACTGTGGGCGAAATATCCGCCGCCGCCGCCGAAAACGATAACCAACAAGATGATGATGAGAATGAGAGTCACGACCCAGCCTCCTGGCTGATGGGTTTCGCCCCGGCGGAGGCGGCTGGCCTCACGGCGTCTTCAGCGCCTCCCGCACCGCGTCGTTCACGCCGCCGACGGCTTTCTGAATCTTGCCGACGGCCTTTTCGGTCTTGCCGTCGCTCTGCAACTTGGCGTCGCCGATGACCTTGCCGACCGCTTCCTTTGCGGCGCCCGTGACTTCCTTGGTCGAGCCGGCGATCCTGTTCTTGTCCATGGCTGCGTTCTCCGTGTGTTTCGGGGCGACACGCGACCGCGCCTCGAATTGCGCCGGTCCCGTTTCGCATCGAGACCGTAGCGGGCTCTTTCGAGCGGCGGCAGCGTCGGAATACACCTAGCTATGGCCAGGCTTCGCGCTTTCGACGGCGCCGAATGGAAATTTCGCTTGGCGCTACGACGACGTGTCGAGCGGCCGCGCTGGACGATCGTGTTTCGCGTCGCTGGCGCCAATGATCGGACGCAGTCCGCAGCGCCAGCCCGCTCAGGGCGCCAGCGCCAGTCGGCTCTGCGGTTCGCCGAGGCGGCGCAAGGTCGGCGCGACGCTCGAGCAGGATTGCGCAATCGCTGCGCGTTCGATTTGCGCTTCCTGCGCCGCAGATGCGCCAAACGGCTTGCCCATCGTCCAACACAACGCCGGGGCGCCGACGGAAATCGCCTTCACCCGAATAGGCGGCGCGACGCGAAACTTCGGGTTGGCGAGCTGACCGCTGTGGTGAAGGGCTCCCAGCTCCGCGGTCCCAACGACGGCGCAGATCGCCGCGCTCGAGACGGCCAGCCGGATGAGGTCGACTGAAATCTTCCGCATCGGATTCCTCCTGCGCGGTCGCGGCGCCCCTGGGCGCATTAAGTGATGACGCGAGGAAGTCCGATTGGTAGTCGATGTCGCGACCGCCACGACAGACTCGGAGTCTACTCATCCCGAATCCGTCGCCGAGGTTGTCGAGGCGCGCGCCGCTGTCTAAGCTGTTGAGGCCAATGCCGCCGGACTAGGTAGTTTCCGAACCTGCCGCTCTCGCGCGATCGTCTCTTACAGTGTTGATTGGGGCCAGACCCACTCTTAAGAGGTCTTCAAGCAATGATGCAGGTCATTTCGGCCCTCAAGGGCTACGCGATCGAGGCGAGCGACGACCGGATCGGAACCGTCGTCGATTTCCTGTTCGACGACGCATCGTGGAGAGTGCGCTGGCTGGTCGTCGATTGCGGAACTTGGCTGACGGGGCGCAAGGCGTTGATCCATCCTTCGGCCATTTCTCGGATCGACTTCGAACGACAACGAATTTTCGTGACGCTGACGAAGGCTCAGGTCGAAAAGAGCCCGGAATTGGCTGAGGACCAGCCGGTGTCGCAGCAGATGGAGAACCAGCTCTACACTTATTATGGGTGGGACCCGCTTTGGGGCGGTCCCTATCTCAGCGAGCCGCCCGGCGCGATCGCTTGGCCCTACATGGCGCCGCCCTATTTCGGCCTGGGCCTGGACAGCGGCGAGGCGCATGGCGAGCGCGCGAGTTTGCACGGCTCCGACCCGCATGTGCGCAGCATCAACGAAGTGACGGGATATCATATTCACGCGGTCGACGGCGAAATCGGCCATATCGAGAATTTCATGATCGACGACGCCGACTGGAGCATCCATTATTTCATCGTCGACACCCGGAATTGGCGGCCTGGCAAGCGCGTGCTGATTTCGCCGCTGGCGGTCAAATCGATCGACTGGTTCGACCGCCATGTCGAGCTCGACGTGTCGCGCGAACAGGTCAAGTCGAGCCCGTCATGGGATCCCCTCGACGCCTTCACTCGGCTTTATGCGAAGCGGCTTCATAAGCATTACGGTTGGCCGGGATCTGGCGCCTGAGCAAGATCGTTCGGCGATCGGCGCCGCGCGAATGTTGCGCGCTAACCGATCGCAAGGCGGCGGAATACGGGAACCTTCACAAAGTCCATGGCGAAGGCGAAAGCGGCGGCGGCGACAAAAGTCCCAACGACCGCAATGAGCGGCAAGGGCGCCATGGCGAGTCCCGTCACGGCGAGCGCCGCTGCGATCAGAATGTCGACGAACGACGACGCGGCGAGCCATAGGCTGGGACGCGAGGACCAGATTCGTCGCCGTTCGCGATTGTTGTAGGTCGTCGCTTGATTGCCGAAGACGATGATGACGAAGGCCAGCGTCCTCAACCGGTCGATGTCGTATCCGGCGAGGTACGCCCCCACAGCGAGGGCGGATACGCAAAACGCCAGCTCGCCGAGTCCCATCACGGCGCCGGCGATCGTCAGACTGCCGATTCGCCAGGCGTTGGGCAGCGGCGAGGGCCGCACATTGTCCGTCGTCAGCGACATCCCGAGAATGTCGCCGATGATCATGATCAGCGCCATCAGCAGCGGCGTCAGGATCGCTTGTCCTGTCATGACGAGCCCGACCGCAATGAAGAGCACTTGCACGATCTTCTTGTTGAGGGAGTTGAGCGTATACGTCAGAATTCGCTGAAAAATGACGCGGCCTTGCTTGACCGAGGCGACAATCCCGCCGAGGCCGGGTTCCGTGAGCACCATGCCGGCGGCCGCTTTGGCGACCTCGGTCGCCGTGGACACGGCGATTCCGATCTGCGCCTGGCGCAACGCCGGCGCGTCGTTGGCGCCATCGCCGCACATGCCGACGGTGTGCCCTCCGTTTTGATACGCCTTGACGAGCGTGAACTTGTCCTCCGGAAGGACGCCGGCGAAGACGGCGTAGTCTTCCGGCCGGATCGCGTCGGGGATGGGCCCGGGCGGAAAGATCGCGCCATCAAGCCCGACCGATCGCGCGACGATGGCGGCCGTCGCGGGCGCGTCGCCCGTCACCATCACCGTGCGCACGCCCAACGCGTCCAGTTCCTTGATGAGGGCCGCCGAATCCGCGCGCGGCGGATCGCTCAACGCGATGAGGCCGAGCAATTTCATCGCCTGTGGCGCTCCCGCCGCGACCGCCAGCACGCGAAAGCCTTGCCCCTCGAGCTCCTTGGCGATCGCTTCTGCTGTCGGCGAGGTCTCGGCTAGCGCGGTCACCACGGCATAGGCGCCCTTCACCACGCGTTGCGTCGCGCCGTCCGAATCCTCAGCGCTCGCCTCGGACAATTTCGTGGCGGGGTCGAACGGCGTGAAAGCCGTCAACTTCGGCATGTCGGCTACGTCCCTGCCCAGGGCGGCCGACCTGACGGCCTCATCGACTGGATCTTGGCCGCCCTCGGAGCTGGCCAACGCCGCCAACGCCAGAACATGCGCTTCGTCGAAATCGGGCATCGGACGAACCTGCGCCACGCTCAGAGCGTTCTGCGTCAAGGTGCCGGTCTTGTCCGCGCACAGGACGTTCATCGTCGCCGCTTCATCCACCGCGGAGAGCCGTGTCGGAAGGACGCCAAGCTTGGCGAGGTTGCGCGCGCCCAACGCCGCCGCAAGGGTGAAGGTCGCCGGCAACGCGACCGGTATCGAGGCCAGAACCGCGGTGAGAATGAGCGGAACGATTTCAGCGATCGGCATTTTGATCAGAGCGGCGTAGATCGTGAGCCCGATGATCAGGACGCCGTTGAACGCGGCCAAATTGCGCACGACGCGCATGACCGCCTTCTGCTGCGAGCTGACGACATGAGCGGTGAGAACGAGCTCGGCGGTTTTCCCGAATTTGGTGCGCGCTCCAGTCGCCGTGACTTCCGCCACCGCCTCGCCGCGCCGCACCAGCGACCCCGCGTAGGCTTGACGGCCCGCGCCGGCCTCCGTGGGAACGGACTCGCCCGTCAGCATGGATTGATCGAGCAGGATCTCTCCGCTTGCGATGAGCGCATCCGCGGGAACGACGCCGCCGAGCGACAACTTCACCACATCGCCCGGCGCAAGTTCGGCGGCGGGCACATTCGCCCATGCCCCATCGCGGTGAACGGATGCGGTCATCGCCAGCCGCGACTTCAGGGCGGCGAGAGTCGCCTGCGCGTGACCTTCCTGAAAATATCCCAGAGCGGCGTTGAAAACGAGAAGAACGGCGATGACGAAAGCTTCGGTGTATTTGCCGAGCGCCAGCTCGAACACGATGGCCGCTTCGAGCATCCAGGGAACGGGCGCCCAGAATTTCTCGATCGCCCGGCGCAAGGGATGGACGCTGGTGTCCGGCATGGCGTTCGGGCCGAATTGTTCCAGGCGGCGGCGCGCTTCCTCGCTCGTCAGGCCTGCCAGCGCGGCCGCGTTCACGTCGGCGCCCGGTCTGGCGGTCGAGACCTTTTCGTTGACGGCTGGATTTGGCATGGACGTTTTCCAATCTGATTTACGGCGGCGACCGCGGGTTCAATGCTGACCGCGAGACGTAACGGGACGATCGACGCGTCCGTGGTCGAATTCTCAGCGGGACGAACGCTGTCCAACCGCCGCGCGCCGTCAGCGAATGGTCGAGTCCGCGGCCGCCTTCGCAGCGTCCTTCGCCGCCTCGATCTGAGACAGCTCAGTCACCCAAAAGGCGCCGGAGCGAGCCTTCTCGTAACCATAGTCATAGAGTTGGCGCATGGCGTCGGTTTCGAATCCTGTGCCGCCGCTGTCAGGATGATCTCGGCCGATGTAGCTCAAGTGAAAGCTCAAGCCTTCGTGACTGGCGACGTCATAGGTCTCGGCGAGGACCGCCTTCGTGCCGACCCGATTCAAGGTGGATAGGGACTGCGCCGCGATCGCTTCGACTTGGTCCGGCACAACCGCGAAACCCGGATCGATGCGGGCGTTGACGATGACATAGAGGGCCGGGCGCGCGGCGCGCAGGATCGGCTTGCCGCCGAACAGCACCGCCTGCGGCAACGTATAGATGGGCGCGCTCAGCGTGCCATCGGCGTGCATCTCCTGGAAGGCTTTGTCGTTCGCTTCGACATTGATCAGCTGCGGCGCGAAGACCACGGGAACGCTCGCCGAAGCGGCGAGAACCTCGCGGAACAGATCAAAGGCTTTCGGTTCGCCGCTTGTGGCGATAGCGCCCATGTCCCAGACGACGGCGCGCTGCGCGTCGAGATTGGTGGTGACGACCAGCAGGCGGCGCCCTTTTTGATCCTCGCGCGCGATCGCCCTGATGAGATCGTCATCGAGATAGCGCTCGACCAGTTGGCGCAGCCGCTCGCGACCGAACACCCCTGGGCCGAACAACGCTCCAAGAGGGTTGGGCTCTCCGATCAGGCGTTGCGCCTCGCCGTTGGTGTAGATCTGTCGGAGCTTGTCGTCATAATCTGGCCCGAGAAAGGCGAAGGGAGCGATCAGCGCTCCGGTCGACACGCCTGACACGATGGTGAATTCCGGTCGCGTCCTCGACTCGCTCCAGCCGTTGAGAACGCCCGCGCCAAAGGCGCCGCCGCCACCGCCTCCGGAGAGAGCGAGATAGACGAACGGTCGCCCTTTCTGCACGACGGCGGGTCGCACGGCGCCTTGCAGCGCGCTTGCCGTGGCGTCGGCCCAATAGCGAATGTTGGGCGCGCCGATGGCGACCGCGGTCATCTGTTCGGAATGGGTAAAGGGCGTGCGCGGGTCGCTTGCGCAGCCGGCCAGCAGAGCCACGCTCAGCGCGAGCGCGCGCAACGCATACGCGAGACTCATGACATGCCGCTCTTGGAGTCGTTCACAACGGGCTGTCCTTTGGCGGATCGCTTTCCGACGTCCCGTGTCGCCAGGGATGGCGGCGTTTGGCCTGACAGGCGCGTCAGTGAACCAGTCCGAGGCCAAGGATTCCGGACACGATCAAAAAGAAGGCGACGATGTAGTTGAGCAACCGCGGCATCATCAGAATGAGGACGCCGGCGATCAGGGAAACAATCGGTTGAAGGTGGGCGATGCTGAGGGTCATCGGCGTGCGCTCCTGCTGCGACGTCTGAAAAAAGCGCGGGCAATGGAGGCGACTCTTCTTTTCACATCTTCTTTTCACATAAGGAGCGTCTGGCCCCCGCGAGGCTGCGCACTCTCCATTGTGTGACAAGGGCGGAAGCCGGAGCGCTTCTGCGCGCGCCGCACCCCGCCCCTTCCGTCGGGTAGTATCGTCCAATCGCCACACGGCGCTTTCGGTTTGTCAGTTCCGCTCCGCGCCGCCTGAACCTGAGTGGAGGCGGCGCGTCAGATCGGAATAGCCAATCCGCCGCTTAACAATTGCCTTTCGCACATGGTGGACGGACACCGGCGCCGGGATGACCTGGCGGCTTGCCGCTGGTGAAAGGCTTGCCGCTGGTGAAAGGCTTGCCGGCCGTGAAAGGCTTGCCGCTGGTGAAAGGCTTGCCAGCCGTGAAAGGCTTGCCGCCTTGGTAAGTCTTGGCGCCCCGCTGACCGTGGTTCCAGCTGTGCCAGCCTTCGCCGCCGCCCCAGCCGTAACCATTGTTCCAAGCGTAGCCGCACCAGTACCACCCCGGGCCCTGCCAGCCGTCGTCGTACCAACAGTAGTTGTGGCCAAGGAAGAAGAACTGCGCATTTTCGACCGGGAGGATCTGAGCCGAAGGAAGAGCGCCGCCCATGGCGGCTTCGGCCGAGCCGGCCAGCGGCAGCGCGAACCCCGCAGCGATAGCGAGCGCAAGGCTGGTTAGATAAAGCGGTTTCATAGCTGTCTCCTCGTCTGCGTCGATCGACGCGAATTTCCCAAAGTCGCCGCCCCGTCGCTCGAGGACAGAACAGCGACGTGAACTCTGCATAGGCCGGACGCTCGACAAGCGAGAGACTCGGAATCTACGCACGGGAAAGAGCGACAGCAGGCCATTCAATGGCAGCGTTGCGGCCGTCGATCGCGGACGCGGCTCGTGTCGGTGGAACGGTCATCGACAGCGATCAGGCCCGCTAAGCCGGCGAAACGCGTCGATCTGTCGACTTGATTGTCGACGCGCGAGACGCCTCGCCGTCGACGCCGTTCAACGGCGAGGCCTGAGTAGATTCCGAGCCTATGTTCGCCTGACCGTCCCCGCGTAGCGTTCACGAAAGCGAGCTGAAGCGCTCGCGAATATGCAACGCCGAGAAGCGGAAGCCGCGCAGGTCTTTCCGTTCGGAAGCGTCACCAAGCGAGGAGCACAATGTCCATTTTCACAATTCGCACCGGAACCACCATCGCGGCGGCGACGCTCGTCGGCGCTTTCCTGTCGACGGTCCCGTTGGCGCCGGGCCACGCCCAGCAAGCCGCCGCGCCGCCCGCCACGACCGATCAGGCGACACCGGCGACCGGCCGCACCGACGCCAGGATCGACGAACTTCACGCCAGGCTGCATGTCACTGCGGCGCAGGAACCGCTGTGGGCGGTCGTCGCTCAAACGATGCGCGACGATGCGGCGGAACTTCGCGCCAGCGTGGCGGATCAGTTGGCCCATCGGGACACGATGACCGCGGTCGACGATCTCAAGTTCTTTCAGATCGTCGCCGACGAGCATTCCGCCGGTCTGAAGAAATTCATCCCGGCCTTTGCGGCGCTCTATGACGCCATGACGCCGGATCAGAAACTCCGAGCCGACCGGGTCTTCAAAGAGCATCGGCGCGTGGCCGGCTATTGACCCAACCATCGCGGCTGCGCGTCGGCCGTGCGGCGCGCTGGCAATCCGACCTGGGGCCTTCGCTCCAGGCGCCCACAGCGCCCAACGCTCGAGCAAGAGCGTCATGCCGCCGCCGGGCGAGGCGCGCGCCGCCGCAATCCGATTCAACGTCCGGCTAGACCGGACAAATGGGAGTTCGCACCATGTTTCATTTCAGACCTTCGTACGTTGCAGGAGCGCTGACCGGCGTCCTGCTTGCGTTTAGCGTCCCTGGCTTGGCCTCGGCCGGGCCGATGAGCTTTGCGGGCGTGACGACGGTGACGCCGCAGACGTCAACGATCGTCGACGTGCGCTATTACCGCCGCTATCCCGTCGCTCCAGCGATCGCCTTCGGCTTGTTTGGAGCGTTGCTCGGGTCTGCGATCGCCGACAGCGACAGCGACTACGATAATTACGACTATTATGGCTATGGCGGCCCTGGCTATGTCGGCGGATGGAACGGCGCCGGACACCGTGGCGGACACCAGCGCAGAATCATCGAAGGTCGCCACCGCTGATCGAACCGCCGCCCGTCAAGGAGGGGCGGCGGCGTTTGAAGACGAGAAGCCGTCGCTCGGGCTGTCTGACGCCTGTCGAGTGGACCCTTGGCAGGCGCGGCGGCGCCTCCAGAAACCAGATTCCTGCATCTTGCCCACAGCCCCGTTTGGACCGCAGCGGCGCCTGAAGCCGTCCGTTTACGCGGACCGGCGCCTCGAGGGCGTCCTGGAGCTCAGAAAGCGGCTATAGGCGCGTTTCTCACGCTTGCCGCGACATGGCTGAACCCGGGGCAAAAACACTTGCATCCACCGGGACGTCCACACACGATTCACGCTTATTGCATCAGTTCGAGTCTCACTCGCGCGATGCCCGCTTGGCGCATGCCGAGCGCGTCGGCGGCGACGGTTGAGACATCTATGATGCGGCCTGTGGCGTGCGGTCCTCGATCGACGATCGTCACGACTACGTTGCGGCCATTGTCGAGATTGTACACTCGCACGCGCGTTCCAAACGGCAGCGTGAGATGCGCAGCGATCAAGCCGCCATGATTAGGATTGTGATAATAGGTCGCAACGCCGAATTCATCCGCCAAGGCGACCGAAAAGGTGAGGGCGGCGCCGAACGCCGCAAGAACGAATAGCTTCAACGACGTCTCCTCGCGCGAGACCTCCCAAAGATTGAGCCGTTTTCAGGCTTGGGGCGTGCATCATCGCGAGGTGGATTGAGACGCCATAAGTCGGCGTAGACTAGAATCGGAATCTACTCAGCGGCGCCCCTGGCCGGCCAAAGCCTGACTTGGGCAGTCCGTGTAGCGATGATTTTGTCCTCTATGTCGGGCAGCCGTGAGTCGCAGCGCATTCTGAAGTCACGTTGGTCGCTGGGTCGGCTCGAGGCGCCGCGCGCTGGCCCATCGGGCCGCGCCGACGCTGAGTATATTCCGACGCTATCGCCGTCCGACCACAGCGTTAGACGTGCATCCCGATTGGATGCATATGACCAACCCTCGCGAGCATGGATTTCCGAGCCACGTCCGCCTTTTCGGTCGTTGGGGCAAGATTCGAAATACAGCGCGCCCGCGTCCAAGCGCCGCCCTTGTCGCGGCTGTCGCTATGCTCCTGGCCGGAGCGCTCCTGCTCGCAGGCGGGTTAGCGTGGGCCCGTAGTAGTGGCGGGAAAATCTGGGCGCCGTGGGATGCGGTCCCCGACGTCGCGGCGACCACCGCCGTCGATGTTCAGACAGACCAAAAACCGAAAGAGACCAGAGCTGACGGCCTCGCGGTGTGCGTGCGCCTGTGCGACGGATTCTTCTTTCCGAGCGCCACAAGGTCGGGCGGCGACGAGGCTTGCGCGGCCCAATGTCCGGATGCGCCCACCGCGCGCTACACGGAGCCGGCCGGCTCGGACAGGATCGAGGACGCGGTTTCAACCCACGGCGCGCTCTACGCCGCTCTGCCGGTGGCCAATCGCTATCAAACCACGCTCGACGACACCTGCCGCTGTCATCGCTCGCTCACTCGCGACTATTCCGCGTCATCGCTGAACGACCCCACGTTGCGAAAGGGCGATGTGGTGATGACGCCTAAAGGCTTCGTGGTGTTTCAGGGCGCCAAGACTCGTTCGATCACGTCCTCGGACTTCGTCGCCTTGTCGCAAGCGCGCTCCTTGCCCAAAGATTTGCGCGCGGCCCTGATTGACATGGAGCGCGCGGGCGCGTCGCAACGACAAGTCGGCGCCGACTCGTCGCCGGGTGCCTCTACGCGTCAGAGCGAAGCGTTGACCCCATTGGTGACAGCCGTATCTGCGAAATAGCGCGCCGGTCGGGCGTTGGGCCCCTGGCCGATTTACGGACCGGCTCAATTGGCGGCGCTGCCCAGTAGGTGTTTTCCGCTCCTATCCGGCGGCTCCAGTCCCGATATTGTGCATCTCGCTTTCAGCGCAAAGCAGGCAAGTCATGTTGATGCACAATCTCGCCTGGCACAGCGGAGCCGCACTGTTTCCTTTGTTGTTCGCTGCGAATGCAGCGCTCGCCGAGCGGGAGTCCGACGGACGAGCTGTGGAGTTGGGCGAGCAGGTGGCGGACGCAGCGTGCGCCGCAAGCGCCGCCGCCGCCCAATCGACAATATGCCGGGACGGCCAGCTGCTATGGCGGCTTTGCGAGAAGGGATTTCGCTCGGAGCATCTCCCCAAAGCGGGGGTCTACGCGTGCTTTCTTCGTTCGCTCTAGCAGCCTTCGGCGCGCCGCCGAAGTTCGCGATCAGGACGCGCCTCGGCCTATCGCCGCCGTCCGCTGCGCCAAGGCTTCGGCTTCCGCCATCGCCGACGCAGCGACCTTGTCGAATAGGTAGAGTCCGACCCTTCCCTGCGGGACCGAAGGCGTTATCGTGGGCGTCGCCTTCGGCGGGAACAGGGATAATTCGTCATGCGCGCAATCATTGCTCTGATCGTGATCGTCTATCTTGTCGGCATTGGCGTCGTGCTTGCGCCGACAATTCAGGCCAAGTGGAATAGCGCTCCGGCGTCGGACGTCGCCGCAAGCGTCTGGCAGGCTCTGCCCAATGCGCTGGCGTGGCCGGTGAGCGCTTACCACAGCGTCGCGGGCCGTTGACGACCCCGTTTGACGGCGCGGCGCGTGGGCCCTGATCACAAGCAACTCGCGCGAGAAGCGGGTCGTCAGGGCAAGACCGACCGCGAAGTTCTCCAGCGGCCGTCACGTTTCCTGGATCCAGACCAGTCGGCGATATCGTGGCGGGTCGATCTGAGTAGATTCCGACGCTGCCGCGGTAGGCAGGGCTTCGGTATTCTTCAGCGATGGTGGATCAGTCTGCCCAGAGCCGCGATCAGCCGGAGTTGCTCCATGCCGGCGCCAGTCAAGGCGCCGAGCCGCGTATCGGCGGCGGGGCGAAGATAGTGGAATCGCAGACCTTGGCCTGACCAAGTTCTTGAAACTCGCCTAAAGCGCGCCCTCGGCGCGGTGGAGAGGATCGCATGACCAATGAATTGTCGAGCGCCACGGCGGAACGGCCGGCAGCCGCGCCAAGCCTGGAGACGGCCGGCGATCTGATGACGACGGCTATCGTCTCCGTGGCGATCGGGACCAGCGTGCGCGACGTCGCGCGCCTGCTGCTCGAAAAACGCATCAGCGCCGTTCCCGTGCTCGGCGCCGACCAGCAATTGCTTGGAATGGTCAGCGAAGGCGACCTTCTCGGTCGCAACGACGCCGATCGGGTCGCCCGGCGCGACTGGTGGCTGGCCCTGCTTGGGGATGGTCAGCCCCTGGCCGAACCGCTCGAGGCGCTGGCCGCTCGGCCGGTCGAGCAGGTCATGCGCGCGCCGGTCATGACGATCGAAGCGCAGGCGCCGTTGCATGAGATCGCCGAGATGTTCCGCGTCTATGACATCAAGCGGCTGCCCGTCATGCGCGGGGGCCGCATCGCGGGAATCGTCAGCCGGTCGGACCTGGTGCGCGCCGTGGCGGCCATGGTTCCGTCGCCGGCGAAGGAGCGCTCTCATGGCGGCTTGGCCAGCATGTTCGCGGGCATGATGGGAACCGAGAGCCGACCGTCAGAGACGCAGCCTTCCGCGGCCCCGGCCGCCGTCGCGCCCGCCATGACCGCGGACGCGTTTCTCAGCCTCGTGACCGCTTCGAAGCAAGCCGGAAAGGACGAAGCCGTCGCCGCCAAAGATCAGGCGAAGCTGGACCTGGCGCGCCAGGTCAAGGACATGCTGAAGGAACACGTCGGCACGCCGGCGTGGACCGCGCTGCTCGAGCGCGCTCGAGCCGCAGCCGCGCTTGGCGAGAACAGCTTCGAGCTCATTCGCTTTCCCTGTGACCTCTGCAGCGATGGCGGCCGCAAGATCGACGTCGCCGAGACTGACTGGCCGACCACCCTGAGGGGCGAAGCGGCCGAGTTCTATACGCGGTGGGAACGCGACCTGCGCGCGGCCAAGTTCGGGCTCTCCGCCCAACTTGTCGATTATATCGACGGAATCGCGAGCAACGTGGCGCTGTCGCTGACCTGGCGCGAGTAGTAGGCGCGCCGCCGAACACGATCTCGCCCCAAGCGAAATGGCCGCCCACGGCGCCGAATAAGTAGAATCCGATCCTTTCGTGCGAGCACGGTTTGCTGTTTTCCTGATTGCACCGAGCGCAGGTTTTCCCGCAGCGTGACCAGCCCTCGTGTACGGGCGGTCGCTGAGCCCCCTCATTGCGACCGCCCGGTTTGCTTGTCGCGTCCACCAGATCAGCCGCCACCCGATAGGCGCTGGCGGGAGGGGGTTGGGTTCTTCGAGTCTCTCAGCCCGTAGGAGCCCGCCGTGTCAAATCTGGGATTCATCCTTGTCTGTTATTTCCTCTTGCTGCTGCTCGGCGTGTCAACGAGCACTCAATCGGGACCCCGGATTTGCACCGAATAGGGACCCCTTTGTGACGGGTGCGGACGGCAGCGGTCGCCCCGGCGGAGCTGGCTCGGGTTGCGCAGCCGGGGCGAGCGCGGGTCAGTAAGGCGCGGTTGTTTCGAGGTCAGGCGCGGTGCTTGAAGCGCCAGCTTTCGTTGCCGGTTTCGACGATGTCGCAGTGGTGGGTTAGGCGGTCGAGCAGCGCGGTCGTCATCTTCGGATCGCCGAACACGGTCGGCCATTCGCCGAATGCGAGGTTGGTGGTGACGATGATGGAGGTTCGCTCGTAGAGCCGGCTGACGAGGTGGAAGAGCAACTGGCCGCTGGCCTGAGCGAAGGGCAGATAGCCGAGTTCGTCGAGGATGACGAAGTCCATGCGGGTCAGATAGTCGGCGATGCGGCCGGCGCGACCGGCGCGGGTTTCCGCTTCGAGCCGATTGACGAGATCGACGGTGGTGAAGAAGCGGCCGCGCGAACCGGCTCGGATACAGCTTCGGGCGATGGCGATGGCGAGATGGGTCTTGCCGGTTCCTGTTCCGCCGACCAGGACGACGTTGCGCTGCTGGGCGATGAAGCCTCCGCCGGCGAGATCGCGGGCCAACGCCTCGTTGATCGGCGTGTCCTTGAACGCGAAGTCGTCGATGTCCTTGGCGAGCGGCAGCCTGGCGATCGCCATCTGGTACTTGATCGAGCGCGCCTGTTTCTCCGAGATCTCGGCCTTCAGCAGATCGCCGACGAAGCGCTGCGGCTCGTGCTTGCGCTTGATGGCTGTGGCGAGGGTCTCGTCGTAGGCCGCCTTCATGCCGAAGAGCTTCAGCTCTCCCATCAGGTCGAGGACTTCGGTTCGTTCCATGGGTTACGCGCTCCTCAAGTTGTCGTAGCGGGCGCAATCGGCGATCGGCGCGTGGCGCAGCCGCAACGCCGCCGGCGTATGGATCGGCGCCGGCGGCGCGGGATCGCGCTGTCGCGCCAGAATGTTGAGGATGACGTCAGCCGAATGGACGCCTTCGGCGAGCGCCTGCGCGCAAGCCGCCTCGACCGCCGGCAGCCCGTCGGTCAGCGCCGCGGCGAGGATTTTGACCATCTGCCGGTCGCCGTCGTTGGAGCCGGCGAGCTTGCGCCTGACCTTCTCCAGCGCCGCCGGCAGCACCCAGTCCTTGAACGGCGCGCCATTGCGCAGGGCCCCGGGTTTGCGGGCCAGCACCGGTACGTAGTGCCAGGGATCGTAGGCCGTCTCGCCACGACCAAAGCGGCGCCGGTGTTCGCCGACGACCCGCCCGTCCTGGCGGATGACGATGCGATCGGCGTAGGCGTGGATGTCGACGGGCCGGCCGACGGCGCCGGCGCTCACCGAGTACTTGTTGTTGTCGAAGCGAACGAGGCAGGTCTTCGACACCGAGGCCGGCAGGGCGTGGAAGCCGTCGAAGCGGCCGCGATAGGGAACGAGCTTCGGCCGCTCCTCTTCGAACACCTCCCAGATCGTCCGCTCGGTCTGCTCGGGATGGGCGTGCGCCTTGGCCCCCGCCAGGCAGCGGTCGACCAGCCAGGCGTTGAGGTCGTCGTAGCTCTTGAACCGCAGCCGCGGGGTGAAGAAGCGCTCGCGCGCCACGCCGACCTGGTTCTCGACCTGCCCCTTCTCCCAGCCCGCCGCCGGCGTGCAGGCGACTGGGTCGACGAGGTGGTGCGAACACATCTGGAGAAAACGGCGATTGTACTGGCGGTCCTTGCCGACGAAGATCGCGTCCACCGCCGTCTTCATGTTGTCGTAGATGCCGCGCCGGCACGCGCCCTTGAAGAAGGCGAAGGCCCGTTCGTGGGCGTCGAACACCATCTCCTGGGTCTCGCGCGGGTACGTCCGCACGAACATCATCCGGCTGTGGCAGAGGCGGACGTGCGCCGCCTTCAGGGTCACGGTGACGCCGTCCAGCACGACGATCTCGTGGCTCCAGTCGAACTGGTAGGCTTCGCCCGGCGCGAAAGTCAGCGGCACATAAGCGTCGGCGGTCGCCCGCTTGAACCGCCCGCGCCAGGCCATCGCATAGCGGCGAACCGCGGCGTAGCTGCCCTCGTAACCGAGACCGCGTAGCTCCTCGAATAATCGGATGATCGTCAGCCGTTCACGGGCCGCCTTGGCCTCGTTGGCTTCCAGCAACGCCTCAAGCCGCTCTCGCCAAGGCCCGATCCGCGGCAGAGGTTGTCGCGACCGCTCGTAGTGGAACTCGGTCGCGTTCGACCGGATGACCTTGCGAACCACCTTCCGCGAGACCCGCAGCTCGCGGCAGATCTCCTTGATCGGCTTCCCCAGCGAAAAGTAAGCCCGGCGGATCTTGGCGATCGTCTCCACAACCAGCATTCCAATCGAGGCCTCCCAGAGTCGAGGAGG
>Ga0326727_10013522_pt1 | contig 18137 bp, 14 predicted proteins | sample MB2enrmetagenome_FD_207643 | JGI IMG/M metagenome (GOLD analysis project Ga0326727, IMG submission 207643) | Lab enriched peat soil microbial communities from McLean, Ithaca, NY, United States - MB29MY | ecosystem: Environmental > Terrestrial > Soil > Wetlands > Peat | place: USA: New York...
TCTGCGGACGCCCTCAGTCGTACCGCAGCGCCTCCATCGGATCGATTTTCGCTGCCCGGCGCGTGGGCTCCCAACAAGCCAGCAGCGCCACTCCGGCGAATAGCACTCCCACCGCGAGCAGCGTGACGGGGTCGGCGGGATCCACCTCGAAGAGAAACGAGCGGAGAACGCGCGCCAGCACGAACGCCGCCGCCATTCCCGAAATCACACCTCCCGCGATCAACCCCACGCCCTCCCTGAAGACCAGAGTGCGGATGTCGCCCTTGCTGGCGCCGACCGCTGCCCGTATTGCGATCTCGCGCCGCCGCGCCGCCACCGAGAGCGAGAGCACGCCATAGATTCCGACCAGCGTGAGCACGCTTCCCACCAGCGCAAAGCCCACCAGCAATTGCATGGCGAAGGTCCGCGAGGCCAGCGAATCGTCGCGGATCTGATCGAGCGTCTTCATATTCTCGACGGCCGAGGTGGGGTCGACGGCGCGCAGTTCCCGCGTCACTGCCGCCATGACGGCGCGCGGATCTCCCGACGTCCGCACCACCAGGTGTTTTGAAAACGCTCCTGCCTGCCAGAAGCATAAATAGATCTCAGGCTCGGCTTGATGGGTCAGGTCGTCGGTGCGCCCATTGCTGACCACGCCGACGATTTCCCCCGGCGGCCGGTCATGCCCGGTGTACCAGATTTTCTTTCCGATAGCTGATTTGTTGGGAAAATAGCGCTCCGCCAGGGCGCGGTTGACTACCGTCACCGGCGGCGCATTGCCGTCGTCCGTGGCGCGGAAATCGCGGCCCTCCAGAGCGAGGCCCAACAGCGCAAAATATCCGGGCGTAACCGACCGCAGCGGTATGGCGATCTTGTCGCTCGCCTTTAGTGCGGCCGGCTGCCCTTCGATTTCCACCGTGGCCGGCCAGTTATTGCCGGTCAACGGCACGCCCCACGCGAAAGCCGCATTTTGTACTCCCGGAATTGCCGAAACCTTCTCCAAGGCCCGGCGATGAAAAGCCGTGTAATCGCCCTGCACGGCGGTAACGGTCATGGTCAGGATGCGTCCCGTCCGGTACCCGGACTGCACGTTCGAAACGTTAATCATGGTGCGGATCAGCAGACCTGCGCCCACCAGCAGCGATAGTGTCAGAGCGGTCTGCACCATGGTGACTCCGCGCAGCACGCGGCGTTCCCCGCGTCCCGCGCTGCTCTTCGGTCCGGCGCTCTTCAGCACGGCGATGGGGTCGATCCGCGAAGCTCGCAGCGCGGGGATGAGGCCGGCGAGCCCGGAAGCGAGAATCGCCGCACCCACTCCGCATGCCAGCACCGGCCAGCCCGTCGTCACCGCGTCGAGCCGCGGAATGGCCTGGCCGCCAAAAAGCTTGAATAGCCTGACCACGCCCACCCCCAGCGCCACGCCGAATATCGCTCCCAGCAATGCCATCAACAGGCTCTCCGTCGAAACCTGGCGAAACAGCGCCAGCCGGTTCACACCCAGTGCGCTGCGCACGGCATACTCCTGCTGCCGCTGCAGACCGCGCACCAGCAGAAGCGCCGCCACGTTGCCGCACGCAATCAGAAGAACCAGTCCGGCCGCGCCCATCAATGGGAGCAGGATGCGCCGGCCGTCGCGGTTCATTTCCACGGCGAGCGGTTGCACGCGCGGCGTGAACCCCTCGAACGCATGCTCTGCTTGCGACTGCCGGAGGGTGATGAGTTTGAGGTCTTCCTGCGCCTGCGCCGGCGAGACACCGGGCCGCAGCCGCCCCACCACATCCCAATACGGCTCGTTCAGCGCTTTCGGGTCAGGTGAATGGGGGACCCAAAAATCCACGGCCGCGTTCACATTGTAGTTGGGCTCATCCGCCGCCCCCGGCGAGGGCAAAAACCGCACGCCCGGCGGCATCACCCCGATCACCGTGGGCGGGACGTCCCTCCGGCTCATGCGAATGGTCTGGCCGACGATGTGCCGGTCGCCCCCGAACTTGCGTTGCCAGAGATCGTAGCCGAGGATCACCACCGGCGCGGTTGGATTCGCTGTCTCGGCCTCGGAAAACGTACGCCCGATGAGCGGCTTGAGGCCCATCACGCGGAAATAGTCCCGCGTCACCCACATTCCCTCCATCGATTCGCTGCCGTCCTGGCGGATCAGGAAATTGAATGTCCATCCGTATCCCGCCAGCGAGTCGAGCGTCTTGGTTTGCTTTTGCCACTCCAGCCATTGGGCCGCTGCCCAAGATTGCGAACTCGTTTTCCCATCGGTCCGGGCCGATTGAATCAGCGCCAGTTGCTCGGGACGGTCGTAGGGAGGCGGCGTCAGCAACACGCCTTGAATCAAGCTGAACACCGCCGAAGTGGCGCCGATTCCGAGAGCCAGTGTGACCACGGCGATGGCCGTGAATCCCGGCTGCTTGCGCAGCATCCGCGTGGCAAAACGCAAATCTTCCGTCATGCTGCTTGGACGGATTCAAGCGGCGGACTGTTAGCGAGGGCTGGAAAGTTCTACGCGATCGAGGGCCGCTTCTTGCCGAAGCCCGTGGCCTGCTCGAAAGCATGCGCCAATTGCAGCACGCCGAAATCCTGTTTATGGCGGCCCACGATCTGAATCCCCACCGGCAGCCCTTCCGGCGTAAAACCCGCGGGCACGGAAGCCGCTGGGTTGCCGGTCGCCGAGATATACCAGCAGGACTTCATCCAGTCGATATAGTTGTCGAACTTCACGCCTGCGATTTCGGTGGGATAAGGCGTATCGATGCTGAATGGCGGCAATTGAGTGGTGGGCAGAACGAAGTACTCGTAGGTTTGCAGGAATGCCTGAAATTGCCGCCAGATCTGCGTATGGGCGGTCTCGGCGCGAGCCACGTCGGAGCCGGACAAGCGCAGCCCCTCCTCGATTTCCGCCTTGAGCGTGTCCTTGAAAGCGTCGGGATGCTCGCGCAGACGGGCGCCGTAAGCATTGGCCGAATTCCATGCCCGCAGCACGCGGAAAGCCACCTCCGCCGGCGCGAAATCGGGCTCCGCCTGCTCCACGATGCAGCCCAGCGATTCGAACGTGGCGCGCTGCCCGTCGACCACGGCTCGCACGCGCGGGTCGAAGGGCACGCCGCCGAGGTTTTTGAACCAGGCCACGCGCACGCCTGTGAAGCTCCGTCCCAGCGGACGAGCGAAAAGCTCTCCGCCTTCGTGAATGGAGAGCGGTGCGCGCGAATCCGGACCGGCGATGCTGCTGAGGGCCAACGCCAGATCGGCCACCGAACGTCCCAGGCATCCCGCGGTGCTCAACGTCGACCATCCGAAAGCCGCCTTTGGGCTCGGCACCCGTCCGATCGACGGCCGAAAGCCGACCACATTGCAAAATGCCGCGGGATTGCGCAATGACCCGCCGGTGTCCGATCCGGTCGCGACCGGTGTAAATCCACAAGCCAACGCGACCGCGGCGCCGCCGGAGGATCCGCCGCACGTCTTGGTCAGATCGTAGGGGTTATGGGTGGCGCCGAAGACCTTATTGAAGGTCTGCGATCCCGCGCCGAATTCCGGCGTGTTGGTCTTGCCGATGGTGATGGCGCCGGCCTGGCGCATGCGCTCCACCACAAGGTCGTCCTCGGTGGGAATGTAGTTGCTATAAAGTGGCGAACCGAAGGTGGTACGGATGCCGCGGGTTTCCAGCAGATCCTTATGCGCCACCGGCAGGCCGTGGAGCGGCCCCAGCGATTCTTTGCGGGCCAGCATCTCGTCGGCCTTCGCCGCCGCGGCGGCGGCCAGTTCCGGCACTAGCGTCACCATGGCATTGACCTTGGGATTGACGCGCTCGATCTGTTGTAAGTGCGCGGCCAAAGTCTCTCTCGCGGAGAGCTTTTTGGTGCGGATGAGCCGGGCCATTTCGACCGCGCTGGTAAAACACAGCGACGAACCGCCGGCCTGGGCCTCCAGGGCGCCCGCGCACAGGGACGCGGCAGCCAGTCCCTGGAGCGCCTCGCGGCGGGTCGGCCTGTCCTGGTTCATGTGTGTAATCCTACCAAAGCCTGGCACGACATAGCCGCAAAAGAAACAAATATTCACCACGGAGGCACAGCGACACGGAGCACAAACCAACGCAAAAGCAAAACCGGATCCCACTGAGGTGGCGGAGGCCACGGAGGTGTAAATTATTGGAGTCTCAGCGTCCCGGGAGCTGCGGAATCGTCCGTCGCGTGAAGGCCCAAGGGCTGCAGCTCGGATTGCGTTTTCGTGCCTTCGCGGCTTTTTCTCAGGGCTTGGCAGCCAGCGGCGTGTTGCCCACAGCCCATTGGCCGACTTTTCCCGCCAATTCGGTGCGTTGCACCGGCTTGGCGATGTAATCGTCCATGCCGGCTGCCAGGCAGTGTTCGCGAGCGCCTGCCATAGCCTCGGCCGTCATGGCGACAATCGGCACGCGCCACCCTCCCCGCGCCCGCGCGCGAATCTCGCGCGCCGCCGTGTACCCGTCCATTTGGGGCATTTGGCAGTCCATGAAGATCATGCTGTAGGAGACCTCTTGCGCCATGCGCACCGCCTCCACGCCGTTGACTGCAAAGTCCACCTGCAGTCCGAGTTTGTCCAGCATCGCCCCCGCCACTTTCTGGTTCACCACATTGTCCTCCACTACCAGGACACGAAGGCCGAGCCCGGCAAACTGCCCGGCAGCGCCGCGGACGGTCTCCCGCGTGCCTACCAGGCGATCCGCGAACGCATTGCCTTGGCGCTTCGACCACGCTTTTGCCATGGCGTTCAGCAATTGCGATTGCCGCACCGGCTTCACCAACGATGCATCGATCGAGGTACCCACCATGGGCCTCACGTCGCTCCAGTGGCCCACGGAGGTCAGCAGAATTACTACCGTATCGTGGAGGACAGGATCGTTCTTGATGGCATCCGCCACGGCGGCGCCGTCCAGCCCCGGCATCTGGTAGTCCAGCAGGACGAAGTGAAAGGGGTCGCCGGCCGATTTGGCCCGCCGCATGCCATCCGCCACCCCTTCACCGGAAGCAAATGAGCCGTTGCGCATCCCCCAACTGGTCACCTGCTGGTGCAGCACGCGCCGGTTCACTTCGTTGTCGTCTACAATCAGTACGCGCAAATCCTGCAGGTTGGCAGCCGGCGCCGGCATGGCGTGTTGCGGATGTTCATCCAAGTTCAACGGCAGGCGGAACCAGAACGTGGAGCCTTCGCCCGGCCGGCTCCGCACGCCGATGGCGCCTCCCATCAGTTCCACCAACTGCTTGCAAATGGCCAGGCCCAGGCCGGTCCCTCCGTACACGCGAGTGGTGGAACCGTCCACCTGGGTGAATTTCTGAAAGAGCGTGGGCAACTTGTCCTCGGGGATGCCAGGTCCGGTGTCCTCGACCGACACGGTGATAGCAGCCATGGTGGCATCCTGGCTTTCGCATTCCACGCCCACCAGCACCTGGCCGGCCTCGGTGAACTTGATGGCGTTGCCGATCAGATTGGTCAGCACCTGACGGATTCTTCCCGCATCCCCCACGAAGTAGCTCGGTAGTTGAGGCGGATATTCGAGCACGACGTCCAGCTTCTTATCCTCCGCCTTGGGCGCCAGCATCTCGTTGACTTCTTCCATCACCAGGCGAAGATCCAGCGGCTGCGCCTCGATGGTGAGCTTGCCGGCTTCGATCTTCGAGAAGTCCAGAATGTCATTGATCACCGTGAGCAAGGCTTCCGCGGACCGGCGTACGGTTTCGGCGTAATCCCTCTGCTCCGGATTGAGAGCGGTCTCGAGCAGCAGGCCCGTCATGCCGATTACGCCGTTCATGGGCGTGCGAATCTCGTGGCTCATGTTGGCCAGGAATTCGCTCTTCGCCTGGCTGGAGGATTCGGCGGCTTGCTTGGCCCGCGCCAGTTCCTCTTGCGCGCGATAATTTTCGGTGATGTCGCGGAATCCCCAAACCCGGCCGACTCCTCTGCCGTTGACGATCTGCGGCTCCGAATGGCGTTCGAATACCCGCCCGTCTTTGAACTCCAGAACGTCGTCGCTCTTGGTCTCGTGATTTCGGTAGAGATCGCGCACCTTGCGGAGAAATGCCTCCGGATCCTTCAGTTGCGACGCCACGAAGTTGAGCCGTCCGTTATCGTTGTGGGCTCTGCGCAGCTCTTCCGGGATGCGCCACATGTCGAGATACTTGCGGTTGCAAGTCACCATGCGGCCGTCCATATCGACCACCAGAATGCCATCGGCCGTGGATTCCAGTGCTCCTCGCAGCGCCTCCGTCTTCTCTTCCACGCGGCGCCGCAAGATTGCCGCCCATAGCAATATCAGTAAGATTACGCCGGCCAGGAATGCGGCCAGCACGAGCACGCGTTCCCTGGTCCACCAGGCTGCCTTCTGGACCACGGTGACATCGGCCGGCGACCGCAGGAGGAGGCGATAGGCGGCGGGTCTGCCGTTCTCGTCGGTTTCCACCGACCACACGCCCGTCAGCTGCAGCAGGCTGCCGTTGCCGAGGGAGCGGATCCTGGCGGTGACATCGCGCCACGCGATCTGGCCGGAGAAAATGACGCTGCCGCGCTGCATGGTGAGGATCTGGTCGTCGGCATGCCGCGCCTGATCGAGCAAGAGGCCGTGGACGGTCACCAGTTCCGCGTCATGCGCGGTGACGTCGGCATCCCCATCCATGGCTACCGGCGCCGGCAGGGCGCCCTTTCCGATTTTCCGAAAATCGCCGTCCTGCAAAATGGGCAGATATCGTCCGGGGGCGGGAAAACCGATGGCATCCACCAGGTCGCCGGGCGCGACCTCCGCCATATTGCCCGTTTCGATCACCACCCCGCCCGTGCGGTCCTGCACCACCAGGCCAACGCCAGGCCTCCTCAACGTCACCACGCCCCGGACATGCATTCGGTGGCCAAAGGCGTTCGCGGGATCGAACTGTAACACACTGCTGATGGGAGAGACCGACGATCCGTAGCGGTCGGCCGGCGCCGGCACATTTACCGCCAGCAGATCGGGAGTCGGAACGAAAAGTTGAATTCCCATCAACTGCCGCCGCGAGTTAAACAGCGTACCGCAGGCGCCTCGCACGGTAACGATGGCGCCGACTAATCTGTCGTATTCGTGGCTGGCCGGGATTTGCCTGATCCTGGCCTTGAACTGGTGTCCGTCGGAGGCGATGAGCAAGACCAACTGCGGGGGCCCCTGTCGCATGTCGGGAGGTAAGCGGTCCTCAATCTCCACCCTGTGGACGATCCCCTGAACCGACACCCATTGGCTGTCTTCCACTCCGCTAAGCAGGCGGTCCATGGTTTTGAGCGGGGCGGCTGGCAATGCCCCCTGGCCTAGTACGCTGATAGTGGCATTGCCGATGGATGGGGCGTATTCTCCCGGCGTGGTGTTGCCGTCCACTTGGACCAGATTGCCGGCAACCAGTTTCGAATCGAATATTCCAAACAGGTATATGCCGGCGGTGTCATCTTGAAAAAATGTTACCCGGTACTCCGGCGCGATGTAGGTGAGCACGCCCGTCAGCCGGATGGGATATTTGCGCGCCGCCTCGGCCGCGGAGAGAGCTCGAATCTGAGAGACCTTGGTTAGAACCCGCAGGCTATCTTTGGGGGACTGCGCTGCTAACGAAGGGGATAACAGGACCGCCGATAGCAGGGCAGCGATCGCGCACATTTTGCGCGATGCGAGACGAACGACGCGGTTTTTCGCAGCTATCCCCATCCGTATTACTTATCGGATGGCGGGCAAAGTAAATTTACTGTTTTTTCAAATTCTTCGTAGAGAGGGGTTTAACGCCCCTGGGCGGGCTGGCCCAGTAACTTCAAGACTATTCAGATGGAAGCGACCGGGGGCGGCATAGTCGTCAAGGTCTGACCTCCCGCTCCAAAAGGAATTGGCCACGGATGGACACGGATTCTGATCGATAAAACCAGGCGTTTCCTCGTGCGTACTGCTAATATTCGAAATCTTCGCGCGCTGCCAAGATTTTCAAGCAACTCCGGTGTTGTCATTTTGGTAGCGGCCACTCGCGCGCCACGGCGATTTTCCCGAACGGAAGCTACCAGGACGCCGGGACCGCTGCGCCTCGCGGACCGTCACGTCGCCCCCGGCGCGGCTAATAACGGCGGTCGCCACGACGAAGAACGTGAAGGCGAGCAATCGGAAACGAAAGCCGGCGTGTGGCCTCCGCCACCTCCGTGTGCTCAGGTTTTCGACTCTATTTTTCTCAGCGTCTCCGTAGCTCTGTGGTGAAAATTCTCTTGGTTGCGGCTGTGCCGCGCCGTGTCTATCCGTGGCCAATAACGTCTTGCCCTAGCTCATCCGCAATACCAGGCAGGTAATGTCGTCGTGCTGCCGCGTGAGCCCCACGAACGCGTCCACCGATAACATAATGCGCTTGAGCGCTTCCGCCGCGGTCCCGCTCTGGCACGATTGCACTACCGGCAGCATGCGTTCTTCCCCGTACTCGCGCTCCTTGTCGTCCTCGGCCTCCACCAGGCCGTCGGTGAAGATCAACAGCAGATCGCCCTTGGCGAGCGTCGCCGTGCCAAACTGATAGGCCACCGCGGAGTTGATGCCCAGCGGCAGGCCGCCCGCTTCCAGCCGCTCGATGGCGCCCGAGGCATGCCGCAACACGGGCCAGTTGTGTCCCGCGTTGACGTAGGTCAGTGCGCCGGTGGCCGGCTCGAGCTCGGCCACGAAGGCGGTAGTGAATCGCCGCCCCTGCAAGCTCTGCTCGCATGCGTAGCGATTGACTCGCCCCACCAGTTCGGGCAAGCTGCCGGGCAGCGCCGCCAGGGTGCGCAGGCTGGCCTGCAAAGTAGCGGTCAGCAAGGCGGCGGGAATGCTCTTGCCGGCGACGTCGGCCACCACCAGCAGCAGGCGCTCGTTAGGGCGGAAGAAAGCGTCGTAATAGTCGCCCGCGACGGTGTTGGCCGGACGGCTGGCGAAAGCGATATCCACGCCGGGCACCTTGGGCGCTTCCAGCGGCATGAGCCAGCTTTGAATCTCGCGGGCGATTTCCAGATCGCGCTTCATGGTGACACGGTCGGAGAGTTCCAGCGCGAGCAGAAGTAGCAGCACCGCCCCGGCGAAGAACTGCGTGTCGATGGTATCCACCCTCTGGTCGTCGTGCGTAACGTGGATACCGGGAAGGAGCAGCAGCACCAGCGCGATGAGCAACAACACCCGCCGCATGGGCGAGAGCTTCATCATCATCGCCCAGAACAGGCCGCGCACAATCCGCCAGAAGCGTTTCCAGCCGGACTCTCCCGCCTGCGGTTCGCGGTCGATTTCCTGGGAATAGAACTGGTAACTCGAGCGCGCGTCGGCGAGAAACTGTGCCCAAAGCTGTTGGACAGCGACGCCCTCGCTGATCTTCTGCCAGAAATCTCGAAGCTTTCGGCCCATTCGGCTCAAGTATAGCTGCCGGCAGTCCGGTAATCGAGATCGCTACCGAACGCGCGATGTGCTCACCGTAGAGTCCCGAACGACTACCAGCGTATTGGTCCATGCCTCCTCCGGATAGCGCTCGATGATACGCATAACCGAGTCATGGATCCTTTGCCGGTTCGGCTGTCGAAGGCGCACAATCAGAATGCCGTGGTGCGGCGCCTACCAGATACTCGGTGAGACCCTTGTCCGTCGCGAGGAGGACACGGGATTCCGCCGATGCCAGTCGCCAAAGCCCGAAGTCGGCGATTCCCTGGTCGGAAGTGCCGCGAATATCCAATACCTCATGCCCGAGCGCCCGAAGAGCATCCACCGTCATTCGGGGAATGTCCTCATCGACAAGGATGCGCATCCTTTAGGTATTGGCAATTTCGATCGGTGTGACCTGCTCCTCGGTCAAGCCGGCGGCATAGTCTAGGGAGGCCATAATGTCCTCGCGGGACAGAAAGGGGTATTCGTGCAGAAGCGTTTCGATGGTATCGCCGTTCGCCAGCATGTGCACGATCTGATGCACCGGCATGCGGGTTCCTTTCACGCACGCCTGCCCATGGCAAATACGGGGGTCGATCGAGATGCGGTCATACTGCACGTCCGTGGCCCCCGCCCTAAGCTTAACCCACGAGATCGTACCTAATCGAACTCGATCGCCGCGGCCGCCTGCTCCACTCCCACGCGTCCCGTTTCGATTTTCGCCGCGAAGTAATTTTCGCCGCGTATCTTTCCGCCGGCCATCCGCCGCAGCATGGCGATCTGCCCCACGTGCGTCAACGCATCGGCAATCGGACCCTGGAAAATCTTCTCCGCCGGAAAGCCCAGTGGAGCTCCGGAACTCAATCGCTTGTCGAATGCTTCCAGCGCCGTGAAGAATCGCGCCACGCCTTCATCCCATGCGAGCGGAGGCGAGTCATGCCACGCGTGGCGGCCATCGCACAGCGCCAGCGCCCAATCGAACAGATCGCCCATGTGCGCCAGAATCTGCGCCGGCGTGCGCGAATCGGGCGCCGACCGATACTCCGCGAAATCCGCCGGCGCGCCGCGTACCGCTTTACTCGTCCGATACGCCAAGGTCGCCACTGTGTGGCGCAGCAATTCCAATTTGCCGTCCATCAGATCCTCCCGAAATCGATAAAGCCGCGTTGCGGGTCGGTGCTCAGCAGCTTGACCTGCAGGCGGTCGCCCACGTCGAGCCCCTGTTCGCCGTGCATCAGCCGGCCTTCCACCGGCGGACCGAGCACCCGCACGAACACGCCTTTCGGCGTCACCCCCGTCACCACCGCCGAGAACGACTGCCCCACGCGATCGTGCAGCGCCGCCGCGGCCATCCGTTTATCCATCGCCCGCCGCACTTTGCGGGCCGCGTCTTCCTTGAGCGTGCAATTGGTCGCCGCCGCATCCAGTTCCTGGTCGGAGTATGGCTTGCCGGGCAGCGCCTTCAGCAGCCTCTGCGTCAGCAGATCGGCAAAGCGGCGATTGGGTGCGGTGGAATGCGTGTAGTCGTGCGCCGCCAGTCCGAAGTGGCCCTCCGCGGGGTCGCCGGGACGCAGCAGCACGTACTCGCCCGGGCCCATCAGCTTCAAAACCGCCAGCGAAACGTCGGGATAGTGCACCGGATCGGCTTTCTTGCGGCGCAACAATAACGCGTTCAGCGCCCCGGAATCCGGTTCCGGCGGAAGCGAGTCGCCATGCTGGCGCGCCAGTTCCACCATGCGCGGCCAACGCTCCGGGACCTTCACAATGCGGCGGATGGAAGACACGCCGGCGTCGCGCAGCGTCTGCGCCATCACTTCATTGGCGGCGATCATGAAGTCTTCAATCAGGTGCGCGGCGCGGTTGCTGCGCCGCGCCGCGATCTCCGTGACTTTGCCGTTGCTGATTACCGGCTCGGGCTCAATGCGATCGAAGTCCAACGCGCCTAAACTATCGCGATTCTTGCGCAATTCGCCCGCCGCCTCGTCCTGCAGCTTGAGCTGCGCTTGCAGCTCCGCGGATGCGGCCACTTTCGGAGGCGGCGCGGCCGTGCCCTCGAGCCACGCACCCACCGCGTTATACGTCAATTGCGCCTTGTTGCGGACCATCGCCCGATAAATGCTGTGCGCGCCCACCGAACCGTCGGCCGCCACCACGAACTCCATCACCACTGCCGCCCGATCCTGATTCTCGTTGAGCGACGTCATGTCCGTGGAGAGCTGCTCCGGCAGCATCGGGAATGTGCGCACTGCCGCATAGACAGTAGTCGCTTCACGCGCCGCATGCCCGTCGAGCGGTGTGCCTTTGGGAACGGCGGAGTCCACATCCGCCACGCCCACCAGCACGCGAATGCCGCCGGCGGCGCGCTCGGCCCATTCGATCTGGTCGAGATCGCGCGAATCGTCGTTATCGATGGAAGACCACAGCAGACCTGTCAGATCGCGCAGGCCATGGCCGTTCTGCGGATGGATGCCCGCCAGCTGCTGCTGCGCCTCGGCGGAAAAATCGGGCTGGAAACCCTCGTCGATCATCTCCTGGCGCGCCGCGCCGACTAAATTGAATTGATCTTGTGACACTCGTCAGCTCCTCACCAGTTTCCACGCCAGCAACACCCATGCCGCGATGAACGCAACTCCGCCGAACGGTGTAATGGCGCCCAGCTTATCGATTCCCGTGACCGCCAGCACGTAGAGGCTCCCCGAGAAGATCAGGATGCCCGCCGCCAGCAGCCAGCAGACGGAATTAGCGGCTTCCGCCGAAATCGCGCCGGCCTTCGGCAGGGCGGAGACCACCAGCAGTCCGAGCGCGTGCAGAAAATGGTACAGCACCGCGGTCTTATAGATATCGAGATGGTTGGCGTCCAGGCGGGCCTTCAATCCGTGCGCGCCGAACGCGCCCAGACCCACGGCCAGCGCCAGGAAAACGGCGGCAATCGCGCTCCAGTTCATGGTTTTCCTCGGTTTCAGTGCGTCATCGAATACACAATGTAATTCAACCCGATGCGAAGACCCAGGTCGGAGAAGCGGGCCGGGTATTGCGGGTTATCGGCGTGCTCCCAGGAGTCGCCCAGGTCCATATTGAAGCACATGGCTACCATGATGCGGCCGTTGTCGTCATAGATTGCCCGCCAGTGAGGCACTTTACCATCTTTCTCCCAGATTTGGCCGGTCTCCAGATACTGCGCGCCGGGCACCTGGTAGCGCTCCTCGAGATCGTAGATGGTGTGGAAGATGGGGTCGCTGTTCTCGATCTCCACAATCGGCCGGTCGGGAAAGACTTTGCGCATGCTGGCTTCGAAGAAGCTCCACTCCACCCTGCCGTGGAAATCGTCGCACATGAAGAAGCCGCCGCGCAGCAGGAATTCGCGCATGGCGGCGGCCTGCGAATCGGTGAGTTGCCAATGGCCGACTTCCACGCCATAAAGCCAGGGACGATTGAAGACGTCGCCATCGTCCAGGTCGGTGGGTTCTTCCGCCGACCGCCCGTGAATGCGCGTCAGCCGGCGGACAGCCGCCGATAGATGGCGGTCGGAGCGGGGATAGTCCATGGTCCAATTCGATCCGCCCAACTTCCAGTTATCGAGAAACTCCACTCCACCGTTGCGCGGAGGCACCGGCGGGTACATCAGGCGCGCGAAGACCCATTCGGTCGGCTCGTTGGGATCGGGCGGAATGGGATAGTGAGAATATTCCAGCCCGGGATATTCCTTGAATGGCTTTTGCCAGGCGTAGAGGCCTGTCAGGAGGGCGAAACCGCCGATGAATAAAGCTCCGGCGCGGCGGAGGTGAAGTTGGTGGAACACCGAATTCCCTCCCAGCATAACAGGTGGGACATGCCTCAGCTTTTCCTTGCGATAAGGACGTTGGAATGAGATCCTCAAGCCAGGAGGAAGCCCAGCTTGAACCGACGCGATCTGCTCTCTTCCCTGGTATTTGCCGCCGTGACCGCCGAGGCGCAAGAGCCGCCGCCGCCTTCGCTCTACATCCCCAACGCCCATCGCATCGACGACCGCAAGCTCCTCCACGACTTCATGGAGGAGTTCGCCTTCGTGGACCTGGTCACCGCGCCGCCGCTGCACATCACCCATATCCCGGTGATGTTCGATCGCGCGGCGGGCCCGTTCGGAACCATCCACGGCCACATCGCGCGTCATAACGAGCAAATCAAGGCGTTCGACGGCAAACAGGAGGCGGTAATCGTGTTTCGCGGTCCGCACGGGTACATTTCTCCGGCGTGCTACCAGACCAACCCCGCCGTGCCCACCTGGAATTTCGCGGTGGTGCACGCCACCGGCAAACTCCAGCCCGTGACCGACCCCGCCGCGCTTCATGCCTTCCTCGCGCGCCTGATCCAGAAGTTCGAGAGCTACGAGGGGACCGGCTACGATTTCTCCAAGATCCCCGACAGCTATCTGAACCCCATGCTCGCCAACATCGTGGGGTTCGACATGCAGATCGAGCTGCTGGAAGGCAAGTTCAAGCTCGGCCAGGAACGGCCGGAGGCCGACAGGCAGGGGATTCTGAAGTATCTGCAGACCGCCCGCCCGGAGCGGTCGCTGCACGATCTGACGCAGAACTTCTATCGCCAAAAGGCATGACGGTCCATGCGATCCCTTCGCCTTTCAGGCGAATAGCTTTCAGCTTTGTGGGGCGGACCCCCTGGTCCGCGCGGGTCCCCCTGGACCCGCTCTACGCCGAGCGTGAGAATTCTGCGTTACCGAACCGGCTGACGGGGGCGTCGGCCGCGGATCAGGGGGTCCGCCCCACCCGACGCGCACGTCAGGCGACGTTTCAGTCGCATTCTCAACCTGCCGGCTTGAGACGATTACGCTGACCGTTATTCCGCGACGATCGGCAGCAGTTCGGGCGTGGGCGCTTCCACTTCATCCAAATTCAGGAATCGCGGATCGAGCAGCCGCGACGGCTCGAGATTCCCCATCGCCGAGAGCAGATTCTCCTTCAGATGCGGATGCTCGCGTTCGAGATCGCCGAACAGGTCGCGGATGGAGCGGCGGACCGTTCCGGTGCGCTGCGAACAGCCGCACGGAATCACGGGAACGCCCATGTGCTCCGCGTAGGCGCGGGTAATATCCTCGGTGACGAACACCAGCGGGCGGATCAGCCGGTAGTCGTGCTTGCGCGAATGCGTCACCGCGGGCATGGCGCTCAGGCGGCCGGTGAACATGGCATTACGCAGCAGCGCTTCGCAAAAGTCGTCAGCGGTGTGGCCGAATGCGATGACGTTGGCGCCCAATTCGCGCGCGATTTCGTATACCGCGCGCCGTCGATAGCGGCTGCACAGATCGCATCCATGTCCGGGCTGCTCTTCCAGCAGGCGCAGCGAAGGCTCGTCGCGGAAATACGTCCAGTCGATGCCGCGCTGTTTCAGATATTCGCCCATCGGCTCGATGGAACTCAGAAACTTCCCCTGCTCCACGGTGAACGTGCGGATGGAAAACTCGATGGGCGCGCGCTTCTGCAGAAGCAGCAGCGCTTCCAGCATGGTGGCCGAGTCTTTGCCGCCGGAGAGCGCCACCGCCACCCGGTCGCCATCGCGAATCATCTTGAATCGCGCGACCGCTTCCCCCACCTTGCGCAGCAGTGTTTTCTCCAGCTCCATCGCTTTTTCGATTATAGTCAATGCAGATGAGCGACCTTCGGAATGCACTCCGCACGCTGTCACATAGTCCCGGGTTTACGCTGCTCGCGGCCCTGTTATTAGCTATAGGCATCGGAGCCAACGCCATCATTTTCGGCGCGCTCGACGCCATTCTGCTGCGGTCGCTCCCGGCGCGGCATCCCGAGCAACTCGTCCACGTCGTGCTGGATATCCCACGTGTCGGCCATCGCAGCTCGTTCACCTACTCGTTCTACCGCGACCTTTTGGAGCATGCCACCACAATCTCCACCGCCTTCGGCGAAGAGGAATGGCAGGTCGTCATGGAGCGGCCCGCGCCCGCCGAAGAAATCCGCGTCGATCCGGTGACGCCGGAGTTTTTCGACGCGCTCAATGCCTCGGCGGTGGTGGGGCGCCCGCTGACCGAAGCTGACGCCAAAGAGTCCGCCGGAGATCTTCCCGCAGTCCTGAGTTACGGATTCTGGCGCCGCCATTTCGAGGGCGACCGCACCGCCATCGGCCGCGCCATTCAGCTTCACGGGCACGACTTTAAGATCGTGGGTGTAATGCCGTTGGAATTTCATGGCATTGCCGCCGACACCGCGCCCGACGTGTGCGTGCCGTTGCGCGCCGCGCCGCTATTGGTTTCGGAACCCCACACCTCCCGCATGGAAAACTTCCGGGTGGACATCTCCGCCCGTTTGAAACCCGGGGTCAAGCTTGAACAGGCGCAGCAGGAGATCCGCGCCATGTGGCTCGCGACTCCGTACGGTAAGGAGGCGCCACCTCACCAGCCTCTGATCTTAGATTCGCTCGAGCACGGTACATCCATTCTTCGCCAGCGCTTCAGCGGAGCGCTGCGGCTGTTGATCGCCTCGGTGGCGCTGCTGCAATTAATGGTTTGCGCCAACCTCGCGGGATTGCTGGTGGCGCGCGGCGCGCGGCGATCGGGCGAAATCGCCATCCGGCTGGCCATTGGCGCCACGCGCGCGCGGCTGGTGCGCCAGATGCTCGCCGAGAGCGCCGTCCTCACCGCCCTCGGTACTGCCGGCGGCATCGCGTTGGCTTTCATCGGGGCGCCGATGTTGGTGGGGGCCTTACCGCCGGTGCGCGACGTTACCACTTCGCGCCTGGCACTGGCCGTCGATTTTGCGCCCAACACTCGTGTCCTGCTCTATTCGGTGCTGGTGTCGGCGCTCACCGCGCTGCTGTTCGGCATGGCGCCGGCGCTTTCCGCCGCGCGCGTGAGTCTGGATAGCGTACTGCGCGGCGCGCGCGCCTCGGGCGGATGGAAAGGCCGGCAATTCCTGCTCGTATTGCAGATCGCCCTATGTACGCTCCTGCTCTCTGGCGCGGGGCTGCTGGTGCGCAGTTTCCGCCATCTTCGCGGCATGGATCCTGGGCTCGCCAGTGCGCAGGTGGTGAGCTTCACGGCCAATCCGTCGCTTTCCGGCGTCCGCAACGAGCAGGCACGCGCGCTCTTGCGGACGCTCAAGGAGCGGGTGCGGCAAATTCCCGGCGTGGATTCCGTGGGCGCTGCATCCCGTCCGCTGATGCGCGGCAGCGGCATGAAGACAACCGTGGTTCGCGCCGGCCAGACTCCGCAAGCGGCCGATTTCATGAATGCCAGTTATAATCTCGCCACGGGTGACTACTTCGAAACCGTGGGAATGCGCCTCGTCGCCGGCCGGGTTTTCGAGGATGCCGATGCGACTCGGAAGCCGAGTCCCGTGGTTGTAAATCAATCTCTGGCGCGCCTTTTATTCCCCGGCGAGAATCCGGTGGGACGCATCCTTGGAGAGAAAGCCGACTCCCAGATCGCCGGCGTGGTAACCGACGCTCACTACCGCTCCCTGCGCGAACCCATCCCGCCGACAATATTTAAGGTCCTGACCGAAGACGATTTCACCCTCTATGTGCGCACGCACCGCCGGCCGGAATCGCTGATTCAGCCCGTGCGGCAGGTCTTCGCGGCGCTCGCTCCCGGGATAGCCTTCACGGAAATCCACACGCTGGCCGAAGAAGTGGACTTTAGCGCCGCGCCGGAGCGCTTGACGGCCATTCTGGCCTCGATTTTCGGCTTATTCGCGACCCTGCTCGCGGCCGTCGGACTCTACGGACTTCTGGCTTACTCGGTCTCGCAAAGGCAGCGCGAAATCGGCATCCGCATGGCGCTGGGCGCACATCCGCGGGCGATCGCGAACCTGGTAGGCGGACAAGCGTTGGTGCTGGTGGCGATCGGAGTGGCGCTGGGATTGGCCGCCGCCTTCTTGCTGGCGCCGCTGGCGGCCGCGCTGCTGTACGGAGTAGGTCCCGCTGACCCTCTCTCTATGGCGGCCGCCGGGTTGCTCGTCGCGCTAGTGGCGGCACTGGCCGCCTTCGTCCCTGCCGCGCGAGCCGCGCGCGTGGACCCGGCAGTAGCGCTGCGGGAATAGATGCGTGCGGCGCGTTTACCGTTTTCATAAGCCTTGATCCGGGGCACTCATTCGCGTTTTAAGAATACGTCAGCCTGATAGATCTCCCGCGCGAAGGTGCTCTTGCGACGGTTGAGTTGATAGCGGAAGCGGGAATCCTGTGGGAGCGCCAGCTATCGTCAACCGCGAGACTTTTTCCGGGGCGCGGCTGTTTCACGCTGCCCTAAGGCCTGGGCTGCGGCGGCGACTACCAGCATGTTCAAGCTCACGCCCTCGCTTTCGGCTCGGGCCGCCAATCGGGCGTGGAGACTCTTGGGCATCCGTACCCGGAATTGCCCACTCGACCCTGCGGGCGCGCTTGGCTTCGGTATGGGATCGCCGTGCCTCCGGCAGCTCGCCAGGTAGGAGCGCACGGCATCCCGGCCATTTACGATGGCCTGTTCAGGCGTTTCACCGTCCGAGTGACACCCCGGAAGGTCTGGGTATTCGATCAAGAATCCGCCGCCGTCTGCATTTGAAAGCGGGCGAATCGTAAATGGATACTTGTCGATATTGGCGACCTCACTCATGATCTGGATCCTCCAGCTTGCTAATAAACTCTACGAAGTCACGCACGTACCAGGGCTTGATCGGAATGCGCTTCGGCACGGTTGTTCTGCCCGCCTTCGGGTGCCGGAATGTCACGTGGCTTGTGCCGCCCCCGCTGTCAACGTCCACCCCGAAGCGGCGCGCTA
>Ga0326727_10013523_pt1 | contig 18136 bp, 20 predicted proteins | sample MB2enrmetagenome_FD_207643 | JGI IMG/M metagenome (GOLD analysis project Ga0326727, IMG submission 207643) | Lab enriched peat soil microbial communities from McLean, Ithaca, NY, United States - MB29MY | ecosystem: Environmental > Terrestrial > Soil > Wetlands > Peat | place: USA: New York...
GAGGAGCATTTCGAATGGGTTAGCCAGACGCAGGTGGAGATTTCGCAGCCGGAAATCCGGCCGGCATTGTGGCGTGATTTTCTGGCGCAGTCTTCGCAGGCGTTCGTGCATTTTCCCGTGACCGTGCATCCCATGGGTCTCACGGCGTGCATCGAAGTCGGACGCACTTTTCTAGAGCACCTATTGAATGGCATGCAGGTGACGGGAGCGCTTGCGGGATTGCTGCCGGGCGACAGTGAATTGCTGGGATTCCTGTTATTGACGGTGCTCGAAAGGGCCAACCGCGAGTTGCGTTTTCCGTTCCAGTTTTTGCTGGGAAAACCCCTGGAACGTCCCTCGATGGATGCCGGGGCGCAGGGCATCGCGTGCTCGTTTTCCGTCGCTTGGACCGGCTTCACCGGCGCATTCCGTTTTTTCCTTCCGGATGCGTTGATGGTGGAGATGCAAAAGGCGTGGCCCGGAAAGGGGGCCACGGATTGGCGGGAGTTCTCCGCTGTGAGCTGGCGGCTGCCGATTACCACCGGATACGCCGATTTGACGGCGCAAGAAGCGGCGGATCTGGAGCCCGGCGATATTGTGCTGCTAACCCAGGCTGCTGTCTGTGGCCTGTCAGGAGATGACGGCTGGCTTTTGAAGCCGGTGGATGCGGGACGCACGCAATTTACGGTTGATCGCTTTTTCCAAGGGAGGCTGCTGGTGGAAACAGAGAATAGCGAAGCGGTGGAGAAGAATCCGGATTTGAGCACGCTGCCGGTGCGGTTGCACGTGGTGCTGGCCGAGAAAGAGATGACGCTGGCCGAGTTGGGCGCCATGCAAAGCGGCTCGATCATCGAGTTGGATCGCGACACTTCCGGCGAAGTCGATGTCGCGTTGAACGGGAAGCTATCCGGCAAAGGCACGCTGGTGGAGATCGAAGGCAAGCTCGGCGTGAAGATCCTGAGTTGGGGCGGCGGGCGCGAATAATGCAGAACCTGCTGGCGGATTACGTCAAACTGATGCTAGTTCTGGCCGGCATCGTGGCGTTGGCTTACGCCGCCTTGCGCCTCTGGCTGCCCAAGCTTTCGGGACTGCAGCAACAGGCCAAGGGGCCGATCCAGGTTCTGGCGCGCATGCCTCTCGAGCCGCGCAAGAACCTCTACATCATCAAGGCCGGCGCGGATTACCTGCTGGTGGGGACCGCGGAGAATTCCGTGCACATGATTTCCCCATTGCAGGCGGAGGCGCTGGCCGGCTACGCGGAGGCTGCCGTGAAACCGGACACAGCAGCGCCCGATTTCCTCACCGTGCTCAGGAGGTTGAAGAGATCTTGAACGGACAGATTGCCAATCCGGTAGTTCTGGTCATCGTGCTGGGTGCGCTGTCGCTCGCGCCCTTCGTGCTGGTGATGATGACGTCGTTCGTGAAAATTGCCGTGGTGTTGTCGATCCTGCGCAATGCGCTGGGCACCCAGCAGGTGCCTCCGACGCAGGTGATCACGGGGCTGGCGTTCGTGCTGACCATCTTCGTCATGATTCCCGTGGCGGACCAGATGTACCAGGCGGCCGGGACCATCCCCGGCGGGCACGATATTTTTTCCGAAGGCAGCGTCAAAACTATTTTCGACGCTGCGCAGCGCGGCAAGGAGCCGCTGCGCAACTTCCTGTCGAAGCATGCGCACGATCAGGAGCGGATTCTCTTCATGGAGTTGAGCGCGCGCCTGGATGCCAACGCGGCGCCCGCGCCACAGACCGCTCCCACGCCGGCGCCTGCTCCCGCGCCGCCCGCAACTCCCGCACCGGGTCAGGCCGCGCCTCCACCGGCGGCTGCTCCCGCACCAGCGGCCCCGGCTCCCGCTACCGCGCCAGCCCCGACCGTTGATAAAAACGAGTTCCGCGTGCTGATACCGGCCTTCGTGATTAGCCAACTGAAAGAAGGCTTCGAGGTTGGATTCCTGGTGTTTGTGCCGTTCATCATCATCGACATGGTGGTGGCAAATATTCTGCTGGCCATGGGCATGTCGATGCTGTCGCCATCGGTGGTTTCGCTGCCGTTCAAATTGCTGCTCTTCGTGCTGGTGGACGGATGGTACCTGATCGTGAAGGGATTGGTGCTGAGTTACGTATGACCGCCGACGGTGTCCTGCTCATTTTACGTGAATCCCTGCTGCTGATCCTGCTGCTTTCAGCTCCCGTAATGGCCGTGACCATGGTCATCGGCTTGGTAGTGAGCCTCTTGCAAGCGACCACGCAGATTCAGGAGCAGACCCTCAGCTACGTTCCTAAGCTGGTGGCGGCGTTCCTGACCCTGGCCATCACCGGGCCGTGGATTCTGGAGCACGCCGTGCATTTTTCGGCCGAGCTCTTCGCCACTATTCCGACGATCCGTTGAGGCTCTATGGGGTTTCTGCCCGAACTCGGACGCCTGCTGGCTGGCCTAGGCATCCACGTCGATGTCACCGGATTTCTGGTGGTATTCGGATTGATGTTCGCGCGCCTGGTGTCAGTGATCATGATGGCGCCGTTTCTGGGCGGGAAAAGCACGCCGGGCAATGTCAAAGTGGGGCTGGCGGTAATTCTGGCGATGGTCCTCTATCCCAGCGTGGGTGCGGGACACGCCGCGGAAGTGCCGCAGACGGTCGCGGCCGTAGCGTTGGTGGCGAAAGAGGCGCTGATCGGCCTGGCTTTGGGATTGGTGACGCAATTGATCTTCTACGGCATTCAGATGGCCGGCGCGATTATCGATCTGCAGCGCGGGATGAGCCAGATGGAGTTCGTCGCTCCGCAACTGCAGGGCAATACGTCGGTGATCGGGCTGTTTCAGTTCCAGGCTGCGCTGGTGGTGTTTCTGGCCATCGGAGGGCACCTGATGTTCATCCGGGTGCTGAGCCAAAGCTTCGTTTCGCTGCCCGTCACCACGTTTCCGCACTTGCCCGCGGGAGGGCTGGCGGTGGCCGAGTTGTTCGCGCGCATCAGCGGCGACATGTTTGTTATGGCCCTGGGATTGTGCGCGCCGGTGCTGATCGTGCTGGTGCTGGTGGACGCCTGTTTCGGAGCCATCGCACGGGCCGCGCAACAGGTGCACGCCAATCAGGAAAGCCAACCGGTGAAGTCTCTGGCAGGCCTCGCCGTATTGTTTCTCTCGGCGGGATTTCTGATGGACCGGATGATTCCGGCGTTGCAAGGGATTATCCGGAGTATGCACGATGTGTTGAGCGCGTTGGGTGCACGGCCATGAATAGCCACGCCAGCCTGACTCTGCCAAAGTTGTGGGGCGGGCAATCTTGCCCGCAGCCGGCTTTCAGCCCAATGCCACTTACTTTGACCTGCTCGGGCGCCGCAAGCCCGCCGGCCGTGGGGCAGACCATCGTTTTTTGTGGTCTGCCCGGCTGCGCAGCAGCCGTTTCCAGCGCCTTGCGCCGCCCATGTAAGCTACATTGGGCTTTCAGCCGGGGACCGTTTCTGACCCACGACCGTAAGGGAGTGGCCCATGGCTGAGAACAAAACCGAGCAACCGACAGCCAAAAAAATGCGTGAGGCCCGTAAGAAAGGCCAGGTATCGAAGAGCACCGACCTCTCCAATGCCTTCCTCTTTCTCACCGCCGCGGCCACTCTCTCCATCGCCGGACCTCCTTTGGTGAATCAGATTCGCCGCTTTCTGGTCGAATCTTTTCAGCCTGAACTGATGAAGGGAAATCTGACCGCGCAGGCGCTGATCGATCGCACCGGCTATGCCTTCGCCAACTGTCTGCTGTACGTCGCACCCTTCCTGGGAGTCATTTTCGTCATATCGGCCGCCGTCAACATGGCCCAGGTGGGGCCGTTGTTTTCCATGGAGGTCTTCAAACCCTCACCTCAGAAGCTCAACCCCCTCGAAGGCCTGAAACGCATTTTCGCCAAGCCCAAGACCTACCTGGAGCTGCTCAAGAACATCATCAAATTTGCCCTGATCTTCGGCATGGGTTACTACTCCATCCGCGCGGATCTCGGAAGTATCGTGCTGGCGACCGGCTATCGACCGGAGCAGATGGCCACTCTCACGGCGGAACTGTTTTTCCACCTCTTTTATCGCATCGGCGGGGGATTCCTGGTGATCGGCGCGGCGGATTTCATGATCCAGCGCAAGCTGTTCATGAAGGAACAGATGATGAGCAAAGAAGAGGTCAAGAAAGAGTACAAGGAAGAAGAAGGCGATCCGCACATCAAGCACGCGCGCCGGCGACTGCACCGCGAACTGCTGGCGGAGGCCAGTATGGCCAACGTGAAACGGGCGGACGTAGTAGTGGTCAATCCCACCCATATGGCGGTTGCCATCGAGTATAAGGAAGAGATCATGAACGCGCCGCGCATCGCCGCCAAGGGCCAGGAACTGCGCGCCGAGCGCATCATCCAACTGGCTAAGGAATTCAGTATTCCGATTATGCGCAATGAGCCGCTGGCGCATACGCTGATTGAAGTGGAGATCGGAGAGGAAATCCCCGAGTCGCTCTACGAAGCGGTAGCGGAAGTTCTAAACTGGCTTTATCAATTGAGACAGGAGCAAAGCAAATGACACCTGATATGCGGGTCGATTACACCGTTCCGGGGTGGGAACCGGAGACTAGCGGGATCAGCAGTCCCAGCACATCGGAGAACGCACCGGTTTCGTTTTCACAGGTTTTGGAACAGTTGACCGAGTCGGTACCGGTTTCGGCGCAAAGCCTGCTGGGCCTGGATACTCCTCCTCCCAGCCAGTTCACACTGCCGCCTCCGCCTGCGCCGGACAGCCTCAACGGGCTGGACGCTCCCGCGCTCCGGTCGCGCTGGGACTCGCTAATGGCCAACCATCAGGGCGAGCCGGAGACCGAGGGGATGATGTCCCTTCTGTCGCAATTCCAGACCGCGGATAATGGAATCGCGTCGCGGGTCGTGATGGAGGCCAAGGGATGACCCGCTGGACCGAGGAGGAAATCTACCTGGTGATGGAGCGCGCCCATTCGCTGGCGCAGCAGGGTCTGTATCCGGAAGCCGCGCAGATTTTTGCCGGTGTGCTGCAGATCGAGCCGCACAACCGCTATTGCCGCAACGCCCTGGCCACGCTGATTCTGTTGTTGGGCGATCCGGAGAACGCTCTGGCGGTGGCCGACGAGGGATTACAGCAGTTGTCCGCCGAACCCTGGTATCATGCCCGCCGGGCTGAAGCGCTGATTGCCTTGCGGCGATTTCATGAGGCGCAGTCGGAGGTCCGCTGGCTGATGGAAAATTCGGATGAGACAGCGCTGCAGCCGCTGATCCTGCAGATCGAGACGGGCACGGGGAAGGCTTTACCGGCGGCGGGCCATCCGTAACAAAAAGCTATCACAGTGAACAACTTCGCGCCGAATCACCCGATAAGTGAGGAAGGAATGGAGGTATCAACGATATGGGCAGTCCCGTAAGCAACAATCCTGCGGCCAACGTGATGACGGATCTCCGAGCGGAGGCCGATATAACGAACAGCGGGGGGCAGCCAAGTGCGGAACTTGAACAAAATCTGTCGCAGATGATGCAACAGCTCTCCCCGGGCCAACTGCATGGGGTCCTGGAATCCCTGGTCGGCCAGAACTCGCAACTGGGCGACCCGATGGGCTTGGGCGGCGGTCCTTCAGTGGCTCAAGATATGTTCGGCCCGGGCGGCCTCCCCGGTCAGGGTGAGAACCTGGTCAACGAGCTGACCCAAGCGGTGGAAGAGGCGCTGCAACAGCATCATGGCCATCACGAGCCCCAGGGTGAGACGGCCAACCAGCTCCCGAAAAATCAGGTCATGCAACCTGGCGTCGAATGACGGAAAAAAGTTGGCTCATGGGCGCAACTTCAACCGGACAGCGCCGATAAGTCAGGCGTATGGGCACGCGGCCCGTGAGTAAAGCAGAGAGGAGAAATTGAGATGGGTTTTCTAGGTGGAATCGGCAAAGATCTCGGCGAGATCGCCGGAGGTATCGGCGACCTGGAAATGGGGAACATCGGAGGCGCCGTACAGAATATGGCGCAAGGTATTGAAGGGCTGTTGGGCGGCGGTCAGGCGCAGTCCCAGGAGAAAATGATGCAGGCTCTCTCGCAAATCCTGCAGGCAGCCGGCCAGGCAGGCCAGGGCGGCCCCGATCAACTGCAGCAAGCTATGCAGCAAGCCGTCCAGATGGCGCTCGGCGGCGCGCTTGGTCTGTGACACAAACGTCTCAGGGTCATCTGCCGGTTCGCGTAAGGCCGACCGGGAGCAGCGTGTAACCAGTTCTTAAACCATCCGGGCCACGGGCCCAACAATGAAAAGGAGCAGTAAAATGCCAGGCGTTAATCCGACATCCAACAATTTGACCAGTGAGCTGACCCAGATGGGCTCGGCGGGGCAGACCCAGTCCACTAACGCGATGAACAATATCGCGAACGACATTCAATCCGGCAATACCCAAGCGATGAACCAGGATATGAACCAGTTCGCTTTGGGCCAGGAGCAGACCCAGGCAGCGTCCGCCATGGAAGGCGAAATCCAGGACACGATCAAGCAGGAAATCCAGAACCTCTCCAAGGCGTAAACCAAGGGATTCGCAGCCGTGGCTGTCCCTGCCGAAGGGATGGCCGCGGGGCCCTTAAATCATGATCGAGGCAGATACTCCCGAGTTGCGGGCCGTCGCGGAGGGTGGACGGCTGGAGCGGGTCGTAACGCCCACGGCCAACGATCTGGTGGCCGTCGCGACCGCCGGTTTCCAATTTATCGAACAGGGCCAATGGGATCGGGCGCGCAACGCCTTCGACGCCATGATCCAGGTGGCCCCAAAGATTTATCTCGGCTACTCAGGTTTGGGCACAGTGGCGCTCCATGAGCGTAATCTACAGGAAGCTGTAGAGCATTTATCGAAGGCGCTCGAGTTGACTAACCGGGACGCGTCGGTGTTGGCGCGGCTCGGAGAGGCTAAGTTGCGCCTCGGCCTGGCCAAAGAGGCGGCGGCTCTCTTCCACTCCGCCGACCAACTCGATCCCGTCAGGAAAAATCCCGTGGTGAACCGCGCGCGCGCCATGCTCGCGGCCCTCGAGGAACAGGAAGCGCAAACTCCAGTGAAATCCGAATGACCCCCAATCTCCAAAAACGCGTCAGTGAGTTTAAACAACAGGTCGCCGCGGGAAACCTTGCGGGCGTGGTCGCTCAATATGGAGATCTCCTGCTGGTGGCATGCATCGCCTGCATGGTCGGGTTGATGATCGTCCCCCTCCCCACCTGGCTTCTGGATATTTTCCTGACGATCAATATTACCGGCGCCGTGATCATCCTGATGGTCTCTATCTACATCTCCTCGCCGGTGGAAATCTTCTCTTTTCCTACCCTTTTGCTGGTCACTACCTTGTACCGGCTCTCCTTGGATATTTCCGCTACCCGCCTCATCCTTCTGCAAGCCGATGCCGGATCGGTCATCCAGTCGTTCGGCCAGTTCGTCGTACACGGGAATTTCGTGGTCGGAGCGGTAATCTTTCTCATCATCACGCTGGTGCAGTTCATCGTGATCACCAAGGGCGCGGAGCGCGTCGCCGAAGTGGGCGCTCGGTTCACGCTGGACGCCATGCCGGGCAAGCAGATGAGCATCGACGCCGACATGCGCGCCGGCATCCTCAGCTTCGCCGATGCGCGCACCCGCCGCGCGGCCCTGGGCCGCGAATCGCAATTCTACGGCGCCATGGACGGAGCCATGAAGTTCGTCAAAGGCGACGCCATCGCGGGCATCGTCATCACCCTCATCAACATCATCGGCGGATTGATCATTGGCGTCGCGATGCACGGTATGAGCGTGGCGGACGCGGTCCAGACTTACTCCGTCCTCACCATCGGACAGGGGCTGGTCTCGCAGATTCCCGCGCTGCTCATTTCCATTTCGGCCGGCATGGTGGTCACGCGGATCGCGTCCGAGGCTCCCGATTCGAATCTCGGCCGCGACATCACCGGCCAGCTCCTGGCTCAGCCGCGAGCCATCGCCGTCGCCTCCGGACTGCTCTTGTTGCTTGGCATTATCCCTGGCATGCCCAAGGTTCCTTTTTTCCTTCTGGCCGGCGCTACCGGTTCGCTGTCCTATGGCCTGTTCAAAGCGGATGCCCGCAGGAAGGAGATCGTCAATCAGTCGCCGCCGGCGCAGGAGATGGGGAAAGACCCGGCCTTCACCATGACGGTCCCGCTGCTGCTGCAGGTCGACCGCGAACTGACGCCGTTTGTCGACGTGGCCACCGACAACGGCCGGCGGTTTCTCGAGATGCTGAAGCAGGTGCGGCGCAGTCTTTACTTCGAACTGGGCGTCATGTACCCTCCCATCCAGGTCAGCGGCAATAACCCGCTGGCCAAAGGCTATTACCAGATCTGGCTCAACGAATCGCCGTTGGTGTCCGGCCAGATCCGCACCGACGCCCTGATGGTAAACGACTCGGCCGCCAACATCGCCATCTTTGGCATCAAGGGCGAAGACACCAAAAACCCCGCGACCGGCAAGCCTGCGGCGTGGATTCCCCGAAGTATGAGACCGCGAGCCGAGATGGCCGGCTTGCAGATTTGGGATGCTCATGGCGTCCTGACCCTCCACCTCACCACTTTCCTGCGCAAACATGCGCGCGAGTTCATGGGGATTCAGGAGGCGCGTTGGCTGACGGAACAGTTGAAGCGCTTCTATCCGGCCCTGGTCGACGAAGTGGCGCCCAAGCCCGTGTCCTTCCAGCTTCTCTCCGACGTGATGCGGCGGCTGGTGGACGAAGGCGTCTCCATCCGCGACCTCCGGACCATCTTTCAATGCCTCGCCGAAATTGGCCATAGCGACGGCGATGTGGTGTCCATCACCGAAACCGTTCGCTCCGCCCTGAAGCATAAACTCTGTTTCCAGTTGTCGGGAGGGGGTCAACAGCTTTTCGTCTATCAACTGGACCCGGATGTCGAGGACATGGTCCGCAACTCGATCCGCCAGGGGCCGAACGGCGCGTACCTGGGCCTCGACAGCCAGTTGATCCAGCAGGTCATCGAAGGCGCGCGCGTCAAAATCGGCAATCTCCCGGCCACCGCGCAGAAGCCCGTGATCCTGACCGACGGCGATATTCGCCGCTACGTCAAAAAAATGCTGGACTACAATTTCCCCGAGCTTTCGGTAATCAGCTACGATCAGTTAACGCCGCAGATCAATGTGCACGCGCTCGGCGTCATCGCGATGCAGCGGGCGCTCAGTGCTGTGGAATAAAGAGGAATGAAAATGGCTCAACCTATTAAGACAGCACCGATTAAGACAGCACCGAAGACCCAAGCAGAACCGGCAGATCTGGAGTGGCGGCGCTTCCCGCAGTTCGAGAAACTGTTCCAGTCCGATCAGTTCGAACCTGCCTTGCGGAAAATGGAGAAGACACTGCGTCAGCTCGAGGATGCAGCGAAAAACGGGCCGGAAGCCGAGCGGGAGCGGGCGCGCAACGCAGCCCTGGCTTACATCCGTACATTCTCCTTAATCCGGCAGATTGTCGATAAACGAAACGAAATGATGGCGCAGGGAGCAACATCCGGCCCGGCGGCCCGATAATTGGGGAAGAGGGAAGGCGAATGTCATCATCATTACTGGGAATTAGCAATGTCGATTCAAATGCCAGCATAGAGCAGATTATCCAGGCCGCGTCGGGCAACCCTCAGCCGGCGACGAGCGGCCCCAGCGGTTTCCGCAAAGTGCTGGGAGGCCTGGTGGGCGCGGCTGCCAACGTCTTTGCTCCGGGCCTCGGCAGCGTGATCGGCAACGTCATCGGCGGAGGATCGGGAGGAGGGGTCGGCGGATTTGGCGGCAACCAGATGTCTCCCACGGCCATGCTGCAAGTCCAGCAACAGATGGCCTTTGAACAGGAAGCATTCACCCTGGCGTCGAATGTTTTGAAGGACCGTCACGACGCAGCCATGAGCGCGATCCAGAATTCAAAATCGAGTTAATCATGCCGGCTAAATGGGAAGTCAACCCGAGTCGCGACGAAGTAGCGCTCCTGATGGAGGCGGGATTCATTTTGCGCGAAGCGCGCCGGTTGCAGGAAGCGCGCGAAGTCTTTACCGGAGTGCGGGCGCTGCAGCCGTCCAATGACGCGGCTGAAGTGGCGCTGGGAACCATCGCCTTTCACGAAGGCAACTATGATACCGCCAGGAAGCATTACCGCAAGGCCCTGGAGATGAACCCGAAAAGCGCCTTCGCACTGGCGCATCTGGGAGAGACGGAAGTTTTTGCCAAGAACCAGCAGGCCGCCCGCCAGCATTTGAAGAGGGCCCTGGAACTCGACCCGCGCGGCAGTTTCGGCAAGCTGGCTCGGGGGCTGCTCACGATTGCCGATAACCCCAAGTTCAAATGAACGTATCCAACTCCATGCCGATCGGACCCATAGGCGAGCAGCCCGTCGACCACGCCGATGGCGGTGTTGCCGGCCAGCCAGCGTCGCAGCCGCGCAGCGTGGATGCGCATCCCGAGCAACCGGCGCCCGCCGCGAGTTCGGTCTCCATTGCGACCCAACTGGTGCAGGACGCGCGGGCGGCGAAAAAAAACGGCAGCTCTACCTCCGTCACCGCGCCCCTGGGCGACCTGGTGAATTCCGTCGCGTCGCAGCTTGGAGCCGGACATCTTAGCGAGGAACAGAAACAGAGCATCGTAGCGCGTTTGGCCGACGATCCGGTAGTCAAGAGCCTCATCGGCTAAACACCAATTTCGAGGGACCCAGGTGGACATCCAACTCTTCGTCAAAACCAAGAGCGACGGCACGGTACGCAGCTTTAAGTTCAACGCCGATGCGGCCGTGGTAATCGGACGCAATCCGGAAGCGGTGGTGCCGCTCGAAGGATCGGCGCTTTCCCGCGATCATTTCAACATCCAGTACCGCGACGGCACCATCTATGTGACCGATACCAGCAGCAACGGTACATGGGTGAATGGAGAACTGATCGGACGCGGTAAAAGCAAGGCGGTCGGCATCGCCGACCAGATCGAGGTCGCCGGTTACGAGATGAATTACAAGCTTCTCGCAACCCCCGAAAAAGCCTCTGGACAAGCCGTCGCGAAACCCGGGGCCCCTGCCGCGGCGACTTCCCCGAAGGCCCCACCCGTGCCCGCCTGGCGTGGGATACTTACCAAAGTCAGCGATTTCGTGGGACCATTTGGAGGAGCGGAGAAATTCGCGGTCCTGCTCATCGTTTGCGCGGCCGCTTTGACGCTCGTTTATTTCAACTCCTGACGGTTCGGATATGCCAATCGGGAACAAGCTGACAGACCGGTACGAGATAAAACAGACGCTCGGCCAGGGCGGGATGGGGATCGTGTATTGGGCCTACGACACCCTCATCCGCCGCGACGTGGCCTTGAAGACCATCCGCGATGCCCCGGAAAAGGCCGCGCTGGAGCTCTTCTATAAGGAGTGCAACATCCTGGCCTCGATGAGCCATCCCAATATCATCGAGATCTTCGATATCGGAAAGTTCGAAGATGAGGGCGCCGAGAAGCCCTATTTCGTGATGCCGCTGTTGAAGGGCGTCACCCTCGATAGCCTCATTCGAAACTCCAGCCGCCGGCTGACCGTGGAGAGGACCATCGAGATCCTCTGCCAGACCTGCCGTGGGTTACAGGCCGCCCACGAACGTGGCCTGGTGCATCGCGATCTCAAGCCCAGCAACATCTTCGTGCTGGAAGACGACTCCGTCAAGATCATCGATTTCGGCGTAGCTCACATGGCCGATTCACGCACCGCGTCGGCGCCCAAGGGAACGCTGCTTTACATGGCTCCCGAGCAGATCCAACTGAAGCCGGCCACCGCTCTTTCGGATATTTTCACCCTCGGTGTCGTGGCTTACGAAGCGTTGACGCTGCGGCGTCCTTTTGACGGCGCGACCCATCGCGACATCGCCACCGCGATTCTGCACAGCATTCCCCCGCCCGCTTCGGACCTTAATCCGGCGGTCAGCCCGCTACTCGGCCGGGTGGTGCACAAAACCATGGCCAAGCAGCCCTGGAACCGCTTCAGCACTGCCCGCGAACTGGCCGAAGCTTTTCAGAAGGCCCTGCGCAATGAGCCCATCGAATCCTTCGATTCGGCCCGCATCCAGCCGCGCATCGAACGCGCGGCCAAGGCCTTCGAAGCCGGGGACCACCAGTTCGCATCGGAGATTCTCACCGAACTCGAGTCGGAAGGCCATCTGGATCCGGCCATGGCACCGCTGCGCCGCAAGATCGATCAGGCCGTGCGCAAGAAAACCCTGGACCATCTGCTGGAAAGCGCCCGCACCCGCATGGAAGACCAGGAATATCCGCTGGCGCTGCAAAAGGTGCAGGAAGTGCTCGAAATCGATCCGGAGAATGCCGAAGCGCTGCGCCTGCAGCACGACATCGAATCCAATCGCAGCAGCCGCCAGGTGGAGGAGTGGTTCCGTCTGGCGCGCCAGCACCTCGACCGCTTCGCCTTCAGCCACGCGCGCCAGGCGCTCGATAACGTGCTGCAATTGCAGCCGTCCGATACCAAGGCCCGGGAACTGATGGCCGAAATCCAGCGCCGCGAGCAGCAGTATCTGCAGATGCGGCAGGAGAAGGAGAAACTCTACCAATCGGCCGTCGAACTATACGAGAAGTTCGAGCTCAGCGCGGCGCTCAGCAAGCTGGAGCGGGTGCTCGAACTCGATAAACGCGCTCCCGAGATTTCTTCGAGCGAGCGCGGATCTTCGTACCAGAGCCTCTATAATCAGGTTCGCTCCGAGCAGGACGCCAACATGGCAGCCTATGCGGAGGCCCGGCGACTGCTGGCCGACGGCAATTTCAACCGCGCGCTCGAAATCACCGAGGAAGCGCTAAAAAAACATCCCGGCCAGGCTTTGTTCCAGGCACTGAAATTCGATATCGAGGACCGCAAACGCCAGAAGCTTTCGGCTTACATCGCCGACGTGGACCGCAACGTCTATGCCGAGCCCGATCTCGACAAGCGCGTCGACATCCTGCGCGGCGCGGCCGAACAGTTTCCCGAAGAGCAGTATTTTGAGCGCACTCTCAAGCTGATGCGGGAAAAGCGCGACCTGGTGAATTCCATCGTGGCCAAGGCGCGGCGTCAGGAGGAGCAGGGACAGTACAGCGAAGCCCTGGGGCAATGGGAGATTCTGCGTACCGTTTACGGCCAGTATCCGGGGCTCGAGTTCGAAATCGAGCGGGTTTCGAAACGCCGTGGCCAGCAGATGCGCAACGAGTCCAAGGCGCATTGGACCGAGCAGATCGACCGTATGATCGAACGCCGCGACTGGGCCCAGGCCGCCGCGTTGCTGCGCGATGCGCAAAACGATTTTCCCGGCGATATCGAACTCGAACAACTCGCCAAGCTGGTGAGACAAGGAGAGGAACGTAACGCCGGCACGCAATTCCTGACGGAACAGGCCCGCGACCTCAGTGCCAAGCAGAAGTTCGACGATGCCGAGCGCCTGTTGCGGCAGGCTTACCAGGCCGACGAACGCAACCTGGCGATCCGCGGACTGCTGGTGGATACGCTGGTTCAGCACGCGCGTTCGCTGCTCGACACCGACTGGCAGCGCGCCGGAGAGATCGTTCAGTCGGCGCTGGAACTCGATTCGGCCAACTCCCAGGCTCGCGGCATTGCCGCGCTGGTCGCCGACCGCACCCGGGACGAAGCCGTCGACCTCTGCGTCACCCGCGCACGACAGTTGCAAACCGGCGGTGACCTGACCGGCGCGCTGGGTTGCGTGGAGCAGTCGCTGGCGCTCTATCCCAATGCATCGCGCCTGATCCAACTCCGTACCACCTTGCAGCGCAGTCTGTTGGATGCCACGCGCGCGCATATGCGGCAGACGGACCTGGAAAAGTTGACTCGCCTCCAGATGCAGGCCGATACCGAGCAGAATCCCGACGCGCAGCGCGAAATCCTGGCCGGCGTGCGGGAACTCGCGGCTAAATACCTGGATGATCCTGAGTTTCAAACTGCGCTGATCGGCGTGGAGAAAAAGTATGTCTCTTTGAGCCGTCCGACCGCGTCCAGCGTCGTGCCGGACGCCACCACGCTGGATCCTCGCTTGTCGCGCACTGAGGTCCCCTCGGCACCAGTGGAATGGGCGAACCTGCCAACCACGCCGAAGGCTCCGGTCTCCAAGGCCGCCGCCATGCCGGGCGCCAAGCCGCCGGAAACCAAGCCGGACGTCAAACCTCCGGCGGTTCCTCCGCCTGTTCCGCCGCCGGTGGGAAAAAAGGCCGCGCTGCCAACGCCTGAAACTACTGACTTCGCCAAGACCGCGGTTTTCCCGCCCACGCCCGAGACCCGAGACCTGAATGCTCCGCCTGTCGTTCCCCCGACCGCTACCCCGCCGCCTCGTCCTCCCGCGACCAAACCCATCGCCCAACCGCCAAAGTCTCAGAAGTGGCTGCTCTGGGCCGTGGGCATTCCGGTTCTGCTGGCAGGCGCTATCGGAGCCGTGCTGTTCCATCAGCACCAAACCCCGAAGCCGGTTCCTCCCGCCGTCGGGTCGGTCCCCGTCGCGATTCGGACTTCGCCGGAAGGCGCCACCATTTTGGTAAATGAAAAGGTCTCGGGAAAATCCAACCTGCAGTTGAACCTCACGCCCGGAGATTACCGGATCAACGCCATTCTGGAAGGTTTCCGCCCCGCGCAAACCACGGTCAAGGTCGCCGCCGGCCAGAATGCCTCGGCTGACATGAAGCTCGAACCCCTGGCATCCACGCTGAAGCTGATCACGGATTTCCCCTCGGGAACCGTGGCCTTCGACGGACACCCGCAAAACAATCTGCAGAGCGGCCAACTGATTCTGGACAACCTTGCCGATGGTTCTCACGTCCTCACGTTCGGCAGTGGAACCTCGGGCGCGGCCATTCGCTTCGACGCCCATGCCGGCGTGCCGCCCGTGGTGACCAGCGTGGATGCCGCCAAAGACACCACCGCGATACTGATCACCAACCTGGGCTCGCGCGGGAGAATCTATTCCAGCCAGAAAACCGGCGCTGTGATGTTTGACGGCAAATCGGCCGGCCAGGTGGATCCCAAAGGCGTGGAGCTGAATGATATCGCTCCCGGAGATCACGAAATCACCGTAGGCGATGGCGACGACCGCCGCAAAGTGGTCTATGAGACCGCCGCGGTTCCGGCGGTAACTATCTATATCAATAAAGGCCAACAGACAGTCGGTACGCTGGTCGTCAACACGGGCGAAGATGACGTGGTGGTTTCACTCGATGGAAAGCCCCTGCGCGGCACCACCAAGCGCGGCCAGTTGCGCATTCCTGGCCTGCCGCCCAAAGACTATGCGGTGTCCGTTAGCAAAGATGGATTTCAGCCGGTGAGCGAACAGCGTGTAACGTTGAAAAAAGGCGAAGAAGCCAGGGCGACGTTCCAGTTGCATCCGTTACCCAGAATCGCCGCGCTGCATCTGGCCGGCGCCACGCCCGGCACGCAGGTATTCATTGATGGCAAACTCGTCGGAGCGGCGGGGTTGGACGGCGGTATGGCTGCCATTCAGGTTCCAACCGGCACTCATCGCGTGGAATTGCGCAGGGAAGACTACAAAACCAAGATCTACGATTTGACCTTCAGTCCCGGAGACAACCGCACCTTGACCGGAGCGGATGTGGCTTTGGAGGCGCTGTTCGGTATGGTGACAATCGCGGTGACTCCCGCCAATGCGCAGTTGACCATCCAACGCACCGGCGAAGCGCAGTCGAAGCCGCTGCCCCCAGGGCCGGCGCACCTCGCGGTGGGATCGTATATCGTGAGCGCCACACTGGCGCATTACGTACCGCATTCGGAAACCTTTGAGGTAGCCGGAGGATCGGCGAAGAACCTTTCCATCACCCTGGCGCCAGAAAAAGTGGCCGCCGCACCCAAGCCTGCGCCGGTGCATGTTGGAATGTCCGGGTGGCAGTCGCCCTGGCAGCCGGACGGCGATCATTTCGCGCGCCGCGGCGGCAATCTCTGCCTCTTCAAACCGCAGGGCCCTGGAACCTACAGCTTTACGGCGTCGGTCAAACACGGCAAGCAGTTGCGCTGGGTAGCACACGCCATTGACGACAAGAACTACGCCGAATTCGAACTCGACAGCGACACCTTCACGCGAACTCTGGTCGTGAACGGCAAAGCCAAAGAACTGGTGAAGAGAAAGCACGGGATCTCCCTGCAGCCGGTGGAGGCGACGTTGCAGATCACCATTACGCCCGCGGGCATTGTGCAGAAGATCCAGAAGCTGGGCTCGTGGTCGGTGCTGGATTCATGGATGGATTCCTCGCTGCATCAAGGGAGCTTCGGCTTTTTGATCCGCGGACACGATGAAGTGGCTTTGTCGGGATTTGGGTTTACGGGCGCGGAGTGAGAATGGGATGAAGCGCTTCGGACGAGCGCCAAAATAACTTCGCAGGGGAAGCTATGGCGCACGCACTTCTGCGCAATACCACTTACTTCAACCCGCTCGGATGCCGCAAGCCCGCCGGCCGTGGGGCAGACCATCGTTTTTTGTGGTCTGCAAGCTATGAGCCGCGGGCCAATCGCACGCGGCTCACGAGCGCGGGCTGAAAATCCGGCAAGCGCTCGTACCACAGACTTCAGTCTGTGTCTTTCTTGTGCGACAGGCTTCAGCCTGTCCGCCGTTTTTTCAACGGTGTTAACTTGCCCTCGAACGGGCATGGATATCGATGAAAACTGCGGGACAGGGCCCGGATTATCGAGGGTGCCAGGCTGCGCAGCACCCGTTCCTGGCGCATTGCGCAGCAATGTAAGTGACATGGCGCACTCCTGCGTGCAGCGTCGCGACTTTTCTCGACGCTTCTTCGCCCCGGAATACTGTGCGTCGACACGAGTGTCGACGCGGCGCGCAAGAGTGCGTGCGCCAGATGGGCCAGGAGCGAAATGTGAAGTCATTCTTGCGCTGTCCCTAAGGAAAGTCCGGCAGCTACTTCACCACCCCGATGGTGTGAAACCATTGCTCGGCGAGCTTGGGCCAGAGCGTGACCGGCAATTCCGTGGGACGCTGCCCGTAGCCGTGCCCGCCCTTGGCGTACAGATGCATCTCGGCCGGCACTTTGGCGTTCTTCAGGGCGACGTAATAGGTGAGGCTGTTTTCCACGCGCACCGGATCGTCTTCGGCCTGCACCAGGAACGTCGGCGGGGTGTTCGCGGACACCTTTATCTCCGGCGGGAGCTTGTCGCCATCTTCTTTTACCGCGAGGTAGCCGGGATAGATAATCACCGCGAAGTCGGGACGGTCGCTCAACTTATCCGCCGCATCGCCGGGGGGATACGTTTGTTCATCATAATTAGTGCTGGCCGCGGCTGCCAGGTGACCGCCCGCGGAGAACCCCAGGACCCCCACCCGCGCCGGATCGATACCCCACTCCTGCGCGCGCGACCGCACCACGCGCAATGCCCGCTGGGCATCCTGTAGCGGCGCCGCGTAACGAACCGCGCCTTCATGTGGAGGCACCCGGTACTTCAGCAACACGCCCGTCACACCGATGCGGTTCAGCCATTCGCACACTTCCGTGCCTTCGAGGTCCAGGGCCAGAATGCGATAGCCTCCGCCCGGGAAAACGATCACTGCGGCTCCGGTTTTTTTGCCGGCCGGAGGCGAAAAAATCTGAATGGTCGGATTGGTGATCCCGCCAATGCGCGCGACCCGCTGGCCGGCGATCAAGCCATCCTTGGCAGTGGTGGTGTCGCGTTCGTTACCGGGTCCGGGTTGTTCGCCGGGAGCTCCGTTGGACCACAGCGGGATGGGAGCGGAGGGTTCGGCGAATGCGGTCATGGCGGCACACAGGGCCAGGGTTATTAGATGAATGGGGCACATGCGGTTGATTTTATACTGAACGTATGCTGTCGGTCGAAGAATACCTCGCACTTGACCGGGCCGCCGAGATCCCGAGCGAGTACCACGATGGCGAGATGTTTCCGATCGAGGCTGATCAATCCGAAAGGTGATTGTCGAGATCCTGTCGCCGTCCACGGCGGGCTATGACTACGGCGAGAAGTTTATCCTGTACCGGCGCATCGGGTCGTTCGACGCCGGCGCAGCGATTCCGCAACCAATTTTCTTAGACCGCCAAAGCAACTGATTTCATTGCTGTTTTAGCTTGGTCTGGACTCCTGAGCATATTCGCATTGTGTTTTGGCCCTTGTTTTCCTCGTTTATCTTG
>Ga0326727_10013524_pt1 | contig 18135 bp, 17 predicted proteins | sample MB2enrmetagenome_FD_207643 | JGI IMG/M metagenome (GOLD analysis project Ga0326727, IMG submission 207643) | Lab enriched peat soil microbial communities from McLean, Ithaca, NY, United States - MB29MY | ecosystem: Environmental > Terrestrial > Soil > Wetlands > Peat | place: USA: New York...
CTGCGGTCGAGGTGCACCCCGACGAGCACGTAGCCATCGCCGTGGAACCGTACGACACCAAGGAAAAGGAGTCGATCTTCCGCGTCGACTACATCGGCCACGACGTAATGCCGGTTCGGCTGATTGTGACCAATCTGGGCGACCGGTCCATCTCGCTGCGCTCCGCCCGGATTCTCTTTGAGACAGCGGCGGGCGAGCGGATTCAGGCGGCCGAGCCGGAAGATGTTGAGCGGCTGATGACGCGCAAGGAGCGCACGGGGATCAAAATCCCCACGCCCGCCCCCTTGCCGCCGATCCATACCAAGCCCAAGGGCAGCAACCAGGAGATTCAGCAGGATTTCGACACCTTCGAGTACTCGGCGCTGGCGGTCGAGCCGCATACCACGCGCGCGGGCTTTCTGTTTTACGATGTCTCGGGGCTGACCGATCCGCTGGTGGGGGCCAGGCTTTATGTGCGCTCGCTGCGCGACGCCGACGGCAATGAGCTCTTCTATTTCGAGATTCCCTTCAACAAATATCTCCAGTCGAAGTCGACCCAGATGAACTGACGGCCGGCGAGGTCCGATGGGCAGACGGCGCTACTCGTAGTAGGTAGCCGTGGTGGTGTCGGTCTCCCAGATGGTGCAGTCTTTCACGCGCACGCGGCCCGCGGTTGCTCCGTCGAGGTGCCGGTTGGTCTCGTCGTAAAAGTACTTGGCGATGTTTTCGGCCGAGGGGTTGAGCGTCGTGAAAGGCTCCAGGTCGTTGAGCATCTGGTGGTCGATGCGGTCGAGGACGGGCTTGAGCACCTGCTTGAGCAGTTTGAAGTCGAGCAGCAATCCGGTTTCGTCGAGCGCGGCGCCGGCCAGCCTGACGCGGACCTTGTAATTGTGGCCGTGCGGGTTCTCGCACTTGCCTTGGTAGTTACGGAGATAGTGGCCGGAGGAGAAATCTGCCTCCACTGTGACTTCATACATCGGTGTCTGCTCTCGTCCTGCGCGGGAAAACCAGCCGCACTTCTTCATTCTAACCAGTTCGGCGCGCCCATGGCCCGCAGTCGCCCCGGCGCTTCCACCCCGCGGACATCAGATCTATCCGCGGTTGCCGCGCCGTTTGCGCCGCGCCGCCCGGCGCGCCTCTTCGCTGCGCCGGTCAACCTGCTCGAAAAGGTTGCTTAGGACGCCGATGAGCGCCGACGCCAGGCCAGCCAGAAGCAGAAGCAGCGCCACCGTGCGCCAGAGCGTGCCATTGGCCGGCAGGCCAGGCTGAAAGCTGGATGGAATCAGCGCCATGCCCCCTGAGATGAGGGCGAAAAGCCCCAGCGTGGCAGCGAGAATGTAAAAGTTGCGGGACATGCGCGCGAAAGGCGGCAATTGTTTCGTTGCGGCCTGAGGCGATTCTACGCGGAACGGGCTATGAGGCATCTCACCTCAGATCCGATGTTTTGAATTCGCGCCGTGCTCCGTAGCGAATATGCAGGACATCAACCCGCTTTCGCTTTTCGAGAACGCGGTAGATCACTCGATAGATTCGCGGTTTACGGCCGTAGAGGAGGTGCCGCAACCGGCGCGATTCGTCCGTTGCCGGCCAGCAGTAGGGCAGATTTTCAAGATTCAGAATGGCCTCTTCAAGGCCTGTGTACCACCGGCGCGCCGCAGGGGAGTTTTCGGCGTGGATTTCGTCGTAGAGCGCAACAAGGTCGCGCCCGGCCCGCGCGGTGATATTAACGAGATAGGCCACGCGCGGCTCTAAACTCGTTGAAGAACTCTCTCGCCGGCCGGGTTCTTCCCTCTCTTGCGTCCGCTAACCCCTGGCGAATGCCCTCAGCGGCCTCAGCGCGCGCGGCAATATCGAGCAAGCGCTGGTATGCATGAGCATCCTGCACGACGGCGGCAGCTTTACCGTTCACGGTGAGCACCAAGGGGCGTTGGCTCTTGCGCAGATGCCTCATCATATCGCCGGAACTGCGGCGAAATGCCGTCAGAGATTGTATATCGGTTGCGAGGTTCAGCATTGGGCCTCCGGTTGAAGCACCTAATTCGGTGCTCATAGGATATTGCCTCTCTGCGAAGCCGGTCAAGTGCAAAGCCGCTTCAGCCATTCCTGAGAAGGTCTTCACTATCCATCACAACCACGCCGGCCTTCGCAAACTCCGCTTCGATCGCCGCCACGGAACCGCCGAGGCCGATGGCGCGGCAGGCGTCGCGCAGCACGAACGCGGGCAGGCCGAGCCGGCGCGCGTCGAGAGCGGAGTAGCCCACGCAATAGTCGTATGCAAGCCCGGCAAGGAAGACGCGCCTGAGATCGCGTTCGTGCAAATAGCCGGCCATGCCTGTGGGCGTGGCGCGGTCATTCTCAAAAAATGCCGAATAGGAATCGACATGCGGACGAAATCCCTTGCGCAGGATCAATTCAGCCTGCGGAAGATGGATATCGGGGTGGAACTCCGCGCCCTTGCTGCCTTGAACGCAGTGCGGTGGCCATAATGTCTGCGGGCCGTAGGCAAGCTCGATGGACTCGAAGGGCTGTTTGCCGGAATGGGATGCGGCGAAGGAAGAGTGATCGGGCGGATGCCAATCCTGCGTGAAAACGATGTGCTCGAACCGTGGCGCGACGCGATGGATGGGCGCAATCACTTCGTCTCCACGGGGAACGGCAAGCGCGCCGCCGGGGCAGAAGTCATTCTGCACGTCGATGACGAGGAGAACGTCGTGCGCATCGATCTTCATACCAGACTCTGGCTGCATCTGAGGCTCCTGAGCCGAAAGCCGCTCACGCAACGGGTTCCGAATGTTTCAAGCATTCGCCGTTCACTGAGCGGCGATCGCCTTCATCACTGCGTCAGTCACCGTCTTGACCAGCGACTCCAGCTCGGCGCCGTTGCCCGAGCTGCCCTCGCACGGGGCCGGCTCCAGCGCAACGGAACTCGGAATTTCGGAATCGGAGAGCTGGCGCTCATTCCTGCGCGGCGTGTCGAAGCGAATGTCGGGCAAACCGAGTCTTTTCTTGATGGCCAGCAATTCGCGGGCATGTTCCTCAGAGATGCGCGAGATGGGAGCGCCGAGCTGCGCGGCCAGCATCAGCATCCAGCAGTACGTTTCCAGCACCTCGGCAGACCATTCGGCGTGCGTCACCGTATCGGACCAGCAGACGATGCCGTGGTTGGCCAGCAGCACGGTATTGTGCTGCTTCACGTAGGGCAGCACGGACCGCGCAAAAGCAGACGTGCCCGGCGTTTCGTAAGGCGCGAGGGCAACCTCGCCCACCAATATCTCAACTTCCGGTATAACGCAGCTGGGAGGCACGCGCCCGGTGATACCGTAGGCCGTGGCGTGCGGCGGATGGCAATGAACGACGGCTTTGGCCTCCGGCACGGCTTTGTAGATTTCAAGATGCAGCAGAAGCTCGCTGGTGCGCGGCTTGGTTCCGGCAATCTGATTGCCTGCAAGATCGACCATGCAAATATCCTCGGGCGTGAGGTCGTATTTGCTCACCAGGGTCGGTGTACAGAGAACTTCGTTGGGGCCGATGCGATAGGAGATATTGCCGCCATTGCCGTCGACAAACTGGCGCAGCCACAGCTTGCGGCCCACGCCGCAGATTTCTTTCTTGATGGCTTCGGCTTCAGGTGTTGTGTAGAGACATGCATTCGGAGCGATGCCTGGCGCTGCGCCAGTTTGCGCGGCGGATGCCGACGAAAAAGGCGCAGGCTCGGCCGCACCGGCGCCGTCTTTTTCCCGCCCCAGGCATTCGAGCACAACCTGGCGCACAATGCGCTCGACTCCTGATCGGTCAATCGCTCGGTTCATTGTTCGGTCAATCACGGATTCCTGTCCATCGAAACCGGGTTTGCTGTGCTTGCCATGAATGATCTTATGTTACGTTGCCTCGCCTGCCAGCGTCAGTGACGTAGCGCGTGTGACTGACTACGGCAGATGGGCGACCTGAGGCTGATATCGCAATTTGACGGCAAGCAAGATTGATTTCGTTCCCGATTTTACTCAACACAAAGCCGGCATTTCGTCATCAATTGGTCAGGAGCGGTTCTCAACTGGCGTGCTATCCCAACCCTGGCGACCAAAAACAGAGGATCGCGGGGGGTGGCGTGGCCGCTCTCCGTGCGAGTGCGGCTGCATAGACAGCAATCACGCGCGAAAACACGTCAAAACATGCGCAAAAATGCGCAAATATGCCTGCGAGAGCCCTTCTTGATGCTCATTTGGGAAATTGTTTGGTGCTACTTGCTCTTATTCGTAACTTTTCTCGGTTTTGATTTGGATGAAAAGGGGAAATTTCTCGGTATTTGTCTCGAAGAATCGCACCCTCCCGAGCGAACGTTTGGGGGGCAGATGCAACCACTTGAGCGAACATTTGCCCGGTTCGCCGCACCCGCAAAACCAACATTTCGCTTGATTTCACTTGGCTTTTCCGACCCGGCCGCAAAAACCGGCGACAACCCTGCCAACGCCGTTTACTGTCGCACTTCTGAGGTCCGAATCAATTCGTCCACTTTGTTGAAGAGTTCTTCGAATGGGCACCGCCCCTTGGCAAAGTACGCATCGGCCATGACTCCCTCAGGGAGCCGATCGCCGGAATCATAGGAAGCACTCATCGCAATTGCCGGAACCGAGGGCCAACGGCGGTGCACGATGGAAAGGAGTTCGGATCCAGACATCCCCGGCATGTTGAGATCGGAGATGATAATATCCGGAACTTCCTTCTTGAGCTGCGAGAGCGCACCGAAACCATTGGCTGCGGCTGACACGTCATAACCTTGGCCATCCAGCAGCATCGCCATGACCTCGCGTGCGTCAGGGTCGTCCTCAACGAGAAGGATCTTGTGTCGGAACGTTTGGCTCATAGGTCTCACCTCTGGGGAATAAGAGGAACCTGTAAGAAGCCAGTTAAGAATCTCAGGCGCCAAACGGCACTGATATTGAGATTTGTACACTCCGGAATGTTCCCTGTCAACGCGCTTTCGCGCAACTTCATGTGTGACCTCCGCCGTTCTTCGAGATTTTGGGGGACCTACAGCAGTTTCAGGAATGGTGTAGAGCAATGCCACAAAGCCCAGTCGGCGCGACCATCAGGGAGCGACGACTTCTCACTGCGCTCGGCGACTCTACGTAATTCCTGAAACTGCTCTGGAGAGCAGAGTCTACAGTTGCCGTTGCCGGGATGACAAGCAATTTCAAGGAAATTTGATCGAAATTCCGGCGGCGAGTCTTTTGAGCCTGGCGGCGAGAAATTCAGAACAAGCTCTGGAAGGGCGGACGAGGGATCAAAAAGCGGCGATCGATTCGTTTTTCCTTGCAATTCCATAGGAAGTCGGGAAGAATCCGAAGTACTCAGCCTGCGAAGCATTCAGCGCCGGGCGAGGGGTCCCCAATGGGCGCCGGCGGTGAATGCGGGGCGAGGGATCGCAGAGAGGACTCGCAGAGTAAGTTCCAGCGTGCGCAAATCAAGTTCACGATGGAGCCGATAGGGCGGGGGTTGAGAGCAGAAACAGAATTCGACTGCCGAAGCGAAGAGTATGCAATGTGGCTTTTTCTTAAGGAAAAAGCCACTCACAGGCGCGCCATTGGTTGCGGCTATTCTGGTTCTGCTGTAGCCACATGGCTTCGACAAGGAGGTTGCGATGGCGACATTTGCATGGCAGACGTGGAATAGCGCTCCGTTTAAAATCGAACGCAAGCGGGGCAAGACGCCGGGCACAGTGATCATGCGCCTGAGCGGGCCCTTGACGGTGCGCGACGTGTACACCGCACTGTCTCCCATGGAGCTGAACAGAGTGATCGATATGCCGGCGGAGCCGGGCGAGGAGCCCCCGGTGAAATACATTCTGGACCTGACCGACTGTCCATCTGTAGATTCCTCGGGCCTGGGCCTGGTGGCGACGCAGTATGTGCGCTGCCGGCGCAATGGCATCAAGATGATCGCCGTGGGAGCGAGCCCGCGCGTGCGGGAGGTCCTGAGGATCACCAAGATGGATTCGGTTATTCCCATGGTGGCGACGATGGAGGAAGCGGAGAGCGCGTGAGGGAAATCAGGTGTCAGGGGTCAGGGATCAGTAATTCGTGCGGAGACGCGAGATCTGAGCTGTCCCACCCTTGGCGCAAGAACAAAGACGCGCCAAGGTTGGGCACGCTCAGGTCTTTAGTGAGCTTGCTTCCCTTAAGAAAGAACAGCCTGTCACCCCAGCTAATTGGCGAGTCTGCTTCATAGAAGCATGGGGCACTCGAGCTTGAGTTCGAATGCCCGTGAAACAGTACCTCTAGAAGTTGAAGTGAACCGCCAGTTGCATGCTGCGCGGACCGCCGCCGCCCAGGTAGGGGTTGCCGGTACCCACGTCAGGCGTGGCCGTGGTTTGTATAAATTGCGAGCTGGTGCCCATCACCATGCGATTTCCCACCTGAGTGGGGCTGCCGAAAGTGAATGCGTCGAGGCCGAAGCCCGGCATCAGTGGGTTGGAAAGGTTGGGGTGATTGAAGATGTTGAAGAAGTCGGCGCGCAGCTCCATGGCAAGCTTTTCCGTGATGTGCGTGGTCTTGTTCAACGAAAAATCCATATTCGTGTAGCGGGGGGATTTGAAGGCATTTCGGCCTTCGCTGCCGGGATGGCCGAGGCAGTCCCCGGAGGCGTCGATCGTGCATGGCAAGGCGAAAGCGGAGAGGTTCAGCAGATTGACTCCGCCCGTGCCCTGGTATGGATTGCCTATCAGATCGAGCCGGCCAAAGTATTCGCCGCTGCCGTTGTAGTCGCCCTCATAGATGTAATGAACCGTGAAAGGCTGGCCAGAGGCTAAATTGAACATGCCGTCGGCGGCCCATCCGTTGAGAATCCAGCCGGCCTGCTTGCTCTTCATTGGAAGAGCGTATTTCCAGTACCACTGCACGCGCTGGCGCACATCGAAGTTTGAGCTGGCGCGCTCGCCATGGGGGTTCCAGCTATTGTCGGGCATGGCGGCGTCGGGAACGAAGTCCTCGCCGTCGCTCTCAGTATCGATAGAGTGCGCCCAGGTGTAGTTGAGAGTGGAGTTCAGGCCATGCCAGTTCTGCAGCTTGAGCGTGTTCTGCAGGGAGTTGTAATTGGAAAGTGAGCTGGTTTCGATCTGGTTGACGTAGTAATAGTCTGGGAAGCACTGCTCGCCGTAGCTGATGGTCTCGCCGTTGCCGCAGTTATCTGTGCTCCCCGCAACATTATTGAATTGATTCAGATCGCGAAAGCCGAACAGATGACGGCCCTGCGAGCCGACGTAGCCGATTTGCACGCCAATCTTCGGCGTGAGCTGGGACTCGATGTTGAGGCCGTAGGAGTAGTATCGCGGCGTCCTCAGCTTCTGGTCGACGGTGAAGAGGCTGTTGGGTGAGTAATTCGTGCTATCGCCAAAAATGGGAGTATCGGGGGTGATGGTCGTGACCACCGGCGAGGCAAAGCCGATGGTGTTGAAGGCGGGGCCTTGCTGGCCGGCGTTGGTGTTGTAGGCATAGTTGCCGACAAAGAAGTCCTGCGAGGCGCCGTCGTAATAAATGCCGACACTCGAACGGACAACGAGCTTCTGATTGCCCAGCAGATCGTCTGCCACGCTGAAACGAGGCGCAAAGTTGAGCCAATCCCTGGGATAAAGCGACGATGGCTCACCCGATGCGCCAATCGTTTCCACATTCCCCGTTGCCACATTGAAGATGCTGAAAGCGTTGTTCTTAGCGCCGACGACGCCGTAGTAGTCCCAGCGCAAGCCGTAATTAAAGGTGAGTTTGTTCGAGAATCGCCAGGAGTCGAGGAGATAGGCGCCGCTGCCGTTCTGGAACGAGTACCGGGTTCCGTATCCATCTGTAGAGCTGCCGCCGTCGATAGTCCCGGAGAGGAAATCGCTGAGGTTGTCGAATGACAGCTCGCCACGGTGGCCAGAATTGATAAAGCTGTTGATGAAGGTGCGCCGCCACTCGTAGCCGGTCTTGAAGCTGTGCTTTCCTTTGACCAGCGAGACATTGCCGAAGAGCTGGTAGTTGGTGTCGATACGGCCGCGTGCATCGCTGTTGGTGGCCCCGATGGGACTGCAGGCGCCAACATTCGAATAGTTCGGATCGCCATTCCCGTCGACCGTGCTGCATAAGGCTATCTTGATCGTGGGCAGGCCCAGGTCGTGAGGTGAGTAGTCCGGCGGGAGCGTATTCAGGCCAAATTCTGTTTCTGGATTGAGGCCCATATCCTGTGGCAGGAACTGCTGCAGGAATCGGTTGTAGCCGCCGCGAACTTCGACAATCAAATTCGGCCTGGGAATGGAAGTATAGGAAAGCGAAGCGATGTTTACATGTGTGGGCGTCGTGGTGTTGTAGCCAGGGGCGCTGGAGCCGGTGTATTGCATACCCAGCGGGAAGCTCTGAATGCCGTGCGAGTAAAAATAGCGGCCTGTGAAAAGGTCGCCGGAACTGAACAGGTGCAGGTGCTTGTCGGCCTTGGCAATCACGTTGTCGCTGTTATTGAGAAATGGGGTTGTGAACGTCACGCTCCCGGGGGCGGAGGGCAAGGTTTCTCCCCACGGGTGAAGCTTGCTTAGCAGCGCCCCAATGACGGGATTGGGCGTTTCATAATCGCTGATGTCATTGCTGCCGGGGACAGTGCCGAGTTGGGGCAGGCCGCCGTTTTCTCGCTGGCCCTCGTAAGAGAGGAACCAGAACATGTTGTCCTTGATGAGGGGTCCCCCCGCCGACGCGCCGAACTGATGGTTTGTGAAGGAGTTCTTGGGCTGAGCGTCGGTATTGAAGAAGTTGCGCGCGGCGAGCGAGCCGTTGCGGAAGTATTCGTAGAAGCTACCGTGGATTTGATTGGTGCCGCTCTTGGTCACGATGTTGACCGTGGCGCCAGAGCTGCGGCCGAACTCGGCCTCCGGGTTGCCGGTGACGGGAATCTCGGCCAGCGCGTCGACGGGAAGAATGGTGCCTGGGCAGCCCCAGACGCCGGCCTGGTTGATCGACGGCAGATTGCGGTAGCCATCGTTCATGTCAGTGCCATCGAGCAGATAATTGTTCGAGCGACCGCGGTTGCCATTCAGGCTGAACAGGCCGTAGGAGCCGGCCGATTCGGTCGATCCTACCGGATCGCTGGTGGCGCCCGGGACAAGTTCGACGAGCTTAGTGTAGTCGCGCCCATTCACCGGCAAGTCGGCGACCTCGGAGGCTTCCAGCGTGGCGCCCGTTGTATTGCTGGCCGTCTCCACCAGCGGCACCTGGGCGGTGACTTCGACCCGTTCCTGCACCGCGCCTGCAATGAGCTTCACGTCGGCACGGGTCGGCGCCCCCACGCTGACAGGGATACCGGTGAGCGTGGTGGTTTCGTAGCCTCCCTTCGTAACAGTTACGCTGTAGGAGCCAAGGGGCAGCTCCGAGGCCGAGTACTCCCCTACGTCATTAGTGGTGATCGTGCGGGACAGGCCCGTGTCGGGGCTGGAGACCTTGACCTGTGCGCCTGGAACAGCAGCGCCCGAGCTGTCGGTGACGGTGCCATTTATGCTTCCCCGAAAGGTTTGCGTAACGGCGGCACTGGTGAAGATGAATACAAGAACAGCATATAAAGACACGATCGAACGGCTTCTCATGAGGCGTTGCTCCATCAGTTCTTGCTGTGGCAAGCGACTGAGTTTGATGTGGGAATTTAACAAATCATAACACGAGCATTGGAAACCGGAGCCAAGGATCGTATCAGTATTTGGCGCGGCGGAGGCTGGAGAAGAGGCGTCTTTCGGACGTGAGCGTTTAATTTGGGGGGTACGGTATTCGGGGTGTGCTCTCTCAAGTCTCAGAATCGAGGTCTAAGGCGTCCTGCGATCGGGGATCAGTTTTCTGCGATCAGGAATCAGTTTTTCGTGCGGGAGCGCAGGGTTGTGGTGTCCTGAGTCTCAAGGACGGCCCTGGAGCGCCCTGCACTCCTGGGAGACGGGCCTCCCGCCCGCTCAATTCGACGACTGGCTAAGCCTCAGGCTGCTCGGGCAGAGGGCCGTGAATGTCGACGTGATAGCTCGCGGCCAGCTCCATGAGCTTTGCCATGTCGGGAGGAGCCGGGGGCAAAGCGATGTCTACCGCCTGCGCCAAAAAGAAATGCTCGAATCCAGCGGGAACGCAGAGGACGAGCATCTTTGCGTCGACCGTGCCAGCGACCTTGAATCCGTGTGGGATTTCGCGCGGTGCAAAGACATAGGAGCCAGGGCCCGCGATAGACCACTTGCCGTCGGAGACGATGGCCAGTTCTCCTTCGAGAATGTAGAACGCTTCGTCTTCGCGATGATGTGTGTGGTAGGGCGTTGCCCAGCCGGGAGGCATGTCCCAGTGTTCCAAGAGCCCGAAGGCTCCGCCAGTGGTTTCGCCTGTGGACAGTACGCGAGTGGGCAGTCCGAGGTAGCGGAAGGGTGTATTCATCGGTGATCTCCATTTGTGATTTTGGGGAATGAGCTTGGGTGGCCCATGGGAAGTGTATCAGGAGGGCATCGTATGTGGGAACGCGCGCAAGTTGGTGGATTCGCACTTTATGACGAGAAGAATGCTTCCACGTCGGTGATGGAGGCGGTCATGCGGTAGGGCGGGAGGCTTTGAAGGAAAGTTTGGCCGTATCTCTGAGTCCTGATGCGGGGGTCGAGGAGGATTAAGACGCCGCGGTCAGAGAGCGAGCGGATGAGGCGGCCGAAGCCTTGCTTGAGGGTAAGGACGGCTTCGGGGACCTGGTAGTCGAAAAAGGGACGGCCGCCGGATTCCTCTATCGCGCGCATGCGGGCCTGGACGACGGGATCGGAGGGGACGGCGAAGGGCAGACGGTCAATGATGACGCAACTAAGAGCCTCGCCCTGCACGTCGACGCCCTGCCAGAAGCTGGCGGTGCCGAAGAGGACGGAGTTGGGCGTGGCGCGAAACTCCTCGAGCAGGGCTTTGCGCGGGGCGTTGCCGTGGAGAAGGATGGGGAAATCGAGCACGGGCGCGAGGCGCTCGTAGAGGGCGCGCATTTGTGCGTAGCTGGTGAAGAGGCAGAAGGCGCGGCCGCGCGTAATACGCAGGACGCGCTCGATGCAACGGGCGGCGGCCTCGGGGAATTCGGGGTCGCGTGGGTCAGGCATCTCAGGCGGCAGATAGAGAAGGGCCTGCTCGCCGAAACGAAAATGAGAGGGGACGACGAGCTCGCGGGCTTCAGTGAGGCCGAGGCGGCGGCGAAGATGCTCGAAGCCTCCCTGCACGGTGAGCGTAGCCGAGGTGAGCACGACGGTGGGGATCTGGTCGAAGACGAGGTCGCGGACGAGCGTTGAAACATCGATGGGCGTGGCCTGGAGGTAAGTGGCGCGGGATTGGGAGCGAGGACCGGCTTGGCGTCCGCCAGCAGGCCGGTCCTGTGGTGCGGAGGCGGCGATGGCGCTTGCGGCGCGGCGCTCGAGCCAGAAGACCATGTTGGAGACGTTGGATTCGAGGAGGAATTCGAGCTCGGAGCGGAGGCGCGCGATTCGTTTCTCGAGGCCGGGCGCTTCGTCGACTTCAGTGATGCGCTCCATCTCAGCCTCGAGCAGCTTGAGGGTGGCGCAGACGGCGAGATAAGGCTCACCGGAGGATTCGAGAAACTCTTCGCGATTGTCGAAAGGATGGCGGCCGTCGGCGGCGAGGGGCAGCGCAGCGAAAAACATGCGGGCGCGCTCGCGGAGCTGCTGCGTGAGGGCGGGGGTGGTTGTTGCGCCCTGCTTGCCGCGCAGGAGGACGTCGATGTCGCGGGCCAGTTCCTCGAAGCGGATGTTCGAGACCGAGAGGCCGAAGTAGCTGGAGGCGACTTCTTCAAGCCCGTGGGCTTCGTCGAAAACCACGGCGGCGGCCTCGGGAAGAACGCCGGCGTCGGGCGCGCCGGCAGCCTCGCGCTTGACGGCGAGATCGGCAAAGAAGAGGTGGTGGTTGACGATGATGATGTCGGACTCAAGGGCGCGGCGGCGCATCTCGGTGATGAAGCAGCGGCGGTAGTCAGGGCAGGTAGTGCCGAGGCAGGCGTCGGCGCGCGCGTCGAGCTTTTGCCAGAGGAGGCTGGATTCGGGCATGCCTGACAGTTCCGCGCGGTCGCCGGTCTCGGTGATCTTCTCCCACTCGGCGATCTGACGGTACTGATCGATCTCTTCGAGGCCGGACAAAACAGGCTGGTCGCGCAGGGCGAAGAGCTTGCGGCGGCAGAGATAGTTGGCGCGGCCCTTCATGTAGCAGACGCGCAGTTCGCCGAGGAGGGTTTCGAGGAAGGGGACATCGCGGAAGTAGAGCTGATCCTGCAGGGCCTTGGTGCCTGTGGAGACGATGACGCGCCGGCCGGTACGCAGGGCGGGCAGCAGGTAGGCGAGGGTTTTGCCGGTGCCTGTGCCTGCTTCGACGATGAGATGGCGGCGCTCGGCCATGGCCTGTTCGACGGCCTTGGCCATCTGGAGCTGGCCGGGACGGTATTCGTAGGGAAGAGGGGAGCGCGCGAGAATGCCGCCGGGCGCAAAGAACTCGTGGAGCGTGGGCAGCGAGCGGCTTGAGGCATCGGTGGAGGGCATCAGGGGTGGGCGCTTACCTAATGATAGTGGCGGAGGCGGGCGCGGCGGGACGGCCGCGCGGAAGGTTACCGCGCTGAAGATTTCCCGAGGGGCGATTCCCTTCCTGCAAGCTCTGTTAAACCAGGGTCTCTGCCGATGTGGGATCCAGTACTCTTCTGACCTGCGCGATGCTGTTTGCCGGGAAGCCGCCCAGGCGCGCATGCTCGCGCACCATCTCCTCATTGGGCGCAATGTAGACGCAGTAGATCTTGTGGTCGGTGACGAAGCTCTGCAGCCACTGAATCTGCGGACCGAGATCGCGCAGCACAGAACAGGATTTTTGCGAGATCGCCTGTATCTCCTCAGGCGACATGGAACCGACTCCGTGGACGGAACGCTCGATGACGAACTTTGGCATGGTGACGACCTCCTTTGCCCAAAGGGCGTTGCTCAAGTGTATACAACAGGCGGGCGGTCACAGACCAGTCAGGACGGGGCAGCAAAAGCAGGAAAAGAGGGTCAACCGAAGTCCGGATCCTTCCCGGAGGCGGCGGTTTGGTACTCGTCCTGTGGCAGGACCTGGCTGTGGCGGGAGTCGAGCCATTGGCCAATGAGCAGTGTAGCGCCGGGGTCGGTGCCGGATTCGATGGATTGGGCGGATTTGAGGAGGCGCTTGCGGACCTCGGCGGCGCGCTGGGCCTCAGAAGCGCGTTCGCTTCCGGCTGCGGAGGTATTGATGGGATCGAGACCGACGGCAACGGGATGGATGTGCATGGCGCCCTCCCGTGCCGAAGAGATGGCACGTTCGAGGCCCCAGACAGCAGCACAAACATTTGAAACTGCTCATCTTCTTCCGAAATTTGTGCATGGCGAGCGTGAATGGATTGACTTTGCAAAGTGGACTAAGCATACTTAGTCCATGGAGTACACGGTCCATCAGGCGAAGACGAATTTCTCGCGTATTTTAAAAGAGGTTGAAGCTGGGCAGGAAGTGATTGTGATGAGGGGGAAGAAGCCGGTGGCAAAAGTAGTGCCAATCCAAGCCCCTGCGTTCTCGCGGAGTGCGCTTGCCGGCTCGTATCGCGGAAAGCTGAGTTGGACAGAGGACGCATTTGACCCGCTCACCGATGCGGAGCTTCGTGAAATGGGCTTGGACTATCTGGCCGACGCCCCGTTAGAGCCTCCGAACAAAAATCGATGAACTTTTTGCTTGACACTCACACGTTTCTCTGGTTCCTTCGGGAACCAGAGCGCTTACCGCATGGGGTTCACGAGGTTATCGTGGGCTCCGATCAACCGTTGGCTTTATCCATTGCGACGCCGTGGGAATTGGCGATCAAAGCCGGCACCGGGAAGTTGGGAACCACAGACATTCTTGAAAATTTCGAACTCTTGTCAAGAAAATGCGGTTGCACCATTCTCTCGCTGACGGTGAGACATGTCATCGCTTCGGGACTGCTGCCGTTACGCCACAAGGATCCCTTCGACCGACTGTTGGCTGCGCAAGCGCTGGAACTGGATCTGACGCTCATCAGCTGCGACACAATTTTTGATGAGTACGGCGTAAAGCGGCTTTGGGCCTAGTTCGTTCCTCACGGAAGAATCTATACCATTCCAATTGGAGACTTAAGTTGCCGACGTATCGGAGATCGGTTGTGCCGGTAAGCGCGGGCGCCGCGGCGCTGCCGCTGGTGGCGATTGTGGGGCGGCCCAACGTTGGCAAGAGCACGCTGTTTAACCGGCTGACGGGCAGCCGGCGGTCGATTGTGGGCGACGAGCCGGGGATTACGCGCGACCGTATCTACGGCGAGTACGAGTGGGCGGGGCGGCGCTACCGGCTGGTGGACATGGGAGGCATTGTGCCCGACGATCCCGAGTTGATCCCGGTGGCGATCTTCGAGCAGGCGCGCGTGGCGCTGGACGAGGCGGACGCGCTGGTGATGGTGGTGGATGCGCGCACCGAACTGGCTCGGCCCGATTACGACCTGGCGCGCCTCTTGCAGCGCGGAGGAAAACCGCTCTTCCTGGCGGTGAACAAGGTGGAGGGCGAGGCGCTGGCGGCCGAGGCGGAGAACTTTCGCCGCCTGGGAATTCGGAATCTATTCGCTGTGAGTTCGGAGCACGGGCAGGGATTTGGCGAGTTGCTGGATGCGATTGCGGAAACGATTCCGGAGCGAGCGAAGGATGCGGCCCTGAGCGAGGACTCCGCGGCGGAGCCGGGCGAGGAAAAGGGCGAGAAGAAAATCCGCACGCATGGTGAGTTTGAGCAGCGCGAGACGTCGGTGGCGATTATCGGGCGGCCAAACGTAGGCAAGTCGACGCTCTTGAATGCCCTGACGGGTACGACGCGGGCGATTGTGTCGCCCATTGCGGGAACGACGCGCGATGCGGTGGATGAGCTGATGGAGTTCGAGGGGAATCAACTGCGATTTGTAGATACGGCGGGCATCCGGCGCAAGGGCAAGACGAAGCTGATGGCGGAGAAGCTGAGCGTGGTGATGGCGCGGCGGCACCTGGAAGCCGCGGATGTGGCGCTGCTGATCATCGACGCGACCGAAGGCGTAAGTGCGAGCGATGCCACCATTGGAGGCTATGCGCACGAGAGCGGGCGCGGCGTGATCATCGTGGTGAACAAGTGGGATTTGGTCACGACGGGCCGCACGGACGGCAAGCCGGTTGCCGATCGAGACATCTTCGAGAAACAGGTGCGCAAGGCGCTCAAGTATCTCGACTATGCGCCGGTGATTTTTCTTTCTGCGCTCGAAGCGATCGGGCCGGAGAGAAAAGGCATGACGCGCGTGCTGCGCGAGGTGGTGAGCGTGGCCGAGGAACGGCGCAAGCGCGTGTCGACAGGACAGATGAACCGGTTCCTGGAACGGATCGACTTTCAGCGCGCGCCGGTGCCCATGGCCAAGCGCGTGCGCATCTACTATATGACGCAGGCGGCCGTGGCTCCGCCCACTTTTGTGCTTTTTACCGACCGCAACATCAAGCTCCACTTTGCTTTCGAGCGGTTCCTGGAGAACCAGATCCGCGAGGCGTTCGGCTTTAAGGGGACGCCGATCTGGTTCAAGGTCAAGGCGAGAAATACAGGGACTGAGGGACGTAGGGACTAGGGAGCGCTTCTACGGCAAAACCAGAGAAGGTGTGCCCTATTCAGCTTTTTTTGAAGGTCGCCGCTCCTTGGGGTCGCGGCGACTTAAGTGCAGCGGCTTCGGGTTACAGCATCTCTGGTTTTGCTATAGCTCGTAGCCTGCGGCTCGTAGCTCTCAGATCTCAGGGGGCAGGATCAGAGGGTGATCCCGGGGAGAATGTGAGGGCGAGCGCGGCGATGGCCTGGCAGGTTGATCGGGAGGACGGAAGCGTCAAACCTCCACTCCCACCACCGGCAGTCGGGGCCTCCCAGGGTTAGCTAGCCTTCCTCCGCTTCGCGGAGGCGGGCGATGACGGTGAAGTCTTCGAGCGTAGTGACGTCGCCCTTGACTTCGCCGTGCGTGGCGAGTTCGCGGAGTAGGCGGCGCATGATTTTGCCGCTGCGGGTTTTGGGCAGAGCCTCGGTAAACCGGATGTCGTCTGGCCGCGCGAGCGCGCCGATCTCTTTTGAGACCCATTTGCGCAGCTCGTCTTTGAGTTCGTTTGTTGGCTGGTGGCCGGATTCGAGGGTGACGAAGGCGGCGATGGCCTGACCTTTTAAATCGTCCGGCCGACCCACTACGGCGGCCTCAGCTACTTTGGGGTGGGCCACGAGCGCGGACTCAACTTCCATCGTGCCGAGGCGATGGCCGCTGACGTTAATCACATCGTCGACGCGGCCCATGAGCCAGAAATAGCCGTCGGCGTCCTGGCGTGCGCCGTCGCCGGTGAAGTAGCAGCCGGGAACGTCGGACCAGTAGGTCTTCTGGTAGCGCTCGGGGTCGCCGTACACTGTTCGCGCCATCGACGGCCAGGGCTTCTTGATCACTAACAGCCCGCCGTGGCCCGCCGGAACCGTTTCAAAATGGCCATTCGCATCGGGCTTCGTCACCACTGCGGGCTCAATGCCGAAGAAGGGACGCGTGGCCGAGCCGGGTTTGGTGGGCACGGCGCCGGGGATGGGCGTGATCATGATCGAGCCGGTTTCGGTTTGCCACCAGGTATCGACGATAGGGCAGCGGTTGTGGCCGATCTTCTCGCGGTACCACATCCAGGCTTCGGGGTTAATCGGTTCTCCAACGGTGCCGAGGAGCCGCAGCGAGTCGAGCTTGTGCTTCTCGACGTGTTGGTCGCCCCACTTGATGAAGGTGCGAATGGCGGTGGGCGCTGTGTAGAAGACAGTGACGCGGTGGTCGTCGATGATCTTCCAGAAGCGTGAAAGGTCAGGGAAGTTCGGCGCGCCTTCGTAGATGAGAACCGTGGCGCCGTTCTGCAGCGGGCCATAAACGATGTAGGAGTGGCCGGTGACCCAGCCGATGTCGGCCGTGCACCAGTAGATGTCGTCGTCGCGCAGGTCGAAGACGTATTGGGTGGTGAGGTAGGTTTGCACGGCGTAGCCGCCGGTGGTGTGGACGAGGCCCTTAGGCTTGCCGGTGGTGCCGGAGGTGTAGAGGATGTAGAGCGGGTCCTCGGAGTCCATGGGTTCGGCGGGGCAATCGGGTGCGGCCTTGGCAATAACATCGTGCCACCAGTAGTCGCGGCCGGCAACCATGTTGACCGGCGAGCCGGTGCGGCGAAAAACCACGACGTGCTTGATGGTGGGGCAGGCGGCGAGAGCTTCGTCGACGGTGCGCTTGAGCTGGATTTCGGCGCCGCGGCGGTAGCTCGAGTCCTGGGTGAGGATGGCGACGCAGGCGGAGTCGTTAACGCGGTCGGCGATGGCGTTGGCGGCAAAACCGCCGAAGATGACCGAGTGGATGGCGCCGATGCGGGCGCAGGCGAGCAGGGCGATGGCCAGCTCCAGCGTCATGCCCATGTAAATCGCCACGCGGTCGCCCTTCCTGATGCCCAGCGCCTTGAGGGCGTTGGCGAATTTCTGGACTTCGGCGTGGAGCTCGGCGTAGGTGAGGCGGCGAACCTCGCCGGGTTCGCCCTCCCAGATGAGCGCGGTCTTTTGGGCGCGAGGCCCAAGGGCGTGCCGGTCGACACAGTTGTAGCTGAGATTGAGCTTGCCGCCAACGAACCATTTGGCCCAGGGCAGGTTCCACTCGAAGACCTTGTCCCAGGGCTTGAACCAGTGCAGATCGCTGGCCGCGCCGGCCCAGAAGGTCTCGGGATCTTCAATGGATTGCTTGTAGAGCGACTCATACTCTTCGAGACTTTTGATGCGGGCCTTGGCGCTGAACTCCGGGGGCGGCGGAAAGACGCGATTTTCGCGCAGCGTGGAGTCAATATCCTGGTTGACGACGGAGACAGGCAAAGAAGACATTAAGGGTCCTTTGGGAGACGGTTCGGAACGTTCTCTGACCCTAAACGTCCGCCGCGGCAGGCGCTTAGGATGGGGCATTCAGCAGCGCAGGCGCGGAAAAGCCTCGGCTCAAACTTTATCGCGTGGGGCACACAGACGGCAAGAGGCACTCTCTTCCAACACAAGATGAGCCTGAAGGAGGACTTTGATTCCAATACAAGATGAGCCTGAAGGAATAGGCATGCTGGAGATT
>Ga0326727_10013528_pt1 | contig 18132 bp, 15 predicted proteins | sample MB2enrmetagenome_FD_207643 | JGI IMG/M metagenome (GOLD analysis project Ga0326727, IMG submission 207643) | Lab enriched peat soil microbial communities from McLean, Ithaca, NY, United States - MB29MY | ecosystem: Environmental > Terrestrial > Soil > Wetlands > Peat | place: USA: New York...
CGGCACGCGCCAGTTCGACTTTGGGCGACTGCAGGGCGCCATCGGCCTTGTCGCGGGCGCGGCGCTGACTCCAGAAGGCACGATAGCGCTGACCCTTGACTTCGAAATCGACTTCCGCCAGACAATCCGCGGTATGACGCGTCATGATTTCGTTGCTGGAAGCCGAGATATTTTTCAAGCGCGGCGTTTCGTGATAGAGCGCGAGGCAGATCGCATCGAGCAGGGTCGATTTTCCCGCACCGGTTGGCCCGGTGATGGCAAACAACGCATTGTCCTTGAACGGGGCGCGTTCGAAATCGATCTTCCATTCACCCTTTAACGAGTTCAGGTTCTTCAGCCGCAATGCAAGAATTTTCATGCGGACTCCCCACTCCGTTCGCTGACAATGTCGCGATGCAGCGCGGCAAGTTGTTGCGCCATCACCTCGTCTATCGTTTCGAGCGACAACCGGTGGGCAAATACCTCGGCGGTGCTCAGTTCGTCCAGCGCAACGCCTGCGGCGGTCCTCAACCGCGCGGCGGCGCCCTTCCCGCCTCGCCGGACCCGCAGCAGCTCGATCGGCAACCCCGCGCACAGCGACTGGATACGCCCCGGCAGGTCCGCCAGATAGTCGTCTTCGGTGACGGTCACTTCCAGCCATACCGGCAGGCTCTCCGTTCCCGATTGCGCCACCTGTGCAATCGCGGAGGCGAGCGCATCGAGATTGCCGCTGATCGAAGCCATCGGCTGAAAACAAGGCACGGCCAGCGGGGTCACGCCGCGCAATCCGTTTTCGTCCAGATCGACCAGCAGCACTTCTTTCTGCTGGCGCGCCTCGTCGAAGCTCAGTGCAATCGGCGAACCGCAATAACGGATATGCGCCAGACCGCCGACGTGTTGAGGGCGGTGAATATGGCCCAGCGCGATATAGTCCGCAGGCGGAAAAGAGGCCGTCGGGAAGGCTTCGAGCGCACCGACATAGATCTCTCGCACTGACTCGCTGGCACTGGCCCCCACCGTGGTCAGATGCCCGGTGGCCACGATAGGTAGCGGAAGTCCCAACGCGTTTCGCCGTTCAACGGCTTTCTGGTACACCGCCAGGTAGTGGCCCTGAATGGCCGCCTGCAGCGCCAGCTGCTTGTCTTCGGCACTCTGCCCCGCGGCACTTTGCAGCACATCGCGCGGGCGGACAAAGGGAATCGCGCACAAGATGGCGCCGGGTGATCCGTCGCGCGCCGGCAGCACCATGATCTGCTGGTCGATATCGTCGCACACCCCCGGAACAACATGCGTGGTCAAGCAGGCGAGCAACGCCCTGCTTTCACCCAGTGTCGCCACCGAATCATGGTTCCCCCCCAGCACGACAAGCTGAGCACCCGAGGCATGCAATGCCACGACCGCCTGGTTATAGCGCTCCCGCGCATAGCTGGGCGGTGCACCGGTATCGAACACGTCGCCCGCCACAATGACCGCATCCACGGCATGGGACTCGACCTGGCCGACCAGCCACCCGATAAACGCCGCATGCTCCGCCTGCCGGGTCTTGCCCATGAAGTGCTGGCCCAGATGCCAGTCCGAGGTGTGCAGAATCCGCATGATGCCTCTTGCATGTTTTTCAGAATGCAGAGAATACCAAAAAAACAAAACAAAAAACCCGGCCGGAGCCGGGTTCTGACTGAATTCGGGGTCTTGCTCAGATCGCCTGGATGTTCGCGGCTTGCTTGCCCTTCGGACCGGTGGTCACGTCGAAGCTCACTTTTTGACCTTCTTGCAGCGACTTGAAGCCGCTCATGTTGATCGCGGAGAAGTGAGCGAACAGGTCTTCGCCACCTTGATCCGGAGTGATGAAACCAAAGCCCTTAGCGTCGTTGAACCACTTTACAGTACCAGTTGCCATCTCGTATCTACCTTAGAATTATGAAATAGAGCGTTGAGCTCAGTGATGAATAATGCACACAAAATATCCCGTAGGCAATGGCTAACGGATGTTTTTTGTGACGATGCCCTTTCGGACAATGCTTACAGCTGCTGTAGGCATCGCTTGAACAAGCGTATTGACTCTCGTTTGCCTCCACCCCGCAAACGCCAACGCCTGCTCATAACGACAAAACCCTTGTCATTTCAGTATTTAAGCAATGTCTTGATGTAAAAATAAGCCACTGCGGCACATTCTCCATGCCAATGTTTTGATGTTGCGCATTTATTACAGATTGCCATGTCCCGATAATTTTCTATCGTCCTACCGGTGTAAAAGAGGTGTCGCGTGCTGTCGTTTCCCATGCCTTCGGGCATCCGCCACAAGACGGTTTCATCCAGACTGATCCGGAATTTCATGCGCAAGGCTCAGCGCATCGGGATTGAAGAAACCGCATTTTGCCAACTCACGGGCATCACCGCCGACGACCTGCACGCCAGCGATGGCCGCCTGGCCGGCGACAAGCATATGCGCATGCTGCGTCTTGAAGACCGGCTACCCTTCTCGCTGCAGGATCTTCCCCCGCGCACGCTCGAGCAGGTCTATACGCAATTCCCGGAGCTCGCGACACTCTGGAGCCTGAGCCGCACCCCACGCCAGGGGGTTGAACGTTTTGTCGAAAACCGTTGCCTGATTGGCGAACTGGACAGCGTCGCACTTCTGCAGACGGACGACAGCCTCTCCCTCGTTTACATCAACGAAGCCGGCCTGCCGCGTTCCTGCGCCAGCGCATTGAGCAATTTCGCACTGGTGCTGTGCATTCTTCACCACCACCTCGGCCGGGCCGCCTGTCGTGTCGATATCGAACTGCAGGGCGAGCTGGCGGTGCCTGCGGCATTGATCGGCGAGCACCTCGATGCCCGGGTGCATTTTCATTGTGCCCACAACCGGCTGATCTGCCAGTCAGGCGCACTGGACGTCGTTTCCCGTCACCATCAACCGCTGGCCGAGCGTCATCTGCAAACCTGCGTCGCAGACATGCGCAGCAGACTGGCAAACAGGGAAAGCTTTTTACAGCAGGTCCGCGCGACACTGGAGTCCCGTATGCGAACACAAAACATCGCGGACGACTGCGAGCAGGCACTGACCCTCGTCTGCGGGCAATTCGGCATCTCGCGCTGGACACTGCTGCGCCGGCTGAAACAGGAAGGCTGTACATTTCAGTGGCTCTGGACCCGGCTGCGCGCCGAAGAGGCACGCCGCCTGCTATCCGAAACGAAGCTATCGATCAGCGAAGTCAGCGAACGGCTTGGTTTCGGTTCGCAAAGTTCGCTGTCCCGCTTTTTCAAAACGCACTGGGGTGTCACCCCCGCCCGCTACCGCGCAGCGCGTCAACCATGCAATACGCTCACCCTCCCTCTGCCATCAGGAGGTGTTCAAAATCCTTGAGCGCCGCCGCCGCGGTCGCCAGCGGACCGCTTCGGCCCATTGCGATGACTTCGCCCATGGCATCGGTGTCCACGCGGATCGCCTTCATCCCGGCATCGACCCGTGCAAAGGGATGGTCGAGCGGATAGAGGACAAGACTCACCGAGGCCTGAAGCGCGCCGGGGCCATTGATGATGCGCCCCACCAGTTTCGGCACGACGCCGGCGGCCTTCCAGCGATCGATATCCTGCAGGGAGATGTGCGCGATACTGTCTCGTGGAATATCGGCAAGGGTCAGTCCCGCATTAAACGCGGCATTGGCGAGAATGGCGATTTTACAGGCCGAATCCCAGCCCTCGAGGTCGAATCGCGGATCAGGCTCGGCCATTCCCCGTTGCTGAGCCTCGGCAACGGCAGCCGAGAAGGGGTGGCCTTCCATCATACGGCTCAGCACAAAGTTCGTTGTCCCGGTCAGAATGCCTTCGATTTCCAGAATACGGCAGCCGGCCAGATTGTACTGAAGCAGATCGATGGTGGGGAGCGCCGCCGAAGTGGCGCCGCTGATCTTGAGCCTGACGCCATGTTGTTGCGCCAGCGCGGCGAGTCCCGCGTAATCAAATACCAGCGCGCCTTTCGAAATGGCGATCACATGCGTGTGGCGGCTCAGGGCGGCCGTCATATAGCGCAACCCCGCTCCACCGGTGTCGCAGTCGGTCGGTCCGGCTTCAATCAACACGTCCGCAGCGGCGCGCTCCAGCAGGCCTTCCCCGGTCAGCCCCGCCGTCATGCGCCCCAGATCGTCGATACGCGGGCCACGCAAGCCGGACAGATCGAGCAGCCCGGCGCTGGCGCCGCACACAGCGGTCAGCCGTACATCGACGCCATAGTGACTACGGTATCTTTCCTGTCGTTGCCAGAGCATTTCGGCCACTTTTTTACCAACCGATCCAAACCCGGTGATCGCGACATTCCACTGTTTCATGAAGATCTCCTTGAATAAATGGCGATTTTCCCGGTTCGCAAAATTTAATCAGACGTTTGATGCTTCCAGGACAACAACCTTGCGAAAAACCGCGAAACAGAGACTTTCCCCTGTCTGAAACATTTGTTTTATCAAAATTTCATTTGTTTCTTCATTAATCGTACGCAAATGTCCAAGAATATTAAATCTGCCTGCTATATTTTTAGGGAGGGTGGGGCCGAACGGCCCCCCTTGTTCTCGTCGCTGTTTGAGCATCGTAGCGAAATGAAAGAGGCCAGCCGGACCATGCAGCCTGTCAAGCTGCGTTCGGCGAACCTGCCTGACAGCCCCGGACGGACACCCCCTCTTCCATCAAAGGAAGGTCTGCCCGGGATAAGTCGATGCGTATGGATGGGTATGGCTGGATGTGCAGCCAATGTTCAGGATCTATCTTACTTACTGGAGTGCTTACATGAGCAAGGCAAGCATCATTGGCGCTTACAACACTGCGTTTGGCGCCTTCGTCAATAAAGATAAAGTCACAGGCCTCATCACCGACACCAAAACCTATTACGACCTGCTGATCGAGGCGGGCCGCGGCGCCATCGCCGACGCGGGCCTGGAAGCCAAAGACATCGATTGCATCTATGTCGGTTCCTGTTCGCCTGGCAGCTTCATCAATCAGGAACACGTCGCACCGCTCGCCGCCGAAATCGACCCGGCGCTGCGCTTTAAGCCGATGACTCGCACCGAGTGCGCCTGCGCCTCTTCATCCGTGGCGCTCTATAACGCCGTTTACGCTGTCGAGGCCGGCCGGGCCAAGCATGCGCTGGTGATCGGTGTCGAGAAGATGAACCTTCTGCCCACGCCGCAGATGACACACGTCCTGGCCTGCTGCTCGCATTGGCCGAGCGAAGGTTCGCTGGGCTGGTCCTTCCCGATGCTGTTTGCCGAATACGCCAAGGGCTATCAGGCGCAGTACAAGATCTCGAACGAGGACCTGGAAACCATGCTGTGGACAGCGGGCGCGCTGTGCTACAAGAACGGCGCCGAAAATCCGCTGGCGCACAACCGTCAGGGGCCCCAGTCGGTTGAAGAAATCCGTGCACTCAACGCGCTGGACGCACGCGGCAAATGCAAGAACATGATGATCGCCGCGCCACTGCGCCTGCACGATTGCTCGCTGGTGTCCGACGGCGCCGCGGCGTTGGTGATCACCCGCACCGACAACGTCAGCAACAAGGCGCGCGCCACCGAAATCGCCGGCATCGGCCATTCGGTAGAACGCCTCGCCGAAAACGTCCGTCCCAATATGTATGAGCTGATGGCCGGCAAGGACGCGGCACACAAGGCTTACGCGGAAGCCGGCATCAAACCGGCGGACGTCAATCTGTGCGAAGTCCATGACTGCTTCACCATCAATCAGATTCTTTCAACCGAGGCGCTCGGCTTCGTGGACGATGGCAAGGCAGGCTATGAGTACATCGCGGGCCGGTTCACGCGCGACGACAAGATTGCCGTCAATCTGTCCGGCGGGCTGAAAGCGAAGGGCCATCCGGTTGGCGCCACCGGCGCATCGATGCACGTGCTGATCCACAAGCAACTGATCGGCGAACCCATCGGCGTGGCGGCGAAGCAGGCCGATATCGGCGTGACCTTCAACGTGGGCGGTTCGTCTGTCACCAACTGTGTCACGGTGCTGCGCAAGCTCTGAGCCGAACGCGTGAAAGGAACATCATGCACAGCTTCAAGTACAACGATATGACATTCGCGGTTCAGCCCGCCGGCGTGGCCTGGGATATCGTGCGCACCTTGCCCAACGGCGGCACCGCGGTCGTCGGCGCAGGCCTGTTTCCCTCTGTAGCAGCGGATGAAGCGCAAACCCGCGCCCTGGCGCTGGTGAAGTCCATCTATCCGGTCGGTGTAAGGATCATTGGTCCGGATGTCGCTCACGCGACGAAGATCGGAGACCTGCGCGTCGTCGGGCCGGATGTCACGCACCCGAACTTCATCTACTGGGACAAGGACAGCGTGTCCAACCCGCGCTAAAGCCAACGGATTCAGAAAGGTTTAAAAAATGGAAATCAAAGGTAGCGTAGCCCTGGTCACCGGGGGCGGCAACGGCATCGGCGAACAGGTCGTCAAATATTTCATCAAGCACGGCGCCAAAGTGGCGGTCGTCGACATGGTGCAGAAGAACATCGACCGCGTACTGGCCGACATCAAGGCCATGGGCGGCGAAGCGATCGGCATTCAGGCCAACGTCACCAGCGAAGCCGAAACCGCCAAATTCATCAAAGCCACACTGGAGGCCTTCGGCCAGCTGAACATCGCCGTTGCCAGCGCGGGCATTATCCGCGACGGCACCATGCTGACACTCGACAAGGAGACCGGCAAAGTTTCGCGCAAGATGGGGCTGGACAAGTGGCAGCCTGTCATCGACGTCAATCTGACCGGTACTTTTCTGACGCTGCGCGACTCGGCCGAAGCCATGGTCAATGGCGGCTGGCCGGGTCTTCTGGTGACGATTTCGTCGGTGAACAAGGCCGGCCAGGTGGGTCAGCTGAACTACTCTTCGACCAAGGTGGCCGATGCACTGATGCCCAAGATCATCGTCGGCGAGTTCATGATGCGCGGCATCCGCAACATCCGCTGCGTCGGCATTGCACCAGGCTACACGGCAACGCCGATGCTCACCGGCATGAATCAGGATGCGCTCAATGCCATTCTGGCGGATGTGCATCTGAACCGCCTGGTCGAGCCGGAGGAAATCGCCCGCCTGATCGGCCACTGCGTCGAAAACGAAGCCATCAACGCCACCACGCTGGAAATCACCGGCGGGCTTTGCAACGCGCACGGCATCGCAAAATAACGCAGAAATTGTCAAACCGGACCGCCTGTCCCGTACCCGGGACGGGCGGTTTTTTTCGTCGGGAAGGCAGGCGCGCGCCGTGCGGCTATTGCATCGCCGAAAGCGTGCGGCGTCGTCCCTGCGGCGACTTCGTCCTGCCCGTGGCCCCCGGCAAAACACAGTTACCCGCGCAAAGCCCCGCCGCGCACATTATACTTATCTGCGCAAGTCCAAGACGCTATACCGTCTGCACTTAATATGACTGTTTTTCAATGCAAGGAAGGGCGCTGCTTTGCGCCCCCTCCTGGTGAGAGCTCACATGAACGCCGAACAGCAGCAAATTCAGAGCGCCGTGCAACACGGCGACTACGCCAGCGCCGAGACACTGATCGAAAAAGTCCTTCAGGAGCATCCGTCCAGCGCCAAGGCCCACTATATCCACGCCGAAATCCTGGCGCATACGCACCACCTGGCACAGGCGCAGCAAGAGGCAGTGACCGCCAAGAATCTGGATCAGCAGATCACCTTCACCTCGCCGGAAAAATTCGGCCAGTTCGAGGCCTATCTGAACACCGCGATCCACCAGCAGACCCATGCGACGGCGCAGACGCAGTCCACCCAGGTGGTGCCGGCGCAACCGCAACCCGTCCCCGATCACGGCACCAGCATCATGCCGGCGCTGATCGGCGCACTGGTCTTCGCCGTGCTGGCGGTACTCATTGCCCGGATGTTCTCGCGCAGACCGACCGTCATCAGCAACGGGCCGAGCTACGGAAATGGCATCCCCAATGGTTATGGCACACCGCCAAACGGGACCGGAAATACCACGATCATCAATAACGGCACGGGTTCCGGCATCGGCGGCAACGTCGCCGCCGGCCTTGGCGGGCTGGCCGCAGGCATGATGCTGGAACGCGCGCTGGACAGCCGCGGGGAAGTCGTGCGTGAAGTCCCGGTGAATGAATCCCCTTACCCCCCGGCCGATGCCAGCGTACCGAATTACGCGGAGCAGCAGCTGGACGACATGCCGTTTGACATGGGCAACGGCGGCGGCTGGGACGATGGCGGCAGCCAGTCCGACAATTTCGATAGCGGAAGCGGTGGCTGGTAAGGCAGCGCTATAAAAAAAACGGCAGGGCGAAAACGCCCTGCCGTTTTTTTGGGTGAAGCGTCGATCAGGCCGGCACTTGCGCCAGAATCGACTTCAGCAAGGTCCACGCACTGCCAACCGATGCGACTTCAAGGCGTTCGCCCGGCGCATGCGCGCCGCGAATATTCGGACCGAACGACACCATATCCATGCGCGGATATTTCGAACCCAGCAGACCGCACTCCAGTCCGGCGTGAATGACCTTGACCGTCGAATCGGCGTTGAACTCCTGCTTGAACACCTTTTGACACAGCGTCAGCAAGCTGGAGTCCGGATTCGGCGCCCAGCCCGGGTAGCCATTTTCAAACTCGACATCGGCATCGATCAGGCGGTACAGGCTGCGGATTTCTTCGGCCAGGGCAAGCATGCCCGAATCGATCAGCGAGCGTACCAGCATCACGGCGGACAGCTTGCCGTCGTTGATTTCGACGACACCCAGGTTGTTGGAGGTTTCAACCACACCCGGCACGCGGCAGCTCAGGGCTTTCACACCGTAGGGCGTGACATGGAGCGCACGGAGAATGGCCAGCTGATCGGCTCGCGCCATGACGGTATCTGCGCGCGCCGCGTCGATTTTTACCGTAATGCCGTCATCGATGCCTTTGAGTTCCTGACGCATCACCTGCTGGAAACGATCCAGTTCGGATTCGATGCGCGCCATGTCTTTCGTGGGGATCGCCACGATGGCAAAAGCCTCGCGCGTGATCGCATTGCGTACATTACCGCCCTTGTACGAAGACAGGCGAATTTCGGAAACGGCGGCCAGTTCGTTGAGCAAGCGCACCAGAATCTTGTTGGCATTACCGCGGCCGAGATGGATATCCGCACCGGAGTGTCCGCCTTCAAGGCCCGTCAGCGACAGTCGACATACCGTCATGTCCGACGGAATGGCTTCGCTGCGATAAGCGCGACGGACATTGACATCGATACCGCCGGCACAGCCGATGAAAAACTCGCCCCAGCATTCGGTATCGAGGTTGATCATGTACTCACCGGACAACAATCCGGGTTCAAGACCGCGCGCCCCGCTCATGCCCTCTTCTTCATCCAGGGTAAACAGCGCTTCGACCGGACCATGCACCAGATCCTTGCTGGAGAGCACCGCCATCGCCATGGCGACACCGATACCGTTGTCCGCACCCAGCGTGGTTTCTTCGGCGATCAGCCAGCCATCCTTCAGCACCGGGCGAATGGGGTCGCGGGTAAAATCATGCGCGGTGCCGCTATTGGCCTGGCACACCATATCCAGATGGCCCTGCAGAATGACGCCCTTGGCCTTTTCCATGCCCGGGGTCGCCGGCTTTTTGATGATCAGGTTGCCGGTCGCATCGACCCGGGTATCCAGACCCAGCTGGAGCGCCCAGTCTTTCAGATGATCGCGCACCGCCTGCTCATGCAGGGACGGCCGGGGAATACGGCACAAAACGGCAAAATGCTCCCACACCACTACAGGATCGAGTTCTGCTATATCCATCACAACATTTCCTATTGGAAGGTTTTGGGAAGGCTACGAATATCCGATCGGCTTTCTGGCTGGTCTCGCAGCATTGGGTCATGCAGCTTAATCAGTAGTTACTGATATGCAAGGAACTATACCACACGCATAGCCGCATTTGTCAAAGAAGTTGACCCGTCCAGCGAAGGTTTTTCACCCGCCTTGCGTCGCGCGGAAGGCGCCCGCTCGGCTCAGAACCACCAGACGCGCCCGCATACGCTGTACGATTTCGCCTCGCTGGTTTCGGGTCTGCGCGCTCAGCGTCACCATACCACGGTCGGCACGCGTACGTGACGGCGCAACATCCACGATTTCGCTTTCGACTTGCAGAATATCCCCCGGTCGCGTGGGCGTCGGCCATTCAAGTTCTACACCGGCACCGATGAATCCACCGGCAAATTGGCTCTGACTGGTGACCAATAAGCGCATGGTGATCGCGGCCGTATGCCATCCGCTGGCCGCCAGACCACCAAACAGGGTGGCTTGTGCGGCATTGTCGTCGATATGAAACGGCTGCGGGTCATATTGCCGCGCGAACGCCACGATCTGCTGTTCATCCAGCGCATGTGTCTCAGTGAAGAACCTGTCACCGATCCGCAGATCTTCCAGATAAAGCACGTTGCATTCTTGAACGGGAGAAGGACGTTGCATGGAGAAGATTCCTTTTCGTAACGGGTGCAAAGCAGCCCCCATGAGACTATCATAATGAAAGTCAGGTACCAATGGGAGGGTTTATGACGCGTAAACATTTTGACGACAAACAGTGCCCTATTGCGCGCAGCCTGGAGCGCGTAGGCGAGTGGTGGAGTATTTTGATCCTGCGCGATGCCTTTTACGGGCTGACCCGCTTTGACGAGTTTGAAAAGAGTCTGGGAATCGCGCCGAATATGCTGACGCGCAGGCTGACCGCCCTGGTCGCGGAAGGACTGCTGGAACGTCGACAATACTCGCAACGTCCACCGCGATACGAATATTTCCTGACCGAGCGCGGGCGTGATTTCCGTCCGGTCCTGCTGGCATTGCTGGCCTGGGGAAACAGACATTTCGCCCCCGAAGGCAAGAGCGTGATACTGGTGGATCGCGTCACCGGCGCCGAGGCGGACCCGGTTCTTGTGGATGCGCATACCGGCAAGCCGATTGCAGTGGGGGAATTTCAACTGGGCGCCGGTCCGGCGGCCCAGGAAGCGATGCAGCGACGCATGGCTGTCGCCGCGGAGAAAAGAGCGCAAAACACTGCGACCCTGTAAGCGGTACGCGCTACGCCTCGCGTAGCGCGTACCCGGTCAATGCGCATCGGGAGACGCTTCCCTGGGCGGTCGGAATTTGTGCATCAGGGGCACCATTAGGGTCGCTACGGCAAAGCAGACCATGACGGCCAGAAAGGTATCGGAAAACGCCTGCGTTTGCGCTTCCCGATACGTCAGTAGCCAGAGCTGCTTCAGCGCCGAGGTTTGTGCGCCGCCACTATCGCTGCCCATGCTCATCCAGATGCGACTTGTGCCATTCAGCAGATCGTTCATCGCTTCGTTACGCACATTGAGTTGTTCGGCCAATCGAAAGAAATGCAGATTGGTGCGATTGTTCAATAGTGTCGTACACACCGCGATGCCGATGGCTCCACCCAGATTGCGCATCAGGTTGAACAGCCCCGAAGCCAGTTTGAGGCGTGCCTGTTCCAGCCCTCCCAGGGATAGCACGACCGTGGGTGCGACCGCGAATTGCTGACCAAATCCGCGCAGCGCCTGCGGCATCAGCAGCTGCGCCCCTCCCCAGTCGTGGGTGATCGGTCCGAAATTCCACATGGACAGGGCAAAACAAGACAGGCCGAACATCATGAGCCAGCGCAGGTCGAAGCGGCTGGCGCACATCGCGTAGACCGGAATCGCCAGGATCTGGAATACCCCGGTCGAAAACACCGCCAGACCGATATCCAGCGCGCTGAAACCGCGCACTCGCCCCAAAAACAGGGGGGTCAGATAAATGGTGGCGAAGATGCCGACCCCGGTAATGAATGAAAAAAAGCAACCCAGGGCAAAATTGCGTGCTTTCAGCGCGCGCAGATCGACGATCGGATGGGCGTAAGACAGACTGCGCCAGATAAAACCCATGCCGCTGAGGGCGGAAATCCAGACACAACCCAGAATGGTTTCATCGCCCAGCCAATCGAGACGCGGCCCTTCTTCCAGCGCATATTCCAGACACCCAAGAAACAACGCCATCAGAAGCATTCCGGGGTAATCGGCGTTTCTGAGCAGGGTGAGATCCGGTTTGTCGATTTTAACCAGCATGGGAACCGTCACCGCGATGAACAGGCCAGGCAGCAGGTTGATGAAAAACAACCAGTGCCAGGAAAAGTGATCCGTAATCCATCCGCCGACCGTCGGACCGAGTGTGGGCGCCAGCGAGGCGATCGCGCCGATGGTCGCCGCCGCGATGACGCGTTGTTTGTTTGTGAAGAACACAAAAGCCGTGGTGAAGACCAGCGGAATCATCGAGCCGCCGAGAAATCCCTGTAACGCGCGAAAGGCGATCATGCTCTGGATGTTCCAGGCCGTGCCGCACAGCAGGCTGGAAAGGGTGAACCCCGCCGCCGATGCACAGAACAGCCAGCGTGTCGACATGACGCGCGACAGCCAGCCAGATAACGGAATAACGATGATTTCCGCAATCAGATAGCTGGTCTGGACCCAGACGGTTTCATCGGCACCGGCCGACAGTCCGCCGCCGATATCGCGCAAGGAGGCGGAGACGATCTGGATATCCAGCAGCGCAATGAACATCCCGACACACATGGTGGCAAACGCGGCGATCTTCGCCGTATTGCTCAATTCCATCGGGTGCCAGGCGGCCGGAGCCGCCGGTGTTTGCGTGGAAGCATTCATAAGCACCTCATTGTCCGGGGTGAGTATCGATTTCGGCGCTGACGGACAGACCGGGGCGCAGCAGGCCCAGGACGGCATCCTGCGCATCCAGCGCAATGCGGACCGGCACACGTTGCACGATTTTGGTGAAATTGCCCGTCGCGTTTTCGGTGGGCAGCACGCTGAATTGCGCCCCGGTCGCAGGCGCCAGGCTGGTCACCGTGCCATGAAACCGGCGACCGGGCAGAACGTCCGCTTCGATGGTTGCGCGTTGCCCCGGCCTGATTTTGGCCAATTGGTCCTCCTTGAAGTTGGCATCGATCCACAGCCCCTGGGCGGGAACAATGGATAACAGCTGCGCGCCGGTCGGTGCAAAGGCCCCCGGATGCGCACGCCGGTTTCCGACCGCACCGTCAATCGGCGCGCGCAACACCGTATATCCGAGGTTCAGCCTGGCCACTTCCCGCTCGGCCATGGCCTGCACCAGCGCGGCCTGGGCTTGCTGTCGGGTCGTGGAAATCACGTCGAGTTCTCGTTGCGCTGCGGTCAGTTGCGCCTGGGCTTTCATACTGTTCGCCTGTGCCTGTTCGAAATCGGCATCGGCCTTCTGTTCACTTTGCAGCGATGCCGCACCCCGGCTGGCCAGCGATTGAAAGCGTATCTCATCCTCATGACTGCGCACGGTTTCGGCATGCGCGGCGCGAATACCGGCATTGGCCTGCTCGATCACGGCGGCTTGCAGGCGACGCGTTGCGTCCAGGTTTTCGAGCAAAGCCTGCTGTCCGGCGACCGCGCCCTCTGCTTTGGCCAGCTGCGCACGATAGTCGCGATCGTCCAGACGGATCAGGACGTCGCCGGCACGTACCGGCTGATTGTCTGCGACAGCGACCGTCGAGATATAGCCGGCTACCCTGGGGGCGATGACCGTAATGTCTCCTCCCACATACGCGTCGTCCGTGCTCTGCAGAAACCGTGAATCGGTCCACCAGTGATAGCCCAGTCCGCCAAAGGCAAGGCCGGCGATCACGCACGTCAGGTGCAAAACCCGATGCTTGCCAATCGGCCGCCGGGCGGACGGGCCCGACGGGATGTTTTCGTTCTGAGGATCATGTGTATTCGCTGTCATATTGACTCCGTTACCCCTGCCCTGTCCGGCGATGCGAGACCGGGAGACCTGGGAAAATGCTAGTTGCTTTCAAGATGAAAGTTACTTTATATTTGTAACTACCATTTTGCAAGTTACTTTTGGAGTCATCACGATGAAGATGCTATTTTTGCCTGGCCTGCTCCTTGCACTGGGGCTATCCGGTTGTGCGGCCGGCGTTGATTATCACGCCCCGCTTTCGACCATGCCGGCGACCTATCCAAGCCAGGCCTTGCTGGCTGGCGGCCCCGCCTCATCGACCGCGCTGCGGCTCGATGCGTGGTGGAACACCTTCAACGATCCGGAACTCACTCGCATCATTCAGCGTGTACTGGCCCAGAATCTCGATCTGGCGGCAGCTTTGGCCCGTGTCGATCAGGCGCGCGCCCTGGCGGCGGAAGCCAGTGCACAGACCTTGCCGTCAGGCGCCCTGACCGCCGATGCAGAACGGCAGCACCAGTCGCTTGAAAGCCCACTGGGCAAAATGGCCAGTGCCCTGCCGGGCTACAAGCGCGACACGACGTTGCGCGAGGTGGATTCGGGCGCGAGTTGGGAGCTGGATCTGTTTGGCGGACTAAAACGAAAAACGGAAGCGGCCAGCGCAGAAGCCGAGGCGGCGGAGGCGGATCGCCTGGGCGTCAGAATCACTTTGGTAGCCGAAGCGGCCGATGCCTATTTCCGGGTCAGGGGCGCACAAAATCGGATTGCGCTGACGCATCAGCAGATCGACACCGACACACACGCACTTGCGTTGGTGCGCATGCGTCAGGACGAAGGGTTAGCGACAGGCAGGGATGTCGATTTGGCCGAGGCTTTGCTGGCGCAGGCCAGTGCGACCCTGCCGCCCCTGGAGATCGAACGGTCTGTACAGATGAACCGGCTGGATGTCCTGATGGGTGCACAACCGGGCACCTGGCAGGCCGAATTGAAGACGTCGCTCCCCAGGATCTCCGTCCCCGATGTTTCATTGTCGCAGGGCCCCGCGGATCTGCTCAGAAGACGGCCGGATGTGATTGCCGCAGAGCGACGGCTGGCGGCCAGTAGCGCGAACATCGGCGCGGCGAGTGCCGCCTATTACCCAAGACTGACGCTGTCGGCATTGCTTGGGGTGGTGAGCCTCGGGACCGCTTCGCCGTTCAGCGCGGCAGCGTTTCAGCCACAGGCCGCACTGGGGCTGAGCTGGCGCCTGTTCGATTTCGGTCGCGTCGATGCCGAAGTGGCTCAGGCACGCGGCGCCAACGCCGAGGCCCTGGCCCACTACCGGCAATCCATGCTTCGCGCGACGGAAGACGTGGAGAACGCCGTGGTCACGCTGGTTCAGTTGACGGCACGGCAAAAGGCCCTGGAACAGGAAGTCGGCGCACATTTGCGCGCGCAAGCGGAATCCCGTGCATCCTATGAGGGCGGAGCGACCAGTCTGTACGAAGTGCTCGACGAGGAGCGTCAACTTTTGATCGCTCGCGATCAGCTTGCCGGCATCCAGGCGGACGACGCCCGGGCCGCCGTGTCCCTGTTCAGAGCCCTGGGCGGAGGATGGTAAGCGGCGTCACCGGGACGCCTCCCGTCCGGCCAATAGAACACCCATGACGTGATGCACGTTTTGCAATCATGCCGCGTCGGATACGATCCGCTTGATATAAACGTGCTGCGTTTTGCTTTGCCGAAATCCGATCTCCCGGTAGAAAGGATGCGATTCGGTCCGCGTGACATTGGAGCGGACACGAATCGCGTCGAATCCCGCATTTCTGGCCCACTGCTCGGCGGCATCCACCAGCGCCTTACCCACCCCCATGCGTCTTGCCGTAGCCGCCACCACGAGCCCGGTGATTTCAGCGCTTTCGCCCGACTCCAGCGAAAGGCGGCGCTCGACCGCGATCCAGCCAAGCCGTGCACCACCACCGGCTTTTGCCACGACGACGAAATACGCCGGCGACATCAGCATGCGTTCCAGCGCGGCCCGGGTCTGTTCGGTCGTCTTCGGGTAGCCCAGTTCAAAAGAAAGGCGGGCAATCTCCGCCGCATCTTCGATTGCGGCCGGAACAATACAAAGCGAAGCGTCCATCGCGATCCCATCTGGCAGACAAAACGAAACGATACTCGACGTTCATCAAGATTTGAACCACGATTTCGTCGCAATGCCTTCGGAGACGATCATCCCCGTGCATTCCGTGTCATGTCTGCGGCGACGCTTACAGCATCGCCCCCTTTTCGGTCACCCCGCCCTGCAGCGCAGCGGCATCGCGCGAGGAATCGCCAACCGTCAGGACAAAATGGCCCGCAGGCAGTTGCCATTGGTGCCGTTGCACATTCCAGATCGCCAGACGCTTGCGCGGAACGACCAGGCTGACCACCTGGCTTTGGCCGGGCTGGAGCAGCAGCTTTTTCCAGGCCACCAGACGCTTCGGCGGCTCGCCGCTGCCGACGGGGAGGCTGGCGTACACTTGCGCCACTTCCGCACCCGCGCGCTTGCCGATGTTTTTGAGGGTAAAGGTCAGCGTGACATCGCCCTGAGCCTGGACATGGCTGTGCAAACCGGATTTGACGAAGCGGGTGTAGGACAGCCCATAGCCAAACGGGAACAACGGCGCGATCTGTTGTGCGTCGTACCAGCGATACCCCATTTTCAGGCCTTCCGTGTACACCACATTGAGCGAGGCGGCATCGATCGTCTTTTGCGGCAGGTCGGCATCACGCCGCGGGAAGGTCAGCGGCAGTTTACCCGACGGATTCACATCGCCGAACAGCACACTCGCCAGCGCCGGACCGCCCTCCACGCCCGGATACCAGGCATCCAGTACCGCAGACACCTGACCGAGCCAGGGCATGGTCACCGCCGTGCCGTTTTCCAGCACCACCACGGTGCGCTTGCCGCGCGCCGCCACGGCGCGGATCAGCGCATCCTGGTCATAGGCCTGATTGGCCGGGTCTGTCTGTGCATTGGGCAGCGCCAGCGATGACAGGTCCATGTCTTCGCTACTCCATTGCGTGGCGAACACAATAGCGACGTCGGCGTTGGCGGCGGCTTCGGCGGCTGCCGCAGCGTCGCTTCCGTCGACATAACGGATATCGACCCCCGGTGCGCGTGCCCGGAGCGCCGCAAGCGGAGCGGACTTGAACCAGGTCGCGCAGCCGGTCATGAAGTGCATATTGCCGATACTGGCGTTCGGCTGCAGACAGGCCACCGCATTATCCGGCGACGGCGCCACGCCACTGGATTGTACGCCGGACCCGCCGGATCCGCCGCCGGCCAGCACGCCGGCATCGGCGTGCCCACCGATGACGACAATAGAACGGATACGCTGCGCATCCAGCGGCAAGGCGGCGTTGTCGTTTTTGAGCAGCACCATCGATTGCTCGGCGGTTTGCCGCGCCAGCGCGTGTCCGCCCGCCACGTCGATCTCGCCTCCGGCAACAGGAGGACGGGCCACGAGTCCCAGCTTGACCATGGTGCGCAGCTTGCGCGCCACCATGTCGTCCAGTCGGCTCATCGGTACCTGCCCGCTTTGCACCGCCGCCTTCAGCCATTGGTTGAAGTGACTATGCACGCCAAAGTTGACGGCATTATCGTCTTGCGAGCCCGGTTCTTCTTCGTCGAGCCCCGCCATCGCGGCCGGCACGGTCTCGGTCACCGCCATGATCCAGTCGGATTGCACCGTTCCCTTGAAGCCCCATTCGTTTTTCAGCGTACCGGTCAGGAGGTCACCGTTCTGACAGGCCTTGATGCCATTGAGCAGATTGTAGGAACACATGACATTGCCCACGCCCCCCTCTTTTACCGCAATTTCAAACGGCAGCAGCGACAGTTCACGCAAGCTGCGTTCGTCGATGATCGAATTGGAGGTAAAGCGCTGAGTTTCCTGATCGTTGGCGGCAAAATGCTTGACCGTGGCGATCACATCCTGCGACTGGGTCCCCCGGGTACGCGCCGCCGACATCAGACCGGCCAGCCAGGGATCTTCTCCCATATATTCGAAAGTGCGGCCGTTGCGCGGCTCTCGCGCAAGGTCGATGCCACCGCCCAGCCCTTCGCCAAAACCCAGGGCGCGCAGTTCCATGGCGATCCGCTCACCATAGCGATACGCCAGCCCGGTGTCCCAGCTGGCGGCCAGCGCCAGTGGCGCGGGAAATTGAGTGGCCTTGCTTTTGGGGACATTCAGCCCGCCGACGCCGCCGGCCGAGTCGGCGCTGGCCAGCGCGGGAATCCCGAGACGCGCGATGCCGGGGATATAACCCGCACCGCCCACCGGCGAAGGCATCCCCACGCCATGGACCATCTGGATTTTTTCATCCAGGGTCATTTGCTTCACCCAGGTCGCTGCCTGGGCATCGGCCTGGGTATCGCTGACGG
>Ga0326727_10013529_pt1 | contig 18129 bp, 14 predicted proteins | sample MB2enrmetagenome_FD_207643 | JGI IMG/M metagenome (GOLD analysis project Ga0326727, IMG submission 207643) | Lab enriched peat soil microbial communities from McLean, Ithaca, NY, United States - MB29MY | ecosystem: Environmental > Terrestrial > Soil > Wetlands > Peat | place: USA: New York...
CGTTGCGCGAAAACTCGCCCTGATGTGCAGGGTACTGATGATTGTAGCGAAAACACAGGATGGTTGCTTTCATGCCGAGGTTTTTTGTCGATGTCCCCCTGATTTGTGGCGAGCGCCTGGCTTTGCCCGATGCGATTGTGCGCCATGTTCACGTCTTGCGGCTTCGCGAAGGTGACCCCATCACGCTATTTAACGGCCGGGGTGGAGAATACGAAGCAAGCCTGGATGTCGTGGCGCGGCGTGAGGCGATATGTAATGTTGTCAGACACAACGATATTTCCCGTGAATCCCCTGTCTGGCTGGGGCTGGCGCAGGCAATCTCCAGTGGGGACCGCATGGAGTTTACCTTGCAGAAGGGTGTGGAAATGGGGGTCAGCGCGTTTCAGCCGCTGGCGGCCGAGCGGTCCGTGGTGAAACTCGCGGGGGAGCGCGCCGATAAGCGCGTGGTTCGCTGGCAGGAAATTGTAGAGTCCGCCTGTGAGCAGTGTGGCCGCACGTTTGTGCCGGAAGTCCGCCCGATTCTGTCAGTGGAGCAATGGCTGATTCAGGCGCCGCAAGCCGATGCCAGACTGTTGATGTCGCCGCTGGGTCAGAAACGCCTGGCGGATGTGGCTGTCGCACCGGCTTCGGTCTGGTTGATGGCCGGGCCGGAGGGGGGGTATACCTCAAGCGAAGAAGGCCGCGCCATCGAGTCCGGGTGGACGCCGCTTAAACTCGGCCCGCGAATTCTGCGCACGGAAACGGCCGCTCTGGCAGCCGTGGCGGCTATCCAGAGCGTGTGGGGCGATTATGCCTGCTGACCTTGTGGGAGGCGGCTGAGCTGATAGATCAACTTGCCGTCGAACAGGACTTCGTCTTCAGCCAGGCGGATACCCCCGGGCGGAACCGCGCGTTCAAATTCGTAGCGAACCCCCTGGTATTCGATCCAGCTTGAAATTTTGATGCCGTCGAACTGGCCGATGACTTCTTCCGAGTGAAGCACGTCTTCGGTGTTGCTGATCACCAGTCCCTGTTTGACCGGCAGCGGATCCGCATTCATTTCCCATTCTTGATGATGTACCGGCTGAGGTAAGTTGCGTACGGCAAGTCTCAGCCAGATGGCGAACATCCAGTCGGGGATCAGGACACGGTGCACATGGCGGTTATTGGTAATCACGCAGGCTACCGGAAACCGTTTGTGGCAGATGGGGCATTGCCCTTTTGCCGAAACGAAAATCTTGTCATCCATCAGGCTGGCGATGCCGTGCATGGATTCCGCGCTGACCAGGGAGTGACAGCGGGGACAGTGCTTTGAAAAGCGCCGTACCTTGGTCCCATTGTTAAAGCAGATTGGTAGGAATCGGGAAATCTTGTCAGCTCTAGCCATCGACTACGGTGTCCACATCAGGTACTACACAGGGGGTGACGGGCAACCAGGGTCGCCCGCAACAGAAAATTCGCAATGATTATAACGGCTTGATTTGAAGCTGTGTGCCTAAAGTATGCATTTTTCCAGCGGAAAGCGTCCGCGCGTCATCGCCTGCGATGGCGGACTCGACGCAAAAGAAATGCTGCCAGCCATCGTCCGGAAGATCTTTCATCGCTTTCGATTTTTCGGAACCCGGATTCCACAGCACGGTGGTGCCCGAGCCGACGGACTGAATGCTGATGGTCCGGTTCCAGCCGGCGTCTTGCAGCTCGACGGGATTCGTGGTGTAGATGATGCGGTCGATTTCCCCGGAGCAGGTCAGCACGTCAATCGCGTGCGTCCCTTCTTTTCCTGTGGTCTTGTCAAAATAGCGTGTGCCGCCGATCCCCTGTACGCCAATGGTCTCGGCATTGCTTACCGCGAGATAGGTGTGCAATGCGGCGCTGACCCGTCTGCTTTCCGTACCCAGGTTGCGCGTAGTCAGTTCGACCGTGACCCCTTCGCCCAGGCGATAGCGTACCTCTGCGGCAAGATCCTGATGACACGGCCCTTGCAGGACAATGTCAAAACCGGCCGCCGTGCGATCCAGGGACACCAGTTCCCATTCGGCCGTTCTGGCGTAGCCATGCTGGGGGGCGCTGCTGTCTTGCGGGTGTGCGCCAAACCAGGGCCAGCAGATCGGTACGCCGCCGCGAATCGCTTTTCCGGGGGATTCCACCGCCAGCGGCGACAGATAGAGCAGCGGTTTTCCGCCTTCAGGCGTGAATGCGATCAGCTGCCCACCCGTGAGGGCGATCGATGCATCGAAGGCCTCACAACTCAGATGCAGGACACGACTTCCGCTGGCTGTCTGGCGCATTTCCACGCCGGTTTGTTCAAGGCTGATAGTCATTGCGATTTCTATATTGATTAAGGCTTAGCCGACACGGGTCTGAGAGCGTAATTTATAGCGGCTGCCCGGATGAACGAGGCGCGCGAAACTGACCAGATTTTTGTGCGACCAGGTGCGTCGCTGTACCAGCAAGCAAGGTTCGTCTTTGGTGATGCCCAGCATATCCTGCTCTTGTTCACAGGGGATGATGGCTTCGACACTGTGTTCAATATCGGTCAGCGGACAGTTCTGCATGAGATAGTAATTGGGCGTAATGCGCGTAAAGTCCTGGTCCAGATAGCCAGGCGCCCAAGCCGGGTTAACGAATCGGTCTTCCAGCTGCACCGGCAGGCCATCTTCAAGATGCACCAGCAGGGAGTGAAATACGGTCGCGCCGACATGCATGCCCAGCCGCAACGCAATTTCCTCGGATGCGGCTTCTGTGCAGAGCAGTTGCACGGCGGTGGAGTGCATATGACTGCGTGCTTCGATTTCCTGGGCGATATTGTTGACGTCAAGCAGTGGGGCATCGGTTTTACGCTCGGCGACGTAGGTGCCATCACCGGCAAAACGCAACAGAATGCCGGCTTCGGCCAGATCACGAATGGCTTTGTTGACGGTCATGCGCGAAACGCCGAACAGCTTGGCCAGCTCCAGTTCGGGGGGAATTTTACATCCTGGTTTGAATTCCTGTTTGCTGATTCCATCCAGGATGTAGTCTTTGATGCGCTGATAGCGCGGCTGCCGTGCTTCTTTATCGATGGCAAGTATTGAGTCTTCCATAGGACAATCTTAGCCATTCGCTTCCTGACGCAGAACTGTTGATAAGCGTTGAGTTGTGCTAGATCAAACGCGCTTTTTGAAGTACATGCGTTTTCTAATCAATATGTTAGTCAAAAAAAGGGTGATATTCGGCTTGTTTTTGCGGTATTGTTGTCGTTGGCAACATTTATAACTTCATGAATTTTTTAAAATTTTCTTGCAATGAAGGGCGATCGGCTTTCATTGGACAATCAGTATTGATCTGGGGCAAGGCTGCCCTGTGCTGCGGAATCCATGAAGCGCCAAGAGCGTTGGGATATTTGCAAAATTGCCGATAATGCTAAATGCGGGCAATATAATGCCAGTAAAATAAATTAACACGATATTGAAATTTGATTTTTATCAAAGTCCATAGAATATTTTTCATTTCACGAGCGGTAAGCGTATTAGCATAGTCTCCTGCCCATATCGGGTATTGGAGATCAAACATGCAAGGCAAGTTACCCCTTTCCCTGCTGAGTGCAGCTTTGTTAGCCGGTTTTGCCGTAAGCTATTCACAGGCCTGTACCAGTGTCGTTGTTGGCAAGAACGCCTCTGCCGATGGTGCTGTGATTATTTCGCGCAACGAAGACTACTTCATCAATAACTGGAACAAGCGTTTGGTGATTCACCCCCGCCGCGATGCGGACAAGGGTGAGATGATCACTTTCAAAAACGGACTGAAAGTAGCCGCACCCGCTACTTTGTTCCGCTACACCGGGTTGATGGACTGGAATGGCGATACCACTGCCGCCGATGGTCCATACGAAGAACGCGGCGTCAACGAATACAATCTGGCAATTTCGGCGACCAATAGCGTCGATGTGAATGATGCCGCCAAAAAAGCCGATCCGCTGGTGGATGCGGGCCTGATTGAAGCCGATATTCCATCGCTCGTTTTGCCGCAAGCCAAAACCGCTCGTGAAGCCGTTGCGCTGCTGGGCCGCGTGATCAAGGATCAGGGGGCTGGCGAAGGCAACGGCATTATCCTGGCTGATCCCGATGAGGCCTGGTACATGGAGGTGGGGTCCGGGCACCAGTGGATCGCTGTCAAGGTACCGCAAAACAAATACCTGTTCGTTGCTAACGGAATGCGCATTCATGATGTGAATCTGTCGGATTCCGCTAACGTCATGTCCAGTGCGGGTCTGGCCGACTTCGTGCGTCAGAACAAACTTCTGGATCAGGTGGACGAACATCACTTCAACTTTGCCAAGGCGTTCGGGGTCACCGCCGATACGTACAATGTCGATCGTGAGTGGATGGGACAGCATATGCTGAGCCCGTCTGTTCAGCAGAAGGTTCGCCAGGATCAGTATCCGCTGTTTATGACGCCTGACAGCAAGATCACCATCAAAGACATCGCCAGTGTATTGCGCGCAGATTTTCACGGGACCGAGCTGGAAAATATGAAAGGCGCCGATCGCCCGATGGGGGTTGATCGTACCATTGAAACGCATATTTTCGAGTTGCGCACAGGGATGCCACAGGCTCTGCAGACGTTGACCTGGCAGTCGTTTGGCAGTCGCACGGGCGCGGTTCTGGTTCCGATGTACGAAAATGCGATGCGGGAAGTGCCTGCTGTTCTGCGTAGCGGCACGGATACATATGAGTCACAGTCGGCATTTTGGGCTTTCCGCATGAATGGAACGCTGGCGCAGACCAATATGACCAAGTACGGCCCTGTGATGGCACAGTGGCAGAACAGGATCGAGGGGGATTTCCAGGCGGAAGTGCCTGCTATCGACCGTATGTTGAACAAGCTGTATCAGCAAAATCCTGATACAGCGCTGAGCTTCGCGAACCAGTGGAGCAACGGCAACATGCTGTGGGCGGTGCAATCTGCTCGCGATGTGAATGCATCCCTGATTACCGACATGACGAAGTCGACAGAGAAAAAATATACGCCGGCCGAGTTGGAAAAGATCAAGAGTCTTTAATCGAGCGCCATGTCGGTGAGCAAACGCGCCGGAACATAACGTTCCGGCGTTTTTTTGCTCAAAAGGTTGTTGGTGGCAACAAAAATTGCGGGAGCTGATTTTAACGGCCGGTGGCGCATTGCTGCGCCGCCAGGGCACCCAGTCGCCGGACCGCCTGTTCCAGATCCTTTGACCATGGGTGGCCGGCGTTGAGGCGTAGATAGCGTGAAAACCGACCTTCGGCAGAAAACACCGGTCCTGGTGCAAAACTGATGGAGCAGGGCAGCGCCTGATCCAGCAAGCTCATGCTATCCATCCCCTCGGGACCGCGAATCCAGAGCAGCATGCCGCCCTTGGGGGCGGAAATAACGGTTGCTTTGGGAAACGAATGGCGAACGCATTCGATAAGCTGACGTGTCTGCAGGCAAAGCTGTTGCCGGAAACGTTCGATATGTCGCGCGTACAGGCCGGATGCCAGGCAATCGGCTAGCGTTGCCTGCATCAGTGGCGAGGTGACATAGCTGCTCGAGATTTTCAGTCGTTCGATGCGGGCGTGATGCTGGCCACCGGATAGCCATCCGAGGCGGAATGCCGGGGCAAAGGACTTGGTGAACCCGGTGCAATAAATGACCTGCCCCTCTCTGTCCCAAGCCTTGATCGGCGTTGGCCGGTCTCCCTCATGATGCAGATCGCCGAAAACATCGTCTTCGATGACCGGTAAATGAAATTGACGCGCCAGTTCGAGCAAGCGTTTTTTATTCTCATCCGGCATGAGGGCGCCAGTCGGATTCTGGAAGTTGGGGACGACCAGAAGACAGCGGATCGGCGGTCCATGGCGCAATGCAAATTCGAGCGCCTCCAGCGATAGTCCCTGTTCCGGCGTACATGGGATTTCCAGCGCTTTCAAGCCGAGATTTTCCAGCATTTGCAGTTGCCCGAAATACACCGGTGTTTCGACGGCCACCACATCGCCCGGCTGGGTGAGTGCACGAAGCGCCAGCTGGATGGCCTCGGTCGTCCCGTTGGTCATCAGGATGTGTTCGGATGGCAGTTGCAATTGCCAACTGGAGGCAAGACGGATCAACTCGCCCTTGAGCAGTGCGGTCTCCCGCGCCGGGAGATAGGTTCCGATCAGTGTGGGGTCGCGCTGGAGTTTGTGTTGCAAACGGCGCGCGAACTCGGCCGCAGGGTAGAGCGCGGTATCCGCTTCCGCCATATGCAGCTGCGTGTCGATATTGGAGGCAGAGAGCGTCAGGAGGTTGGTCAGGCGGTCATCGACATGCACCCAGGCGCCAGGTGAGGGGAGTGATGTCTCTTGATCATTGTCTACTGCCAGCGCCGGGGTTGCCGCATAAAAACCGCTTCTGGGCCGCGCTACGATGCGATGGCGTTCTTCGAGCCAGCGATAGGCCTGTAGCGCCGTGAGGACATTGACGTTGTGTTGCCGTGCCAGTTGGCGAACCGCGGGGAGACGTGTGCCGGCGGGCCATTCGCCACGATCCAGTTTTTCTGCCAGCGCGTCGGCGATACGCCGATACAGAGGAAGGTTCATCTCGGTTTCTTGTTATATAGAACAGATGGTTTGCAGCCTAGTCTGTTTCAGCTGAAAAATCCACGGTCTGTATCAGGGCACGCCAGGGATTCGACGGTAAGGTTGAGCCTTACCCATGCCGGAGAATGACGATGCAACTGCTACGAGAAATGCGCCACGATCACACCTGGTCTGCGGTGACCGCCGGATTGATTGCCGTGGTGGTGTCTTTATCAGGACCGGCCGTGCTGGTGTTTCAGGCCGCACGTCTGGCCCACTTTCCCGAGCCGGTCGTTGCATCCTGGATGTGGGCGATTGCTTTCGGCAGTGGCATCACCGGATTGCTGCTCAGTGTGCGCTTTCGTGCGCCGGTCATTATCGCCTGGTCAACGCCCGGAGCGGCGTTGCTGGTTGGTGTTTTACCGGGGTACAGCCCCTCGCAGGCGATTGCGGCCTACCTGGCTGCTGCGCTGGTGATTGCTGTCGTCGGCATGACGGGCGCCTTTGATACGCTGATGCGCAAGTTACCGGCATCGATTGCCGCTGCGATGCTTGCCGGCATTTTGTTTCATTTCGGCACGGAGGTATTTGTTTCGGTGCAGTCGGCGCCTTTGCTGGTTTTGTCCATGATTCTGGTCTATCTGCTGATGCGCAGGGGAGGATCGCGTTTTGCGGTGCTGTGGGTGCTGCTGGCCGGATTGCTGGTTGCCGCAGCGACCGGTCGCATCACCCTGCCGCAACAGTCGTTTTCTCTGGCCCTGCCCATGCTGATTCGTCCCGTGTGGTCATGGCATGCGGTGCTGAATCTGGGCTTTCCGCTGGCTTTGGTGGCTTTGACCGGACAGTATGTGCCCGGTATTGCGGTGATGCGCGCCTCCGGGTTTGATACGCCTTCCCGTCCCATCGTGCTGGGTAATGCGTTGGCCTCCTTGTTGATGGCGCCTTCCGGTGCGCACGGTATCAATCCCGCGGCGATCACGGCTGCAATCTGCACCGGAGAAGAGGCGCACGCCGATCCGAAAAGGCGCTATATCGCCGGTGTCAGTTGCGGGATCTTCTATATTCTCGCTGCATTCGGTGCCGGCGCGTTGTCGATGATCTTTGCCAGCCTGCCAAAAGAATGGGTGGTGACACTGTGTGGTGTGGCATTGTTTGGTGCGATTGCCGCGGGTTTGCGCACGGCCTTTTCTGATGAATCTCAACGCGATCCGGCCTTGATTACGTTTCTGGTGACCGCGTCGGGCATGACCTTATTCGGATTGGGCGCGGCATTCTGGGGCATTGTTGCCGGCGTTCTGGCGCATGGTCTGTCGGTGAATCTCAATATTTGGTCCAGAAGATTGCCGTAGTGGTGGCGCTACGGCGCGGGGAGGGGTAAATTGTCGGGCTACCATTCCAGTTCCGATTCATCGAACCCACCTACTGCAAAGGTCGAAAAATGTTTGCTGCCGAGGTATACCAACAACGCCGCAGCCGCCTGATGGCTGGCGAAACGCATGGTTTGATGCTGTTCCTGGGGAATGTGGATTCCCCGATGAATTATCCCAAGAATGCTTATCCCTTCATTCAGGATTCCAGTTTCCGCTATTTTTTCGAGCTGAACGAGCCGTGTCTTGCCGGCATTCTCGATTGCGAACAACAGACGGTGACGCTGTTCGGCAATGAACTGGATATGGACGATATCGTCTGGACGGGGCCGCTGCCTTCTCTGGCCGAGCGTGCGGAACAGATCGGTATTTCTCAGGTTCGTCCCTATGCCGAACTTGAAGCTGTATTGCGCGATGCTTTGCTCAAGGGTGTGGATGTGCATTATCTGCCGCCGTATCGTGGCGAAACCGTGCTGGAACTGGCCCGGTTACTGGGGCGCACCGCGGATGCGGTCAAGCGTGGCTTCTCCGAAGCGCTGGCCCATAAGGTGGTGGCGCTGCGAGAAATCAAATCGTCGGAAGAAGTCGCCGAGATCGAGCGTTCTCTTGAAGTGACGCGCGAGATGCACATCGCCGCGATGAAGTCGTCCCGTCCGGGAACGGTGGAGCGCGAAGTCGTGGGCGTGATGGAAGGGATCATGCGTCGCAAAGACTGGCAGCTGGCCTATCCGACGATTTTTTCCCGCCGTGGCGAGGTGTTGCATAATCATCGGCATGACCAGGTGCTGAAGGCGGGTGATCTGGTGGTGAACGATAGTGGTGTGACCTCGGATGCAGGCTACGCCAGCGATATCACCCGCGCGATTCCAGTTGGAGGCAAATTCAGCGAGCGTCAGCGCGCACTGTACGATACCGTGCTTGCGATGCAACTCAATGCCATTGCCGCAATGAAGCCGGGTGTGACCTATCGCGACGTCCATAAACTTGCGGCTCGCACCATGGTTGAGCGCATGAGCGAAATGGGGTTCTTCAAGGGCGATGCAGCGCAAATCGTCGAGTGCGGTGCTTATGCCATCGCCTTCCCGCATGGTCTGGGGCATATGATCGGCATGGATGTGCACGATATGGAGAATCTGGGTGAGGATCGCGTCGGCTATGGTGAGGATATCACCCGTAGCGAACTGTTCGGTCTGGGCTATCTGCGCATGGCCAAGGCGCTCAAGCCGGGTATGGTGGTGACGGTTGAACCGGGGGTCTACTTCATTCCGGAACTGATCGACGCATGGCAGCGCGAAGAGAAGTTCACCGATATGATCAACTATGCCAAGTTCCGGGAATACGCCGATTTTGGCGGTATCCGCATCGAAGACAATGTTCTGATTACCGATACCGGCAGCAAGATATTGGGTCAACCCATCCCCAAGACGGTCGAAGAAGTTGAACGTACGATGGCCGAAGCGATCTGATCTGATGATTGCCGCGTAAAAAAACCTCTGAGCGATGACCTCAGAGGTTTTTTTATATCAAAGGCAATGGCCTTGATGTTTCACGTGAAACGGGTTCGATTCACGCCGGATTCATCGGCAGCCCGATGGTCACGCACAATCCACCGCTTTCGACCTCTCCCAGCTGCAGCGTTCCCTGATGCTGATGCACGATACGCGATACGATCGCCAGTCCGAGGCCGCTGCCCCCGTCGGTTCCCCGGTGGGCGTGCAGCCGTTCGAACGGGGTCAATGCGGCTTCTCGCAACGGCAAGGGAATTCCGTCGCCATGATCGGAGACGATCAGCATTGCCATCTGACCTTCAACGCCGACTTCAACATGAATGGGTGGACGTCCATAGCGGCGGGCATTGTCTAGCAGATTACTGAGCAAGCGTTGCAGGGCCAGTGGGTCCGCCTGAATTTCCGGTTCGGCATCGATTTGAAGCTGTATCTCAATATTCTCCCGCATAAATCGGGCGACGACACTGCTGGCCAGTTCTGCCAGTGCAACAGGTTCCCTGCGCGGCTTTTCTTCACTGCGGGCAAAATCGATAAACTGGCGCACGATGGCGGAAATTTCATCGAGATCACTCAGCATCCCGGGTTTGTCACCGCTGTCTTCCTGCATTTCGACAATCAGCTTCAGCCGTGTCAGCGGGGTACGCAAATCGTGCGACAAACCGGCCAGCATCAAACGCCGCTCACTGGCAGAATGTTCAAGGGCCTGCGTCATCCGGTTAAATCCATGTGTCAAATCCTGAATTTCCTTCGGACCTTCATTCTCATCCAGCGGCGCGGGTGTTCGGCCCTGTTCCAGCTCATAGGTCGCCTCGACCAGTCTGCTGACAGGGCGACTGGTGCGCCAGGCGATGATGGCGGCGAGCAGCATGGCAAACAGAGAGGCACATACGGCGGCAATCATCAGCGAGCTGAACACAATTTCCCGGAAATGCCCCAGAGGAATGACCAGCCAGTAGGGCGCGCCCAGAATCTGTACGGAGATCCACAGCTGTCGCCGGCTCTGCAGATGATGCACCTTGGCGTTGATCGGTTGATTCAGCCCCGCGGCAAGGTGATCCGCAAGATTTTGTTCCAGCGGTGACATCCGGTTATCGAAGTCGATACCGGTGTCTGCATCGGGGGGCAGCAGTTGAATCAGGCCGGGCCCATTGTACTCGTGAGCAAGAAAGGCTTGACGCTGTGCCGGAGGAATCGGCTCAAGCCGCTGCTGCATATCGGTCAGTGTATCGATGATCTGACCATAGAATTGCTTTGCGATCAGATCGCGACGCTCTGTCGTGACGATCCACCAGGTGAAAAGTTGTGTCGCGACGACCGTGATGACAACCAGCAGGGCCAGGCGCCAAGCCAGAGAGCCTCTGAGTTTATGCACGCCTTACTCCCTCGATTGGCCATCCGGAACAAATACATAGCCGTAGCCCCATACGGTCTGGATGTAGCGCGGCCCGGTTGCCCCGCAATCCAGGGCTTTGCGCAGGCGTGAAATATGGACGTCAATGCTTCTGTCCAGTGATTCACCATTGCCTTTACCCAGCGCCATTTCCATTAATTGCTCACGCGTGAGCGGGCGCCGTGGGTGCGTCACCAGAACCGACAGGACGGCGTATTCGGCGCTGGTCAATGACACCGGATTACCCTGATGGCTCAGTTCGCGCTGTCCGAGATTGAGGCAGAATTCGCCGAAGGGAATGGATGAGCCATCATCGTGGGCGGCCGTCAGGGCCGGCGTCGCCATATGTCGACGCAGAACAGACTGGATCCGGGCGGTCAGTTCCCGGGGGTTGAACGGTTTACCCAGATAGTCGTCCGCACCCATCTCCAGGCCCAAAATCCGGTCGATATCTTCGCCCCGCGCGGTCAGCATGATGACGGGCACCATTTCGCCTTGCGCCCGCAGCCGACGCACGACCGCCAGGCCATCTTCACCGGGCATCATAACGTCCAGCACAACCAGATCGGGCCGGTTGCGTGCCAGCTTGCGATCCAGATCGCGTGCATCGGGCAGCGTTTCGACGGCATAACCTTGCTGATCGAGATAACGGGTCAGAAGGTCACGCAGTTTATTGTCATCATCGATGACCAGGACTTTGCTTTTTTCCATATGCTCAGAGTAACCGCAGAAAGAAATAATAGTTTTTAGCGCGATGAGAAAGTGTTAACCGATGTGCCCCAGTACATAACTGTTAACCGTTTGATCTGAAAGAAGGTTCGTCTCAGGGGATCAGGATCAGCGAGCCGGTGGTCTGTCGGCTTTCGAGATCCCGATGGGCGAGTGCGGCTTCGCCGAGCGCATAACGCCTGGAGGGGGTGACTTTGATGGTTCCGGCGCTGATGAGATCGAATAGTGCGCCGGCAGACATCTCCAGTTCCGCCCGGGTCGCGACGTAGTCTCCCAGTCTGGGTCGCGTCAGGAACAAGGAGCCTTTCTGCGCGAGCAAGAGCGGAGAGAACGGCGGCACGGCTCCCGAGGCATTGCCGAAGCTGACCATCGTGCCTCGCCGGGACAGGCAGTCCAGCGAAGTGGTGAACGTATCTTTTCCGACAGAGTCGAATACCACAGGAACGCCTGCGCCGTGGGTGATTTCCCTGACGCGCTCGACGACGTTTTCCTGCGTGTAATTGATCACGTGCGTGCAACCCAGCGCATGTGCCAAAGCCGCCTTGGTGTCGGATCCCACCGTGCCAATCACCGTGACGCCCAGCGAATTCAGCCATTGCACCGCGATTTGTCCTACGCCGCCAGCGGCTGCATGCCACAACACGGTCTGACCGGGCTCGACACGAAATGTACGGCGAATCAGATACTCAACCGTCATGCCCTGTAACATGATGCAGGCGGCAATTTCGTCGGGGATGGTCTGGGGCAGCTTGACCAGCGTTGCGGCCGGCATGATGCGCTTCTGGCTGTAGGCGCCCAGTGGGCCACCCGCGTAGGCCACCCGCTCTCCCGGCAAAAATCCGGTGACCCCTTCGCCAATGGCTTCGATAATGCCCGCCGCCTCCTGCCCCAGACCGGAAGGCAGGTCGAGGGGATAGAGCCCGGAGCGCTGATAGGTATCGATAAAATTGACGCCGATAGCCGTGTGCCGGATTCGGACCTGGCCGGGCCCCGGCTCTCCGATGTCGACCTCGATGGCCTGCAGGACTTCGGGACCACCTGTTTGCTGGATCTGAATGGCGAGAGGCATGGTTCAAGCTCCTGAAGATGACGAACCGGCGGCAAAATCTGCAAGGTGAGGTAAACATTCCGGCCAGCGGGCCAGACGGTGGTTGTCGCCGTTGAACACGGTCTGGCGGCTTCCCAGGAAATAGCGGGCGGCAGCACGCCAGTCGAGGACTTCATCGCGGCTGCCCAGAATCACCCAGTAGCGGGCGGGATCCGGTTGTTCGATGTGGAGGGCCATCAACGCGTCCAGATCCTTGCGGGTCAAGGTGCTGGTTTCGTCGGTGCGGGAGTTGTGCAGCTCAGCGGCAAACTGCTTCAGGTCCATATGCGGCAGCATGGCCGGATTAATCAGTACGGCTTTACGATCCAGGGTATGGGCAAGCCAGCAGGCATAGTATCCACCAAGAGAACTGCCGATCAGCAAGGTATCGGCAGGAAGGGATTCGATGAGTTGTCTGGCTTGCTGGATCGCTTCTTCCGGGTGTGGCGACAACTGTGGGCAATACCAGTCAACCGACGGGGCATGAAGCTCAAGCCAGGACCGGGTTTCTCTGGCTTTGAGCGATTGGGGGCCTGAGTTGAAACCGTGCAGGTATACATATGCAGTCATTGGAAACGCACCTGGAATATTTTGAAAGATCATACCCGGTGCGTTTCGGGGTATCCAGCGGTCTGCGGGACTTTCGGGTTAATCGGGATGCCACTGGTAGCGGTGTAAAAGCGCTTTAAACGCACCTGTCTGGTGCAAATGATCAATTGCGCGATCTAAATTGGCGAGTTTAAAGTTCGATGCGGGTGAGAGTGCGCACATGGTCGGTACCGATGTGACGATCAGCGGATGCAGTTTCAGGCGTGGGGCGGCCTGGGGGTTGCTTCGGGCCCAGGCGGCGAATTCAAGTTCGGATACGATTGCCGCGTCCGCCAGGCGACCCGATACGGCTTTCATCATCAGCGAGAGGTTCTCTTCCGTCGTTTGAGAGGCCTGTCCGCTGGACCACATTTGTTCCATGGTGGGATAGCTATAACCATGGATCGTGGCGATGCGCATCCCGCTCAATTCATTTTGCCTATTAATGTCTCCGACGGTGTCGAGTGTTGCGATTTTTTCTATTTGAGGAAAAATCTCACGTGTCCACTGCAGTTGCCCCGCATCGTCGTACCAGTCGGGGTTGGCATTGCATATGATGTCGATATGGCCGGTTTCGATGGCCGATTCGACGCGTTTGCGCGAAATCACGATGAACGTCGGCTTTACATCGAGCTCGTGCGCCAACAAGGTTCCAATTTCTTTGGTGATGCCGGAAACCAGAACATTATTGGAGACGACCGCAATGGGCGGACCATCGGAATCGGCAACACCGATCTTGAGCGTGTTCTGAGCGGCTGCAGCAAGGGAAAATGCCAGGCAGGCCAGCAGAGTGGCTATATTCGATCGCAGCATAAGGAAGACAATTCTTTCTTCTAAATGGCGGGCAAAATGACCCTCAAGCGCATGCTATGATGATTTGCATGCCCAATGTCCTATTGTTTTAGACCAGAACTGAACAATTTACATGACAAATGAAAATCCCCACCCGATAGTTGAGCTTTTGAACCGACGTATCCTGATCCTTGATGGCGGCATGGGAACGATGATCCAGCGGCATTCGCTGACAGAGTCCGACTATCGGGGTGAGCGTTTTGCCGATTGGCGGCAAGACGTCAAGGGAAACAATGACCTGCTGGTACTGACCCGCCCGGATGTCATCGAAGGAATTCACCAGGCCTACCTGGATGCCGGTGCCGACATTCTTGAGACCAATACTTTCAACTCGACCCGGATCGCCATGGCGGACTATGGGATGGAGTCGCTGGTATGGGAGCTCAATCATGCTTCGGCTGCCATGTGCCGCAAGCTCTGCGACCAGGCGACCGCCGCCGATCCCTCTCGGCCGCGCTTTGTGGCGGGGGTGCTGGGACCGACCAACCGCACGTGTTCGATCAGTCCCAAGGTCAGCGATCCGGGGTTTCGCAATATTCACTTCGATGACCTGGTCGAGGCCTATCTAGAGGCCATCGACGGCCTGATCCAGGGCGGGGCCGACCTGCTGCTGGTCGAAACCGTTTTCGATACGCTCAATGCCAAAGCGGCGGTTTTTGCCATCCAGCAGTATTTCGATGAAAACGGGCTGACCCGGCCGGTGATGATTTCCGGCACGATTACCGATCAGTCCGGGCGAACGCTGACCGGACAGACGACGGAGGCGTTCTACAACAGCCTGTCCCATGTGAATGCGCTGTCTTTCGGCCTTAACTGTGCGCTGGGACCGGATCTGCTGCGTCAGCACGTCGAAGAAATGAGCCGTATCAGCGCAACGTTTGTTTCGGCGCATCCCAATGCGGGGTTGCCAAACGCATTTGGCGGTTATGACCTGACGCCGCAGGAGATGGCGAGCGAGATCCGCGGATGGGCGGAGCAGGGGCTGGTGAATATCGTTGGCGGCTGCTGCGGAACCACGCCGGATCATATCGCGGCTATCCGTGCGGCAGTGGATGGGGTGGTGCCGCGTCCTCTGCCGCAACGCGAAGCCAAATGCCGCCTCTCCGGGCTGGAGCCATTCAATTTCGGGGATGGCGACCTGTTTGTGAATGTCGGAGAACGGACCAATGTGACCGGCTCGCGCGCCTTTGCCAAGCTGATCCTGAACGGCGATTACGATACAGCGCTCGACGTGGCGCGCCAGCAGGTCGAAAACGGCGCGCAGATCATCGATATCAATATGGATGAGGGCATGCTGGATGCGCAGGCGGCAATGGTTCGCTTCCTGAATCTGATCGCGGCAGAGCCCGATATCGCACGTGTGCCGGTAATGATCGACTCGTCCAAATGGAGTGTGATCGAGGCCGGCCTCAAGTGTGTGCAGGGCAAGAGCATCGTCAATTCGATCTCGCTCAAGGAAGGTCATGAAGCCTTTGTGCGCCAGGCGCGTCTGGTTCGCCGATATGGCGCCGCCGTGGTGGTCATGGCATTCGATGAAGCCGGTCAGGCCGACAGCCTGGCGCGCAAGATCGCCATTTGTGAGCGTTGCTACCGCATTCTGACCGAGGAAGTCGGCTTTCCTGCGGAAGATATCATCTTCGACCCGAATATCTTTGCCGTTGCCACCGGTATCGAAGAGCATGCCCGGTATGGGCTCGACTTCATCGAGGCGACGGCCTGGATCCGTCAGCATTTGCCTGGCGCCAAGGTATCCGGCGGGGTGTCGAACGTATCGTTTTCCTTCCGGGGCAATAACAAGGTGCGGGAGGCGATTCATGCGGTATTCCTGTATCACGCGGTTCAGCATGGCCTGAGCATGGGCATTGTCAACGCCGGTGCGCTGGAGGTGTATGCCGAGATCGATCCCGAACTGCGTGAGCGCATCGAGGATGTGATCCTGGCACGCAAGCCTCGTGGTGGAGGCGATGTGACCGAACGGCTGATCGAACTGGCCGAGTCGTTCAAGGGCGAAGCCGCCGTGGCGCGGACCGAAGATCTGGCCTGGCGAAGCCTGCCGGTGGAAAAACGCGTCGAGCACGCGCTGGTAAAAGGCATTACCACCCACATCGTCGAAGATACCGAGATTTTGCGCCAAAGCCTGCCCCGCCCGATCAATGTGATCGAAGGGCCACTGATGGATGGCATGAATGTGGTCGGCGATCTGTTCGGCTCGGGCAAGATGTTCTTGCCGCAGGTCGTGAAGTCGGCCCGGGTGATGAAGCAGGCGGTTGGCTATCTCGAACCGTATATCGAAGAAGAAAAGCGTCTTCTCGGTACGGCCGATGCCCAGACCAACGGCACCATCATCATGGCGACGGTAAAAGGCGACGTGCACGACATCGGCAAAAACATTGTCGGCGTGGTTTTACGCTGTAACAACTACACCGTGATCGATCTGGGGGTCATGGTGCCGGCGCAGAAAATTCTCGATGCCGCGCGCGAATACAAGGCGGACATCATCGGGTTGTCGGGCTTGATCACGCCCTCGCTGGAAGAAATGAGCCATGTGGCCAAAGAGATGGAGCGACAAGGATTTACCTTGCCGCTCCTGATCGGCGGCGCAACCACCTCCCGCGTGCATACCGCGGTGAAAATCGCTCCGTGTTACTCCGGGCCGGTGGTGTATGTGGCTGACGCAAGCCGGGCCGTGGGGGTCTGTTCGAATCTGCTGTCCGAAGCCTTGTCCGATGCGTACCGCCTCAAAGTGGCGGAAGACTATCGGGTGGCGCGGGAGATTCATGCGGCGCGCGGGGCCACGAAACTGTTGAGTCTGGATGAGGCGCGCGCCAACAAGCTGCATATCGACTGGTCGGCTTACCAGCCGCCCCGGCCGTCCTGGCTTGGCGTGCGACGTTTTGAAGCGTATCCGCTTGCCGAGATCGCCGCATTTATCGACTGGACACCGTTTTTCCAGAGCTGGGAGCTGGCGGGGCGTTATCCCGCCATTCTCGACGACGAGGTGGTCGGGCCTTCGGCGCGCAATCTGTTTAATGACGCACAGTGCATGCTCCGGCGCATCATCGACGAAAACTGGCTGGAAGCGCGCGCGGTGATCGGTTTGTTCCCGGCCCAGGCGACCAGCGATGAGGATATCACCCTGTTCGACCCGCAAAGCGGTGAAGCCCTGATGACCTGGGTCGGTCTGCGTCAGCAGGTGCCCAAAGCCCAGGGAGAGGGGGGAAAACCCAATTTTGCGCTGGCGGACTTTGTTGCGCCGGCCGGATCGGGCGTGCCGGACTATCTCGGGGCATTCGCTGTCACCGCGGGCATTGGCATCGACGCCCATGTGGCGCGTTTTGAGGCTGCGGGCGACGATTATTCGGCGATTTTACTCAAGGCGCTGGCCGACCGTATGGCCGAAGCGTTTGCCGAATTGATGCACGCGAGGACGCGTCGCGAATTCTGGGGGTATGCCCGTGAAGAAGGGGTGAGCAACGAGCAGCTGATTGCCGAAGAATATATCGGTATCCGTCCGGCGCCTGGCTATCCTGCCTGCCCGGAGCATACGGTGAAAAAAGCCTTGTTTACGCTGCTCGATGTGCCGTCGATCGGCATGACTTTGACGGAAAATTACGCGATGCTGCCGACCGCTGCTGTCAGTGGCTTTTACTTCAGCCATCCGGACAGCCGCTATTTCGGTGTGGGTAAACTCGACCGCGAACAAGTGGCCAGTGTGGCGCTGCGGCGTGGCGTGACGCAGGAACAGGCCGAACGCGATCTGGCCCCCAACCTGGGATACGACCCTCAAAAATAACCGCGGACAGGTGTCTCCGCCTCGCGAAAGCGGGGCGGGGGCCTGGAAGGTCGTTACCGACCGTCCCCCGCTCTGGGGGCGCAGTTACTTAAGTTTCTCGGTTTGTACCAGGACATTTTGAGCGTCGCTGGAGATCCAGAGCTGACCATCCTGAATGGTGGCCGTCAGTTGCATGCTGCGCTCGCACAGCTGCGCCAGTTCGGTCAGGATTTGCGGGCTGACGCTGTGTACTCGCAGATTGGCGAATCGTTCGAATTTATTTCCGTTTTGCTGCCACCAGATGTC
>Ga0326727_10013530_pt1 | contig 18127 bp, 10 predicted proteins | sample MB2enrmetagenome_FD_207643 | JGI IMG/M metagenome (GOLD analysis project Ga0326727, IMG submission 207643) | Lab enriched peat soil microbial communities from McLean, Ithaca, NY, United States - MB29MY | ecosystem: Environmental > Terrestrial > Soil > Wetlands > Peat | place: USA: New York...
ATTTTCACTGCGCACTGAGCCGCGACCGCGAGGGAGCGGTGCCTCTACCTTAGTTCACCAGCATGACGCGATCCTTCCAGAAAGCCGCCTTCTGGCTGGTGGGATCCACCACCGTTACCTGGCAATCGTATTTACCCGGGGGCAGCTTGCTCAGCGCCAGGCTGAAGCGCATGGAGACCGCCTTGGATTTCGGGTCCATCCCTTCGGTCACGCCCAGCGGGGGAGTCTCGAAGGCCTTGGCCTGGTTGCGATAGAACGTGACGTAAGCCACCAGCGGCCGCTGCGTTTCGGCGCCTTTTTCGTATGCCTGCAGGAAAACGTAGAGATCGCGATTTCTGCTGAAAACGTTGTTGATGCTGGGCATGAGCTTGATGCCATCCTGAATCAACGGATTCACCGACGGTCCCTTATCCTGATTCTTGGAGGTGTATAGCGCGTCGGTTTTCATGTTGATGCGCTGGCTGCCGAGCACCACGGAGCTGATCGCCACCTTGGTCTGTTCCTTATCCAGGTTGGGGATGAAGAAGTTCTTGATGTAGGTTCCGATGCGGCCCGTCTCATCGTCGCGCGCCAACACCTTGATTACGTATTTGCCCGGTAACAGCACCAGGTTGGTATCCCACTCGAGGGGCATTTTCTGGAGCTGCTGGGCAGTCTCGCCGGAGAGTTTCTGGTCTACGTGATCGCGAATATTGCCCACCGTCGAGCCATACTCGTCTTTCACTTCACCCACCAGGTCGATGGTGGTCCGCTCCGCGCCTCCCTTGCGGGCCAGCGCCAGTTCGCTCCCCGGAATCTTCATGGCGATGCCTGTAAAGTATTCGGCCGAATTGATCCTGAAGAAGTTCACTTGCAGCGAAAGGTCGATCTCCGTCATGGGATCGCCGCTCATCAGGGCGTCCTGCAGCTGCCGGTCCTTATCGGAAGCGTTGAATTTGTCCCAGGTCTTATTGGCGAAGTAAACCTGGCGATAGTCCAGCTTGGCGGTGGGATCTTCTTTCAACGATATTTTGATGCGCCGCATTTTGCCGTCTAGCTTGCCGTTGGTGGTGTTGTAGCCGACCAGGTAGTAATTGGAAACCGACGCCTCGGCTTGCTCGATACCCATGGAGAGATCGTTGTTATCGAGCAGCGCTTTACCGCCGGTGTCGGCGGCGAGACCGTACATAGTATCCTGCGAGGCCTGAAATCTCGTGGTCTGGGCCAGGGAGCCGGCGCCGCTCATCATGGCCGCGCCGCCGGGCGATCCCTGCGTGGCGTTCCCCATGGGCGCCAGCGCCACCAGGCCGCGCGCATCCACGGGGAAGAAGGCGACGTTGGCGCGCACGGCGGCATTGGTGGTGGCCTGGTATTGCGCCTGATTATCGATGCCGTTCAGCTGCAGCCCGCTCGAGAAGTAGATCAGCACCTTCTTCTCATTGAGCGTGCCCAGCATCCTCACCGCGGTTTGCAACGCGGCCAGCTGGCGATTGGTATTGAACAGGTTGAATTCGCTGTCGTCCTCGCCGAAGGCCGACCCGGTATCGGAAGCATCGGCATCGGTGTTCAGTTCATCGAGCCCCTCATCGGCGATGGCCATTTTGTTGACCGCCATCAACAAGTCGTCGCGCTTGTCGGTGAAGTCCACCAGCACGCGCGTGGCCTCGCCGTCGTACTTGATGAGGGCCATCAGGTCGGCTGCCTTCATCTCTTTGGCGATGAACTTGTTGGCAGCGTCAAAGGCGCGGAACTGGTCGGTAGGAGGCATGCCGGTGAGATCGAAGTACAGCACCAGAAGACGGCGATTGCGATATTTCAGGTCGCCCGGCGTCTCCGGCGCAATCTCGGTGCGGGTGACGGATTCGACGGTCTTGGGCTTCTCCTTTTCGGCCGCGATCGGCGCCGCCTTGGGCGCATCGATGGTGGGCAAGACGTTGTCTTCCATCTTCTGGAAGTCGCAGAACGTGATGGTTTGCGGCACGTTGTCTTCGGTCACCACGAAGTCTTTGGCCGTCAGCCCTTCGATGGGCTTGCCGCTCTTGTCTTTCACCGATACCGCCTCCATGACGGTATTGACGTTCATGGTGAACGAATATGCTTTTCCCGAAGTTGGTTGCGCCGCCTGCTGCGGATTCGCCTGCTGCGGTTTCTGTTGCGGTTTCGCCTGTTGCGGCAGCAAGGTATTGGCCGCCAGGAGGGTGAGAAGCAGAGCAAAGGGAATGGTTCGCATAGTTAGAACGTCCATCGGAAGGTGGCGGTGATCTGGCGCATTCCGCTCGGAGGCAGGAACTGGCCGAACTTACCGTAACTGACTACGCCGGAGGAATCGACGATGGGATCGATGGTGTTGTAGACACTCGAATAGACCGGGTGATTCAGAATGTTGGTGGCGGCAAACGTGACCGTGTACTTATCCTCGAAGGACCGCGCCATCGAGCCGCCCATGGAGAACTGGTTCGGTCCGTAAAGCGAGTTCCGCCCCACATCGCCGAACTGGCCGGCGGGGGGCGCGGCGAAAGCCGCCGGATTGAGGAACAGTCCGCCGGGACCGCCGTAGACATTGCCGCCCACGTACTCGGGGCGGACCACGCCGGCGCCACTGCCTGCGAGGGTCTGATACCAGATCGGCGTGAATGGAAGACCGCTGCCCACGCTGATGTTGGATTGAAAAGTCCAACCCTTAATAATAAGACCCCGCCAGCCGCTCAGCAGCGCCCCGCCGTGCATTCCCACGCCCGTGCTGTACTGAAACGAGAGGGCCAGCAGATGGCGCTGATCGCCGTTCGAAGGCCCGCGCTCGCCCGCCAGATCGAGCCAGTTTTGTGCCACTGCGCCCAGATTCAGCGAACTGCCGCCCTGGCCGCCGTAACTGATGAGCGCTCCCGAATCGTCAATCGCCTTCGCGTAAGTATAGTTGAGGGTGGTGGATAGCCCGGCGTGGAAACGGCGGCGCAACTGGAGATTGCCGGCGTTGCGGTGGGAGTTACCGTTGGAGGCGAGATAGGTATAACACGGCGCGCAGGGTGTGATGGAGGTATCGCCCGGCGCCGCGGTGTTGGGCTGAAATTCCTGCAAGGTGCGGGTTCCTTTGACGCCCGAATACGAAGCCGTGAGCAGAAGCCCGGATGTCAGATTCTGCTGCACCGAGAAATTGTATTGGTGGGTATATCCCACCTTGATATTGGGGTCGACGCCAAAGACATCGGCCGCGCCCACGGCAGGTGTGCTGAACGCATTCGCCATCGTCAGGGAACTGCCGGGGTTGGTCATGGTCAGGCTTTTGGCAAATGGGCCCTGGGCGTCCATCTGGGCGGCGATGCCCTGATAGAACGAGGTGTTGTAATAGATACCGTAGCCGGCGCGGACCACCATGGAAGAGCCGAAAATCGGCCGCCAGGCAATCGAAACCCGCGGCGATATTTCGTGCCTGTCCGGCCGGAGCAGGGAACTCCCGTAATGCATTCCCGTCAGCGGACCGACAGGCGACTGCGCCGTCACCGGCTCGGCCGCGGCCCAGCCGGGAGCGATGTCGAGGTTGGCCAGCCGGCCGTATTCCTCGGTGAACGGCGAGGCGTACTCCCAACGCACGCCCCACTGCAACGTCAGCGATGAATTCACATTCCAGTTATCGTTGATATACGCATCGAAAAGGTTGGAGTGCAGGTACTTATCGGGGTTGCCATTGGACAGGCTGATGACGTCCGGAATGCCCAGCAGGAAGTCGGCGAAATCGAAACCGCTCACGCAGTTCGCCGTACCCGCGGCGGTCGCACAGTTGACCGCGCCGCCCGTGGGGGCCGTTGTACCCGCCGGACAATTGGCCGGATTGATGTAGCAGCCGGCGGTGGCGCTGCCATTGAAACTGAGGGCGCCGCGGCCGTTGGCTTGACCGACCACGCTCAGGTCCTGCACCTTGAAATCTCCGCCGAACTGGAAATTGTGGGGGCGGTGGATGTAGGTAACGATCGCGCCGATGGCTGGCGTCTGATTGCGGATGAAGTTCTCGCTCGCATCGCCAAGGCCGAAGAAATTGACGAAGCCGAGGCCGGGCGGTCCCCAGTTGGCAGGAGTCTGGTCATTGCCCGTAATTCCGGCATCCCCGGAAACGTTCGTCTTGTCGGCGAAGAACGGGGTGGTGCGCACCGAGTAGCGGGTGTAATCCACAAAGAACCGGCCGTAAAATGTGCGCGTGAAATTGCGCGTGTATGCCAGGTTGCCGTGGTAGCCAGCGACCTTGGTGACATCCTGCCACGAGATGACGTTGTCGTTGGTGTTGCTGCTACGCTGCATTCCGAACTGGCCTTGCAGGCTGCTCTTGGTGTTGATCGGTTTGTTGACCCGCGCGGAGAATTGGTCGGTAACCGAACGTGAGATGACCGGTTCTTCGAAGTTATACCCCTGCGGAGTGGTGGAAGTGAATTGCGGCAGAGGGTAGTAGTTCAGGAAGTATTTCGCCTGCGCGCTGATCTCGTTGGCCGGGAGGATATTGTTCGGGACGGGCTGTTTGGTGGTGGGATCCACTATGTTAGCCACACCCTGGAAATCTCCTTCCCGTTCGGCTTCGCTTGGCATGGTGTAAGGCGTGTTAGTGGCATTGCGGATTCGCGTAGTCTGGTACTGCACGAAGAAGTTGCCCTGCCAACGGAACAGGTGGGGAATCCAAAGCGGTCCAAAGAGTTGAGCGCCGGCCGTGAATTGCGTGAAGGGCGACCGCGGCGTGTCCTGTCCGGTGATGGAATAACTGCGCGCATCCCATATATCGGTGCCGAACTGGCGGAAATCGATGCCACCGCTGAAGAGCGAGCGTGGCCCTTTACGGCCGTTGCCGATGGCGCGGCGTTCGATGCCGTTGCTGGTGCTGCCGTTGACCACGAACGCATCCGACGAGCTCTGTGCCTCCGCGATGCTGGGCGGGGTAGCGGAAGCGGCGCCCGCAGGAGCCATATCGCCGCCCCCGCCCGAAGCATTCACATCCGCACGCTGAAAGCCGGGTTGCGGAGTGGCCGGCGCGGAGCTTTTCTTGCCTTTTCCCTTGGGGGCCTGTGTCGCTGCGGCCGCCGCGGCGAGCGAAGGCGTAGCGGGAGGGGCGGCTGCCGGTGTGGTTGCGCCGGCGGTTGTCGTCGTGGTTGCCGCGGGTGTGGCGCTGGGCGCCGGCGCCGCCTGCAAAGAGCTCTTGAGCTCGTCCATCGACAGCATCTTCAAATCCCACTGCGCGCCGGGCAGCCCGGCGGCCACGCCGATGTCCTTGCTTTGAGGAGCAAACGTCAGCATCTCCACCTGGACTTTCCAGGTGCCATCTTCCAGATCGGGAAAACTGTAAACGCCGCTCTCGTCGGTAACCGTAACTACTTTCTTGTCATCCTTGGTGGCTGTTACCGTGGCTCCGGGGACTGGTACGCTGCCGAATTTGACAATGCCATGATGCTCCGACGCCGCCAGGCTGAGGGCTGCCAGAAATGCCACGGCACAGAACCGCAAGTGGCGAGAAATCGCCTTCCATTTCATCGGTAGTCTCGCTCCTTCACCGTAATCCAATAGATTTCCCTTGCCAGGCCTACTTGGTAGACTAAGTTGGCGCGCACTTGGGGCCAACGGTAACTTAATTCTCCGTCGGGACCTTCTCGGCATGATCGATCACCAGAATGTCCGCGGGGTTCTTCCTGGCCTCTAACTTCAGGCCGTAATTGCTTTGTAGCGCTTGCACCAGGGTTTGTCCGGGGTCGCTGGGGCCTTCGGGTCCCGATTGACCGGCTCCCGGCGCCGGGCCCCCACCCAACGTGTTCGCCATGGCCATGGCGGGCGCGAATTTCCCGCCCATTCTCTCGCTCTCGTCCGGCGTCCAGGATAAATCGAACGCATAAGTACCTCTGAGCTCGGTAAGATCGATTATCGGACGGTCGGTCAAGTTGGTCAGCATATCGCAGAGTCGCGCGATGGTCGTATTGCCCGTAATCCGCCGGCTGTTCAGACCCATCATCATGCGCATTCCCCCTCCACGCGGCATGCCGGCGCCACCAGGACCCGGTGGCGGCGGAGGCGCAGGCGGCGCCGGCACGCCACCCGGCGGGGGCGGCGCCGGTGGAGCAAGCGGAGCATTCGGATCGACTTCCGTCAGCTTGGCTCCGCTTTTGGCCACCGACATCGTGTAGACCGCCATCGGCTTCGATTCGTGGTGCAGCGTCAGCTTGAAGCGTTCCGCCAGCAGGCGCTGCATCATCAGCCCCACTTGTTCCTTGTCTGCCCCTTTAGGAATGGTGGCGATGACGTCGTAGCGCTCCCCTTCGAGCCACTGCGGCCCTTCCACCTGGAATTCCTTGACGCCGTAGGCGCGCGCGACTAAAGCTTTCAGGTTGACGCCGGTATAAGTAATCCGTCCGGGATCGCTCGAATCCGGGCCGCCCCCCATGCGGACCATTATGACCCCGTTCGGCAGCGGCGCCGACACCTTCACCGACGCCGCCTCGAAAGCCGGACGGGACACATCCGTCTGGCCGATCGCCAAGCCAGCCATCGCCGTCAACCAACCAAAAAGTGTCAAACCTCGAATCATCAGTTCTCTACCGGCGCCTTCTCGGCGTGGTCGATAGTCAGGATTTCCGCCGGGCTCTTGCGGGCGTCCAGCTTGAGACCGAGTCCGTCCAACGCCTGCGCCAAAGTGAGGGCCGGCTCCGGGCCGCTGTGTGCGCCTTCGGGTCCCTGGCCGCCCGATCCTCCGCCGATCGGCCCCATCCTGGCGCCATCCATACTGTCGGGCATCCAAGTAATATCTACGTCGTAAGTTTTGTTAAGTTCCGTATGGTCTTGCACCGGGCGTGCCAGTTGGCGGGTGAGCCAATCGGCCAGTTGCCCCATGGTCATCTGACCCGTCAGTTTCATGCCATCGGGAGACATCATCATGCGGACTCCCGGCCCGTGTCCCAGGCCCCCTGGTCCTCCCGGCGGCGCGCCAGCCGGCAGACTTGCAGGCATTTCCACTTCCTTCAGTTTCAGGCCGCCCTTTTCCACCACCAGCGCGAACAAGGGCATTGGCTTCGTTTCGCGATGGAACTGCAGTTTAAAACGCTCCGCCAACAGGTTCTGCATCATTTGCGATGCCTGCTCCTTGGTGGTCCCCGGCGGCATGGTGGCCACCAGGTCGTACCCGGCGGTGTCGATCCAATCCGGCCCTTCCACCTGGTACTCTTTGAGGTTGTATGCCATCTGTACCAACAGCTTGAGGGTGACGTTGGTGTAGGTAAACCGGCCGGGATCGGACGATCCGGGGCCGCCGCTCATGCGCCGCATCATCCGTTCTTGAGTGCCTGGGGAGGCGGTGAGCTTCAGCGATGCGGCCTCGAAAGACAACGGCGCGGCCTGCGCAAAAGCCGCCGAAGTCGCGAAAACCAGCATACTGCTTCCCACCAGGGTTGGTATCATTTGTAGATCTCCTTTGCGCACAGTGGGGTCACCCGTTCACACGTTTGACATTGGGTTCAAACCGGGTCGAAAACCACCTCTCTGTTGGACGAGATTCTCCCCGAAAGGATTGTAGCTTCCCGAAGTTTGGCCCGGTTGTTCTATTCTACTGAAAACAGACACGGTTATGGCGAACTCGCCCTCCATTTTTCAGCGCGCTTGCATCCCGCAACCCGGCTCGGCCTGAAAGTTTCTTAGATATAGACGCCGGTTCGCCTGCAAACTTGCAGACAAAATCGCGCAAATCTACGAATTTTTTAGTTTCTACAGACTGGAGGCATGCCAGATTGCCGGTCCACCGTCGCGAAGTCGCCGAGACTCAGTTTGCAACTGGAATCTTTTCGGCGCGGTCGACGATCAGCACTTCGGCGGGGACCTTTTTCTGGTCAATCTTGATGCCCAATTGATCGTTCATCACCTGAATGATCATACCAATGGCCTCTTGCACATCGGCCGGCTTCTGCATGGCGAAGAAGGACCCGTCGATGGTGAAATCCCACGCCCCTTTGAGACCGGTTTGGTCCACCACCACGCCTTCCAGCGGAGAGGAAGCCATTTCCGCCAGTTCGGCCAGCGTAACATGCGTAAACAGGATGTTCAGACCCTTGCCGGTGGGCTTCAACTCCATCGGTGCTTCACCCTCCGATTGTGTCATCTTGTGCCCGGTCTTGGCGACGGTGACAACATAAGCCTGCATTTCTTTGGTTTCGCGATGAAAAGCCAGCTTAAAGCGGTCGGCCAGAAGGCCTTGCATCATCTGCCGCAGTTGCTCGTTGGATGCCGGCGCGGCAGTCTTGGCGACCACATCGTAATGGTTCTGGTCGAGCCACCCCGGGGCAATCACCTGGATGGTTTGCACGTGATACGCCCACTGAATGAGCGCTTTGAGGGACGCGTTCAGCATGGTGACGCCGCCTGGGGAAGAAGTCACCTCGGGCTGCACGCGCATGCGCATGCCTTCGGACGATGGCGGGCTCGCCTTTACGGAGGCTACTTCAAAGGTGGGCGCCGGCTGGGCGAGCGCGCCCGAGATCAGCAGTAGGTTTGCCGCTAACACTGTCCGCATGTTGTAAAAGACGGCGGGAAATCGGCGTTATTGCAGGGGAAGTTTGAAAGCTGCTTTGGGCCGGACAGAACATTATGGGCCACGGATGGACACGGATAAAAATAGAATCCGTGGCCGGTTCTTTTCGCGAGGCCAAGCGCAGTCCCATTTCCCGCAACTTCCAATTCGCTGAGAAACGGCGATGCGTCCTTCCACATAGGGATTTGCGCTACCGGATTCTGATTGCGTTCGCCTTAGCGGGCGCGGTTCTGGCCCAGCAAGGCACCGCCGACGCCATCGTGGTCAAGATCCCCAGCGCGGGTATTCCCTCTACGGTGACTTTATCCACCTCGGGGGGCACCGCTCTTCCCGGCCAGCAAGTTACCATTCCCATCGCGCTTTCGCTCAGCGGAGGCGCGCCGGCGTCGCTTCAACTCGATCTCAGCTTCGACCCCACACTACTGACCTTCGTCTCGGCGACCGGCCTTTCGGCGAGCGTGGTATCGACGGGCGATGTGCGCCTCTCCACGGGTGCGCCGAATCTGAGCGGCATGGCGAACGGCGTGGTGTCGAACGTGACTTTCACCCTGGCAGCTTCCTTCAGCGCCTCTACGACCGTAAATCTGGTCCGCTGCATGTCCGCCGATCCGGCCGGCAATCCCTTGTCGACCGGGTGCCTGGCGGGGACCGTCGGCCCGCTCACCTGCGCCACGCTAGCGGACATTCAGTCGATCGTCAATCAAGCTCTCGGGATCGCTCCGCCCACCAACGATATGAACAGCGACGGCGTGGTGAACGTGATCGATGTGCAGATGGCGATCGCCGCGGCTCTGGGCGGTACCTGCAAGTAGTGATCTCGGGCATGCTTCAGCTTGACCAGGCGGCAGCAGGCCGGGTTGCACCCGGCCGGACAAGCTAAAGCATGTCCTACATCTTCTTACACTCCTCGCACTGGCAGATTTCGCGGAAATGATCGTAGGAATAGATTCCCGAGCTGTGGCCGTCGCTCCAGTTGATACGGATGGCGTAATTGCCAACGGGTTCCACGGAGAGCATCTTCAGCGCCGGCTGGAACATCGGAAACGGATTGTTTGACTGCGCCTGCGGCTGGCGCGGGGGCGTGCCGTGGGCGCCGGTGCACTGCGCGCACGGGCATTTATCGCGCAGGTACGTGAGGCCATATTCGCTATGATGCCCGTCTTTCCAGTCGATCTTGATGCCTTTGGACTTGGAAATGGCGATGTGTTCGGGGTCGGTTGCGAGAGACATTTTCAATTAAACTGGCGTTCCACGTCGCGCACGCCGGAGATCCGCCGCATGGCCGCCACCAGTTTCTCGAGCTGCTTCTTATCGCGCACTTCGACCGTCATTTCGACGATGCCGCCGTCGTGATCGACCTCGGTCTTGGCTTCCAGGCTGCGGATGTTGGCGTTTTCGTCGGCCAGCACGGAGGTGAGCTGCATGAGCATGCCCGGCCGGTCGTCGGTGTGGACCACGATGCGCACCGGGAACGCGTCTTCCGCCGCGCGCGCCCACTCCACCTCGATCTTGCGTTCCACGTCGTACATCAGGTTCTGCACGTTGGGGCACATCCTGGAATGCACGGCCACGCCTTTGCCGCGCGTCACGTACCCCACGATGGCTTCCCCGCGAATGGGATTGCAGCACTTGGCGCGGTACACCAGCAGATCGTCCATGCCGCGGACTTTGATGACGCCGTCGCCGTCGCGCGGGCGGCCCGGCATGGGCGGCGCCGCCGGCGATGCCGGGTAATTCAGTTCGGCCTGCGGCTTCTCCTCAGGCTCGTCCTTCACCTCGCCCGGCGCCACTTTGCTGAGGATCTGGCGAGCCGAAAATCGCCCGTATCCGAGCGCCGCGTACAGGTCTTCCATCTTGCTGTACCCGTATTCGGAAGCCACTTCTTCAAACGCCGCGCGGGCGATTTTGGCGATCTGCACGCCCAGCCGCCGCGCTTCCTTTTCGAGATACTTCTGGCCGATCTCGATGGCCTTCAGCCGCTCGCTGGCGTTGATGACGTGCTTGATTTTGTTGCGCGCGCGCGACGTTTTGACGAAGGCCAGCCAGTCTTTGCTGGGCTCATGGCCAGCCTGCGTCATGATCTCCACGATGTCGCCGTTGCGCAGCGTGGAACGCAGCGGCACGATGCGCCCGTTCACCTTGGCGCCGATGCAGGTGTGGCCGACGTCGGAGTGGATGGCGTAGGCGAAGTCGATGGGGGTGGCGTCGCGCGGCAGCACCAGCACTTTGCCGCGCGGCGTGAAGGTGTAGACCTCCTCGGGGTAGAGATCCACCTTCAGGGTGGACATGAACTCGCCGGGATCCTGCACGTCGCGCTGCCATTCCACCAGGTGGCGCAGCCAGGCGATGCGCTGGTCGTCGGCCGCCGGCCCTTTGCGTCCTTCTTTATACTTCCAGTGCGCCGCGATGCCCTCTTCGGCGATGCGGTGCATCTCTTCGGTGCGGATCTGGACCTCGAACGTCTGCCCATGCGGTCCCACCACCGAAGTGTGCAGCGACTGGTACAAATTGGGCCGCGGAATGGCGATGAAATCCTTGATGCGGCCGGGGATGGGCCGCCATTTATTGTGGATCACGCCCAGCGCCGCGTAGCAGTTCTTCACCGAATCGGTGACGATGCGCAGGGCCATCAGGTCGTAGACCTGGTCGACGGTGATTTTCTGCCGGCGCAGCTTCTGGAAGACCGAGTAGGGCCGCTTCAGGCGTCCGTCGATGCGCGCCGGAATGTTTTCGTGGCGCAGTTCGGCGTCCACTTCCTGGCGGATTTCGGCCAGGAATTCTTCGTTGGAGTGGCGCCGCGATTCGATGGAGCGGAGGATTTCCTGGTACGCGTCGGATTCGAGGTGCTGAAACGCCAGATCCTCAAGCTCGCCGCGAATCTTGCCCATTCCGAGGCGGTGCGCGATGGGCGCGTAAATTTCGATGGTCTCGCGCGCGATGCGCTCGCGCCGCTCGGGGCTGAGATAGCCCAGCGTGCGCATGTTGTGCATGCGGTCGGCCAGTTTCACCAGGATGACGCGGATGTCCTCCACCATGGCCAGCAGCATCTTGCGGAAGCTCTCCGCCTGCCGGTCTTCGGCCGAGTAGAAATCGAGTTTGCTCAGCTTGGTGACGCCGTCGACGCAGCGCGCCACTTCGTCGCCGAACTCTTTGCGCACCTGATCGACGGTGACGCTGGTATCTTCCACCACGTCGTGGAGCAGGCCGGTCTCCATGGCGACGATGTCCATACGCATGTCGGCGAGGATATGCGCCACCATGAGCGGATGCATCATGTACGGCTCGCCGGAATCGCGGCTCTGGCCCTGGTGATATTTGGAGGCGAAGCGGAAGGCCTTCTCGAGAGGCGTCAGGTCGTCTTTGGGACGGTACTCGCGGATCTTGCCTATCAGCTCGGTATAAAGCTGTTCCACCGGATCGAGAGGCGGCGGTGGGGGTACAACTCCAGGGAGGCTGACGGACTCGGAAGCCACTGTACTCTCGATTGTAGCAGGGGCAGGGAAATCCCGTGGCGCGGACGGCGGGGCGGAACCCTGGTCCGCTTTCGCCGAGCTCGAAAAGGCCGGCCGGGGGTCGGCGGGCCCAAAGGGCACCCCGTGGGCGTCCGCCCCACAAAAATAAGAAACCCCGCTGCCCTGAAGGAGCAGCGGGGGCTGGTTGGTTAGAATTTGCCTCAGGCTCAGAATGAGAAACGGAGAGCCAATTGGATGGTGCGGGCGTCACGATAGCCGGTCGGTTGCCCGAACTGGCCGTCGTTGGCGGAAAGTCCCGCGCCCGGGTTATCACCCTGGAAACCGGTGTTGATACCCCAGAGTTCCGGGTGATTGAAAAGGTTGAACACCTCGAAGCGGAACGTCAGCTTCACTCGTTCCGGAGTGATGGCGAAGCTCTTCATGAGGGCCATGTCCAGATTGTTGAGGCCCGGGAGGTGCAGCGAGTTACGGCCGAGAGTGCCCCAGGTGCCATCTGGCGGACGAATGAACGCCGTATGGCTGAGCACCAGGGAGCCGCCGCCGCTGGCATAAGGATCGCCGACAAGATCGGCAAACTGACCGCCGTTGTTGCCGATGTTCAGACCGTACAGTCCGCCGTTGGAGGTCACGTTGAACGGCATGCCCGATTGGGCGCGGAACACGCCGCTGAGTTCCCAGCCGTTGAACACCTGCTTCGTAAAGGCGTTGGCGAACGAACCCGTTATCTTCGGGAGCGTGTAAACAACGTCGAGCGAGAAGACGTTCGGCTGGTTGTAACCCGCGTTTGCATACATGCAGCGAATGCAGAACGGGTTGTTGATGTTATCGGAATCGTTGTCGCCTGTGTCCATGGTGTGCGACCAGGTGTAGTCGGCGTTTACCCCTAGATTATTGGCAAAGCGCCGGCTGACGCGCACCATCATGGCATTGTAATGCGCGTACCCCAGAGTCTCGATCGCCGTCAGGTTGCCCCATCCGGCGTACGGCAGAAGTGCGTTGGTCCAGCCGTTGACCGACGACGACAGGTTGTTGTTCAGCAAGTACCCCGCGGGTTGAGCATTGACCGCCCGCTGGTCCATCAGGTGGATGGAGTGGCTGCCTGAGTACGACAGGTCCAGGGCGAACCTATACGGCAATTCGCGCTGAATGCCGGCGTACCAGGAGTAGATACTCGGCATCGTATTATTAGTGGGCCAGATCGTCATGCCGGGCGGCTGGCTGGGCGACGTAGCCGTCCCCACGCCGACGGTGCTGAAGTTAGCGACGTTCTGGTTGTACACGGTCCCCGGGTAGAGATTGGGGAACTGGCCGCCCGCTCCGAAGCTGAAGTTGTTCTGGCGGAGGCGTTCGTTAAACATCGCGGCGCCCGCGCGCAGAGCCGTCTTGCCATCGCCAGTCAAGTCGTAGGCGACGCCGAGCCGCGGCTCAGGGAAGGACTTGGCCGGAGAGAATCCGGGATCGATGCCGGCGCACGGATCGCAGTTCATTCCGATGTTCTGGAGTGCCGTCACGGGATTGGCTTCGATGAAACCCGGGCCATAGCCATTCACCGTACTGTTGCTCGTATTGATGACAGGGGCGTTGGACTTGTTGTACTTGCTAAGATCCACGCTGTACAGTGTCCAGTTGCCTTCCCCGCCGACAGTGCCGCCGCGTACCACGGTGTAGGTGGGAATCATATGGACGAAGCGCAGGCCGTAGTCAATGGTCAGCCGTTTGGTGACCTTCCAGTTATCCTGGGCGTAGAAGTCAAATTCCCAGAAGCGGAAATACGGGAAAACGGCTCCGCTGTCGTTGGTGTAGCTCGAGAAGTTGCCCAACATCAGGTTGGCAATTCCGTTATTGGTATCGTTCGCCATGGTGGAGTTGCCGTTGAAATTGATGTTGCCCTCCATGCCCCAGGTTCCGGTCTGCGCCTTGTCGTCGCGGTTGTAAAAGACGCCGAATTTGAGGTTGTGGCCGCCCTTTACCCACGACACGTTCTCGGTAACGGCGTAGTCCTTGCCCCAGTTGTGCCATCCCGGGTCGCCCAGAGCGAAGTTCAGGGGGCCTGCTCCGGTCAGATCGGGCACCGAATTGGTGATGTTGGTCGCCGGGAAGATCTGCGCAAAGTTAGCACCCAGCGTGTTGCGATCGAGCGGATTCGTACCCACAACCGAGAGCGACTGTGACTGGTGGTTGTAAGACAGAATCGTCTCGGAAGCCAGGGTTGGCGTGAATGTGGTTACCAGGTTCCAGGCCCACGAACTGCCTGGCTTTGGCCGCGCTTGCGGCTGGATCGGGAAAGAATTCCCCCAGCCCCAGATACCCATGGCGACGGTCTCTTTCTGGTAATCGTTGACCCAGCGGAAGAAACTGGACATCTTGCTGCTGATGTTGTAATCCACGCGCAGCATGTCCTGGTTCTTGATCAGTTTGTCGGGCGCGTTGAAGTAGTACCGCACATAGCCGGGGTTTCCTGGCGTGGGCGGCAAGCTCGCATAGCCGGGGATTCCCGTGTAGACCTTCAGGTAAGCCGCGCTCAGCGGCTGCCACGCCGTTGTCGGAACCGTGTTGTTCGGGTAGGGGATACCGCCGGTGACGTTGCCCGAGCCGTCGCGTGTGATCGTCCCGGGTTCAAAGACGGTGCCGTTCTTGAAGTTCGGCGCATACGTCATGGGTGTGGAGAGCAGCCATTGCGAGAAGTTTCCCTGCTCGAGGATTTGCGCGTCGGGGACATCCGCGAAGCTGCTGGATGGCAGGGTGCGCCGCGTCATTTCCCGGTTGAAGAAGAAGAACAATCTCTTGTCCGTCTTCGTCGAGAGTTTCGGCACAGGGACCCACCCGCTGAAATTGCCGCCGAACTGGTTATAGCGCAGTTGCGGCTGCAGCCCATTGCACTGCACGCACTTGGCGTCGAAATAATTGTTGCGGAGATATTCGTACAGCGTTCCGTGGAATTGCGAGGCGCCCGACTTAGTCTGCACCGCGATCACCATGCCCGAGTTGCGTCCGTACTCGGCGTTGAAACCGCTTTGCAGCACGCGGAACTCGGCAATCGTATCGACACTGGCCTGGGTGTACTGCGACTGGTTGTCGCCGACGTCGATATTCGGAGATCCATCGAGGTACATATTGTTCTCCGATCCACGTCCGCCGAGAGCATGGAACTGCGATACGTCGTTGAAATTGACGTTGAAGTCGCTCTGCGCCGAGCTGCCCATGCCCGGCACCGTGCTCATCAACGATGTGAAGTTACGGCCATTCATGGGCAGTTCGGACATTTCCGTTTTATCGACGATGTACGACTTGTCCATGGTATTGGTCGTGACCACGGGTGTAGCGTCCGCTTCCACGGATACCACCTCGCTCAGATTGCCGACGGTGAGCTTGACGGTTCCCACATCCAGCTTGGTGTTGACGTCTAAAGTCACGGTGACTTCAGACTTCTTGAATCCTGTCTTCTCAACAGAAATCGTGTATCTGCCGGGTTCCACATCGATTACTTGGAACCGGCCCGCCTGATCGGTATTGACTTGCCGCGCGGGGCCTCCCTTGACCGCGTCCTGAATTTTGACCGTGGCGTCGGGGACAACGGCGCCGGAGGCGTCTGCAACGGTACCGCTTATGTACTGGGATTGCGCCATCGCGGGCTGCGCAAACAGCGTGAGAACACACGCCGCTGCCAGTCCGATCAGCACGCTCTTCCAGCTGCTTTTCAAATTCATAACACCTCTCAATCCTGGAGAGTATGATTTGTCACAAAACGCGAGAGCAAACGCTCCCGCCACTTTAGCGCGGTGAGACAATCGCGCTGTCCTGAAGCAATTTATTCCTGGCGCCAAACGGGATGGACATCCCCAGTAAAAACCCGCCCGGCTCCGCGCGCAGGTCGATTCCGTAGATTGTTAAACGATCGTCACCTCCTCAACTCTTAATTCCACACCACTATCCGGACACCAGGAAGGCATACAGAGTATTGGCTCTGGGAGGGTGATGCTACAAGGGGATACACCGTGTATCACCCGTGAAGGGCCACGGTTCCGAAGTTAGGGGGCTAACCAGAGCTTCAATGAAAAGCAGGCTTCGACCGGCGGCCGCCTTCGTTAACGGAACCTGGCAAGGTGACGTCGAGCGGTGGCCGCTTCAAACGCGGCCTGCAGATCATGGACTCGGGCGGGCGCGCGGCGGGCTTCCGCTTCCCGCCCGCAGCGCCTCGAGACCAAAATTGAATCGGCTGAAGCGCGAAGTGGATGAGGGGCGGCGCGTTCCGGCTGAAAGCAGTCGCCCACAGCCCAATGAGCGCGACGCCGGCGATCCAGGCCGCGCGGCTATGAAGAGAATTCTGCCCCATTTGAACCAGCGTGACCGATCTCATGCGGAATCGGACCTATTCGCGCCTGCGCCCAGGAAAGGGAAGACGGCTCTTGTGACACAGGCAAGGGGTTGCCTCACTCAACGGGATACACCGTGTTTCACGGTGAATTTCACGGGCCGGGGGGCTGGTGACTTGCCGGTTGCATTCGGCAGAGCGAAAGATCACAATTGCAGTAGAGGTGGAAGAGTTGGGAGATGTGGGCGTAAGAGGTGTGGCGTCTTTCCATCCCCCAGATCCAGTTCCGGACCTGGGCATTCTGAAACCTGAAGAGGTTCAGAACCAGCTGCGTGCGATTCTGGCCAGCCCGGCGTTTCACGGTAGCAAACGATGCCAGCATTTCCTCGAATACGTCTGCGAAAAGTCGCTGGCTGGAGAAGCGGGCGCGCTAAAAGAACGCACGCTGGCCACCGATGTTTTCGGCCGGCCGCCAGACTCCGAGCTGGGGGAGGACACTATCGTGCGGGTGGGCGCCCGCGAAGTCCGCAAGCGGCTGGCACAATTCTACGTGTCTCCGGAAGGGATGGCTTCGAAGGTCAAGGTTGAGCTGCCGGCGGGCTCGTACGCTCCGGAATTCCACTACAACAACGCGCCGGCCGAAAGAGTCGAGAAGGATGCCGCGACATCGGCACTGGTGGTAGCGAAGCGGCCGAACCGGCGGTACACCGTGGTGCGAGTGGTTGGCGCCGCTGGGGTCCTGATCCTGGCTGTGGCCCTGGCGCTGTGGACCGGCGTTGCCCACAAGGCGACCGTTTTGACCAGATTCTGGAAGCCGGTCCTCGATTCGAATGAACCGCTGCTGGTCGGCGTGGCCCACCCTTTGGTCTATCACCCGTCGATCCGAGCGCTGAAACTCAGCGAGAGGAATCTCCCGCCGCTGGAAATACCCATGCAGCGCGCCTTGCGGGTGAACCCCAAAGAACTGGATGGATCCGATTTGATTCCCGTGCCCGATCAGTATGTCGCGTTTGGCGACATGGTGGCGGTGAATCAGATCACCGCTATGCTGGCGCGGCGCTCGAAAGGCGTGCGTCTCCGCTTCGCGAACACGATTTCCTTCGCCGACTTGCGGCAGACTCCAGTGCTCTTGGTTGGCGCGGTGACGAACCACTGGACCATGGAGTTGCAACAGAGTTGGCGGTTTCAGTTCAGGTTCCAGCCGGGCTACAGTGCCGTCCTGGTGGACACCACCGGCAAGGCGAATCCCGGAGCGGAGCGACACTGGTCCGTTCTAGCCACCGACGACGACTCTACCAGTGACGACTACGTGCTGATTTGCCGGCTAAAGACCGCCTCCACCGGGGGGTTCATGGTGGTGGTGGCGGGCGTAAAGTGGTTCGGCACGGAAGCCGCGGGGCGAGTGGTCACCGACGCGGACCAGCTTGCCGCCATCGTGCGCGATCTACCGGCCGACTGGGAGAAGAAGAATCTCCAGGTCGTTTTGCACGTGCGAGTCATCGGCAACACGCCGGCGCAACCCGAAGTGGCCGCCTGGCACGTCTGGTGAAAACGGAACCGAAGATGCAATCGATTTGCTTGTTCCCTCCCGGCTTGCGAAGCCGAAAAAACCGTCGCAATTAAAGCAACGACGATTTTCGAGAAGCGAATAGTACACCAAAATACGTGATTTACTGCGTGGTGACTGATTCCCTGTGTGGTCCGCCAAGCCGCCTGTACGGAAGCGATTTAGGGATATTCCGCTCTGTAACCGCTGGCTGACAAACGTGCCAACCAGCATTTCTGCCCGCAGAAATCCGCAGCACCACTAGTGCGCGCCCGCGA
>Ga0326727_10013531_pt1 | contig 18126 bp, 20 predicted proteins | sample MB2enrmetagenome_FD_207643 | JGI IMG/M metagenome (GOLD analysis project Ga0326727, IMG submission 207643) | Lab enriched peat soil microbial communities from McLean, Ithaca, NY, United States - MB29MY | ecosystem: Environmental > Terrestrial > Soil > Wetlands > Peat | place: USA: New York...
GTGCAGATCGCCGCGATCGCGGCTCTTGCAATTGCCGGTGTGGTGCTCTTCGACAGTACGTACGGTCGCGTTTTTACCGGCTGCCCTCCCCTGCTCAACGTGCAGGTCGTCCTCGCGTGCTACGCGACCGTGATCGGCTTGTGTTTCGTCCTGTTGTGGCGAGGAATGGCCGCCCCGGAACGCAGCGCCGATCGTGCCCGACTCGGCTGGGTGTTTTGGGCGACGGTCATCGGATTTGCCGGTCCGCTCGCGGGCTTCGCGTTCGTCTCACTGGGCAAGACGCTGCCGCTCGGCGGCGCGCTCAATCTGAGCTTCGTTGCGATCCCGCTCGGCTACACGTACGCCGTGCTGCGCCATCGGGTCATCGACGTCGGGTTCGTGCTCAATCGCGCGCTCTCGCTCACGATCCTGACCACGGCCATCGTCGTCGCGTTCATCGTGGCCGAGTCGCTGATCGAACGGCTTGCCGCCGGCAATACCGAAAGCATGCTGCTGCAGCTCGCGTTCTCGGTCGGTCTCGGCATGATGTTCAACCGCGCGCACGGGTGGCTCGAGCCGAGGATCGAACGGCTGCTATTTCGGCGTCAATACCTCGTTGACGAAGCGTTACGTACCTTCGGCGAACGCGCCGGTGCGTACGACGATGAAGAGGCGCTGCTGCACGACGCCGTCACGACGCTGGCGTCCGCGCTGGCGCTTGCCGGATGCGCCGCCTATCGCGAATTCGACGGAAAATACTGGCTCGCCGTCTCCGCGGGCGGCGTTGCCTTCCCGGGCGAAACGGAGCCTGGATCGTTCTCGCTCGAGCTCCGCATGCGCGGAAAGATCGTCGGCGGGCTGGTGTTTGCGGAGGATCCGCAGGCCGAAGCCGTCGCGCTCGAAGAGGCCGGACTGCTCCGGCGCCTAGCCGTGCAGCTTTCCGCGGCCATAGCCGCGCTGCGCGCCGAACACTACGAACACGAGCTCCTGAAAGGACGACTATGATCCACTTGATTGTTGCCGCGTTGCTTAGCAACGCAACGCCCGCGCCGGCGCGGGTTGCCGCGGTCGAAATCGTCGTGCGCGATCTCGATGCCGAACGTCGCTTCTACACGCAGGCGTTGGGTTTTCGCGACCTCGGCGGCGAGCGCGTCGAAGGCGGCCGCGTCGAGCACCTCGCGCTCGGCAACGAGCGCTACGATCTGCTTCGCGACGACATCGACGGGCTGGTCATCCCGGCGACGGCCAAGAGCACCGATCGCGACTTCCAGCACATCGCGATCATCGTGAGCGACATGCAAACGGCGTGGAATCACGTCTCGCACTACGGCATTCGCAAGGTATCGGCGGCGCCTCAGGTGCTTCCCGCGTGGAATCCGGCTGCCGGCGGCATTGCGGCCGTCTATTTTCGCGATCCCGAAGGGCACCCGCTCGAACTGCTGCACTTCCCGCCGGGCAAGGGTGCTCCGCAATGGCACGCGCCATCGCCGCTCTTCCTTGGGATCGATCACACCGCCATCGGCGTCGCCGATACGGCCGCCTCGACGCGCTTCTACGAAGCGCTCGGGCTGAGCGTACGCGGGCACAGTAACAACTACGGCATCGAACAGGAACGCCTGAGCGGGATCCCGGGCGCGCACGTGCAGATCACCGCGGTGCGCTTCGATAGCGCGCCCGGGATCGAGTTCTTGCACTACGTGACGCCCGCGTTCGCCCAGCCGCGCGAGAGCGCCTCGCTCGACGATCTCGTCGCGACGCGCACTGTGATCGTCGAACCGAACGCCGGGGTCCTGTGCGCGAAGCACGCGACCGCCGCGAGCTGGGCCGCCGGATGCATCGTGCGCGATCCCGACGGCCACCTCGTGGAGCTGCGCGCGCCTTAGCGGCGCGCCTGTGCGGCCAGGAGCGCCTCCCCCGCGGTGAAGACGCAAGCGCCGAGCAGCACGAGGTCCTTGATGAGGAAGCTGCCGGTTGCCGAGAGCGCCGGGAAACCCGGGTCCCACACGCCCGGGGTGCTGAGGATGAACGAGAGGGTCGCAAGGAAGGTGCAGATGCCTATCGCACTGCCGAGCGCCGAAGCGAGCGGGAAGACGGCACGCGTCGCGATCAGCAGCGCGCAGACGATCTCGGTCGTACCGATGACGCGTGAGACCGTATCGACGTCGGCGATCGCGTACAGCCACGACATCAGCGGGCTGTGGGCGATCAGCGGTTGTATCGCCATCGCTTCCGCATGCGTGAACTTCAAGCCGCCGATGAGCAGCAGAATCGCGACGATGCCGTAGCGCAGGATGGCGGTGCCGATGGTCGTCAGTCGTGCGGCCAGCTCGGCCGGGATTGGAAGCGTTGTCGTACTCATGGGCCCAACGCTACACCCTTGCGCGCGGACCAAGCGTAACGGCCATTACGAATCCTTATGCTGCGCCGGGGTATCATGGGGGTACCCAAAACCGACTTCCGGAGGAGCATCTTGTGAAAGCCGTAGCCGTCTTCCCAAACGGCGGTAATTCCCGCTCGAGTCTGATCGAGATCGACAAGCCGACGCTCGATGAAGCGGGGCCGCGCGACGTGCTGGTGCGCGTGCTGGCCGTCGGCGTCGATGGAACCGACAAAGAGATTCTGGCGGGTGAATACGGCTCGCCGCCGCCCGGCTTCGACTATCTCATCACCGGGCACGAAAGCTTCGGCGTCGTCGAAGCGGTGGGTCCCGACGTCGCCCGCGTAAAACCGGGAGACTTCGTCGTCGCTACCGTGCGCCGGCCCGGCACGAGCGTGTACGACGTGATCGGGGCGCAAGATTTCACGCTCGACAACGTCTATTTCGAACGCGGCATCAACCTTCGCCATGGGTACTTGACGGAATACTATGTCGAGGATGAAGAGTACCTGACGATCGTTCCGCCCGGCTTGGGGACGGTCGGCGTGCTGCTCGAGCCGTGCAGCGTCGTGCAGAAGGGCATCGCGCAGGCCTACGAGATTCAACGGCGCCTCAAAGTGTGGCGACCGCGCCGGGCCGCGGTGCTCGGCGCCGGAACCGTCGGCTTGCTTGCGACGCTGGCGCTGCGGCTGCGCGGTTTGCAGGTGCACACGTTCGCGACCAACCCGCGCCCCTACGTCAACGCCGATCTCATCGAAGAGATCGGGGCTTCGTATCACGCCGTGGGCGAACGCCCCTTCGCCGGCAGCGCCGACGAGTTCGGCGCGTACGACATCATCTTCGAGGCGACCGGGTACGCGCCGCTGGCGTTCGAGGCGATGGGCGAACTGAACAAAAACGGCGTGCTGATTCTCTCGAGCGTCACCGGCGGCAAGCACACGATCGAAATCGACGCCGACAAACTCAACCTCGAATTCGTGCTCGGCAACAAGGTGATGGTCGGCACGGTCAACGCCAGCCGCGAGAACTTCGAGACGGGCGTGAGCGATTTCGCGCGCGCGGAGCTGACGTGGCCCGGCTGGCTGAAGAAGCTGCTGACGCACCCGGTGCCCGGACTCGAACGCTACGAAGAACTCATCTCGACGCTCACCGGCGGGCAGGGCGTGATCAAGGTGTATTGCGAGGTGTCGGCATGAGCTACGACGTCATCATCATCGGCAGCGGTGCCGGCGGTTCGACGATGGCGCATGCGCTCGCGCCGACCGGGCTCAAGATCTTGGTCGTGGAGCGCGGCGAGTATCTCAAGCGGGCCAAGGACAACTGGAACGTCAAGTCGGTCTTCGTCGACGAAGCCTACACGACGCAGGAGCACTGGAACGACAAGCACGGAAAGCCGTTCCGCCCCGGGAATCATTACTACGTCGGCGGCAACACGAAGTTTTACGGCGCGGCGCTGCTGCGCTTCCGCGAAACCGACTTCAAAGAGACGAAGCACCGCGGCGGCATCTCGCCGGCGTGGCCGATCGGCTATGAGGACCTCGAGCCGTACTACACGCGCGCGGAGCATCTCTATCACGTGCACGGCGAACACGGCGTCGATCCGACCGAGCCGCCGGCGAGCGCGCCCTACGCCTATCCGCCCGTCTCTCACGAAGCCCGAATCGCAGAACTGGCGGGCGACTTGAAGCGGATGGGCCTGCATCCGTTCCCGCTGCCGATCGGTGTGATGCTCGACGAATCGAATGCTGAGAAGAGCCGCTGCATCCGGTGCGCCACATGCGACGGTTTTCCGTGTCTGGTCGACGCGAAGGCCGACGCGCACGTGGTGGCCCTGCGCCCGGCGCTCGCCCACGACAACGTCACGTTGATGACCGGCGCGTTCGTCAAGCGCTTGGAAACCAGCGCGAGCGGCGGCGAAGTCACGGGCGTCGTGATCGAGCGCGACGGTAAAGAGGAACGGTTGGAGAGCCACGTCGTGATCGTTTCTGCCGGAGCCGTGAACTCGGCGGCGCTGCTGTTGCGCTCGGCGAACGATCGCCACCCCAGCGGCCTAGCGAACGGATCCGACGTGGTCGGGCGCAACTATATGGCGCACAACAACTCCGCGATGATCGCGCTCTCGAAGCGCCCGAACACTACGGTGTTTCAAAAGACGCTCGGCGTGAACGACTACTACTACGGCGACGGCGAGTTCGACTACCCCATGGGGCACGTGCAGATGCTCGGAAAATCGCAGCCCGATATGTTCCACGGCGACGCCAAGTCCGCGCCGGGGTTTGCCCTGGAGCAGCTCGCGACCCACGCGCTCGACTTTTGGTTCACCTCCGAAGATCTTCCCGATCCGGAGAATCGCGTCACCGTCGAGCGCGACGGCACGATCCGGCTTTCGTACACCGAGAACAATCTCGAGGGCCACGATCGTCTCATCGCCAAGTTCAAGGATAATCTCGAGGGGCTCGGGTGCGAGACGCACCACTGGCTTCCCAACGCGATGTATCTGCGCAAGAAGATTCCCGTGGCCGGCGTCGCGCACCAAAACGGGACGATTCGTTTCGGGAACGATCCGAAGGCCTCCGCACTCGACGTGAACTGCAAAGCGCATGAGCTCGACAATCTCTACGTCGTCGACGGCAGCTTCTTCGTATCGAGCACCGCGGTAAACCCCGCGCTCACGATCATGGCGAACGCGTTGCGGGTTGCCGAGGTTATTGCAGCTCGTTTCGCGAGCAATTGAAGATGCAGGCGTACGGTCCGGTGTGGTTCAAGCGGCCGCACAGGACCGCGCGTTTGCTGCGAATCGAGACGAACGCGAGCGCAGCGAGGAGCATCCCGAGCGGCGGTGCGATGAAATAGAGCCAGATCGCCGTGAAATCGTGTCCGATGAGCCCCGAGGCGAACGTCCGCGCCGGATTGAGACTCATGCCCGAGAGCGGCGCTTCGAAGGTGATGAAGAGCGCCACCAGGATGCCCGCAGCGATGCCGGTGAAGCGCGCAACGCGCGGCCGCGCGTTGGAGAACGCAAGCACGACCGACATCATGATGAATGCGATCGTCGTCTCTCCCGCAAACGCGGCGCCGATGCCGAGCGGCCCGGGTTTGGTCACGATCGCGTACGACGGCGGCCCGAGCAGCAGCGGTCCTGCGAGCAAGGCGACGAGCGAGAACCCGAGGACCCCGCCCGTGAATTGCGCGAGCGCGTAGCCGATCGCGTCGTGCGGCCGCAGCTTTCCGAGGAAGGCGAAGGTCAGCGTGACGGCCGGATTGAGGTGCGCGCCGGAGCGCGCGCCCCATGGCGAATACACGATCGAGATCGCCGTCAGGCCCATCGCCGCGCCGAAGATCGCGCGCCCCGCGAGCGCATGCGTGGAAAGCCAGTGCGCCAGCGGCGGCGGCACCACGGCGAGGGCGACCGCGACGCTTCCGGCCACGATCATGAACGTGCCGAGGCCCCACGCTTCGATGGCGTAGTGAACCCAGTGCAGTTGTCTCGGCGATTCGGCATCGTTCATCCGAGAAGCCCTTCGCTAAAGCGCGTATCGAGCAATCCGCTCATGATCATGGCAGCGCGCATGTAGGGCCGGCCGATGACGTGGAGCAGCGCGTCGAGCCGCGCGATCGTGTGGTCGGGTTTCGGGAGGCCGGCGGGATACGCGCGCCCGGACCGATTGAGCCACACCGTCCGAAACCCTGCCGCATGGGCGAGGGCGATGTCGCGACGTGGATCGCGCCCGACAAACCAGACGCGATCGGCCGGAAGCTGCAGCGCGCCGGACGCGGCCGCGAAGGCTGCGAGCGATCGGCCGTCGGTGCGTCCCTCGAGATGTTCGCCGACGATGACCGAACCGCGAAAGTTCAGCATCGCGGCCTTTTGCTGCTCGACCGCGCTCCAGCCGTCGCTCAAGATCGCGTGGGGCACGCGGAGCTCTTTCAATTCCGCCAGCACATTGAGGGCATCCCCGTACGGCTGAAAATGGTGCTGCACGAGGTCCCGAGCGATAATCCGGAATCGAGCTTCGAGGCTGGGTTCCGCCTTGGTTTGTGGAAAAAGTGCGTCGATCATCGCGAGCCTGCCGTCGCCCGGCCGTCCGATGGCCGGCGGCAGGTTTTGCACGATTGCCTCGATGAGTCGACCGTCCGGGGCTTCCGAGCGTTCGTGGTATAGGTCGCTCACGAGACGCTCGATCGCCGCACGGTAGAGACCGTTGTCGGACCCAAGCGTTCCCGAGAGACTGAAGGCCACACCGATCACGAGGTGCCTAACCGCAGAACCGGATGAATGCAATGATCGACGAGAACAAGATCCTTTTCCTCAAGCAATCGCGTATCTTCGAGCGCGCGACGGATGACGTCGTGAGCGGCTGCGAGCACCTGTTCGTGCAAAAGGTCTACCCGGAGGGTACGGTGCTCTTCGAACAAGGCGACGCGGCGCGCATGGTCTACCTGATCAAACAGGGCCGCGTGCGCATCGCCCGCCGTACGCCGGAGGGCAAGGAGGTAACGATCTCGATCCTCGGCCCCGGCGATCTCTTCGGCGAGGAAGTGGTCTTCACGCAAGTGACGCGGACGGCGGTGGCGACGTGCCTGGAGCCGTCGCTGATCTGCATGGCCCGTGCAAACGACGTCTTCGGGCTCTTCTTGCGCCATCCGGTCCTTGCGCTCAACGTTGCGAAGTATCTGCGCGAGCAACTCGACGACGCGCTCTCGGTTACCGAAGACGTCGCGTACCTGAAAGTGACCGACCGCCTGACGCGGCTGCTCGACCGTCTCGCCGGCGAGCACGGCAAGCGCGTTGAGGACGGCATTCTGCTGGACGTGCGCCTGACCCGGGCGGAGATGGCCTCGCTGATCGGCAGTACGCGCGAAACCGTTTCGGTGCGCCTCGCAAGCCTTGCCAGGGCCGGGCATATCCGGCTCCAGGGGCGGTTCATCGTTCTGCTCGACCCGGCCAAGACCGCATAGAATAACGGGTGCCATAGCCGCACCGTACCACGACCCGGGCTTGTAATTCGTAAGCTGCATTACGCCCGAAAGCGAAAGCGTGCTTACATCGGCCCTGCCCCAGGGCCGCTATCGTTACGGCATGACACTGCCTAACGAGGACTTTTAGCAATCATGAAACTCTTGGGGACCATTCTGGCGTTCGTCGCGACCATCACCTTCGGCGGCGTCGCCGTCGCCGACAGCATGCCGGGCTCGATGATGCGCGCCGACGGAACGATGACGGCGTCGAGCGGCATGACCGCGATGGCGCACGCGATGGCGTCGATGAACAGCTGCAACGCCATGATGAGCGCGATGCATCGCGCGATGCAGAAGGCGACCGGCCACTGTTTTAAGGTAACGATCGAGAACATCTCGACGGCCGATGCGTTCACCGCATCGAATGGCACGAAGTGGACGTTACCGTTTTCGCCGGGCCCGTTCGCGGTGACCACCGGAGCCAACCCGATCTTCGCGCCGGGAACGCGCGATCGCGGCCAGGGGCTGCGCGCGCTCTCCGAAGACGGCAATCCCGTGCCGCTCACCACGTACCTCGAAGGCGCGTATCCGGGAAGCGGAGCGTTCCTGGTTCCGGTCGGCGGGAGTAAACCCAAGGGCATCACTCCGGGAGAAAGATTCGAGTTTTACGTCGTCGCGAGTGCGAAGCAGAAGCTCTTCTTCGTCTCGATGTTCGGGCAGTCGAACGACTGGTTCTACGGAACCCCGTCGGGAATCGCGCTCTTCGACGGCGGCGGTAAGCCGGTCGGCGGCGATCAAACCGCAGCCGTGAAACTCTACGATGCCGGCACCGAAGCCGACGAAGAACTCGGCATCGGTCCCAGCCAAGGGCCGCGTCAGCCGCACCCGCGCTTCGGCCCCGACGATCCCAATCCCATCGTGCGTCTTGCAACGAGCGACCCGCGCTTCATCGACGTGTCGAAAGTAATGCGCGTAACGGTGACGCCGCAATGAGCGCGAAAACGAGAGTCTGTGCCGTTGCGTTCATCGCCGCGCTCGCCGGATCAGGGCTCGATGCAAGCGCGCAGGAGGTCGCGACGCAAAAAGTGTTGACGCTCGCCGGCGCGCAGAAAGTCGTGGCGGCAGCGATTGCATCCGCGACGGCGCTGCACACCCACGGTGCGATCGCCGTCGTCGACGCGAGCGGCAATCTGCTTGCCGAAGCGTCGATCGACGGGACCTTCCCGCAAGCCGGCCTCGTGGCCATCGGGAAGGCGCATACCGCCGCCGCCTTTCGCAAGAACACGAGCGGATTCGAGCAAGCGATCAACGGCGGCCGTACGGCGCTGGTTGCCATGCCGAATTTCACGCCGTTGCAAGGCGGCGTGCTGATCGTGGTGGACGGCGACGTCGTCGGCGCGGTCGGCGTGAGCGGAACGGCCAGTCAGCAGCAAGACGAAGACGTCGCTAAAGCCGGCGCGGACGCCGTGAAGTAGGAGCGCGCGATGAAACGAATCGTGAAGTTCATCGTCGGCGGCATGCTCTCGCTTGCAGCCGGCGCGTCGATCGCGTTCGCGCAGGCGACGCCGCCGACGCCGGCGGTCAATGCGGAATCCGTCGTCGATCTGCGCACCGCGGCCGGCGTGTTGCTCGTGCGCGGGCAGTGGCGGTACACCGACGCGCAGATCGCGAGCGTCCCGTTCCGTCTTGCCGGGCCGGATCGCAAACCAACCGGAGCGGTCGACGTCGCGCATGCGCTGCAGCCCGACGCGCTGGCCGCGAACTTCGACGATTCGCATTGGGCAGCAATCGCGCCCGAATCACTCGAGGATCGCCGCGGAACGGGGAAGGTCTCGTTCAACTGGTATCGCTTGCACGTGACGATCCCGCAGCGGCTCGGCAATGTCGACCCGACCGGCGACGATGTCGTCTTCGAGATCGTGATGGACGACTATTCGGAGATCGCCGTCAACGGCACGATGCCGACGGTGCTCGGGCAAGTGGGCGACGGCGCGATCGCCGGATGGAATGCGCCCAACCGCGTGGTCGTCGCGCATAACGTGCAACCTGGGCAGCAGTTCACGATCGCCGTGCTCGGCGTCAACGGGCCGATTTCGCAAGCCCCGAACAACTATATTTGGGTGCGTTCGGCGACGCTGGATTTCTATCGCCCCGGCAAGATCGAACGCGTTGCCGCCGATGCGGGCGGAACGATCAAACGGCTGGACCCGGCGCTCGACGCGATCCTTCCAGCCGATGCGAAGATTCAAAAGGTCGCCACCGGTTTTGAATTCACCGAAGGCCCCGTCTGGGTGCGCGACGGCAACTATCTGCTCTTCAGCGACCCCAACGCGAACATGATCTATCGCTGGTCGCCCGATGACGGGCAGGTGTCGATCTACCGCGCCAAGAGCGGTTACGCCGGTCTCGACATCGGCGAGTATTTTCAGCCCGGCTCGAACGGCTTGACGCTCGATGCGCAGGGGCGCTTGACCGTCGACGAAATGGGGCGGCGCCGCGTTACGCGGATCGAGAAGAACGGCACCGTAACGGTGCTGGCCGACAACTACCAAGGCAAACGCTTCAACAGCCCCAACGATCTCGTGTATCGCTCCGACGGCGCGCTCTACTTCACCGACCCGCCCTTCGGCCTTCCGAAAGTGTTCGACGATCCGCGCAAAGAGCTGCCGTATAGCGGCGTGTTCTGCGTGATCAACGGCCAAGTGAAGCTCGTGAGCACCGATTTCACCGGCCCCAACGGGCTCGCGTTCTCGCCTGACGAGAGGTACCTCTACGTCGATGACTGGGACGCGCATCATAAAGCCATCAACCGCTACGAGGTGCAGCCCAACGGCGACCTCACGAACGGCGTGTTGTGGGCCGATCTCACGAACGAAGCCGGCGACGATGCGCTCGACGGCATGAAAGTCGATAAGCTCGGCAACGTATACGTCGCAGGGCCGACGGGACTGTGGATCTTCAACCCGGCCGGCAAGGTGATCGGGCGGATCATCCCGCCGGAAGAGCCGCACAACCTCACGTGGGGCGATGCCGACGGCAAAACGCTCTACATCGCGGCGCTCACGAGCATCTACCGCGTGCGTTTCGACGTCGAGGGCATCCGTCCGTAGACGTCGATTACACGGTCGCATGCCTGCGGCACGTGTTTCGAGAAGAGCCGGTCGATGCGGTATCCGGCTAGGGTTCTTCTACTTGCTTTGGCTTGCGCGCTCGTAACGGGGCGCGCGAGCGCCCATGCGTACGTCGTCAGCGCGCAGCCGGCGATAGAGGGCGGCTACCAGATGCCGCAGGGCGTGGTCGCCGTCACCTTCGACGAACCCATCGACGTGCTCGACCGCGACGCGCTCGAAGTTGACGATGCTCGCGGCCGTCGCATCGATCGTCGCGACGCGCACGTCGATAGCGATGACGCAACCCGGCTGGTTGCAAGCGTTCCCCTCCACCTTGCGCCGGGCGTCTACACCGTGCGATGGCGCGTCGTTTCCGCCGACACCCACGTCGTTCACGGCGCATACCGTTTCGGCGTCGATGCGCCGGTGAGCGGTTCGGCACCGGGTGACGCGCAGGCGTTCTTCGATCCCTCGGCACCGCTGCCGACGGCGCTGCGCTGGCTCGGACTCATCGGCGCGTTGATCGCGACCGGAGCGCTGACGTTTCGCCTGCTCGTGCTCGACGGGCTTCCGCCGTGGGAACTCGCCGACGCGATCGCACGCAAAGCCGCGATCCGCGGAAGCGCGGCGGTCCTGGTCGCGGCGGTTCCGGCGCTCCTCGTCCAGGCTGCTGCGGCCGGCGGACGTTTCGGCAGCGACCTTGCGCCGACGCTGCTGCATTCGATGTGGGGAGCGGCCTGGCTCGTGCGCGTTACCGCCGCCGCCGTTTTGCTGATCCTGGCCATACGTGCTTGGCGACGCGTGAATCTGCCGTATGCGATCGTCGCGTACGCATTGCTGCTGAGCTTCAGCTTCTCCGGGCATGCACTCGCGTTGAGCGGCGCGCAGCGCGCCCTTGCGGTCGCGGCGGATTCCGCGCACTTTGCGGCCGCGTCGATATGGGTCGGCGGTGTGGGCGTCATGATCTCGATCCTCTCACGCACTTCGGGTCGCCTGCGCGAACTGTTTGCGCGTTTCACACCGGTCGCGATCGCGTGCGCGGTCGTCGTTGCGCTCACGGGCGCGTATGGTGCGTTCCTCCACGTTCCCCAGATCGGCGATCTCGTGCGGACGGTATACGGCGAAACGTTGGTCGCGAAGATGCTGCTCTTCCTCGCGTTGATTGCCCTCGGATACCTGCATCTTCGGGCGGGGCGCGGGAGGGCTTCCGGGTATGCAGCCGCAACGCTCACTATGGAAGCGCTCATCGGCCTGGCCGTCGTTACGCTCTCCGCGTTCTTGGTCGGGCAGATGCCGCCGATGCACATGTAGGAGGAGTCGTGATCCGCTCGCTTTGCTTTCTTGCACTCGCGCTAACCGTCGTTCCGTTGTCCGCTCAAGCGCACGTACGCGTCTTCCCCGATGCGGGCAACACCCAAGCGCCCGCGTGCGGCTTCACGAAGTTCATCGTGCGCGTGCCGGTCGAAAAGCCCGTTGCGACCAACCGCATCGATCTCACGATTCCCAAGGGCATCGTCGTGTACGCCGTCCAGCCCAAGCCCAACTGGCAATTCAACCTCGTGACGACGCACGGCGTGGTCACCGCGATCTCTTGACGGGCGGCCGCTTGATGCCGCACGAATTTGACGAGTTCGCTTTTCTGGCCGCGACGCCGAAAATACCGGGCGCGGTGAATTGGGATGCCTGGCAGTATTATGAAGACGGCAGCATCGTGAAATGGACAGGCGGGCCGGGCGCGGAAACGCCGCATTCGATCACGACGATCACCGCGGCGCCGTGCCCCACGCCGAAGCGGACGAAGTAACCATGTTCGTGGTTCCGGCGCTGCTCGCGGCGGTGCTTACTTCGGCTCCAATCGTGGGTCATAACGTGACCTACGCCGGAACCAAGCCGATTCAAGGTTTCTTGACGGCTACGCCGGCCGACGGCGGAGCCGTGCACCTCGACGTATGGGAAACCCAGCACGGCAAGACGCTCGTGAAGTACGACGTCGACATGACGAAGCTGCTGCACATGATCGTGGTCTCGGACGATCTCACCGATTTTCAGCACATCCATCCCGTGCTGCACCCCGACGGGCACTTTACGATCGACGTGCAGCCGCACGAGCGCGGTCTGTATCACGTCTACATCGACGGTATGCCGCACGGCATCGGTCGCGAAGTCTTGCGGTTCGATGTCCCGATCGGCGGCGTGGCTGCGGCTGCATCACGGCATCTACACGCTACCGGGGCCACGCAAACGGCAGGCCCGTACACGATAACGCTCGATCCGGTCTCCGTACCGTTCGGCGAGATCGCGACGATCGACGTGACGATCTCGAAGAACGGGAAGATCGCCGGCGATCTCCATCCCTATCTCGGCGCAATGGCGCACGGCGTCTTCATCGGGACCAGAGATCTGTCGTACATGCACGCCCACGGAATGACCGACGACATGCTCGCGATGGCAGCCGGTGACTGCGGCGACAGCATGATGGCGGCGATGCCGCCGCTTCCGGCAAGGTCGACGATCGGCGGCAAGTTCTCTTTCGAGATCTTGGCTCCGGCCGCTCAGCCCTACGACTTCTGGCTACAATTCATCGGCGGCGATACGCTCTACACCGTGCCGTTTCTGGTCACGGGACGCTAAGCGACTTCCCGATCGACGGTCGCACCGTCACCGGGCCGCCGCCAGCGCGTCCAACGTCATTACGTCCGCTTGACGCGGAAAGATGCGCTCCATCAGAAAGTCGTGCACGCCGGGCTGAGGGTCGGCGCACGCATCGGAGAGCACGATCAGGGCGTAATCGCGGTCGGCGGCATCGCGCACGGTTGAAAGCACGACGCCGCTCGTGCTCAGCCCCGCGAGGATCAGCGTGGTGATACCGCGTGCCTGGAGCTGCTCGTGCAGATCGGTCGTCAAGAACGGGCCGACGCGCGTCTTGCGCACCACGATGTCGCAGCTATGCGGGGCGAGCCGCGCATCGATCTGCGTGAGCGGCGAATCGGCGCGCATCGCCTCGCCCATCGAACTTATGCGGGCAGCCATCGTATTGCGGGCCGGCATCGCCCGCACATCGCTTTCGGTGAATGCCACGCGGACGTAGCCGACCGTGATGCCCGCGCGACGGGCGAACGCAATCGCCTCCGCGGTGCGCGCGACGAGCGCGTCGCCGTCGGGCATCATGCCGATGATGCCGGCCTGATAATCCATCACGAGGAGTGCCGTACAGGCGGGATCGAATCGCGGGGTGCTTGTGGTCATGCGGCCTCCTTCGGTTTGGACGGGCCGCGTAGCATCGATGCGATCGCGGCGATGAATGCGAGCGCAGCCGCGGTCGACAGCACGACGATGAGCCCGTCGTGAAACGGCTGTGCGATGAGGGTGGGAAAGAACGTGGTGCCGGTGACGGTTTGCCGGTCGGCTGCGTCGAGCCCGTTCAGCGTGCCGCTCGAGCCGAGCAGATACTGCATCGGATTGACGCCGAGAAACGCCGCAAAGAGCGATGAGACCGGGGGCATCGCCGCGATCTCGCGCGCGGTTGCAACGGGGACACCGTGCTGCACGAGCCCGCCGTAGAGTGCCGCCGGCAGATTGCGCGCGAGCCCGAGAATCATCAGCGAGAAGAAGATGCCGATCGAGAGTAGGTTGCCGGCGTTTTGAAAGGTCGAGCGCATGCCCGACGCAACGCCGCGCTGTTCCGGCGGCACGCTGCCCATGATCGCCGACGTGTTCGGTGCAGCGAACATGCCGGTGCCGATGCCGTCGGCGGCGATGATGAGCGCGAAGAGCCAATAGGGAAAATCGACCGGCAACAGGACGAGCCCGATGAAACTCAGGCCGAACAGGATCAGCCCCGCGGTGGCGAGCCTGCGCGATCCGATGCGGTCGGAGAGAAAGCCCGAGATCGGGCCCGCGACGAGAAAACCGGCCGAGAGCGGCAACAGAAAGATGCCGGCCCACAGCGGCGTGTCGATGAACGCGTAGCCGTGCAGCGGCAACCAGATGCCTTGCAGCCAGATGACGAGCATCAGTTGTAAGCCGCCGCGCGCGATGCTCGCGGCGAGTACGGCGACGATGCCCGCGGCAAACGCGCGAATACGCAGCAATCCGAGCTGAAACATCGGCTCGCGCGTGCGCTGCTCGATGAGGCAGAACGCAACGAGCAAGGCGGCTCCGGCAAGCAGCGGCACGACGGTCGCCGGGTTCGTCCACCCCATCGCGTGCGTGCCGTACGGATGGATGCCGAACGTCACCGCAACCAAGATCGCGCCGAGGCCGAGGCCGAAGGTGATGTTGCCCCACCAGTCGATCGCGCCGGGCACGTGCCGCCCGGTTTCACGCAGATTGCGATAGGCCCAGATCGTGCCAAAGATGCCGACCGGCACGTTGACCCAGAAGACGGCGCGCCAATCGACGATCGCGAGCACACCGCCGGCGATCAGGCCGAGGAATTGCCCGCCGAGGCCCGCGATCTGATTGACGCCGAGCGCGAGCCCGCGTTCGCTCGAAGGAAACGCGTCGGTGAGAATAGCGGCGGAGTTGGCCGTGAGCATCGCGCCGCCGAAGGCTTGCAGGCTACGCCACCCGATCAGCCAGAGCGCTCCGCCGCCGCCGGTGAAGGGGTCGAACGAGAGCAGCACCGAGGCGACGGCAAAGACGGCAAAACCGGCGTTGTAGATTTTGACGCGGCCGTACATGTCGCCGAGGCGGCCGAGGATCGCGACGAAGACCGATTGCACGAGCAAGTAGCCGACGATCATCCAGAGCAGATAACCGGAGTTTTCGGCCGCGAGCGGGTCGAGATGGATGCCGCGGAAGATCGCCGGCAGCGAGATGATGACGATCGAGCCGTCGAGCGCCGACATAAAGATCGCAAGCGTCGTGTTCGAAAGTGCGATCCATTTATAGCGATTGGGCTTCACATGCGCTCGGCGAGACGTTCGAGCAGCGGCGCCGCGGCGAGCAGTTGCGTCAGTTCTTTTTGGGAGAAGCCGTTTGAAAGTGCGCGCGCGATCTGCTGCGTGCGCTCGCTGCGGCGATCGTGCAGCGTCTTTGCGCCGGCCGCCGTGATCGACAGAATGGACTGCCGGCCATCGCTGGGATCGGGTGCGCGCCGCACGAGCCCGCGCTCCTCGAGTGCTGCGAGCGTAGCGCCCATCGACTGCGCGCTAATGCGTTCGAGCTTGGCGAGCGCAGTGACGGTGAGTGGCCCGCCGAGCTCGAGCCGCACTAGTGCCGAACTCTCGCCCATGGTGAGGGCGTCGTCACGTGTTTGCCGGATGCGCCGCACGAGCAGGCGGATGCCGACGACCAACGCGTGCGCAACGTCGTCGGGTGTTGGGGTGGAAGGCATATGCCCAGTATAAACTACTAAGTCTGGGCTTTCACTTCGTACCTACGGCAGGCCGAGATAGCGCGTCCAGGAGGCGTCGCAGAGACCAGCGTTGGTGAGGAGCGCGAGGCCGATGCCCGCAACTCCAGTAAGAAAGGATGGCGAATCGGGCATCGTGTCCAGCGCGCGATAGCCGAAGCGTGTGCTTTCGTCAAATGAACCGGCGACTTCGTCGAAGAGCGCTTCCGCCGTGAGCCGGAGCTTCTCGTCGCCGGTAACCGCTGCCACGCGCGAAAAGACGAGGGCGTTGCCGGCTACTCCGTGGCACAAAGCGAAATCACTCAGGCGCCACTTCGAACGGGGGGAATCGATTAGCCGGTGCAACGCGCGTAGTCCGAGTTCTTCGTATGTGAGATCGCCGAGCGCTCGCGACGTCTGTATCAGGGCCGCAGCGACGCCCGGCGTACCATAACACCAGGCACTACGTAAGCCTTCGCCCGGGGAGCGGCCCGTGCTCGAAGGCCACCCATAGTGGTTTTCTAAATAATAATCGCAGAGGCGATCAGCGGCGATCCGGAGCGGATCGGAATATCCGCCGTACGCTTCATGACCGATTGAAAGCGCGAAGATCACGCCAGCGACCCCGTGAGCCATGCCGAGATCGATGCGCTCCGGGTCGTTCTGTTCGCCGGGACGCTGCAACGGGTGAGGGCACGCCATGCGTTGGATGTCGGATGCGAGCCAGGCGAGATAGTCCAAAGCAGCGCGGGCGCCTTCATCCCAGACGCCAATGCGCGCTGCCACCCAACCGGCGGCGCCTTCGATTAGATCGTAATCGTACATGACCCGAGCCTGACGAAAACCGTCGCGATATTGCCAGACGGGAAAATCGGAAAGTGCGGCGATACATTTGCGAGCGAGGCCTTCGTATCGCGGTTCAACTCGCTGGGCGTACGTACATGCTGCTAGCAAGCCGTCGATGCCGGTAAAGAGCCCCGGGTGAGCGGTACTCTCGGCTTGTGCGCCATGCTTGATCTGTGCATGGAGGCCTGCGCGCCAGGCTTCATCTGCGCTCGCTTGCGCCAACGCGCAAAAAAATAGCGAAAGGCCGGGAGCCGCGGCCAAGCCGCGGCCCTCTCCCTCGTTCGCCCAGCCCCGCAGCAACTGGCCTATGCGGAAGGCGACCTCGCGTTGGCGCTCTTGCGCCGGACCGCTGTTCGTTAGGATGCGAATTTAGTTCTCGGTAATGCAGTTGAAACCGGAACAACCCGTGGCCCCGGTGCCGTCGTTTGTATTCGTGCATGCGCACGACAAGCTGCAGGCGTCGGTTGGGCACGGGGCAGAAGCGCACGCGCCATTGGTCGTGCAGCCCTGCGTGGGCTTCTTCGTCGTTGCGGCCTCGACAAAACGCGGCAAAATCTCGCCGACCCACAGGTCGAGTTCTTCGAACATACCTCTCCTTTTTTGCAAAAATGCGTGAGAACTTGATTGGTGTTTTCGACTGGACTACACCGCAGTCAACGTAGCATGAATCAAACGATGTCGCCGTCTCCGCGTTTTGCCGATGCGTAACCGGACTTTGCAGGATCGAGAAGACGACTGACGTAACGGCCGACCTCACCATCGCCTAGAGAGGGTGTGTAACGACGAATGAGCGACGATCACGGTTTTCGCGCGGCGCCTCACCTCAGAGAGCGCATTGCATACTTTCCGGCTGCGAAGCGCGCGATGCACTACGCTGAGGCGCGTCTCGGGGGCACCGTTCGCCTGGCCGATGCCGCTGCCGCTGCCGGTATGAACGCGTCGGCCTTCTCGCGCTACTTTACACTGAAGGTCGGCATTCCGTTCTCTCATGCGCTGCGCGCGCTGCGCATCGAGCGAGCCGTCGATCGTCTGTACCGTAGCGACGTGTCGATCTCAACGCTCTCGGAGATCGCCGGCTATTCGAGCCCGAATGCCTTCGCGCGCGCCTTTAAGAACGTGACGGGCCGCACACCGACGGAGTTTCGGGCGTCGATCTGCGGGGCGCCGACCGAGTGAAGCCGCTCCTACGTCTGTTGGGTCTGTGCTCCCCGCCGGCTTGGACGCTTGGGGCGGTCCCAATAACCATAGTTGTGAGTTCGGTCTTGGTCGTCTTGCCGCCGATCTTCGTCGGTGGCATTGTCGACGCGCTGCAGCATTTAAATCAGCAGGCGATCTTCGAACAGCTAGGCTTATATCTCGGCACCAGCCTGGCTGCTAGCGCCTGTGGTTTGCTCGGAATGATTGCGTCGCGGATTCAACGCGAGACGAGCACGCGAAATCTTCGGCTTGCACTCGTGCGAAAATTGCATACGGCGACGCTCGATAGCCTCGGGGAGATGACTTTCGGCGAGGTCAGCAAC
>Ga0326727_10013532_pt1 | contig 18125 bp, 5 predicted proteins | sample MB2enrmetagenome_FD_207643 | JGI IMG/M metagenome (GOLD analysis project Ga0326727, IMG submission 207643) | Lab enriched peat soil microbial communities from McLean, Ithaca, NY, United States - MB29MY | ecosystem: Environmental > Terrestrial > Soil > Wetlands > Peat | place: USA: New York...
AGACCACTACACCGAGCCCATCCGGCGCCACAACCCTGCGACCTTCAGCCATTGCCTTTCGCATATGAGATTCATAGTGGGCGTTGTTCTTACCAGACGCAGCAAATTGATGGCCGGGAGACTGAACGATTATCTCTTCGTCCTTGGGCGTTTCGTCGGCTGAGAGTAGTTCGACATGAACGTCTCCAAGCGAACGTCGCAGCCATACATAAAAGAAATCCGATACGTCTGCGTATTGAACGGAGTAGTAATACGGCGGATCTGTGACCATTGCTGACGCGGAATCAGTTGGTAGAGGGCTCGAACATGCGGATGCCTGCTCACTTTGCCCTACTCTCGTAACCGATACCTGGCTCTCTAAGAACTTGGCCATACTGCCGACGGTGGTGGCGAAGTCCCCTGCCGCACCGGAAAAAACGCATGTTTCAGCAAAATCCCACATCATTGGTATGGCTTGCTTTGTAAATAAATGTCGGACTTGTGTCTTGGAGGTTTCCCACATACAAAAGGCGTTGCAGATGTCAGCAAGTCTGCTGACTGCTATGCCTAGTACCGTCTTGACGGCCTCAGCAAGTCCGGCTTCCGTTTCAGAAACCCTAGCCGGCGAGAAGTCTCGCACCAGAGCCGCTAGCGTGCCTAGAACGAGGGATTGGCGCGCATTGTAGTAGTTCTCCCAAGTAACCATTCCATATATGGGCCCTCTATTCACGAAGGAATGATATTTCTCCGTTGATTCGTTTGGGGTAAAGCTAAGGCCAGAATGATTGGCGACCTTCCGATTCTGTAGCTCCTTGGAGGCTGTCTTAAAGACCTGGGCATCGTTTTCATCTGGAAGACGGAAGCTTCGGCCCTCAGAACTGACGGCCGCAGTAACCACTGTGAATAGGCGAGCATCAAAGGTACCGCCGAAGCGTGTTTTTAGTTGTTCGCGAACTTGTGTCACTGCCGTTGTGTAACCGCAGCAAGGGCACGTCGCCGAACCCCGCTTCACAGTCCCATTGAATTGCGGATTGTCGACCTTTATCTGAGGATTTCCCTGGTCCACCCAGCCATCGCGTTGCTTCACGATTATTTGGAAGCCAATCTGCTTTGTCACTTGATTCGGGATGAGCTGAAGCGCCACAGAACGATTTGACTTCTTGGCAAGCCAGAGGGAACGCAAAAGCGGGATCTCAGAACCGCACCCAGGCCCCTCACACAAAATAGTTCTTGCCCAAAGATACGCAATTGGAATCGAACCATCTGTGTCATTTGGATAGAACTGTGCAAGCTTTGTCGCGGCTTCAGATTTGATCCAATCGCCCCACTTTCGGACCTCGTCTGCGAGTCGCTGACCGTACCTCGGGATATATTCCAAGGCGACTTTGTTGAGCAGGACAGGAATCGGATTTAGATCGCTGGCAAATGCATCCGCTCCCACGCGCAAGGCTTCAAGTGGGATCGAACCGCCGCCAGCAAATGGATCCTCAACGAGCGGGCGGGTACCCGGCACGCCGCCCAGTGCTTCGTGTGCAGCCTGCGTCAAAGCACGGCTGGTTTCGAGATACTCTCGTACCGTCGAATTGTCCCAATTGGCAAAGTCAGCAATGAAGTCGAGCAGCGCAAATCGCAGGATGTTCTGGTGGGTCTCGTTCCGACCGTCCAGCCCGTCAGTCTTAGCCAGCGCCTGCCACTTGATCCAGGTCTCGTGATCGCAACTTTCGCCAAGGTCTTTGTTGTTTGCCGCGGCGCGCGCGAAGTCGAAAATGATCTTCGCTGCCTTGTCGCGGAAATCCTGTGGACAGAGCAGATCAGCTGGATCCGGCCAAAGAGACGCGCAGATGACCGCTCGGCAGGCCGCAAGCGGCCGGCGCGCCCACCATATATGTAGAGTCGAAATGTGCCCGTGGCGAATAGACTTCTCACGCCGGGCATGAGCCGAGATTCGCTTGATGGGAAGATCGGCTTCGATGAGGCGCTTTGGATACTTTTGGATCATCTACCTTCTATTGTCCTCTGGTCCTCTGCCCCATCGAGAATGGCCTGCGGCTTTACGAGGTAGTGCTCGATCTTCACAATTGCCTGCCAATCAAGCTGCGCCGGGTCTCGAACCACGCTAATGGCCGGCTTGTCGCAACAGTTGAAGACGACATAAAGCCAATAGTCTTTCTTGAGGCGCTGGGCCGTCCGGTATTCGTTGCTGGTCAAAGCGACCTCACCAACCGTGGAGCGGCCCTTCACCTCGATGAACCGAACCTCGATGGCAGTCTTGGGATCTTCGGGATGTGGCCGTCGCGAAATCAGATCGAATCCACGATTGTCGCTCTCAACGCTTTCGACTTCACATCCCCGCGCCTGCTCATGCGCGATCACGGCATCGATGGCAATGCCTTCGATGGCGTCGTCGCGGACCATGGCCGCCATTCCGGGAGTTAAGCGATCCGGATGGGGCAGTACCCAAGCCAACGCATGTCGCTGAATGTCGCTGATGGTGCAATTGCGCTCCTTTTGCAGGTCGCGCAGGCGCCCCTCAAGCCGGCCATTCAGTTCGTCGAGGCGATCTTCTGCCTGTTTGGTGTTCGCGGCCAGCAGTGGGCTCGTCTCGCCGTTCTGCTGCATCTCAATCAAATCCGCGAGCTTGAGATTCTGACGGTGAATCAACTCATTCAAGCTGATCTCAAGATGCCGAGTGACGGTCTGGATTTCCTTTTCGCGCTGGGCGGTCACCTCAACGAGAAATGGTTCCAGCGCTTCCCGCACGAGGAAGTGCTCGATGGAATTCCGGTCTGTGCCCATCTCGGCCGGAACAGGAGTGGCCTTGGGCGCCGGCACCAGGTCCAGCAACAGGGTGGGCTGGCGCACGGTGAGAGTGCCTTCGATCTCCTCCTGGACAATAAACAGCCGGCGATGGAGCACGTGCCCGAGGCCATCGCGGATGGCGGCGGAGTAAACCGCGAGCCGAGCCGGCAGGCTGCGGTGCACGTCATAAAATACAGCGCCCTTCTCCATCTCCCCGCGAACGGTGTCCAGGAGGTCCTCCCGAACCGTCTCGAAGAGTGGATGGCCCGGCGTAACCCAGTCAAAAGTCGGCAGCTTCTTCAGGATTTCCTTGTCGAAGACAAACTGCTTGTATTCCCGGCCCAACTTGCCGAACCTCGGCTCCAGGCGCTCGCCGGTTGACCACAGGTGGCGGGGAACTCGCGAAACCCGGTAGGTGTGTTGGCCCTTGCCCTGTTCGCTCACTTCGAGGCCGGTGACGGGAGCGGCCTGAAGGAAGAAGTCTTCAATCACTTCCGGGACGAGCCGGCGTTCCTTGGCTTCGGCGGACTTGCCGACGATGGCGGAGAGGTTCAGCTCGCGTTTTGCCAACCCCTCCAGGGTGGAATTAGTGATGCTGCGGAAGTGCTCGGTATCGACCTGGTCGACGATTCGCTGCTTGATGAGCTCTTCCGTCATCTGGTTATGCGCGTACATGTCGCGCACCATTCGCTCCAACTGATTGGCCGGGAATACTTCACCAAGAACGTTGAACACCTTCCCGGTACGCTTGGGGTCCAGGTCCTTTTCGATTTCGGTGATGCGCTCGAACAGCTTTTCGAGGACCCTTCCTTCGCGGGTGTTGGTTGTGACGAAATTGAAGATGAGGCAGTCCTTCTCCTGGCCATAGCGGTGTATGCGGCCCATGCGCTGCTCAAGGCGAACGGGGTTCCACGGGATGTCGTAATTGATCATCAGCCAGCAGAATTGAAGGTTGATACCCTCTCCCGCGGCTTCCGTGGCGACAAGCACCTGGCACGACTCGCGGAACTCACGTTCAGCGTAGATTCTGCTGCCGGGCGTATCGCGGTCACCGATTTTCATGCCACCGTGAATCTGGGTTACGGACAGTCCCCATTGGCGCAGCTTTCCAAGCGGCCTGCCGTCCCTGCCGTCGCCAACCAGAAAATCGAGCGTGTCCTTGTGCTCGGTGAAAAGCAGGAGCTTCATGGTTGGATCGGCGAAGACACCCTGATCGGTTAGCAACTCCTTGAGACGCCGGACCTTCACTTCTGCTTCTTGCACTTCCAGGACCTTGGCATCCCGAATTAGCTTTTCCAGTTCGGCAATTTCAAGTCGAAGGTCGTTAGGATCGAAGGAGGCCACCGCCTCTTCAAGGTCGGCAAGAATCTCCTGCTGCTCTTCGTCAGGCAGATCGTCGAAGTCTTCTGGCAGCCGTTTGGTGATCTGCTCCTGGCGATATTTGACCGGGTCTTCGAGGATCTTCTCGCGCTTCTCTTTCATGCGCTCAAGCGTCCGGCGCACCGCATAGATGCTGGACGCGAAGCGGCGCTGAAGCATGGCCATTGTGAACCCAACAGCGCGTGCGCGTGCGGAGTCTTCCCGAGCGGCCTTGATGGACTGGTCCTCGACATACCGCGTGAGCTGATCGTAAAGGTCAAGCTCGTCGTCGCTGATCTGGAACGGAGTGGTATGAACGATCCGCTTTGTAAAGAGCGCCTTTACGACGCCGGTATCTGGATCTGGGAAGCTGACCAAGGCTTCCTTGAGGCGGCGCAAATAGAACGGCGCCTCGTGCTTTGCCATGGCTTCGTCGAGGCTCTTGATGTTGCCGTATACGTCTTTGTCGAGCAGCGATAGAAACCGGCAGAAGTTCTCCGGATCGCCCTTGTGCGGCGTTGCCGTCATCAATAGGTAGTGATCTGTCATCTGCGAGAGGGACTCGCCGAGCCGATAAGCGAGGGTCTTCTTGTCGTCGCTGTACGCGCTCATTTTGTGGGCCTCATCCACGATGATGAGATCCCATTGGCTTCTCAGGAGCGATTCCTTGGCGTCCTCGACACGCGAAACCCACGAAACGGAAGTGATGACCTGGTTCTTCTCCTGCCAGGGATTCATCCCGTAATTGGCGCGAAGCACATCGCTGCGGACGACCTCGAAGCTCTCGCGAAACTTGTCCTTGAGCTCCCGCTGCCACTGGAAGGAGAGGTTAGCTGGGGTCACGATGAGCGTTCGTTTGACCAAGCCACGAATCTTCAGTTCTTTTATGAGCAGGCCGGCCATGATCGTTTTGCCGGCACCGGGATCGTCAGCAAGCAGAAATCGGATGCGCGGCAGTTTTATGAAATAGTCGTAGACCGCCTCCAACTGGTGGGGCAGAGGGTCGACGCGGGCGATTGAGAGGGAGAAGTAGGGATCGTATTCGTACGCGAGCCCGAGCCGCATGGCCTCGACGCCCAGCCGGAATTTGGTTGCGTCCCCGTCGAACGGTTCCTCGGCCGGGGAAGCATTGAGCTGTTCGAGCTGCTCGATGCTCAGAATTGGTTCATAGACGGTGTTTGACCTCACACCCTTCCCGATCAGCTTGACTGAACTGCCCATCGGTATGGCGAGAATGATTTGGACGGGCTCCGGAAACAGCGGACCATAGACCGTCACGTTTTGTTTAAGGTCGTCAGGACGCATTGGGCCTCAAGTCATTTTGTTTGAATCGTTTGTCTTCGAGTCACTGCGAATTGTACCAAAATTGCAGGTGCGGGGCCGGTAAGCCGTCGCTTGCGCCATCGCCGAGGCGCTTCGTCCTTTCAGAATCATAAGGTTTTGCGCCGAGCCAGCAAGTAGGAGGGATTAGAAACGGAAAACGCCTATGGAGCCGTACGGTCCCCCGACTCGGTCAAGATTCCGCCACGATGGCCTACTTGTTTGTAATGCGGGTTGTCGGACAAGCGATTCCGTGTGGTGATCGGCATAATTGGATATAGCTGCTGCATGGCGAACACACGGCGAATATGAAACAATAAGTCACGAGGTTCCAAACGGTTATGGCGCTTCCGGACTACGTGATTTCGTGTCTGAAGGAGTCCGACTCAACAGACCGAGTTGAGTTGTATTTGATCAGCTCTCGTGTCTTCGATAGGCTCCACGAGCGTGGAGCTTCCCAGGAGGAGATCGACCGAATCTTTCGATCTCTGGCGCCCCTGCAGTTCCATGAGTGTCATGCCGGCACCAGCCCCTGGGGTTGTTTCTTTGCGCCGATGATGGCCGCTGCGGAAGGCCGAAATGAATTTCCAAATCTGGCCCTGCTGAACAGCGAGAATGTGGACGAATGGGCGTGCCTCGCCGAATCGCTGAACCGGCCTCACATCAAGGCTCGATTCGCAGATGCCGTCTGGGAACTCGGCAAGCTACTCGGAAGTACTCGCAAGGATCTCTATCGCTTCGGACGGGTAGCTTCGGAATCGTACCTCGAAGTCGCTGCTCGTCCAGGCAGCACCCCGCTCGAAATACTCAACGCGGCCCCGCGGAGCATCCAGCTTGCGATGCACCTTGGAGCAGGCGATCTGGTCGACCGGGGCTATGAATTCCTGATGCAGTACGCCGACTCTGTTGACCAGGCCCACATCGGGCTGTGGGGCGTGCCATTCGATCGTCTGCTCGGCCTGAACGGTCTGAGCGATGCGCAGAGAGACCGCATTCTGGAACGTCACGCGCAGCGGTTTGAGGCGACTGTCGCCAGCGGCGACCTCTTCCGTATGGAGATGGTCGGTCCGAGTTTTGCCAAGTACTTTCACGATCGGCGGCAGTACCTACGCGCAAAGGAGATTACCTTCGCATACGGTGAAGCAATCCTTAAAAGCACTGCTCCCCTGAACGCTTCCCTCGCCACTCACCATATTGAAGCGGTTCTGGAGGCTTACCGCCGCGTTGGACTGAAGGAGGAGACGGACCGAGTACGTGTGCTTCTCGAGGAGAAGGGGAAGGGCGTCCTTACGGAGATGAAATCTCAGCGGTTCGAGCTCAAGCTCGATTCGGAGGCGATCGACACCGCAATTGCCAAGATGATCGATGTGTCGAATCCGCTCGTGGCGCTATACCGGCTCGCCAATAACTGTGCCCCCCACCCCGAAAGGTTTGAGACGGAATTTGAGGCCGCGACAGAAGGACTGATCTTTCACAAGCTGTTCCCAGTAAGCATCATCGGCGATGATGGTCTCACCGTGACGACGATCGGAACCTATGACCAGGACAAGGAGGGCCGGCTTGTGATGGAGCTGGCACGCGACATGAGCCTGAAGGCAACGTTTTTCCTCAGTGGGCTTGAAGAGTGGAAGAAGAAGTTTGAGCTCGGAGGTATCCCGGATGCGCCGTCTCTCTTTGACAGCCTTCTGATTCCGCCAGATCGGGTAACCCTCTTCCAGGAGGGCCTGCTTGCCTTTGAGCGAGAGGATCATGTCAAGTGCATCCACGTATTGGTCTTCCAGGTCGAAAACAGCTTGAGGGAGTTGCTGCGAATCCTCGGCCGCCCGGTCTCAAAGAGTACCGACGACGGTAACCAGCCAAAGAACATGAACGATGTTCTCCACGATTCCGTGGTGAAGGATGCGCTCGATCCCAAACTCTGGTCGTTTCTCAAGGTGCTCTATACCGATAACCGGGGCATGAATTTGCGGAACCTGGTCGCCCACGGGGTTGCACCCGCCGGTGCCTTTAATCGAGTGAATGCGGCTTTGGTCGTGCAGAGCGTAGTTTTTCTCGCGCTGATTCGCGATGAGGCGATGTACGTTGAACGAGAGCAAGCGGAAGGTTTCCCAGCGGTTCCCAAGCCCGCAGAGGAGAACGTAGAAGCGGCCGGGGATGTCCCGGAGAAAGACGAAAGAGACATCTTGGCTGTTTCTGTCTCTCCCGTTGTGTAGCTGGGCTGGCTCATGGAGGTGCGTTGCGAATGACGAGTCCGGCTTCCACTGGCGGTTCTGGCCCGCTCTTCGAGGCGCAGGTTGGTGCTGCCTATCTGTTATCCATGCTGCTCGAAGTGGACGCACGTGGCTTGCCGAATTGTCGGATCGACAGCATTGCGCTGCAACGTGGGCAGGAAGGCTATCCCCTCGATGACGTCATTGTCCACGGACAGGATCGGAGTGGGAAGGCGGCGACGCTTGAGATTCAGGTCAAGCGAAGCATTACCTTTACCCCCGCCGACGAAGTCTTTCGGGATGTAGTGAAACAGGTCAAGAAGGCAATGGGTAATCCTACCTTCTGGGAAAGCCATCATCAACTTGCAGTCGCCATTGCGCGGACCACGCAGAAGATCGAGTCGGCCTACCAGGATGTCCTGAACTGGGCACGGAACATCGAAAATGCGACGACATTTCACGCAAGGCTGAATAGGGAGGGGGAAGCAAATGATGCGATGCGTAGCTTTGTCGCTACGTTCCGCGACAACCTCAGGGCCGCTGGAGCGCCCCGCGACGACGAGACTGTCTGGAAACTTCTCCGACGCTTCCACATACTGGCTTTCGACTTTTCGGCCACGGATTCGGCTTCGGCTGAGTTGATGCACGAACGCGCGTTGCGCGCTCTGGAGTCCGGCGGCATGGATGAGGCTCGCAATCTTTGGTCTCGTCTCACCACACTGTCTTTGGAAATCGCGGTAAACGCGGGACACCGGACCAGAGAATCTCTCCGTGCTGATCTTTCCACCTTTCAACTTGCCGGCGACCGCAACAATCGGAAGGCGCTGGCGGCGATTGCTGAAGAATCCCAATTGGCTCTATCAGACATCAACGCTGAGGTGTCCGGGGTCAGACTGCTACGCCAGCGGCGCGTGGACGCCGTGCGTGATGCGATGAGCCTTGGCCGCTACATCGAGATCCGGGGCGAAGCCGGCGTTGGCAAATCGGGAGTCCTTCGCCGTCTTGCGGAAGACCTATCCGCGGAGGCCCATGTCCTTGTCCTCAGTCCGAATCGCGTTATTGAGCGAGGATGGCTCTCCATGAAGTCGGCAATCGGGTACGACGGATCCGGACGCGATCTCATGAACGACCTGTCCCTGTGCGGCGCCGCCATTGTCTTCATCGACAATCTCGATTTCTTCGCGGACGCGGAACAGACAACGGTCAGAGATATTGTGCGATTCGCAGCCGAGGCTCCGAACATCTGGGTCGTTGCCACGGCCCGTGTGGAGTTCGCAAAGACGGAACCGAACTGGCTTCCCAACGACGTGTTGACCAGTCTCGGCCAGACCGAGCCGGTCCTGATCAAGGAACTCGACGACGCAGAAGTCAGTGAGCTGAAGGAGAGAGCACACAGGCTCTCTCAACTGCTTTCAGATTCTCATCCCGCACGAGCCATTGTGCGAAACCTCTTCCGGCTCTCCCGCTTGGCGAACCGTCCAGACAACGAGCCTTGGCCGGCTACCGAAGCGGAGATGGCCAAGCAATGGTGGGATCTGGCAGACGGCAAGAACGACACCGGTTTGCGTGACCGCTCACGTCTCCTCCGCAGATTGACTGAGCACTCGCTGTCTTCGACGCAGCCATATAACGCCGAGACAGAGGACGCGCAGGCGTTGAACACGCTCGTTGCCAGCGGCACCTTGCGAGACTACGGCAATGATCGCGTAACTTTCCGGCACGATGTCCTGCGCGAATGGGCGATTGCAAACCTTGTATTTGGGGAACGCGGCTTTGGTTCCCGATTTCAACTCGCCGAGCGTGCCACGCCCGATCTGGCGCGCGGTGCAGAGCTTGCTGCGCGGATGGCGCTGGAGCAATCAGATGGCCTTGAACGCTGGCCGGAGATTCTGGCTCAACTCGGAGAAGCCCACGAAACATGGCGGAGGGCCGTCCTTCTCGCGTTGGTTCGATCAGAACTGTCGATAAAGATTCTGGTGATGGCTAGCGCAGCTTTGCTGGAGAACGATGCCGCACTCTTCAGCGACCTGGCCCGCTATGTCCTTGCCGTCGAATTTGAATTTGCCGTCGATCGAATGCGAGCGAGAGGACACCAACCGGAGGGGATCCCTCCAACCTGGGAGGTGCCGAGGAATAGCTCGTGCGCTCATCTGGTTGCATGGCTTCTTTTGATCTCTGATTCGCTCCCGCCCGCTGCACTTCCCGACGCGGTCAAAGTGTACTCGTCCTATCTCACGGGAACATTGGGCAACGACGCGTTTGCACCGCGCATCCTGTGTTATCTCCATCAATGGCTCCAGACGATTGAAGTTGATCGTGAGAGCAATCCATACGGGCTTGTGAACAGGGTGTTTGGCGGCAACATTCCAGAAAATGAACTCAAAGTGATGGAGGAGGAGCTCAGGACAGCATTTCTGTCCTTCTGCAATCACACTCCAGAACTGGCTGCAAGCTATCTGCAGTCCTTCGTCGGGCGGCAGCACGCTGATGAGACGAAGCTCGGCATTCTCAAATTCAGAGGCGCACTCGCCCAGGCCGCACCGAAGGAACTGGCAGACTTCACCATCGATACTCTCGTTGGAAATGGGGAGCGGGAGCGTCGAAGAAGTCGCCACTCGGGTCCTTTTCCCGAGGAGCCATTCGAATTCATTGATCTGAAATTTCTGCCGGCATCTCCCTCACAGGGGCCGTTTCTTGATCTGCTTCTCCACTGTCCCGAAGAAGGCCTCCGGCTCGTACGTAGGATCGTCACCTACGCCGTTCAGTTCTATAGAGGAGGAAAGCGGGACAATCATGCCACGGTTGTTTATTTCAACGAGGACGGGATTGTCTTCCCCTGGCCTGAGTTCTACTACTGGTCGCGCGACAACGGTAATGCTCCGTCTCTCGTGACCTCTGCATTGATGGCTCTGGAGGCGTGGGCTCACAAGCGGGTTGAGGGCGGTGACCCAACAGATAGCGTGCTTGCTCAGATCGTCGGCGATCCCGCGATGTCGAACGCGGCTCTCCTGGTCGCCGTCGATATAGTGTTGTCTCATTGGCCACAATCCAGCGAAGCGGCCCTCCCGCTCGTAGCGTGTCCCGAGCTGTTGTGCATGGATCGACTGAGGCCCTCGCACGACAACATGAAGTTTCCAGACTTATTTGGCCTGAAGGAACTTCAACACGAGCCGCTTGGCCCAGCGACGCTTGAAAGCCTTAAGGGGCGTATTTCCCGCAAGGTCAGCCTCTACGACCTACTGTGCCGGTTACCCTTTGGCCCGGCTGATGTCAACGACAAGGTGCGAGCCCTATTATTGCGCGCCGTTAGCAGGCTAGGACCTCCGGACAAGGACTCGGATCTCGGTGATCCGAGGATGATGGCGCTTCACGCTCTGAATCTTCTCGACCGGCAGAACTGGAAGGAAGTAACGGTCACGAACGCCGAGGGGCAAGCGCAGACGCTATTGCAATACAAGGCTCCGGAGGCTGAGTCGAAACACCTTGATCCGATACGGCAAGATGCCATAGCTCGACTGGAAGAGAATGGTCTGCAGTTGGCGCTTCCGAACGCGCTATTGGCAGCGCAAACGCCCGGCCCTGAGTTTCTGGAAAAGGGTGTCGCATGGGCGCTGCGGCATCAAGACATCTTCGACCATCGACCTGAATTTGATTGGAACGGCGAATACCTCGCGACCGTGGAAGCAGTCGTCTGCGCCGCGACACTCCTCGCACGCGATGGAACTCCAGAGCAGTTGGCACAGTACGGTTCCTGGATGCGGGGAATTTTTGCCCGAGCGCATGAGGGAGAATCCGATCAAGTGTACTTGCAGCGTGAGGGATTGCGATTCAATCCGCGTGCGATTGCATTTGTTGGGCAAACACTGCTGATCGAGCGCGATCCAAAAGAGAACGACGTAAGACGTCTTCTTGAGTTCGCATCAGCGAACGGCTATGCGTCCGCACACGGATTCATCGGGGCACTTTTCAAACTGGGGCAAATCAACGCACTTCTGTTGCCGGCGATTCTGCGGTGCGCGTTTACTGCGTCTGTCTATCCGTACGAGCCATGGCGCATTTCGACGGAACAAAAAGAATCGAACAGATCAGCCTATCAAGAGCGCATCTGGAAGCAGATTGACTTGGAACTGGCTTGGCTCACGGAAGCGAATTCCGAGCCAGCGTGGCCTGAATTTCCGCTTCAAAAGATAAGGCCACGCAATCACTGGAGGCGTGGGAAGAGAGACTACGCGGCAGAAGCTGCTGAGTACGATTCCGTAAAGCTTCGCGTGAACTACCACAGGGCTGCGCTTTGGCTCAAACAGATCCGCCCCTTCGACCCCGGCAAGCAGCTGTGGCTCCGTGCGTTGCTGAGCGCATATGCGGAATGGACCCGGCAGGCAAACGGATTTGGAGAAGAGAAGGAGGATCAGTACGACGGTCAGCCGGACGGATGGAACGAAGTCTACTTCGATCTTGCAGCCAAATGTGCTTCCGGCTTGAGCGAAGACGCTCTCGAACAAAGCCTTCAGGATCTGTTTGGGGGTCTGCCGGACGAATCCTTCTGTGGCTCCCTCCCTCTGTTTTTGAAGAGCGCGGATCAAGCTTTCTTCGAGAAGAACTCCTTATCGATCGAGCGACTGCTGCAAATCCGGACCTTCCTTATCAAGCAGCTGTACGGAACCAGAGTCTTCGGTTGGAACAAAGACCGCGAGGAGGCCAGCGTAGAGATGCACTTGGGGGGCGCGCTCGCAACAATCTGCTTTAACGACCACAACGGACCGTTTCCTTCCAAGTGCTATCTGCCTGCATCATTCATTCCGAGGACGGACCCGTTCCTGCCGCTTCTTGAGGAGTTCGTCGGGAAATGCAGGTCTCCCTTCTTGGCGGTGATGTATCTGAACTTTATGGAAGTCGCGCCACGCGCGGAGCAACTACCGTTTGTCGTGGGATGTACCGAGAAATGGCTGGAACGGTTTCCCGAGAACAATCAGTTTTGGATTGAATGGGATTTTGGCAGAAGACTCAGCTCTGTTTTTATCACGATCTTTAGAGCATCGCCTGTCGCGTTCGGCGCAAATGATTTGCGCGGTCGCGTTGACAGGATTCTCGGTCAGTTCGTAGGATTAGGCGTAGCTCAAGCTCATGAAATGGAAACGATGTTGTATCAAAGCAATCAGTAGCATGTCGGCGGTCGAGCGTTCTTATCAGTTGCGCCAGCAGTCGGCAGCGGAGAGATATGGTGTGCGGCAACCCTGCAAGCCAGCGGTTCAAACCATTCATCGAATGATGCCTTACGCAATGATCGCTGGATAGATTCTCGGAAACGCCATGTCGCCGGGAGGTACTGTGGATTTACACAAGACTCCCAAAGTGTGCTTCGAGGGGAGCGGTCGTGGAAGCGCGGTTTGGGCTGTTAGCGCAAACCGACATTCTCCGCAAGGTCGCTCGGTGAAGATCGACACCCTCCGGAGCTTGACAAACCGGACCTAGGGCATCCGGACATTCGTTTGGTGACGTGGACCACGCGCCCTGGTTTCCCGCGTAAGCTAATGATGTGGTCCGTGGCTGTTAAGGAAGGAAGCCTGGGCCGATGTCAAGGCACTCTTGTCTGTATGCTCCTCTGGCAAGGGCGTTACCAGTACTAATCCGTGGTCGTCGCTGTGACGCAGCAGAGTTCTCGCCGACGATCATTTTTCCCCACTCATGGGAAGGGGATTTTCCTTAAAGTGTCCCTGAGAGCTATCTCCGCACGAGCCTAGAGAAAAGGTATGCGACAACTAAACCGAGATGCGGAAACCCAACGAGAATTGCGACAAACACTGGAGCCCAAGCCCACCATTGCATGTCTGCGGCAGGAGGCCCTAGTCCGAAGAACGAGATCACTGCATCACCTAACCCAGCTCCCAATCGCTCTATGCAATGCATTTTGGGATGCTGCAAAACCGCAAATCCAATTCCGAGTGCGCCAATCCAAGCAGCAAGAAACAAGCATGCGGTCGCAAGGCTGCTCATAAACTTCGATGCGTAACAATAGGCTCCGTATCCGAGCCATATAGCTCCGCACGCAGGAGCTGATACGAGTCTCTTGCCTATCGTCCGCGCGCTGCCTCCCTGAGTGATCGAGCGAACCCGCTGGATTCGCCATAATTCCGGATGAAGTTTCCGGACTTCGTTCAGACAATCTAACTCTTCATCTATTCGGTTAAACTCTCTGAATCGGGCAGCCAACTTTCCAAGAATCGTAATCCTCGCATTAAGTTCGGTAGCTGTCTGCTCTTGTTCTGCGAACCAGTAACTAGCCGAATGAACCTCAGTTGCAATATCTTCAAATCGAGGTTCGAGCTCACGGTTGTATGCAACGCCGTGGAACATGCACTCTGCGACGACTTCCAGTTCCTGCTGGAGTGCCAGCGCTTCGAGCGAGGCCGTAGGTGTGCGGTGCTGTAAGTACTCTTTGGAATTCATAGCAAGCACCGCACCATATAGTGCCTGCTCCGGAGTTATTGGCCCAGCTGAGAGTATGCGTGCGGCCCGCTGCGCTAGACGTTGCGCGACAACAAGTAACCGACCCGGAGCACTGTGACCCACCGTAGTATCTTGATTTGCTGGCACTGGTGGCCAGACTATGGGAGGAGGACCGTCGGCGCCTATTGCGTTCTGAAGTTCAAATATGCCTCCAACAGGCTTTCGTATTTCTATGAACCTCACCCTCCCTCCACCGCCACAATGCCGCTCCTTTTGCCCTCTATAAGTCTTGTTCGATGTCACGATGCCTGGGCTAACGTGTTCGTGGCCCACAGTTACGAATGCACGCACCCGTACATCAGCTAGCCCTGGAAATGCACGATCACGCGTGACCAACTCAGACAAATGCAGAGCGCTGGGCTTCAGGTTGAGTCGCTCAGCCAACTTGTCCGAATCCATATCCGGAAAGCCCAGAAACAAGTCCTCAAATGATAAGTCCACAGGCGGCTGACCGTTCGAGTCCTTAAACAGTAGCTCCATCATTTTGTATGTTGAGACGAGGTAACAGGTAGACCCCTTGCGGTAGGTTGCGTAAGCGTTAAGGTAGGCGTACGGTGTCTCGTCATCAATGGCGACCGCCCTTGACTGCCGAACCGGAATGTTTCTTGCAGCGGGCCCCCAGGCAACCACCCCTTCACGAATGGCAGACACAAAACCGGGACCGTCGAACAATGGCGAGAATCCGTAATCTTGCAACCTCAGCAAAGGCTCCAAGTTGTAATCTGTGCCGAGATGGTTTGGGGTCAATCCCCCACGTTCTCGCACTAATGACGGGACATGGACACCGGGCTGGTTAGCTAGCACCCATTGAATTTCGGGAAACGCCAGAACCAACATTCCCACCACAGCAGAATTGCGGTTCATTTCGTAGCGGATTCAAATCGCGGAGATCCACCACGGGCTCCGGCTGAATATCAACAACAGCGGTGCACATCGGCACTCCACGCATTTGCACGCAGTGTTCAAGTCTCGCTTCCAAAGAGGCCGCCAAGGCGTCAAATGTCCTAAGTATCCAAGCGCTCCTGTCGTCTCCATTAGATGGGACAAATCCGAACGGCGGTCTGAGGCTGCGAACCGAGTATTTGGTATCGTGTGCTTTCCGCCGAATGATGTCATTAGACTCGGAATCATTGAGAATGAGAATGCATTGTGGCATTAGGCACCGTCCTCAAGCGGTTTTCGGATCAGTCTTGACAGCATAATAACGCGAGAGAACATCGAGTGCTGCAAAGAAGGCATCGTTCCATTGACAGAATGGTTCAGAGGCACGCGATGTGGAATCCTCACAATCAGCCTCGATTCTTGAAATACCGCTCGCCGTGCCGATCTCTTTCAAAAATAACCACGCCTTCCAATAAAGACAGCTTCTAGCGTCTTCTTCCGGTGCAGTGATGGGGTCTTCAGCCGGAAGAAGTACTTTTACGCGATCCCAGCACTCTTGTACCATCTCGTTTCCGAGATTCTCTTTCACAAACCTCTCAATGGTCTTTGTAGTATCCCAGCCAAGGTTACGGCAGGCCTTCTGGTATAGAAATCCGCGCATATCACGGAACGCGACCTGAATCCGCTCGGGATACCAGTCCCTCACTAACTTTCCACGGCTTGCATCGTCACGGTGCTCTTGCCACGTCTGCAAATCTAGCTTGAGTCCAGCCACCGGACTACTTAGTAGATGAACAACATCCCGAAAACTTGGCAAAGGGGGAAGCGAACCCAGCACCTCGCGCAGCCGCAGCACTTGAATTTGGCTGAAAGCGAAGTGCCTACCAATCTCATCGATAAGCTTTCGATCAATTCCAGGCAATGAGTAAAGAGTATACAAGACGCGAAGCCTCTGTGATTCATCACTCATTGTGTGCGTATAGGTGTTGACAATGCACCGGGGGAGATCGCAATCATCGAGAATCGGTTCCCGACCATGCAAGAGAATAACCATGGTTGCGTAATGACTTATATCTATCGACACTGGCCATTCACCCGATGCTATTCTCTTGACTAGCATTGCCAAATCCCAGTCACTCGGCCGCACCTTTTCGCAGCCATGAATAAGCCAGAAGTCCCAAGTATTGCCGGAAAGGCGCTTAGAACGCTGGTCTTGCGAGGTCCAGGCAATGCCCTTCCAGTCTTCGAGATATTCGTCGCTCGGTTTTCCACATTGTGCGTGCATTCGCGTGACTGCCGCAACTAGAAGCCGGTCGGAGTTCATGTTTACATTCCTCGATTTCGACGCGTGAGTGACATCAGTACTTGTGTCAAGCTGAACTTCGCTGTCCTCATGTCGCCTATGTAGTTTTGCAACAGAGAAAAAGGCAAGAACTTGGCATTCTGTGGCAGATTGGGCGGGATGCCGCGACCAGAGTCCACAACAAGAAACGGAATACTATGGCTGAGGCGCTTCAAGAGTTCTTCTGCCGAACAATGAAGGTCGTGCTCAACAGTGTCGAGAATGCCTTGATGGATCACCAGTACATCGAACGGCTTGTCAAATGAACGCTCCGGAACGATCTTCCGGTCAGTACTCCAACGTGTCGTCATACGTCCATCAAATGTCATCTCGAAGAATGGCACGGCCATACGGTTTGTCTCCGCTGTACGTTCCCGATCGAGAAATGAAGATGCGTGAAGCGCATCGCTGAAGCTAGCTCCGTCGTGATATATCTGCAAGTGAGTGCAGATGAAAACATTCGCTGCCATTGCCATGTGCCAAACACACGGAAACCGCTGCGGTTTACCATCGCACACATAGGGCCCTATCTTACCGTCGTCGAGTCCGCGGACAGCGGCCTCTGCGAGTCGCTCATCGATAACAGCGACCCGAAGCAGGCCAGCCTCAGCCAGTTGGTACGGCAGACTCCAGAGCGGAAGATCTGGCCCTATTGCAGGTTGGAACAGCTTCAGGAAGTCAGAGTTATTCTTGTCGAGCAGGATGCATGTGTCCTGTCCGAAGAGTCTTCCGTCAAAATGCGCAATGCCAGATAGAAAATTCAAATGGCGGTCAATGAACAGTCGTGGACAAAGAGAAGTTCTAGGAATTGAGGCTCTGCTATCCGTACCCCAGACGTATGTCTGTACAGCGGAGTTCCTCGAGTCCCCGGAGAACGCTTGGGACGCAGCTTGCCAATGTTCTGTTTGATGATCCGTAATCTTTTGATCTAGGTATACATGCACCTCCATCGCAGTCTTGTTTCCATCTGCCGTGGCAAGCCACCTATCAGTCCAGGTTCGCCAGCACCAGTGATCCAATTCCACCGCACGGCCAGACCAAATTGGATTGTCGCTAGCACGATGCACCGCATGTTGATCAATCAGGTTATCCAGCTTGTTACAAGAAGTTCGGCTCGTGATGATTCGCCGGAACGGCAATTCGTGGATGAAATCGAAGACTCCATCACAATCGCAGGAGTCACATACACCACAGTCCATAAGAAAGAATTGGAACGAAGCTGCGGATTGCTTCGTAGACTCTAAGTAAACTTTCGCGGTCGCTACGTCATGAAAGACGTAGATCCCAGACCTCTTTAGCTCCGCGACCTTGTCGGAATCGAGATTGGGCCGAACAACAGCACACACCTTCTTTGGCTTTAGTAAGTTGAACTTATAGATAAGACGAGACTTGCCTGAGGTCGGGTCGAAACCCTTAATGACCGATAGCGGCTGTGCTTTGACAAAGTCAGTCGAGCCAGCAAGAAGAGTCGCGCAAATCCGCATTTCCGCTACACCCCACGCCGACTTCCTTATGTGACCGTCAGCATCAATTAACGGCGCAGTTACCAGGCGCTCTAACCGCTGGCACACCGTCTCATTTTCATAGCCCTCAGATGCTGGGCCGACATCCTTGTCAGGATCGGTGACATTGTCATAGATGGATATCTCGTATGCATCGAACTCCCGTTCCTGGACGTCAATCGTGATCTCAAGATTCGGCAGATGTGTTTGCGAAAAGACACTGCG
>Ga0326727_10013533_pt1 | contig 18124 bp, 13 predicted proteins | sample MB2enrmetagenome_FD_207643 | JGI IMG/M metagenome (GOLD analysis project Ga0326727, IMG submission 207643) | Lab enriched peat soil microbial communities from McLean, Ithaca, NY, United States - MB29MY | ecosystem: Environmental > Terrestrial > Soil > Wetlands > Peat | place: USA: New York...
CTCGCACTTCGTCCTGGTGTTGAACGAGGGGCAGCATGATGCCGATGTTCGTATAGCCGTCGTCGATAAGGTTCTTGAACGTCTGGAGCTGCATCGCAAAGACTTCAACATCACGGAGATCGCGCCTTATACCACGCCAGCCGAGCATCGGGTTCGGCTCGATCGGCTCCTCCTCGCCGCCTTCCATTTGCCGGAACTCGTCCGTAGGTGCGTCGAGCGTGCGCACCCACACGGGTCGTGGGAAGAACGCGTCGACCACTGTTCGGATGCCCTTTTCTAGCTCACTAATGAATGCTTCTTTTTCGTTATGCTCGATGTACCAGTGCGGGTGTTTGCCCATGCCGATGATCATGTGTTCGACCCGTAAGAGTCCGACGCCATCAGCTCCGGTCGCAACGGCTCGTTCTGTTGCCTGAGCAATTGAAACGTTGACCTTGACTTCGGTGGCAGTGATGGGTTTTGCCGCGCCCACGGTAACCACTCCCTCGGCGGGTGCGGCTGCTTCAGCCCGTTCGAGTCGTCCAGAGAAGACAATTCCCCTCTCGCCGTCAACGGTGATAAGCATGCCATCCGTGAGCTTTTTTGTGGCCTCCTTCGTTCCCACGACAGCGGGCACTCCGAGTTCCCTGGAAACGATGGCCGCGTGACTGGTCAAACCGCCTTCGTCGGTAACGATCGCCGCCGCCCTTTGCATCGCGGGAACCATGTCTGGGGAGGTCATCGCGGTAACGAGGATGTCCCCGTCCAAAACTCTATCGAGCTCGTCGACGCTTCTAATGATCTTGACTTCGCCAGACGCTTGGCCGGGAGATGCCCCGAGGCCTTCGAGCAACTTCTCTGCCTCGCCTGCTGCGCTCGTCTGTTGTGCTTCTTCTCCTTTCCTAATCGTCGTCACAGGTCTCGATTGCACGATGTACACCGCGCCCTTTTCGATCGCCCATTCGATGTCTTGAGGGCTGTCGTAATGCTCTTCGATGAGCTCGCCTAGGTCGAGAATGGTATACAGCTCGGCGTCACTAAGGACTCTTTTGTTCTGCAGGTCTGCAGGGACGTCCTTGGTAATCGTAGCGCCCGTTTTTTGGTCCTTTACGACCATAATTGTCTTGGTGGCGACATTTACTTTGATTTGACGGGTCTTCCTATCAATTAGGTACGTGTCCGGCGACACGGAGCCTGACACGATAGCCTCTCCGAGACCCCAAGACCCCTCGATAATCGCTTCTGGGGCACCGGTCGTAGGGTTGGACGTGAACATGACTCCTGACCTGTCCGCATTGACCATCTTCTGGACGACGGCGGATATATTCACCGACTCGTGTTCAAAACCTTGCTTGACGCGGTAGAAAATGGCGCGAGCCCCGTATAGGGATGCCCAGCATTTTTGAACTGCGACGACCACGTCGTTGGCGCCTCGCACGTTGAGAAATGTCTCTTGTTGTCCAGCAAAGCTCGCTTCGGGCATGTCTTCGGCCGTAGCGCTCGATCGCACGGCTACCAAAGGCTCACCGCCTTCTCTCTTTGCCAGCTCGTTGTAGGCACTCACGATGTCGCTGCGCATGTCCTGCGGCATCTTCGTATTCAGCACGAGCTTCTTGGCGCTAGCGGCAGCCGCTTCCAGTTCCTTTGCGTCGTCGACGTTCACGCGGAGCGTGGCAAAAAGTTGCGATGCGATGCCCGTTTCATCTAAAAAGCGTCGAAACGCTTGTGCGGTGACAGCGAAACCCCGCGGCACAGGAATTTCCGCGCTTATCATCTCTCCGAGGCTTGCCCCCTTTCCCCCCACAGAAGGAACGTCTTCAATGCGGACGTCCTCAAGCCAGACGACAGTTGGTTTATCTTTCATGCTCGATATCCTTTGGAGTTTTATCACTGCTACTTGCGGCAGTAATTACATAAGCCTTTCCGACCAAAACTAGAAATACGCTTTCGACGTGTAGGTAATGCGAATAGCATTGACGCGCTCTGTGCGCTTCAATTTTTTGACGAGGAATCGTTGCCATGAGGATACTTGTAAGTGACCCCCTGTCCAAAGCCGGTGTCGACCTGCTCAAAAGAGACCACCACGTCGACGTGAGGACTGATCTTTCGCCAGAGCAGTTTATCCGCATCGTCGGCGACTACGATGCGCTTATTGTCAGAAGTGGCACACAGGTGACGAAAGACGTCATCGAAGCATCAAACCTCAAGGTGATCGGACGCGCGGGCGTAGGCGTAGACAACATCGACGTTGACGCTGCGTCGGCGAAGGGCATCATCGTCATAAACGCGCCTGAAGGCAACATGATCTCTGCCGCAGAGCACACTATAAGTATGATGATGGCGCTTTCGCGCAGTATCCCGCAGGCAAACGTTTCGGTCAGGAAGGGCGAATGGAACCGCTCGCAGTTTCTCGGGGTCGAAATATTCGGCAAGACGCTCGGAGTTCTCGGCCTCGGACGCATTGGGGCCGAAGTGGCAAAGCGGATGCGCGCGCTCGGCATGAACGTCATTGCATACGACCCATTTATTACCGTAGAGCGCGCTAAGGAACTCCGCGTTGACCTGGCATCGCTTGATGAAGTTCTCGCCAAATCGGACTTTATCACCGTTCATACGCCACTGACCAAGGAGACGCACCACTTGATCGGCGCCAAAGAGATCGCGAAAATGCGCGACGGCGTTCGTATTTTGAACGTTGCGCGCGGTGGCATCATAGACGAAGAAGCGCTGTACGAGGGCCTTAACAGCGGCAAGATCGCCGGAGCAGCGCTAGACGTCTTTGAACATGAGCCCCCCACGGGAAGTCCGCTCCTCTCGCTCGACAACTGCATCTTGACGCCGCACCTCGGCGCCTCGACGGTCGAGGCGCAGATCAACGTGGCTGTTTCTATTGCCGAGCAAACGCTCGGCGCGCTTAAGGGCGAACCCGTCCGAAACGCGGTTAACGTGTCGATACGGGCTGAGACGTTTGGGGCGGTGCGGAGCTATATGCCGCTTTCGGAGCAACTCGGCAAGTTCTGCATTCAGCTCGTCGAGGGGCAGATTCAGGGCATCAGCGTTACGTATACCGGCGAGGTTGGCCAGTGCGACGTTCATCCGCTAACTATTGCCGTGCTGAAAGGCGTCCTCGACCACGTGCTGCAATCGCCAGTCAATCTCGTCAATGCAGAAATATTTGCGAAGAAGCGGGGCATTCGGATTACGGAGACGAAGACGGAGAAGCTCGAAGACTTTCAGAGTCTGATAACGGTCAAAATAAAGAGCGACAAAGGGGATTGGTCGGTGTCGGGAACCCTCTTCTTAGGGGATCAACCACGGATAGTCAAGATCGGCAATTATCACGTAGACGCAGAGACGCAAGGATGCATGCTGATTACCTCTCACATCGACAAGCCCGGTGTCATCGGCGAGGTCGGCACGCTACTCGGTAATAACAACATCAATATCGCGGGCATGAACGTCGGCCGCGACAAAGTTAGGGGCGGCGCGGTGATGGTGCTCGCGCTTGACGATCCCATTCAAGATGCGGTATTGGCGGAGATCCGCGAGATCGACGGGATTTCGGTAGCGACAGCTGTCGTGCTGTGACGCTGCAAATTCTCCGTATGCTGTGGCAGCGACGACTAATGCGGGTTCGCGCAGCGCTTGTTAGCGCTTTTTTTTCTTGGCGCTCTTCTTACGGGCTTTGCTCTGGGCTTTTCGCCTCACTTGCGGTTGCGCGGCAGGATGTTGGGTCGATTTTTCGACGACGTCAACGAATGGCTCGTGTTTCTCGCCTTCTTCGAAGAGAGGTCGCCTGGACCGGGCCTTTCGCTTTTTCTCCTCGCCCGTGAGCTCTTCAAGTGCTTCGATCGGTGCGGGAACGGCGCGCTTGACCGTCGTTTTTCTATCTTTGGGGCCTTTGCGCTGTCGCGTCACTGGCGTTTCGAGCGGGACGAACAGCCACAGCGTCACGACTAGAATGGTAAAAATAATGAGAATGACGATTGCGGTTGGATCGACACTGTTCAAGACGGGCAGAAAGAACAGGGCGACGATGATTGCCAAGGGGATTCCGGCAAAGATTCCGACATACAACAGAGCCGTCATCAACTTCTGCGTTTTCATTCTTGTCACACAAGTTCCAAGAGCCGCGCCCTTGGCGCACGGCGGGCCGATACTAGCTGTGCCGGATGTTCTACTAATCTCTTTTGATTGCAGCAGCGCCCGAGAGAGTTAGCTTCGTGGACCCCACCCTGTTGCGGCCTTCCTTCATAAGCCGAAGCTCACGCACTTCGCATCGTGATCCGTGCGCCGCGGTCAAGCGCGTCTAAGATGCGATTAGCGATATTGGTCCCCTTTGTCACCTTGATCTCACCGCCTCGCCCGATGGTAGCCGTGAAGAGGTACTCATCGTCGATCAACACGTCTACGATGTCGCCCGGCCGGGCATCTGACGTTACAATCACGTGGCGGTCGGTGACCTCAACGTCAGCCTGAGCCGAAGCTTTTTGGAGGGGCCCCTTTTCGCGATCTTTGGCCTTCCTTCGTGGTTCTTCCGTCGTCTGCAGAACGTCAATGTCAATTCCCAGGACGTCTTCAACTTTTTCGATATTTTTGCCACCCTTGCCGATCACGTGCGATATGTCCTTGTCGCTCACATAGACGTTTGCACGAGTGTCGGAGAGGATCTCGACGGTGACCGGCTCTTTAGCATACTTGTCGATCTCCTTCTCGATCTCTCGGGCGGCGAATTTCCACGTTGGTTTTGCTTTGCCTCTTTCCCGCGGGCCTACCGCCATAACAACGACCTGCCTGCTGAAGAGGTAAATCTCATGCTCGACCTTGTTCGTCTCAAAGTTCCTGACCTCGATGACTGGCCGCGCAAGATCTGCCTCGGTCATTCCCGATGGCACTTTTACGGCAAAATGGACGTCATATACGGATTCAATCTCACCTTTTTTGAGGAATATGATCGTGTCGACAACCTGAGGAATAATACCAAATTCGACCCGACCTATCAAGCGCTGCAGCGCATCGATCCCGCGGGTTGTATGTACGACGCCTACCATGCCCACGCCTGCGAGGCGCATGTCGGCGAACGTCCTGAAGTCGCTGGTCTTGCGAACCTCGTCATAAATCGTGTAGTCTGGTCTCACTAGCAGCAGAATATCGGCTGTCTTAGCCATGTCGCCTTCTAGCGCGGAGTACTGCGTAATGTTGTCCGGAACCTGCAAATCACGCGGACTTTCCATCGTCTTGACGATAAACCCTTGGCCAGCAAGAAACTCCGCGACGCTTTGCGCTAATGTCGATTTACCCGATCCCGGAGGGCCTGCGATCATTATTCCTCTTGTCGATTCGCTCAGCCGACTCTTTAGCTCGTCGGCGAATTTGTAGTCGTCGAGTTTCACCGTCGCTATCGGGCGCACCGCGGTTATTTCGATGCCATCAGAAAACGGAGGTCGAGCAATGGCGATTCGTATCGAGCCGAGCTGAACAATCGTAGCGCCGCGGCGTTCCAGTTCAATAAAACCGTCAGAGCGTGACTTAGCTTGTTCAATAACGTCTGTAGCGATAGCGCGAATCTCCTTCTCACTCATCCGTGTCTTTCTTATATTGACCAATCGGAGGTCGCTTATCGAACCACGTTTTGCTCGTGGTGGCACGCCCTCTTTCAAAAACACCGACATAGTGTCACGCGTGAAGAACCGCTGCAGCAAAAGCGGCCGTTCTGCTTTTTTTTCAGGGTAGAGATACGTAACGTCCAAGCCTTTGGCGCGCGCGACCTCGCTTTGGACGATATCACTCGTGATGAACGTTGCTCCATTCTCGACCGCGACGGTTCGTATCATCGCGTCAATCTCCCCAACTGAGGCAAGCTTAATCTCATCAGCGGTGGGTCGCCTTCCGACATAGAGCAAGTCGACTTGACCCGAGCGTTTTCGCTCGTCGAGCGCTTTGAGCTCATTTAGTCCTTTGAAGCCGATCTCGCGTCCTTGATTCGCCTGGGCTTCGAGCTCGGAGATTACCGCTTCTGGGATGATGATAGTCGCTCCGCGAAGTTCGCCGTCGTCTATGAGCTTCGTGATTCTACCATCGATCAACACGCTTGTGTCGGGAACGTACTTGCCTGTCATTTCATCACGCGTGTACGATAGTACTGAAGTCCGTCATATTAATCCTGCGCTCGAAAACGCGCTGGCTGCGAACCCTTGACTCTATCGACGGACAAGGAGGGATCTACGCATTCTTAAGGGCCACGATTTCGTCGACGCTTTCAAGTTTCCATATAAGGCTTCGGTTCTCGTTCACGATGGATTCGAGAGGTTCAGCAGCAGAGTGGCCGAGGGCAGCAACGACGTTGCTTGAGAGCTTGTTTATCGTGATCATATTAACGAACTTTTGTCGGACACGCCGACCGTCTGTGCGATCAGTGACTTCAGCAAGCCGGCCCAGCAGTGTGACGAAGGTATAGGAAGACATGTCTTTGCTGAACCTTTCGATCTCGACCGCGACGTTTGGGTTCTGGCTGAAGTACTGGATCTTTTTTCCGTACCTGGTTGAGAGAAAATAGAGGTAATGTCCGTCGAAAACATAGAGAAAAGGTGCCACATAAGGATACGCGTCGCCCTTGAAGGCGATCCTGCTCACGTAACTCTCACTGATTAGCCTGTCGTACTCTTCTTTTTCCATACGAGGGATCTTGAGAAGGTCCATGTTTATCACCAATCTCATCTAAGAGCTTCTGCTTTATTACGGTTATTTTGATGGATAATCGGGGCAGTGAGTTTGAGCCAACGCCGGACTAGTTTTCGCTTGCACCGCCACGCTACACTTGGCCGCGCACCTGCCCATGGCGGCTGACGGTGCAGTTTAGTCAACAGTCACCAAGCTCGCAGCGTTTGCAGTCACCGTGTTCAGGCTGCTTCGTTCGTTACCCCCCCCGACACGGTTGCGTTTCTTGCCGCTTCTTCGTCCGGTGCTTTAGGCGCGACATTTCTTGTTCCGATTGCCGTAAACGCTCTGCAAAAAAAAACGGGCCCCGACTGCAGGCGCCATGGCCAGCGGCTGGAGGCTTACGCAACGCTGTTATAGAATACGTTCGTTTCCAGTAAACGGCCCCTCAGATAACCAGAATCAACATAGCGCCTCACTCTAGCCCTGCTCGATCCGCATTTCATCGGGATTCCCGTCTCCTTTGCAGTGGTTGTTATGTTAACCTCGTCACAAAGAAACCGGCTGAAGAGCATATTACGAAAGCGTTCACGGGAATATGTACCCAATCGCTGGTCAGTTGTCAATTCATGCTGAGGGTAAACCGGCCAATGGGCAACGAACGCTTGCACGTAGCTCGGAATGCGGAGCTTTGCCACGTTATGTGTTGCTAGGATCGGGAAAAAGCGTTGGCGTTGGCAACAAATAAGTCAAACTCGTGCGGCATCGAGTAAACGTGCGTGTGGAGATATGAAGCTACAACGTTGCTCTCCACGATGCCATCGCGGCCATCGATTCCATCACCTTTCGTTACGCGGTACGCGAATCGCGCGTCGCGATCTACTGATGCGGTCGAGTAGTGATATTCGTGGCCGCGCAACGTGTCGCCGCTGCGTGCGATCGCACAATCTCGGACGGCTTCCACCTCCGCATGTCCAAGTGCTTGTCTTTTTTGGGTCATTTGGATATCCACAGGGAGAATATTGGTCAGTGGAACTCGCTTGTGCTCAACGGTGGACAGCGACCGCGACAGATACATAAGCCCCCCGCATTCGCCGTATATCGGCATGCCGTCGTCTGCATTTGTTTTTACGCCCTCGAGAAGGCGACGATTTGCGCTTAGCTGCGTAGCGTGAAGTTCGGGATAACCGCCACCGAAGTATAATCCGTCTACATCGGGCAGGGCGTCGCGAATCGGAGAGAAATAGACGACGCGGGCGCGCTTTTGTATCGATTCTATGTTCGAGCGATAATAGAAGCAGAATGCAGCATCCATCGCGATTCCGATCACCGCATCGCGCGTTCTTTTGAGCTTCGGCGGTCTGTCGAGCGTGAGTTCGGCGGCTGCTTGTTGGATGAACTCGATATCGAGCGAGTCATAAATTGATTTCATGGTAGAAGCAGCCAAAGACGTTTCTGCTCCCATGTACAAGCCTAGGTGGCGCGATGGAATTCCAGAAGCGTCCCGTTCAATGGTCCCTATCAGTGGGACTTTTATTTCCTTCAATGACCGGCGAATGCTTTCAGCGTGCTTTTCACTGCCAACGCGGTTCGCTATGACGCCGGCGATCGTCAGTTTGTACGGGGTGAACGACGAGTACTTGATAAATCCCAAGGCCTGCGCCGCGACGCTTTCAGATGAAGTGCTCGCATCGATCACGAGAAGAATAGGAATCTTGAGGAGGTCTGCGATCTTAGCGCAGCTTGATACCCCATCATAAAGACCCATTGCGCCTTCTATAACTGCATAGTCAGCGTCGCCTTTTGCAAGCTCTCGCTTGATGCCCTCCTCTCCCATCATAAAGGAATCTAGGTTGTAACAGGGCGCGTCTGTCACCTTCTCGAGGTGACTGGGATCGATGAAATCCGGACCCACCTTGAACGATTGGACGCTATATCCTGATTCTTTTAGTGCTTTCAGAATGGCCAATGTGATCGTGGTCTTGCCTATCCCGCTCTGAGTTCCGGCGATGAGAAGACCCTTCATCATCCGTCAATGCAGGATACGTGTTAATAAATGTGCCTCACTGCCGTGCAGTCCGCATAGTGCGATAGAACTACCAACGCACGCACAGAAGCAAAAAAAAAAAACAGAAGCGGGTGATTTACGGAGACTCACAATGTTAACGCAACGCTATGTCAGGAAAAAGCGGTGACGCTCGGTCCCCAAAATAATACGCCTATTCACTTTCCTTTTCAAAAAAAGATTTGTCGACGCCGCACGCTGGACACACCCAGTCGTCAGGAAGTTCATCAAACGGAACGCCCTCAACTTCTTCATCGTAGACCCATTCACAAATACCGCAAATCCATTTTGCCAACTAGCATCACCATTCCCTATTTTTGTGGTTGGAACGTAAATAATTTCTCCAGCTGTGCTTCGCCAACGCCGGCGTCCGAGTGCGTCTTCGTCACCAGGGCGCCTTCTGTTGTAATTTTACAAGTACAGCCTAACATTATCCATCGATTTCGGTGCTGTTTATCAAACGTTAGGGCCCTAGAAAAACGGAGCGTCTCTCTTTTGCGAACGCTTATCTCGTTTGACCGTGCATGTTCGTCCGTGCCAATCCGTGTCTCATCTGCGATCGAAATAAGCGCTACTTCACAGCTCGTTTGGGAGGTGTTCACCGACATACATCGCTGGAGCGATTGGAATCCGCTCATCATTGAGGTGACTAGCATATCTGGAGGCACCATATGGGCGCCTGGAGGCGCCTTTGTTATGCGATACAAAAGTGAGTTCACGCCGATACAGGCGACTACTCGCTCGTTCGTACAGCAGGTCCTGCCGGGAAGGAGGATTGTGTTAAGTGGAGATGTACTCGGTTCGAGAGGGACCATAACGTATAATTTCACCTCATCTGGTCCAAAGACCGTCGTATCTGCCACAGAAGTGTTTGCTGAGACTGATTCCGATTATCGCAACTATGTGATTAGCAGCAGTACGCAGAGACTTTTGATGGCGTTGCTGCGCGGATTGAAAAACCATATCGAGAACATGGGGCATAAAGCCCGCGTGGGGCATATCTGACCTGCTCACTCAATTTGCTGTCTCTTCTGTCAGGATGACGCTGCAGGGACAGAAGTGCCTTTTTTGGCAAGAACGGATCAACGAAGAGACCGGCGAAGCTTGCCTCGCCAAGAAGACTGTGGAGCAAACTGAGCGGCCGGAAATTTGCTAGGTGCAGGCGTCGTCGTCCCCATCACAATAGCGTGAGTTGAGAACGATCAGACAAGAAACTTAGATGCGGATGCCGGGTCAGCCTTTGCTCTTACGCTTGTTGTTGTAATTCTTGTCTTCAGCCACGATTCGCGTTATTTCTTCCTCGTCGCGGGGAAGCTTCAAAACAAAAGACCCGTGGCACGGCTTTACGTATGTGAGCATGATATAGTTGGGACCTACGCCGACGGGCACGGGTGGAACTCCGATTAACCGTCGGTCAAAGACCTTGAATCCAGGTCCAACGTAATACACCTTCGGAGCGTGTTCTGTGATATAGCGTAACGTATCTTTGAACGTCGCATTTTTGAGCAAAATCTCATAATCCATTTGTTCGATACAGCCAGCCACTTTTCTTCCCTCAAAAAATGTGCTTTAATTCAACGGCGACCGATCTTGCGATCCTTGCATGCGAGGGATTTCTTGTAGGTCAGACTCCCTTCTGATTAACAAGTATGCAATGGACTAGCCAACTTCTTCTGCTTGCTGGCGATCCGCACTCGCCCTCTGAGCACCCATGAGCAGCTTGTCGGAGCGCTTATGTGAGCTCTAGGACTTCTTGCAGTCGTACTCGATTGAACCCGACGATTACGGTGTCGCCTACGACGATGACGGGAAACGAATAACCTCCGGTTAGTCGATACACTTCGCGCAAAACCTCTGTGCGCTTTTCGCCAGTTAACAAATCGACGTCAACGTACTCAAATTCTACGCTGTTGTCCGTAAGAAATTCCTTGGTCATGCGACAGTGCGGACACGTGCTGAGAGTATAAGCCTTGACCTTCACGGTCTATCCTTTCATTTGGCTGCTATTTAAGGGTTATGAAGACCTTACCGTGGCGACCGTTCGTTTGTCTCTAAGGCTCGCCCAGGATATAGATCCCGGAAAAAAAGAGGTGCGGGTCGGGACTGGACGGACGCGCGCGTTTCGAGATCCGTTAGGTGTGGCATCGCAGTCTGATGCCACATACTTGCGGCGTTTGCCGCAGGGTTCATAAAGTCGCGGGGCAATAACTTCTCGTGAGTTGTGCCTACAACACAGACGTGGGAGTTGGATATGCACGAGTTCACGCGCGCGAGTCGCTTGCTTAACCAGATCAGGGTCGGAACGAGCGGGTGGAGCTACGACGACTGGGTGGGCCCCTTTTATCAGTCCGACGAGAAGCCGAAATGGCTTGACTTCTATGCCAACCTCTTTCCAACGGTGGAGATAAATAGCACGTACTATCGCATCCCTAACCAGAAGCTCACCGATATCTGGATCGAGAAGGGCCTGAAGTACGAGAGCTTTGAATACTCGCTCAAATTCCCACGGTTCTATGAGCTTGAAGATCTTCACGGATTGGCCGCAGAATTTGAGAACACCGTTGTGTCGCCAATTAGTCAAAATCAGCTGCTCGGCGCCATTCTCATCCAGCTTACGCCCTACGTTAAGCGCATAGAGCACGGTTACAGGACAGACAACTTGGAGAAGCTTGATGCGCTCCTGGCTGCGCTTCATACAGACGAATATGCTTATTTCGTCGAGTTTCGACACGCGTCGTGGCTTGACAGCACGCGGCTTGATTTTGAGCTAGGAACGAAAGCGATGCTCGAACGCAATAATGTCAAGCCCTGCATCGTCGACGGGCCGTCGTTTCCCACCGTGATTGCGGATTCGGCTGCAAAAACAGGTGCGTACGTACGGCTGCACGGCAGAAACACGGAAGAGTGGTTTAAACGGCACAGGGGGGATGATCCCGACCGGTCGCAACGCTATGATTACAGTTACACCGAGCGGGAGCTAGTGCCGTGGAAGGAACGGATTACGAAGATCAAAACCGACCTTGGCACAGAGCCAGTCTGGGTGTACTTCAACAACCATCCTCGCGGCAACGCCCCGCGTAATGCACTAATGCTCATGCAACTCCTCGGAATCGACCAATCTGCGGTTGATGCGGAGGAAACGGCAAAACGCGCCAGTCCGACTACGCTTCAGGATTGGGCGTACCGCTGATGGAACCGTAAGGGCTGTCAGTCCTCTATAGCTCCGATTCAGCCTTTTGCTCCTTCACGCTTGCGGGCAGATCGTCGTACGTGTCGTAGACCGCGCTCGCTCCCTCTGAAACGACCACGAACTTGCCATCTTCGGTTCGGAAGATCACTCCATCAGCCAGGTCTGTTTCGCCAACCACTGCGGCTATGGCATTTTTCGGCTTGCACCGGTACTCCCGCACATCGATGCCTGTCTTCTTCTTGACCACAAATTTCTTCGTTACGTTCGCCTCCTTCGGTGTTTCTACATCTCCCTTCGCTGGGCTAAGAAAATACTCAACACGAATGCGACGATAAAGTATACCGCCATCACGATGAGGCTCAATCGGATCTCAGGATAGTATTGCGCAAGCGAATACGTTTGCACGCCAACGCCAGAGGCTCCTGGGGCGGCAGTGGTGAAGATCTTATCAGTCGGATACGGGTTGTCGAACACGTACTGCGAAATTCCGTTTGCGAAGGTAATGGAGAACCACGGCTTGAACTTCGCGACTGAGCCGACGGCATCGATAATCGGCAGTATGAGGAAGAACGTGAAGAACGTAAGGACGAGCGAGTACACCGAACTGCGCATTATGGCGCTGAAGAGGTAGGCGATCGCAAGGATGGCGAACAGGTACACGAGCGAGTACGCAAATGACAACCCGGTGTTCGCCGGGATGCTTCCATCGATGACGCGCACCGATACAACCGCTATAACGTAATAGAGCCCGATAGCGCCTACAGACACGAGCGCGCTTGCAATGAACTTACCGACAAATATCGCCGTCTTCCTGATCGGGTTTGGAAACAGGAAGTAGCCGGTTTTCGATTCGTACTCGGAAACGATCGCGTCAGCGCCAAAAAAGGTTGCGCTCAGTATTGAGAGGATGCCCAGAAAAGAGAGGACGTTCAGCGTAAACTGTGTCGGGTCTTTAGGGTATTGGGAGCCGATCGCCGGCGGAACGATCAGAAAAATGGCGCTGACGATAATCGTCAGCAGAACGATCGCAAGCAGTCGTCGTCCGCGAAGGTACTTCAAGAGCTCATATTTCGCTACGGTCGCAATTTGCCGCACGCTGTTCGGTGCCATGGCTACGCCTCCCCTTCAGGCACGAGTTGCAGATAGACGTCTTCTATCGCCGCGTGCTGCGGCATGTAGGAAACAACTTTGACGCCCGTGTTTAGAATCCCTCGCAGCACTCTGAACTGTGCTTCTGGACCGCCGCTGAAGCTCACTTTGAGCGCAAGCGTTTCGGTGCGTTTCACGGATGTGATACCATGTAGCGCTTTGATAGCTCTGAACTCGGGTGGCGTGATCGGCTCGAGCGTGTTGATTGTCACAGTAACGTCATGCCCCGAAGAGAGGTTCGCGACCGAATCGTAGGTCAGGAGGCTTCCGCGGTCGATGATCGCCACTTTGTCACATACCTCCTGCACCTCGTATAGTAGGTGTGAGCTCATCAGTATGGTGATATCGGTCTTTATCAGTCCCTTGATAATTTCCCGCACTTCGACCATGCCGCGCGGGTCGAGGCCTGCCGTAGGCTCGTCAAGGATCAATATGGATGGCTCGTGCAGGAGCGCTTGCGCAATTGCCAATCGCTGTTTCATTCCTTTTGAAAATTGCCCAGTTCGCTTATCGGCAACTTCGAGGAGCTTGACCTGTTCTAGAACAGCGTGTGAACGCTCGGCAATCGCTTCGCCGCTCATGCCGCGGATCGTTCCGACGTACGACAAGCATTCGTCAGGCGTCAGTTGTGGGTAGAACTCGGGCGTTTCCACGACCGCGCCCACTCCATCGAGTGCGGTTTTGGGATGGTGGATGACGTCAACGCCGTTGAGATAGGCCTTGCCGCTCGAGGCCCTAAGCAAATTTGTCAGCACCTTTATGGTGGTCGTTTTGCCTGCTCCGTTAGGACCGAGATATCCTACACAAACGCCCCGTTCGACGGTCAAACTCAGGTCGTTTACCGCAACGAACTGTCCATACTTTTTCGACAAATGCTCGATTACTATCGGCTCCATCGTTGATCAACCTTCTCTGCATGCCGTCTTTTGCATTCGCGCTTAAGAGCTAATTTGCTGCTGTCTATAAAGCGTATTAACCGTTTTATACATTTTGGTTGCGTGTTTGCGCGAACGTACATGAATGTGCCCGCAGGCTAACGATAGTGCCTAAGCAAAGACTTGCCACCACTCTGTTACCGCTTATCGAGTAGCATCTACATCGTCACGCTCAGATTGACGTAAGCCTAGCTTGGTGTATGCCGCGTTTTGATTCTAGTGTAAGAAAATCAGCTTTTTTGACTTGACAATAGGTTTATTAGAGATAGATCAGATAGCAATGCGCTAGGGCTCGTGGTCTAGCTGGTTATGACGTCGCCTTGACATGGCGGAGGTCGCCGGTTCAAATCCGGCCGAGCCCATTAAACCTGTTCTCTTTTTCGTTTTTGTGAGGGCTAGTGCCTTCATTCAAAAGAAGAAGGGATCTTAACTCGCCAATCTCTTTTTCCAGGCAGAGAGGCGGCCTTCCACCCGACTTCGTTCGATGTTTGCACAAAATTTGCCAACGGATTTGTCAACGGTTACGACGAATGCAAGTTTTCTCCTCGTGCTCGGTTTGGCACGCGGTCTCTCGGACTAACGTTTTGAACTCTCGTGGCTGCCGAATGACAGGATACGCGTGTGACGGCTTAGAGGTTTGGCTATTTTGCGTACATGGATCGGCTGAATACGTCTTCGGACGTGGGTTTGTATCACAGTGGTGATTCTCGCTTAGGTTTCCAGCTGCGTTTCACCGTCGCTGTGACAAAAACGAGTGTTTTAGTTAGCCCGACGCGGCCGTTTATGCCTGCGGTGGGCCTTGTTTTTGTAGTTCTTCAATTCGCTGTGCCGCAGGAACTGACTGTTGCCACAGCATTTCAAAGGTCTCCATCAGATAATCAGCGTAGGTGGGGTCATCGGTGTAGAGCATTGCAATAGGTTGAGTAAGTGAGAGATGCTTGATATCCAAGTTAATACCGTGCAAACAGGTTTTTCTATCCAGAACGGCGAAATACACCCCTCGATATCCATCTAAATGGCGTACCTCCTCGCCAATGTCCAGTGCTTCTTTAATTAATCCAATTGCGGAGTATGATACATCGGTCAGCATTCTGAAGCTCGCTCCGCGCTCTATAAGCTTCTTGATTTCATCTAATATGCCGAACAGCGAAGCGACAGCGATCACCTCTTCAGGACTTACCAAGATCACTTCATTCTCGCATGCAGTTGTGAGAGCATTAGCGATTCCGATGAGTTCCTTAATACTTTTGATGATCTTGAACGTCTTAATTTCGTCCGAGGGTCGGAAGCGCTGTTGTGCCGAAAGCTCTTGCAGCTCACGCTTTCGCGCTTCCATCTCATGCAGTTCGCTCTCGTGCTGTTTCACTGCAGAGTCGAGGGCTGCGTCAAGGTCAACCGCAGCGTAAATCGTTGGCGAGTCGAGCGAGGGACGCACCATACCCTTCTCGATAAGAGTGGTAAGTGTGCGGTGCACGTCCTCCCGATACGTCTTGAGTGATTTTGCGAGGGGAGATGGAGACTTTGGGCCGTACTTGAGCAAGTGAAGGTAGAGCTGTGCCTCCTTTTCGCTGAGACCAAAACCAATCAAACGGGTGGTAAACTCGTCGTCGCTGGTCATCAATTATCAAAACGTATGTGAGCTAAATGATAGATATAGGTTATCTTGAAAAAAAGAAGAGAGGATTCCAAACACGCTGCGTCTTGCGACGGCAGAAAAAACAACAAGGAATCCCAACCTTTAAATCGGGAGACGTCCAAGGAACCCTTGTTGAGAATCTGCACGGGTCCAGGTTGTTGCATTGGCCGGCATTGCTCCGTCTCGTCCTCTTGACACTTGCGTGTTTTTTACGTGACAACCCACCATAATAGCTTGATCGGTTTTTTCTGACGTCGTAATAGCGTCAAATTGGCCGTCATTCCAGGCGAGGAGCGTTAATCAAGCTTTAATAGATAAATAGTCAATCCCAAACCGTGATTGGAAGTGCTGATCGATGCATATCCCGCACCCTGATGTGTTTCGGAACTTCCACGACAACGTGATTCTTCCAACTGCTGGGATCGAAGGTGCTTTATAACTCTTCGATCAATCTCCTTGCTGCGATATTTGGGCTTGAAAATGGCTATTTGTCAAAGGTCTCTAACACGGACTTTTCAAGCCTCATTTGACATAGACCCCCTTAAAAGACTGGCATTGGTGGTGACCGCAGGTGGCAACGTGTAGGTATGGTGGATGTTCGGAGACGGCGCGCAGCGACTCCGCGTGGTGCATACTTCATCTCGACTTCCCCAAGGAAGATGACCCGGAGTTCACGCGTATACGGGATGAAAAGCAGCTCAAAACGAAAGAAAAGATAAAAGGCGATGATCTCAATTTTGAGGGCACTAACATCTATAGTGTCGACGCATCGGACCTCAGCATCTCGGCACAGAATAATGCAATCTTTAAGAACGCAACTATAAAAGGGCGTGTTAAGTTTGAAAGAACGAAGATAGAAAAGGACGCCTCGTTTGAAGGAGCGAAGATAGAGAAGAACGCCTCGTTTGCCGGGGCGGAGATAGGAGGGAAAGCTCGGTTTGAAGAAGCGGAGATAGGAGGAGACGCGACGTTCGCCGGGGTGGAGATCGAGGGAGAGGCTTGGTTTAAACGAGCGAAGATAGGAGGATACGCAACGTTTGCTGGGGCGCAGATAGGAGGAGACGTTCGGTTTGAAGAGACGGAGATAGGAGGAGACGCTTGGTTTGGAGGGGCGGAGATAGGAGGAGACGCTTGGTTTGGAGGGGCGGAGATAGGAGGAGACGCTTGGTTTAGAGGAGCGCAGATAGCAGGAGACGCTCGGTTTGAAGAGGCGGAAATTGCAGGAGACGCTCGGTTTGAAGAGGCGGAAATTGCAGGAGACGCTCGGTTTGAAGCAGCGAAGATAGGAGGGGAAGCTTGTTTTGAAGGAGCGGAGATCGGGGGGACGCTGAATTTGGTCTGATGGCGGTAGGAGCGAGCGTCTGATGGCGGTAGGAGCGAGCGCTTTTTTATCACATGTGATAGAAGGGGGACGCCTGCACGAGAGCGTTCCGGTATAGAGCTGACGCGCTGTTTATAGAGAGTATCTGTCAAAGCGCATTCTGGCTATATGCGCTGTCCCACGCAGAATCTGGCGCCGTTGAATGGATAGCCGCTGCTGAAACTGTGTTGGCAACATTTCTCTGGGGAGCCGTTATCGCTGTTTTTTCGAGCACGTATGTTGACTGATGTCGCAGTAGTGTGAGGACGCGCATTCAAAGCTATAATCCTTGAAAGCATAGCGTCGCAATTAGGTCTGAGTTGTCAGCGGCGAATCTCGTCAGTCTAATGCTCGCCCTTTGCCTGACTGTTTTCGTAGATCATCAGCACAGAAATCGCAAGCTTTTCTGCGTCGTGTGTGCACATCACCTGCTGCAATACTTCAATGATCTGGCGAAGGGTGGCTCTTCAGTCTGTTCGGCGCTTTGTCGATCAGATCGCATTTTTAGCGTTGAGTTAGCTTGGCCGTTGCTTTTGACAAATTTCTCTAATCTCTCTAAATTGTCTAATTGAAGTGCAATAAGAAATCCTTCAACGCCGTCAATCTCTATTTGATAGATGTTGGCCATTCGACCTGCCCGCTCTCTAAGCTCTCGTGGCAAACGGCTGATCGGATAAAAAAAAGTGGGATTAGACGACTGAAGTGAAAATCTTCGTCGTGAATATTTTTTTCATATTACTTACAAACCTCGAACTTGCTTTGTTATCGCAATGAAAGATCCTAAGCGACACTCTCACGAATCATCCATTTGTGTTAGCATTTGCGCGAGCATGTCCTACACTTCTGGCCGTTTCGCCCCGAAGAGGCATTCTGTGAAGCTATTCTGCGGCTGCTGCAAGTCGTCTTAGCACATCGGGAATAGCTTTCTCTGGCACCGAAGAGATCTTCGCGCCACGATAGTCTCTTAAGATAGCTTGGGTAACCATCCTTTTTTATAGCGCCACGATAGTCTCTTAAGATAGCTTGCGTAACCATCCTTTTTTATAATTAGTCGATCCGCGGCGGCAGCCCACGCAGCCTCCGATAAAACCCGTCTGCGAAGATAAGCGCTATAAACACGAAATCACTAATGATCTCTCTGACGCTCATTTTA
>Ga0326727_10013536_pt1 | contig 18121 bp, 17 predicted proteins | sample MB2enrmetagenome_FD_207643 | JGI IMG/M metagenome (GOLD analysis project Ga0326727, IMG submission 207643) | Lab enriched peat soil microbial communities from McLean, Ithaca, NY, United States - MB29MY | ecosystem: Environmental > Terrestrial > Soil > Wetlands > Peat | place: USA: New York...
TCTGCCACCCGCGATAGAATATGTTTGGGATTTTTCCTGTAAGAAAAAGTGGTAAACTTTCCACCGGAATGGGGGGCAGATTTCACCGGAATGTCCAGCTCTTCCCGGAGGCGATCGCCAGCGCACTTTCCATGGTGATCGCCTCCCGACTGGTCACCAAGGTAGAGGCGAGAATCCTCGCCATCCTCGGACTGATGCTCCTCGCTTACAACAGTTACTGCATGTGTAACCTGTCCTTCGATACACCAAACTCGACCATCACCTATCTGCTACTGGTTCGTGGCCTTGGCTTCGGCCTCCTGATGATTCCTGTACAGACCATCGCGATGGGAAATATTTCAAAAGCTTCTATGGCCAACGCCTCCGCTTTGACGCAGACCTCTATACAGGTTGGTACGGCAATCGGCATCACGTTGATCACCAGTATCATGCAGCAGAGAAACACCGTCAGTTATGCCGATCTCTCCCAGCAGGCGAATCCCTACAATCCCAACTTTGATGGTTTGATGCACACCCTTTCGGAGTCACTCGCGCAGGCAGGAATACAGAGCGCTGATGCACATACCGGGGCCTTGGCAATGTTGTTTGGGATGGTTTCCAAACAGGCTCGGTTGCAGGCAATCAATGATACTATGCTGGTTCTGACGCTCATTACGATTGCCGTGATACTGCCAACTCTATTCCTGAGAAAAACAGAAAGTTCATCGACGGAAGGGAAACCGATTACTATGAATTGAAAAGCAAATAATAATTAATTCAACCAGTGGGACATGATCATGGCCCACATTTACAAAATAGTTTGTTTTCGGATCGGCGGGATATCGGATACATTTCCTTTCAGCAATGGAGATTGTCTTGTCTCTGTCAAGTATCGGAAATTGCTCCCGTATGTCAACAACAGCATCCGACCACTCCAGGAGATAGAAATAGCTTTTTTCCAGTTCGGAGAGGAACTGATGGAGCCTTCCGGTTTTCAACCCATGGACTCGAGAGACGGTTCCGCGCGATGCGAAATCATGAATCCTAATCCAGGGTTGGTAATCTTTCCCTTCGCCGCTTCCGAGGCCCAACTTGATCTTCTTTGCGATGTTCTTCTCGGTGGTCAAAGCCCTCGACTTAGCCATAATCCGGAGTTTCCACCTCCTCACACAGCGTATTTCCATGATCGGCATGTAGTTACGTTATTAGAAGCCGGTTTCCAACTTTTTTATCTTTCGACAACTATTCACTGTCAACGTTCGGAAGGATTCTCATGTACTCAGGATGGATCTGCTTCAGGGTATCGATGACGAGTTGGTAATTTTCTCTGCGGTGATTGAGCGTGCAGAGACTGCAGTCTTTCCAGCCGCCGTCGAGGAGGGTGTACTCCCCGCCGCAGTTCCCGACAAAGAAGAGTGGGCAGAAGCAGAAGAGGCAGTTGAAGTCGTCGAAGCCGATGCCCGCATGGCAGGGAAAAAACTCGCAGTCATCGTTACGGAAGTAATTGAACGGCATACCGCCTCCATTATGTCAAGCGCGGTATGCGGTCACCTCGATTTCAACGAGAGCACCCTTCGGCAGCGCCGCCACCCCCACGGTGGTACGCACCGGTTTGTGGTTCCCGAAGGCCTCGGCATAAGCCTCGTTGAGAGCGGAAAACTGCGAGAGATCGGTAGTGTAGATCACGCATTTCACGACGTTGGTCATGAAACAGCCGCAATCGGCGAGGATGCCCCGGATGTTTTCCAGAACGGTCTTCGTCTGTTCGGCCACCGTCAAGCCCCGGATCTCGCCGGTCTTCGGGTCAAGAGGAATCTGACCGGAGAGAAAAAGGAAACCGTCGCCCGTTTTCACCGCGACGGAATACGGTCCAACGGCGGCGGGAGCAGAGGACGGGTTGATATAATCGGCCATATTACTTTACCATTCCTTTCGCGGCGAGAACGGAGCGAAGCTTGTCCTCGTTCACCTTCTGGAGGTCGCACAGCGGAAGCCGGAACTCGAGGACGTCGAGAAGCCCCATCATCTTCGCGGCGGTCTTCACGGGAATGGGACTCGTTTCGAGGAACATGGCGCGGTGAAGCGGCATGAGCGCGATATGGGCGGCGGCGGCGGCCTTCGCGTCGCCCTTCTCCCATGCGCGAAACATGGCGGAGCATTCCTTCGGCGCAATGTTGGCGGTAACGGAAATCGCACCCACGCCTCCGAGGGCGAGGAGGGGCAGATTGGTGAAATCGTCGCCCGAAAGAAGCACGAACCCGCTCCGAACGTTTTCCATAATCTCGGCGGCCTGCTTCATGTCGCCGGTCGCTTCCTTGAGACCGACGATATTCGGCAAACGGGACAACCGTCCGACAGTTTCGGGCAACATGTTCACCCCGCATCGGCCGGGAACGTTGTACATCAGCATCGGAAGATCCACCTTCTCCGCGATCGCTTTGAAGTGGAGGAAAAGACCCTCCTGCGTAGGCTTGTTGTAATAGGGCGTGATGGAGAGGTGCGCATCGGCGCCGCTCTTCTGGGCTACCTCGGCCAGTTCGACGGCTTCGGCAGTAGAGTTGGAGCCGGTGCCGACTATGACCGCGATGCGTCCCTTCACGCGCTTGACGGTGAAATCGATCACTGCATGGTGTTCCTCGTACGTCAGAGTGGCGGACTCGCCGGTGGTGCCACAGGGAACGATACCATCCGTCCCGTTCAGAATGTGAAACTCGATGAGCTCTGCCAGCTTGTCGTAATCCACCTTGCCGTCTCGGAACGGCGTGATGAGGGCAACGATCGAACCGTGAAACATGGGGTTTCCTCCCTTGGATAGTTCATGTATCATTATACAAGGCAAACGGCTTTTTTTCAAAATAAACCGGGGGTCGGAGGGAAAACGGCTGACGATCGAAGACTGCTATTCGCAGATGAATTCCTATCCGACCTGCACAAATCCGTCGTCTCGATATACGGGTACGGTGACATCCTGCCGCCGATCTCCAAAAGAAATATCGCGTTTTGCCATCCTTTGACCATCCCTTGGGAAAGGGGCGTGCGGGCAGTCGTTCCGGGAGGATGCGTACAACTGCATTGGCGGCGAAATAGCACGTAGCGGTTTGGAACGCTTGAACATAAAGAGATAGGCAGGAGATCTCTCCCGCCTATCTCCGTTTCGCTAATTCTGGGTACCCAGGAAAACCGGAAGCGTCATCTGCTCCATCTGGCTCTGGAGGCTTTCGATGCCGTCGATATGAGCATCTTCGTCGTTGAGGATCTGCTGGAGAAAATCGCGGGTTGCGTAATCCTTCACTTCGCCGGCGAGGATGATCGCGTTATTATACGCCTGGATAGCGCTTTCTTCGGCCTGATGATCGTTGGCGAGTTGCTTACCGACATCGGAACCGATCATGATCTTGTTCAGGTTCGTGACGACGGGAATTCCTTCGAGAAAGAGAATACGCCCGATCAGCTTTTCCGCATGCTTCATCTCGTCGATTGCCCGCTTTTCGAAGTTCTTGTGCAGTTTCTCGTAGCCCCAATCGTCGCACATTTCCGAGTGCACCATGTACTGGCTGATGGCGGTCAGCTCGTCCGCAAGCAGCGAATTCAGCGTCTGGACCAGTTTTTCGTTTCCTTTCATTCGGTACCTCCTTGAGCATCGCATCATAACCGTAAAACAGGGACAACTCAAATAACCTCGGATAGTGCTACTTTCGGAGAAGGTCGAAGCGGTCCGCATTCATCACCTTGTTCCACGCCGCTACGAAGTCATTCGCGAACTTCTTCCGGGAATCTTCGCAGGCATAAACTTCCGAGATGGCCCGGAGCTGAGAATTAGAACCGAAAACCAAGTCGACACGGGTGCCGGTCCACTTCAACGCGCCCGTTTTGCGGTCATACCCCTCGAAAACGTCTTTGTCTTCCGTGCCGGGCTTCCACTCCGTGCCCATATCGAGCAGATTCACGAAGAAGTCGTTGCTGAGCGTTTCCGGACGCTTGGTGAATACGCCGTGCCGGGATTGTCCGAAGTTGGCGTTGAGAACCCGCATGCCGCCGATCAGAACCGTCATCTCGGGAGCGGTCAGCGTCAGCAATTGTGCCCGGTCGATCAGCAGTTCTTCCGACGAAACGGAATATTTGTTTTTGAGATAGTTGCGGAAACCATCCGCGGCCGGTTCGAGCACGGCGAAGGAATGAACATCGGTCTGTTCCTGCAGAGCGTCCATCCGTCCCGGCACAAAGGGAACCGTTACTTCCTGGCCGTCGACGTTCGCAGCCTTCTCGATTGCCGCACAGCCTCCGAGGACGATCAGGTCGGCGAGCGACACCCTTTTTCCGTCCTTCTGCAAGCCGTTAAAGTTCGCCTGGATTCCTTCCAGGGTCTGTAACACCTTCATGAGCCGGGCGGGTTGGTTGACTTCCCAATCCTTCTGAGGCTCAAGACGGATACGGGCCCCGTTAGCACCCCCGCGCTTGTCGGATCCGCGGAAAGTCGAGGCCGAAGCCCAGGCGGTGGAAACCAGCTCGGAAACGGAAAGGCCCGAGGCGAAAATCCTTGCCTTGAGATCCGCTATGTCCCGGGCATCGATCAGCGGGTGGTTCACGGACGGAATCGGATCTTGCCAGATCAGTTGCTCCTCCGGAACTTCCGGCCCGAGATAGCGGGCGCGCGGACCCATGTCGCGGTGGGTCAGCTTGAACCAGGCCCTGGCGAACGCTTCCGCGAAGGCCTGAGGGTTCTGGTGATAGCGGCGCGCGATGGGCTCAAAACCCGGATCGAAACGAAGGGACAGGTCGGCCGTCGTCATCATCGGGCGGCTTTTCTTGGAAGGGTTGTGGGCATCCGGAATCATATCCTCTTCCCGGACATTCTTCGCAGCCCATTGCCACGCCCCGGCGGGACTTTTGACCTTTTCCCATTCGTAACCGAAGAGCATGTTCAGATACCCGTTGTCCCATTTGGTTGGATTCGGCTTCCAGGCACCTTCGATGCCGCTGCTGGTCGTATATTCGCCCTTGCCGGTACCGAAGCTGTTTTTCCAGCCCAAGCCCTGGTCCTCCATGGAAGCAGCTTCGGGTTCCGGCCCCACCAGCTTGGGGTCTCCGGCTCCGTGCGCCTTGCCGAAGGTGTGCCCGCCGGCAATAAGCGCGACCGTCTCTTCGTCGTTCATCCCCATCCGGCTGAAGGTTTCCCTCACGTCCCGCCCCGAAGCCACGGGATCGGGCTTGCCGTTGGGTCCCTCCGGGTTCACATAGATCAGTCCCATCTGAACGGCCGCCAGCGGATTTTCGAGTTTGCGATCGCCGCTGTAGCGTTCGTCGCCCAGCCAGCCATGCTCCCTGCCCCAGTAAATATCCTCTTCCGGTTCCCAGATGTCGATGCGTCCGCCCCCGAATCCGAAGGTCTTCAAGCCCATCGATTCTAATGCGCAGTTGCCCGTCAGGATCATCAGGTCGGCCCATGAAATCCTGTTTCCGTATTTCCGCTTGACGGGCCAGAGCAGCCGACGAGCCTTGTCCAAATTGACGTTATCGGGCCAACTGTTGAGCGGAGGGAAACGCTGGTTCCCGCTGCCGCCGCCGCCGCGGCCATCGGACGTGCGATAGGTGCCTGCGCTGTGCCAGGCCATGCGGATGAACAGACCGCCGTAGTGGCCCCAATCTGCCGGCCACCACTCCTGCGAGTCGGTCATCAGCCGGTAGAGGTCTTTCTTCAGGGCAGCCAGATCCAGCTTCTGGAATTCTTCGGCGTAGTTGAAGCCGGAATCCATCGGATTGCCCGCCCGCGTGTGCTGATGAAGGATATGCAGGTTCAATTGGTTCGGCCACCAGTCGCGATTGGACGCGCCGTGAACGGGTATGGTCCGGCTGGTTGCGCCCGTTACCGGGCACCTGCTCTCTGTGTCCATTCCAACCTCCTTTAATTGCAAAGAGTTCGATATAAATGGATTTCATTCAAAACCGCAATCAAAGAAACAAGGCGCTGTTCTTATTGTTTGCAACTATAATTGTCTGAATGTCGTACAACCCGGAAATCCGATTGACTCTTTCCTCCGGTTATACGATTTTATCGTATTCTATCGCTGCTCTGTCGTTTTGTCAATTTTCGTCAGCGTATCCAGCGGACTTTTCCCATTGCGCAGGCAATACCGGAAAATGGGAGATGAATTTCTTGCTATTTCATCAATACGTCGTTAACATTGTGCAAATGCGAATCGTTCTCATATTGGAGACGCCATGAAAGTCCGCCGACAAATAGTGTTTTTCGGAAGTCTTGCGGTGGTTTCGCTGTCGCTTTTGTCTTGCGGCAGCAAAACGATTCCGGGTAACCCCGCGAAAGAGATGGAAAAAATTTCGGTTTACACCAGCTTTTATGCAATGTACGACCTGACGCAAAAAATCGGCGGAGACCGTATCCGTCTGGTCAATTTGGTTCCGGCGGGAACGGAACCCCATGAGTGGGAACCCTCGACAGGAGATATCGTCCATCTGGAAAAGGCTGATGTTTTAGTCTATAACGGCGCGAGTATGGAAGGATGGGTAAGCAGGGTCATCGCCACGCTGAAAAATAAAAGGTTAATCGCAGTGGAAGCTTCCAGGGATATCAAACTGCATGACAATCCCGAGAAGGCTGAAAATCTCAAGTACGATCCCCATGTCTGGCTTTATCCGATGAACGCGATTCAGGAAATGAAAGTCATTATGAACGCCCTTTCGAACGCCGATCCGGCGAATGCGGATTATTTTCGGAGCAATTATCATTATTACTCCGGGAAATTTTCCGAACTCGATCGGGAATACAGAGAAACGCTGGCAACTGTCAAGAACCGCAGTATCATCGTTTCTCACCAGGCTTTCGGTTATCTATGCGAGGCTTACGGACTGAATCAGATCGCAATAGAAGGCTTGTCGGCCGATTCCGAACCTTCCACGAAGAAAATGGCGGAAATCGTTCAATTCGCCCGGAAACGAGGGGTAAAATATATCTTTTTTGAAGATCTCGTTAGTCCCAAGGTGGCCGAAGCGGTAGCGCGGGAAATCGGCGCTCAAACGGAAACTTTAAACCCCCTGGAAGGTCTGACCGAGAAGGAACTTTCGGAGGGGAAAGAATACCTCAGCGTGATGAAGTGCAACCTTGCTGCGTTAAAGAAAGCCTTGCAATGAACCGGGAGCCATTAAATGGATCATGTGATTGAAGTCAATAACCTCAACTTCGGATATGACGGGAAACTGGTGCTGCGAGATATCAGTTTTTCAATTATCAGAGGAGATTATCTGGGTATCATCGGGACGAACGGATCGGGGAAAAGTACCTTGCTCAAATTGATTCTGAAGATTCTTCCTCTATCCGAAGGAGAAATCAAAATCCTGGGAATAAATATCAGCAATTTTACCCTGTGGAACAAGGTGGGATATATTTCCCAGAATGCAACGGCCTTTAACGGTAGTTTCCCGGCGTCCGTAGAGGAAATTGTGGGAGCGAATCTTTTTTCGAAAATTGGACTTTTTAAAATGCCTCAAAAAAAGCATAAAACCTTGGTCTACGAGGCGCTGGAAAAAGTCGGAATGCAGGATTCCGGTAAAAAAATGATCGGAAATCTTTCCGGCGGACAGCAACAAAGGGTTTTTATCGCGAGGGTGCTGGTCAGTGATCCGGAATTACTCTTACTCGATGAACCGACCGCCGGGATTGATGCTAAATCGGAAGATGCGGTTTACTGCTTACTGGCCGATCTGAACAAGAATCTGGGACTAACGGTAGTAATGGTGACCCATGATATAGCCGCAGTGACCATCCATGCCAACCGTTTCATCTGCCTCGGAGAAAACGGATTCTTCGAGCACACGCCCAACGATGAAAACGCCGACCGGCTGTTAACCGAAATATACGGCCATGGAGTCCATCTACACCATGATTGCAAAAACTGCATAAAGGATTGACAAGATGCTGGATATGTTCCAATACGGTTTTATGCAGAGGGCGGTAATTGTCGGCCTGTTGATTGCTATCATTGCGCCTTGCATCGGGGTAATCATAGTGCTCAAAAGACTGTCGATGATAGGAGATTCCCTCTCCCATACCTCTCTGGCGGGAGTGGCCGCGGGTTTGTCCTTCGGGATCAGCCCTGTTCTGGCCGCCGTGGTTTTCTCGGTACTCGCGGCTTTCGGAATCGAGCAGATCCGCAAGTCCTTTGTCCGTTACTCGGAAATCGCGATCGCGGTAATCATGGCGACGGGTATCGGAACCGCCGGCATCCTTTCCGGCTTCGTAAAAAACAGCGCGAGCTTTTCAAGCTTCCTTTTTGGGAGCCTGGTGGCCATTTCCGATTTCGAGCTGACGATGGTCGTTGCCCTCAGTGTTGTGGTTCTGCTCGCCGTCATTTTCCTCTACAAGGAACTGTTCTATATGACCTTCGATGAAACATCGGCCAGGCTTGCAGGAATACCGACCGGGGCGATCAACTTTATCTTCACCCTGCTGACCGCCATTACTGTTTCCATTTCTTCCCGCACGGTGGGAACACTGGTGATTTCCTCCCTGATGGTCCTTCCGGTCGCGGCGGCAATGCAGATTGCGAAAAGCTATAAACAAACGGTTCTATTTTCCGTTCTATTCGCTGTTTTTGATATGATATCCGGTTTGTTCATTTCCTACTATGCCAATTTAAAACCCGGCGGTACCATCGTCATTTTCGGTGTGGTTGTTTTGGTACTGATTCTTGCGGGGAAAAATCTGCTTAAAAAAGTTTTCGGCAATTGAGGTTCGGCGGAGGTGATGATCATGCCCGGGAAAGAAAAAAATGGAGCTAGCTATTCCTTAGCGGGTGTCAAAAATACCCGTCACAGAAAAGCGGTTCTGGAAGTTTTGGGATCATCCGAAACGCCGATGACCGCGGAAGATATCTACCTGGCACTGAAAAAGATCAAAGACACCACCTCGTTGTCGACTGTGTATAGATCTGTTGAAATGCTTTCCGGGGTAGGAGTGGTCATTAAATCCAACCTCCTGGACGATCACAGAACCAGGTTCGAACTCAATTACCATCGACACAAGCACTACGCGTCTTGCATTAACTGTCATCAGATGATCATCATTGAGGATTGTCCATTTACGGAATTGGAGAAAAAGTTACAGCGAAAGACGGGATTTCATGTAACCGAACACCGATTGGAAATAACCGGATATTGCCGGAATTGCAGACCGATAACATAATGATACAGTAGATAATCTATTTGCATACATAGCAAATACCATCCTATGAGGTATACAAATGCTGAAACTTGACCTGCTTGCACTCAATTCCTCCGCCATCGTCCTGGAAGCGATGCCGTTTCTTCTGATCGGTTCGCTCCTGGGTGCGATCATCGAGGTATTCGCTCCCGAGGACGCTTTCCGCGGGAACCTGTTCCGGCATCCGGTGCTTGCTATCCCGGCGACGCTTTTTCTCGGCTTTATCCTTCCTACCTGCGAATGCGGCGTAATCCCCATTGCGAAGCGCCTCGCGCGCAAGGGACTTCCGGAACACCTATCCGTGATGTTCATGATGGCCGCGCCCGTCGTCAACCCGGTGGTGATTGCGGCGACCTGGGTGGCATTTCGGGATAACTTCGGCATGACGGCCGGCCGCATCGGGATTTCCCTCGCCATCGCGGTAATAACGGGACTGGTTCTTTCCAGGCTCGGGGGAATTTACAAAAGCATGCCGTCGGACAAGGACGGACAGAACGACTGCGCCGACGCAGACGAACCCGGACATTCCCATAACGGCCACTGCGAATGCGGGCACGAACATTCCCTCGAGGGAGAATCCCTGCTCGGAAAGTGGCGGCATGTGGCGATTCACGGGAGTGAAGATTTCCTGGCGATGCTGAGGTTCCTCGTGATCGGCGCGCTTTTCGCGGCAGCATTCCGGGTATACGTCCCCAAGAGCGTATCGTTATACTTCCAGCCGAACCTGCTTCCGTCGATTCTCTTCATGATGGCACTCGCGGTGCTGCTTTCCATCTGTTCTGAGGCGGACGCATTCGTTGCCGCGTCGTTCACGCGCTTCTCGCCGTTTTCGCAGCTCGCTTTCGTCACGCTCGGCCCGGTGCTGGACCTGAAATTGATCCTGATGTACGCAGGAACTTTCAAGAAAAGAGCGGTCCTGACGATCGCCATCAGTTCCATTGCGGTGATTCTGGTTTCGACCCTGACTTTAGGTCTTTTGTTGAGGTAAAGCGGTATGAAAAGAATCTATTCGATTATCGGAAGCTTGAGTCTGCTCGCGGTGGCGGGAATCGTGTTTTACCTGGTCGCAAGCGGAAAGTACCAGAATCTTCTCAACCCGAAGTTCATGCCGCTGACCGTCGCCGCAGGGATTCTCATGGCGATTCTCGGCGCGATCACGCTCTTTTCCGCGATGGAGATGAAGCTTTCCACGGCGCTCATACTAATCCTTTTCGTCCTGCTCGCGCTGGTCGCGCCCTCCGTGAAACTTCATGCATCCCCAACGGTTCCAGGCAGGGAAACCCTGAACGGCGTTGAATTCATTCCGATCAACATAATCGAACTTTACATGCAGTTGTACAACAACTCGCGCAAGAAAGTGGACGATGTGATCATGAAGAACCATTACGTTTTTCATGGTTTCGTCTGCCGGAGCGAAAAGCTGGATCAGACCGGCGACATCGCGGTGATGCGCGTGGTGATCAGTTGCTGCATCGCCGACGCCTGCGCCTACGGTTTCCGCGTCAAGATCCCTGACGTCGGCAAATTCAGCGGCGGACGCTGGGTAAAAGTCTATGGCCACATGGAAAGCATCAAGTCGGACGGGGCCGAGAGCTCGGTGGAAGTGCCGGGCCTGGCCAATTCAGACATCAAGAACGACGTTCGCTTCATTCCGGATGAAATCAGATCTGATAGCGAGCCGGAATCGCAATTCATCTACAAATTCCATGATAAAGAGCCTTTCGTTTATTGAAACTTTTCGAAAACGGCCGTAGACGCCTTGGCTTTTTTATTTCCCGATTAGAGCCAACCTTCCGCCAAAATACTGCAAGCCCGGTTACTTCAAGGCATTTCGACTTCGATCGGTCTGAACTCCGTCAAGTTCGATGATGCCTGCTTTCTCTCGGCATTTCGGCTTTTCCTTCATATCAAGCTGAAGGTTGGCACCAATCAGGCTTTATTTTGCAAACTTGGTCATTCAAGTTTTGTCCATTTCCCGGTATCAAGGTCAATCTTTATATTATTATTTTCATAAGGGGGATAATCCGACCAAAGTCCATCCACGAGTTCCTTTCTGAAAGATATGATGAACTGGGACATCAATTCGGTTCCTGTGGTATCAAGATCGACAGCAGGTTTTTTTGTGTCTCCGCAATAATGGGCGCAAAACGCCAGGGCGACTTGCGGCGAATAAATATCGGCATCCTTTTCCGGGACTCCATAACCAAGAAGGGTAAGCCTCACCATCCCTGTTATTCCTTTCAGGAGAAATTTTTTCGAATAATCGGTAAAATCCCCATCTATCCCCTTGACATGGTGCATGAAGCTGCTTTCGATGGTCATGGTCTGATCATTTGCGTTGACGGTGACTTTCCTGTAGGGACAAGGATAGGTAACGAGCGCGCCTGTTTCTATATCGTAAAGGTAATTGTTGCCTCCGAATTTTTTATACGCAATGTTCTGAGCATGAAAATGGCCGGTAAACACTGTCCTTACATGATATGTGGCAAGCAATTCTGAAAGGTAATCATTATCCTCAACCACATATTCAGGGAAATATTTCTTCTGCCCGGGAAAATGCTCAAGCATTCCGTGGTGCATCATCAGAATCACAGCCTTGTTATTCACGACTGATTTTTGAAGTATATCCTTCAGCCAAGCCAACACAGGAGGGTAAACCTTTCCTGCAGTTATCGATTCCTCACCCGGTTTGTTTTCACGGTAGCGGCATGCATCAAAACCTATCAGCCAGAGACCGGGCTTCGGTTCAACAACATAACTGAGGGAATTCGTGTCCCTGTATATTGCCTCACTATACCCGTAATTCGTATAGATACTTCTGAAATCATCTGCATTAATATGAGGAATCGCCGTTTCATTGCTCCCGTCGAAACTATGAGCAAGACCATTCAGCACGTCATGGTTCCCCGGCACGACGTATACCTTTTTGCCGTTGGTCTGGAGCCTCGCAAGAAAGTTGGTAACAATATTGTGGCAATCCAGTTCGCCGTCTTTCGTGAGGTCTCCTGTAATGATAAGAAAATCATAATTATTTGTTTCGATCTCGCTGACAGCGGAATCCATGATATTCATACTTTCTTTCAAAAGTTTCCTGTCCTGGGCGAGATAACGTGAAAATGCGAATCCCGCTGTTCCGAGATTGGGATCATATAAGTGTATGTCGCTCAGACAATAAAACTTTAAATCCGGGTATTTCGGTATTTGGTAGGACGAAGGCTTGACATTACCATCTTCGAAATTCGTACAGGAATTCACAAATATCAGAATCAATGCCGAGGAAAACAACAGCACGATATTCCTCATCGTTCATCTCCAACAATAAAATTTACGGTATTATGGCAATTGAATTTTAACATTGTATGAGGACAGGAAGAATATCGCAAGAATACCGCGTTCGTTTCTGACCGGAGCGGCGTAGAAAGAAAAACTCGGTTTCCACGTAGTTTCTGCATTTCGTCCGGAAATGCCGGATGAACTCATCATGAAAAAAAGCGCCCCCTCCTTGCGCAATGCGTAAGGAGGGGGCGGGAAGAAACGATCAGAACTGGATACCTACGAAGAAACCGGGCCAGAATACCTGGTTTTCCGTACTGAAGGGAAGCACGAACGAAGCGGGAGGCTTCACCGTGATGGAACTCTTCAGGTACGGGGTGTCGATCGAAGCGGTGATGGAACCGTAGTTGAGGAAACTGGGCTGGTAGTTCGCTTCGTTGAACGAAACGCCCGCGAGAAGGGTCACCAGGAACAGATTGACCGATCCGTAGAGCCGGATCTGGTTGATATAGGAAACCTTTGTCGGATCCGAAACCGCGTAGGTAGCCGACGAAATACCTTCGATGTTGGCGGAGAAGATCCAGAGCGGCAGAGCGGCGCCAAAACCCAAGCCTAACTGGTACTGGCTGAGAGAATTAACCGTACCGGTTTTGAAGAAATTAGTGCCAAGCAGGTTCGCGCCGACGGTGTAGATGTTATAGAAGTTTTTCGAGCCGTTCAGGAGCGCGACGTGCAGGAAGCCTGTCTCGTCCGCGTAAGCCTGAAGATGCGTCTGACCGCCCTTGCCGATGATGGAGACAAGCCCGATGGGAGCGCCGTCCATCTCGCCGGAGATATTGACGATACCGATTTGAGCGCCGCTCACCTTGCCGCCGGCAATGTTGACCACGCTGGCCTGGAGGCCGTCCACGTTCCGGGCGGCGACAAAACCCCCGGCAGCCTGCATTCCCTCGACGTCGCGGGCGAAAGAAGCGAATCCCGCTCCCTGAATGCCGGAAACATCCTGAGCGAAGTTGATAAAGCCTGCGCCCTGAACGCCCAGTATATCATTGGCAACCGAGGCGAACCCCGAACCCTCGACCCCCTTGACGTCATGAGCGAATGTCATGAAGCCGGAGCCGATCACGCCGGTGAAGTCGTGCGTGAAATCCAGGAAACCCGAACCCTGGACGCCGGATACGTCATGCGAAAATGTCATGAAACCCGAGCCGACCACACCGGTGACGTTTCCGAAAAACGACATAAAGCCGGCGCCTGCGACTCCTACGAGTTCTTCGCCTACGGACTGCATAAAGCCCGCCCCGGCGACACCGTAGACCCGGTCCGACATACCCATGAAGGCCGAGGCACTGATGTTGTTGACTACCTTGGACTTGCCGGACTTCAGGAACGTGTTCACATCAAGCCCCGGTACAAAACCGACGTTGACGGGAATATAGGCGTAACCAGCCGGAACTGGGGTCGCCTGGAACTGGAACACCATGTTCCCGTTGGAGAAGAGCACGATATTGGACAAGCCGGAAGTGATGCTGTTGACGATCGCATCGGTGTTCACGGTGAGCCAGGGGGAGTTGGTCTGCTGAAGGTTGCTGACGGCGGCGGATGAAGAGGTCGATTCCGAGCTTTTCTGGGCACGGAAGGCGGCCGCATTGGAGCGGGCACGTTCCGCAACGCCGTAGGAATCCAACTGCTGGTCCTGATTCATGTTTTGGTTCTGGTTCTGGTTTTGATTCTGGGTATTGTTACCGGTGTTGACATTCACGTTCACGTTGACGCTGCCAAGCGTATTGCGGTTAACGGTCGCGCCGTTGTCGGCCTGATCGCCGGTGTTGTCGAGAACACGGTCGGCGCTGTCCCTGGCGTTCCGGTTGATGTTGGTGGAATTGCTCCTGCCGTTCAGGCCGGCGCGGGCGCGTTCGGCAACGCCGAGGCTGTCCTGACCGTCGTCGCTGTTGGTGGTATCCAGAGCGGTCTCGTCGCCGGTGTTCGTCTGCAGGGTTCCCCCGCGGCTGACGGTCTTTTCCTGCTTCACGGGCTTGAGCATCGCCTTCGTGAGTTCCACGCGGTCGTTGTCGTTGAGGAAAAGCAGGGCCTGCATCGTAACCTTGTTGTTCTCCACCGTGACGCGGTAGCTGCCGGGAGCGAGGCCGAGCTCCAGGGTACGGTTCTCGGCTTTGGTGATCTCGGAGACCAGCACGTCGCCCTCGTCGCGGATGAAGATCTTGCCGGAAACGTCTTTCGCAAACCTCAGGGAGGCGGAAGTCTCCCGGAGATCGGTCATCACGACGTCGCCGGATCCCTTCATGCGGATGTCGTAGTTGGGGTGCTGACTACCGCCGATGGTGCGTTCGGTCTTGGCGAGGGTTTCGTTATAGGCGTACTGGTAGGCCTCGTCGATGGTTACCTTGCCGTCGCCGTTGAGATCGGCGGCTCCGCGTAACCCCGACAGAAGCGCATAGGTAAAATAGCTTCCCTTCAGCGATTCGGACTCCTGACTCGCCTCGTCGGCGGAACTGGAGGTCAGAAAAGCGTAACCTTTCATCGTAATGGAGTTGTCCATCAGGAAAGGCTGGGTTTTCGTGCCGCCCTTCACCTTCGTGAGCGCGCCGGATGAGCAACTGTCGAGAATCACGATCTTCATGTCGGCGGGAAGCGCCTCGATCGTGTCTTTCAGGTCCTTGTAGGAGTATTTTTTCTCGCCCAGGAGCATCCCCTCCTCGTCGGAGTGGCCGGAGTAATAAAATACGAACTCCGTGCGCATGGACTGTTCTTTCGCCCTCTCGATGCGGGTGGAGATGCTTTTCAGCTTGGCGGTCAGCTCGTTCAGGCTCGGCTCCACAAGGAGTTCGCCGTCGGCGGACTTGATGCCGCCCATGTCGCGGAAAAGCTTGGCGGTGGATTCCGCGTCGCGTACGGCGTAGCGGAGAGTCTCGCGCTCCCTGCCTCCGTCGTTCGCGCCGACGAATATGGCGAAGCGTCGTATGGCCGCCTGATTGTCCTCGACCGCGGAAACGGGAACCGCGGCGGCTATGATGGCGAGTGTTCCCGCGAGGAACATCAAAAAGCGTTTCATTTTCGATCCTCCTTGACCAGCTTGAGGGAAATGACCTCGACGTCATGGAACAAGGACTTGACGTTTTCGGCCGAAAGCGTGCTTGTGCGGGCGAAATCCGAAATCCTGGCGAAAACCGATCCGGTATCGATGGGTTTTTTGGACAAAACGAGGAAAAAATGCTCGAAGCGGGGCGAATTGTCCAGCGTGAAGGCGTCTTTGAGAAAGACCTTTTTGCCCGGGACAAGTTCGCTCGTGCCCTGCAGACTGTAAGGAAAATGCAGGGTCATCCCTCCGTTGCCGTCGATGGAGAAAATCATGCCGTATTTCTCGTTACCCGCCTGATAGGCCACCTGAACGGTTTCCCCCGCGCTGACGGTTTCCCCGTCGAATACAGCCTGCTCGCCGTCCGGTCCCCGGCTGAAGATGAAGAGCCTGGCGTCGCCCTTCATCCGGACGGTATCGGCTGCATCGGCAACGGTCTGACCGCCGTTACGGACCTGAAAGCGGCTGGCGATCATCGGCACTCCGACCACGGCAAGTACGGCGACCGCAGTGAAAGCGGGAACGGCGAAGCGCAGTAGCGAAAAAAGAGACGGCCGTTTCTTTTCGGCGATCGCGGCGGTTTTTACCCGGCGCTTCGCCGCGGCTTTCACGCGGATGCGTTCCGCCATCCCGGCGGGGGCATACTTCTCGAGGATTTCATCGTTCGAGGTGCGGAGCGCGTCGAGTCGTGCCATCCCGCCCTCCTCATTGCCGAGCTCCGACAGGATCGCTTCCTCCTCTTTACGGCCGAGTTCGCCGTTGAGGAAACGCTCCAGCAGGAGTTCGGGGACCCTCTCTCTCGTCATATGGTACTCTCCTTGAATTCGACGGCTTTGTTCTGCAGCGTTCTGATGCGTTTGCGCACCCCGGAGACCGACAATCCCGTTTCCCTGGCGGTTTCTTCGAGCGTCAGACCGTCGACAAAATGCAGGCAGGCGATGGTTCTCGTCGAGACGGCCTCTTTCCGGACTTCCTTCCCGTCATCGAATATCCGATCGAGAAAATCCTCCGTCTCCACCTTTTTATGATCGTCCCGGTGACAGGCGATGGCTTCAAGCAATTCCTCGTTCCTGGTTTCGGGGTGGAGCTTCCGGCTCCGGATGCGGTTGAGACAGACGTTGGTGGCGATCCGGTAAAGGAGGCTCGAATGCCCTTCCCCCTTGATCCTTTCGGCGGCGTCCAGGAGAAGCACGAATACGTCCTGCATCGCGTCCAGAGCGGCATCTTCGTCCTTCAGCATCCACCGGCACCGCCGGAGAACCATCGGTCCGTATTTCCGGTAAGCGGCCTCGACATCGATTCCCATTTTCTCTCCCCGTTCGGATAGTGATACAATCCTCGGAGAGAATTGTGTCACCCGATGCAACAATTTATTTTCGTTCTTCGGGTTTTCGGGTTTTCGGGTTTTCGGGTTTTCACCATTTCCAACTTTCCCGCAAACGCGAAAGCCGCTCCTTTCGGAGCGGCTTTCTGTTTTTCCGGACTGAGCCGACTGGGGCTCGAACCCAGGGCCCTCACATTAAAAGTGTGATGCTCTACCGACTGAGCTATCGGCCCGGTCCGGACGGCCATCGCGGGCCGTTATGTCATCCTTTCTATGCTTTTGCGGGAACGCCTTTCCCGGGCTTCTTCATCTTCTTGTCAAAGCCCATCTTCAGCATATACGTGATCGGAGCGGCAATAAAAATCGATGAATATGTACCGCAGACCAAGCCTACCAGGAGCAGAAAGGCGAAGTTCTTGAGGACTTCGCCGCCAAGATAGTAAATACAGGCGGCAATCGCGATCACGGTCAGCGAAGTAATGATCGTGCGCGAAAGTGTCTGGGTGATACTCTTGTCGACCACATGACCGTAATTCTCATCCGGATTGAGACGATTCAACTCGCGGATCCGGTCATAGACCACGATGGTGTCGTTGATCGAATAACCGAGGATGGTCAGGATCGCCGCGATAACAGTGATATCGATAGGAACGCGGAAGAACACGGCAAAGGCAAGCATCGTCAGCGCGTCGTGCAGCAGGGACATAATGGCGCCGAAACCGTAGTAGAAATCGAACCGCAGCGCGGTGTAAATCATGATCAGGAGCGCCACGATAGCGAGAAGCTGAATGGCGCGTACGCCAAAGGCTTGGCCCATTTTGGGGCCGACCAGCTCGCTTCCCCGCAAAGTCACATTATCCTTGCCGAAGGAATCCTGAACGAAAGCGAACAGCTCGCTCGACTCGTTTCCGGTGGTGTCCTGTCCCACCACGGGAGCGGTAATCAGAAAGATTTTCTCGGCAGGATCCCCGATGGTGTTGATGTCCGCCATCTTCTTCTTCGCCTCGAAAGCCTCCCGGACCTTGTGAATGGTGATATCGGGTGTGTTGATGACCACCTGGATGCGGCTTCCTCCCTGGAAATCGACACCCATCTTGAAGCCGCCGTTCGGCCCGCCGTAGACGAAATACATCACGATACCGGCGGTAATGACGGTCAGCGACAGCGCAAAGGAGAACCAGCGCAATTCAATGAAGGGCAAAATCCGGTTAACGACAATGCCGAAAACCTTCGT
>Ga0326727_10013537_pt1 | contig 18120 bp, 16 predicted proteins | sample MB2enrmetagenome_FD_207643 | JGI IMG/M metagenome (GOLD analysis project Ga0326727, IMG submission 207643) | Lab enriched peat soil microbial communities from McLean, Ithaca, NY, United States - MB29MY | ecosystem: Environmental > Terrestrial > Soil > Wetlands > Peat | place: USA: New York...
GCTGTTCAGGATACAGATCGGTCAGACTTCTTGAACTCAAGGATGAAATTTCCCGGCTTGAATCGGAACTCGCCAAGGCCGAAACGAAGAAAGCCCTGTGTGTAAGCATCTCCAACGCGCGGGAAGATTCGGAGCAAATGTCATCGGAGTCCGCCGTATTGGGCGGATTGCTGGAAGAACGGCGCGCCCTGTTGACCTCCCGGCAGGAGAGGATCGAACGTCTCAGGCAAGAGACGCTAGGCTCAAGGGCGATTGCTGCCGGGCTCAAGCGTGAAGTAGAAGACTATATGAAGGCTCAGGACATGCTTGCGTCCGCAAAAAACGAGAACGAAATCTCGCTTGAATTAATTGGCCATTCATGGGGAAATCTCTATGACGCTATAGCCGACGAGGTGCGTCTTGAGTCGGAAGTGGGCGTGATGGAGCGAAAGGTCAAAGCCGTTGTTTCCATTCTGACAGTAGCTCCCGATAGCTGGTCGGCATGATCCCGGCCCGAGCACTGGCGCAAGAAACTTGGGAAAAAACATGATTTTAAGAGACGACAGGTTGCTCCGTGTGCTCACGGATGTTGAATCCCGGTTGCTTAAACGACGGGAGCGAGCGAACCTGAGTTTCGAGATACGACAACTCATTCGTGAGCTGGAGTTCCTTCAGGATCAGGTTGAAGTTCTGGAGGAAGAGCGGGTAAACCTGGAATCCCAGCTCCTGATTGCAGAGCCCGAAGTGGAAACGATCAGGGCGGAGCTCGATAGGCTTAAGAAGGAAAGGGATGATATCAGCGCCTCCGGCAACGTGGACGACCTTGCCGCCGAGATCGAAGAGAAAATCAGGGAAATGGCCCGGCTTGATGAGGAGATCATCCATCTGGAAGTGGACATTCCCGCGAAGCTTAAGTTGGTCGCCGGTCTTGAAGCCAGGCTGGAAGATGTCCTCGGCAGCCAGCGAGATCTCGATGCTCGGATGCTTAAGGTCAGGCAGGACGCCGCCAACCGCGAGCAGTCGCTAGGCATCCTTTCCTACATCAACTTGCGGATCGGAGCATGGATTCGTCTGAAGCGGCCCGATCTCAACGCTCATGATGCCAAGGACAAACCAGACACGTTGAGAGAATTCATCGATTACATGAGCAATGAAGTCGAAACGTGTAGCGGTGATTTGGCAATGATGACCGCAGAACTACAGGAATTGCAGAGCGAAGAGAAGAAATTTATATTCAACAGGCAACGCCTCGAGGTGGAGTTGCGGGAACTTTCGCGATATCTTGAGGAGGGTGAGACGGTTGACTCGCTCAAAAATAGCCTGGACCGTTTGACGCACGAGCGTAATGCGATTGAAGCGCGGCTTCTGAGCACCCGAGAAGAGTTGGCGGCTGCCGAGTCCGAGGATGAGCATCTGGCGCTGGAGCTGACGCAAGCCGAGGCAGAGCTGCAGGAGGCCAAGGAGCGGCAGGCAGCGTTGGAATCGACGCAGAAAGCATATCGTTCCGAGGGCGAGCCCACTCAGGTCATCGGGCGCATGCAAATTGAAGCCGAGTCTTTGCTCATGCAGACTCGGGTCAATCTGGCGATGCGGAAGGTTGTCGATGGCATACTGCCGGTGATAAGCCGATCTAATGAAAGAATGGAAACGGAGTGCGCGAAGAGGCGTGATTTGATTGACGACGTTTCCCGTGTCTTGTCTGAACATGATGCTTGATACGAGCATAAGCTTGGAGTTGTGCTGACAAACAGAGGTTATGTTGCGAGCGGGATATCCGGTATCTATTTCGACAATGTATAATTTAAGAGGTAGGCAGGGCATGCATACAATGGAAAGAAACAGCGTCCTGGGTGGTTTCGCTTACGTGCTGAACGCCGCTGGGAAGACCGTTGCAAAAGGGCTCGTGGCGACCTCTGAAGTTTTTGGCTCCTTTGGAGGAATGGTGGACGGCGCCGCAGGCAAGCTCAAGCAGTTCTCCCTGTCCGGCAAAATTCAGTTGCCGGGCACTGAGGCCAGCAAGCTCCGGAAGCGGATCAAGGAGTATGAGGCGATCATCCAGCAACGTTACCTGGAGATCGGCCGGGAGAGCGCCAACACCGGCGGTGACGACGAGGAGTCGCAGAAGGCCACAATCCTCAAGCTTATTGAAGAGGTGCGGGAGTACGACCAGGAGATCAAACGCCTCAAGGGAAACCTTGTTGAAATGGATCGGAAGCCCGATACGGCCAGGCCCGCCCGCGCCACCTCGAAGGGCAGACGCAAGCCGGTGGACAAGACCCAGGCTTTAAGCGAACTGCAAGCCGCAATTCGCGGGGCTGTGGAAACGGGCCACTTTGCCAACGAGTCCGCACGGGCCACCTTCAAGAAGGTGGCGGAAGATCTGCTCGACGAGGACGCAGAGGTGCGCGCGCTAGCAGCGTCCGAACTCGGCAAGCTGGGCAATCCCGCCTGTGTCGGCGTTCTCGTCGCGGCCGCCCGCCTGGACGATCCGGACTTGGTCATGGAGGCCATCAACGCTCTGAGCGGAGTCGAAGATCCCGCAGCCCTGGAACTGTTCAAGGAATCCACTGCGCATCCCAAGTTCGGGGTGCGCCTTATTAGCCTGCGCGGCGTGTACAAGTTGGCGCCAGTGGAAGAAGCCGGGCCTATTCTTATCGGCGCTCTTGTGGACGAGCATCCGGAGGTTCGCCGGACGGTGGCGGCCTATCTCGGCTGGAAGGACTTTCCCGGCGCCGGTCCCGCGCTCATCCAGTGCCTGCGCGACGAGGACGCCAACGTGCGCAAGAGCGCCGTCACGGCCCTCGCCAGCTTGCGTGATGAAAACGCCGTGCCGAGCCTGATCCAGACTCTGGCCGACTCCAGCCTGGAAATCCGGGAAAAAACTCTGGATGCCTTGCAGAGCATCATCGGCAAGCCGGTGAAATTCGACGTGACAGCCACCGATCAGGATCAGGAACGCGCCATAGTGTCCCTGCTCGAATGGTGGAATGCTCTCAACTCCGGAGCCGAAGTGCATGCCCCCGCCGAGGCGCAGGAGCCCGCAGAGAAACCCGCTCCGGTTCAAGCCGACGAAATCGTGGTTGAGGCGGTTGCCGAGAACATGCAGGCGAGCGCCGCTCCCGTCCAGGAATCCGCAATCTCCGATTTCGGGTTGCCTGAGCCGGTCACCTGGGACGGTTCGTCAGAATCAGTTTCTTCCTCCATCGACGCGGAAGCGATCAAGGACATGAGCAAGGGAGATCTGCTGGCCTACTGCGACAAGCACGGCATTGCATGCGATCCCAAGCTGACCAAGGCCGAGATAAAGAAAATACTGCTTGGGAACCCCTGATGAACGCAACGGAAAATGAAGACGGCCAGCGGGTTGGCTCAGGGTATGATAATGGTGGCTCTTCAGGAGCCACGGAAAGCATGCCATCGCGTGAGACGCTTGAGCAGGAGCGTGCGAACCTGACGTCCGCATTGAAAGATGTCCGCCAGAAACTGGATGCACGCAACAGAAGCATCGCCATGCTTCTGGAGGAAGAAACCGGCCTGCGCGAGGGGCTCGTGGCGCTACGCTCCACAGAACACGCGGCCATGGATGAACTCGCATTCCTCGCCAGCGAAAAGCTCCATCAGGAGAAAGTCCATAAGGCGGCTTCCGATCTGCTGGACGGCAATGTGGGGGATATCGAGAAGGCCGCACGACGCATGGAATTCGCCCGAGGCGAGTTGGAGGCTCTCAAGCAGCAGTTGCAGGCCTACATCGGAGAAGTACCGGAAATGGTGGACGGTATGAACCAGCTCGAAGACAGGATCAATCAGGCCTCTTCACAGTTTGAAGACATGGTGGAGCGCTTAGCCAAAACCGCCAAGGACTTCAAGCTGTCCTACTATCAGAAGCGAAGCGAACAGCGGGGAAAGAATGCCTCCTATTGATGCGAAGATCAGGGAACATTTGTCATCCCTTATTGAGCGAGGCCGGAACGTCGTGCGTGACAAGGGGCATGCCACGAACCTGGCCTCCGCGGGCGTGAGACCCTCCCCCACGGCCGAGGACTCACAAGGCATCGATTTCGAACATACGATAGCCGAGATGGTCGAAGCCATTCAGGCCATGGAATCGCAGCTGTCCCACGTGTTGGAAATCAATGCGCTGTTGGAACGCGATCTGAACCAGGCCAAGGAAAGGGTCAGAGAACTCCGCATGGAAAGGGAGAAGCTGCTGGCCACTATTGCACGGCTTGAAGAGGAAATGCCTTCCAAGCGCGAACTCCAGATGGTGATCGATCAGCTCATTGAGGAACGCAGCAGCGCGGAAATAACCATACGCGATCTGCGCCGGCGCGATGAGCGCATCACCTCCACGTTCACGAATCAGCAGGACACGATTCAGCTCTTGGAAGACGATCGTAAGCAATTGCAGACCGAACTCGCTTCATTGGAAGCGCGCATGGAGGCCATGGCGGAGAGCGCCCGCCAGATGGAGCCCAAGGCGCAGGCATTGGAGCGGCAAGCCGAAGCCGACCGCCAGACGATCAAGGAACTGGAGAGCGACCTACGCATGGCGTTGGACGAGAAATTCAAGATATCTGCCGAACTGGACGAGGCGCGCCGGAGCTTGGCGACGCACCAGACGCGGTAGCTGCATGCTAGTGTGGCGTCCACAAAATAAATGTCCATTTATTTTGCGGGCAATCATATAAAATATTTGTTCTTAGAGAATATGCATTCTTTTAAGAACGCGACACTAGCCGCACGTGGCTTGGCAACAGTGTGACGGTTTTCGAAATGAGGTCATCAATGATGCAAGATGTGGATGGCGAAACTATCAGCCCTGATGGCCTGACCGGCGATGGCGGAAAGCCCCTTTCGGATCTGGACGCCCCTTCAGAGCGCATCCTCCGGGACGTCATCTCCCTGCGTCTTGAACTTGAACGCTCCCAGAGCGTGCTTGACGACATGGATGAGGCGGTTATGGTCCTTGAGACGAAAGTGGGCGCCCTGCGCGACGAGCACAGAAGGATAGCCCGCAACCTCGCCATGCTTGAGGACAAGAAGAATGCCCTGATGGAGCACATAAGCGATCTTAGAAGCATCGCGAAAAAAATCCAGTCTGAAGCCGAGGCTAGCGAGGTGTTGAAAAACGCCATACAACTGGAGTTGCAGGCTCTCTATGCCGACAGGTCCGGCATCCTGCGTCAGTTGACGTCCGTCAAGGATGGCCTGCAGCGAATAAAAACGGATAAACGTGGCATGGAGCCAGTCGGCAAGCAGCAACGCGGCCTGCTGGAAAAGGCGCACGCCTTGCTCAAGGAAGCGCACAACAGGATGGAACTGTCCATCATATTGAGTAAATAATTTGCTGCCTTGTCAACATTCCGATGTCGATCCAGGAGGAGCGATCAATGGCTGAAAACATCGAGATGGATAACATTTTCGAACGCAAGGAACGGCTGACGGAGGCCGAGAATACCTTGAACGACACCGTCAACTGGGGAGGCTCCACGCCCGCCGATGCTGGAATGGAGGAGGCGATCGCCGCGTCGAACAAGCCTTCCGTGGGCCAGCAGATCGACAGCGTTGAACAGGCTGAGCGTCCAGCCGGCCCCGTCGGCCTGGACGTGGGCACCAGCCGGATCGTTGCCGCCCAGAACATGCGCAATCATATCCACGTCACCGAACAGGTGAACGCATTCTTCACCATCCCGATCTCCAAGTTCTCTCGGCGTATTCTGCAAAGCAATGACATCATGTTCTTTGAGCGCGGCGACCAGTTTTATATTGTCGGCTCCTCTGCGGACAATTTCGCGAACACGTTTAACACGAGTTCCCGGCGCCCCATCCAGGGCGGCCTGCTGAGTCCCTCCGAGAAGGACGGCATCAACGTCGTCCAGGCCGTGGTCAATACGCTCATCCAGAAGCCCAAGCGTTTCGGTGAGACCATATGCTTCGGGGTGCCCGGTGAACCCCTAGACGGGCAGGGCGTCGGAAAGGTGACCTATCACGAGCAAGTTATAAAAATGTTCCTGCAGAACATGGGTTACACGCCCATGTCCGTGAACGAAGGCATGGCCACGGTGCTCTCGGAACTTGGGCAGGACGATTACACGGGCCTCGGCATCAGCTTGGGCGGCGGCATGTGCAACGTCTGCCTTTCTTACCTGTCCTTCCCGGTCATCACCTTCAGCATCCAGGCGGCGGGAGACTACATCGACACGATGACCGGCCAGGCCGTGGGCGAGCCGGCAACCAAGATCAAGTTCATCAAGGAAGAGGAACTGGACCTCTCCCGAGACGCCCAGGGTATGGTGCAGACAGCCTTGCACATTTACTACGACGCCGTGATCCACAAACTGTTGCACAGCCTCCAGCGCGTGCTGGCCGCCTCGGACAAACTGCCAAAGATAGCCAAGCCCATCCCCATAGTGCTTTCCGGTGGAACGGCCATGCCCAAGGGTTGCGTCACCAAGTTCAGCAAGGTGCTGGACACCATGTCGCTGCCCATCGCCATTTCCGACGTCCGTCTGGCGGCGGAGCCGTTGCACGCCACCGCCCGCGGCGCTTTGATCATGGCCATGAGCGAATCCTCGTAGAGTGACTCCGGCCGTTCCGGCGCGTCGTTGGTCGCGCCGGAACGGCCGTCCCAGGCGGGCAGCTCCAGGAGATATCGGCCTGGCAAGCCCTGGGGCGGCCTATACAAGAGAGCCCCATGCGTCACCACGTAATCATCTTTTCTCCCGACTTCGTGCGCGGCAACATCCTGGTCCGGCGCATCGCTCGGGAGAATGTCGAAGTAACCCTCCACGACAGCTTGGCGGCGACCTGGGCCGCCATACAGGATCGTCCGCCCACGGTCGTTGTTTTCGACTCCACCGGGTCCATGGCGGGTGAAGTGCGTTCTTTGCCCGCCTTCGCGGGGCGTCTTTCCCCGGATATTTCCCTGCTTGTGCTGGGCGGCAACGCGCAGGACTTGACGACTGTCGACTGCGCATGCCGTATCCAGGCACTGCCGGGCGTCATCGATCCCGAAGCAATCGCCACCCTGGTGCGCGATGAGTGTGCCAGGGAAACGAACCCAGCGTCCCACCCGCCTGCGGCCCCGGGCACCCCCAAACAAACGGTCGAGGCCGTCAATCTCGAGGAGGACCTCGTGGCCTTCCTGAAGCTGGGATAGCTCATGACGGCGCAGTCGGCTCCGGTTATCATAGGCGTTATCGGGCCAAAGGGCGGGGTGGGGAAAAGCACAATATCCGCTAACCTTTCCGTGGCTCTGGCTCGTGCTGGAGCCAGGGTCGTAGCAGTCGACCTGGATCTCGGTTCGGCCAATCTCAATGTCCTTTTCGGCATGAAAAGCGTATCGTATACACTGGACGACTTTCTCCTGAATAAGGTCCAGAACCTGGAAGACGTGGTCTCGCCCACCGACATCCCAGGCCTTTCGCTAATTTGCGGGGGAAACGTTCCGGGCATCGCGAGCCTGCCTTACCAGCGCAAGATCAAGCTGCTGAGGCATCTGCGCAAGCTGCCCTGCGACTATATGCTGCTGGACCTCGCCGCCGGCGTCTCGAACAACGTGGTCGATTTCGCTCTGGTGGCCACTCGCAGCTTGTTGGTCACTACTCCCGACGTGCCTTCCTTGATGAGCCTTTACAGTTTCCTCAAGACCACCGTATTCCGCAGGATGTCTCTTTTTCTGCGGCAAGCCGGGTCAGACGATCTGCTCGACCTGCTCGAAATGGCTCGGGACGTGGACAGGCACCCCGAGTTGAAATCCATAGAGGCTTTCTTCGACCAGGCGCAGCGCATTGATCCGGAACTGACCGGCAAACTCAGGCGCATCAATAAGCGATTTGATCCGTTGACCCTGGTCAATCGCGCCACTCCGGCGATGGGGGCCAACGCAGGGATCACCATCAACAAGCTCATGGAGAAATTTCTGAGTCTGCGCGTTCACGACATCCTGAGCGTGCGCGAGGACCCCGCAGTGACCCGGGCTGCCATGAAGCTTAGGCCCGTGCTGCTTGATGAACCGGACTGTCTGTTCGCGAAGGATATCGCCCGAGTCGTTGACGTGCTCATGAACTAAGGTGAATGACGCCGCGTTCCAGGCCGCGGCGCAAGCGAGGTGAGATGGACGACCAATACGAGACCGACAGGGACAACGCGCCAGAGACGCCAGGCGTCGGAGCTGCCGTTCCCCTGGGGCTGGACCGTGGAAGCGAACACGTCATTTCCCGCATGGCCGAACAGAACACGAGGCTTTATGCGTTGCTGGAAGAGTTTTCCCGCTCGGAAGGGCAACGGCGCATGCTCTTCGAGGAACGTCTTTTCGAGATGCGCGAACAGCTGCGTCAGGCCCTTGAGGAACGTAGCAGGCTAGAGCGCGCCTTCACCCAGTCCCGAGCCGAGCTTGCTGCCATGAGCTTGCAGGCGGCAACTTTCAGGGATCGGGCGTCGGATACGAATGACCGCTTGGAAACCCTTGGACGCGAGATGGATTTGTTGCGGCGTGAGCTCTGGACATGTCGGGACCGTCTCGCGGATTCGGAACGCGGCCGGCAGACGGCTCTCGAAAACTTTCATGAACTCAATACGCGTCATGACGAGGTGCTGGCGCGCCTGGAGCAACTCCAATATCAGTGGCGGCGCTTCACCCAGGAAAGCTAACCCTCCTTCAGACAATCGGGAGAAGCCATGGCGGGATTGCATGGGTTTGTGGAAGATGGGGATGACCCCTTACCGGACGGCAAGGACGTCAAGGCAAACGTCCCCCTCGGCGGTCTGGCTGAAACGCAGGGGCGTATAATTTCGCTTTTGGAACGAGTGCTTCCAGCGCTCAATGTGCTTGAACCGGACCAGGAGGGCGAAGCCGCAGAGGCGCAAATCGAACTGAAGCGCCTTCAAGACGAAATCGATGGGCTTCGACTGCAACTCGATACTTCCAGGTCCGAGTTCGCACGCCTCACCGAAGCGTTGGACTTGGAGCGTTTGAGCGCTCAAGAGTGGCGGGAGAAGAGCGAGAAAGCTCTGGAAGCCGCCAAGATAGCCGACACCGAGGCTGAAAAGTTTGCTGCTTCGCAGGCGGCCGCCATGACTGCGCTGGAGCTTCTTCGTGAAGAAACGGCTGGACTGAGGGCTGAACTCCAGAACGCCGTGGCTCAGGTCGAGCGACTGGAGCGCGAACGGGAACGTGCGGTGGACCAAATGACGGGCTCAGGGGACGGCGCCGCACCGGTCGAGCGTGGATTTCGCGAAAAAATTGCGTTTCTGGAAGCGACACTCCGCGAGCGGGAAGAGCAGGTGGAGGCTTTGCGCCAGGACGCCGGAAGGGCGCTCCGCGAGGAACGTGCCAGCCTGGAGGCTCTGCTTGCCGAACGCGACGGCAAGTTGGAGTCGTTGCGTTTGGAAGGACAGCGGGCGGCCGGGCTGCATGCCGATGAGAAGGCCTCGTTAGAACAGCGCCTTGCCTCTGCCGAAGAGACGCAAGAGGCATTGCGAGAGGAATTGGAGAACGCCCACGCCCCTTCGGAAACCGGGCCTCAAACGTTCCTGGAGCCTTCCCGGGGCTGTTCAGGCGGCACGTTCTGGAAATTCTCCACTGCAATATTGCTGGCTGGTCTTGCATTGGCCGTCGTGGCATTGGTCAGGGATGGACGTCGCCAGAAGAACGCGTCGATATCCTCAATGTCCCAAGCGCCTGATAACGCCGGAGGATATGGGGGAGAACTGCCTGCGGCCCTGGATGCCCTCCGGCAGGAGGTGGCGCGGTTGGGAGACAAATCCACCAGCCTGGACGATAAGTCCAACGAGCTTATGCGCGCCCTCCTTACCAGACTGGGATCCCCCCAGAACGACTCGGCAGGATTGCAGCCCCGGGAAGATTCATCCTCCTTGGAGCGGATGTCAGGAAGGCTTGTCAGCGTGCCCTTCGGGGCAGGAGAGGATATGCTGTCTTCAGCGCAGGCGAAAGAGATGGAGCCCGTGCTGAAACGGATACTGGCGGTTCCGCGCGTGGCCGTCCTGGTGGTCGGCTACGCCGATGAGCAGCCTTTGCGCGGTGAGTTGAAGAAACGCTATGTTGACAATACGGCCCTATCCCGCGCGCGGGCATTGTCTGTGGCGCGGGCGCTGGTCGCTGGAGGGGTCCCGGAAGGCTTGGTGACCACCTGCGGCATGGGCACGGCCAAACTGCTGCCCGTAGCCGGAGGAGCGCAGGACATGGGCGCGCAGAGGCGCGTGGACATCCTCTGCTGGTAGCGCAATGCCGGGCTGGGCTCAACAGAAGAAGTCAATCCAGGCTGGCGCTCGCTTTCCTGACCTGCTCGGCGCCAAATTTCCGCTCCAGTCGGCGGATGATGAAATGGCCACGGGCGGTACGCTGGTAATGATCGAGAAACATGGCGTTGAGCGTTGCGCCGCCGATGGCCCCCAGTATGGGAATTGACTGGGCGAGAAACTTTTCCTCCAGCATGACGCCCAACCGAGGCGCGATCAATTCAATCAGTCGTACAAGGTGCGGGCGCACAGCCGAGGCAGGCTGCGCGCTTGCCGCCATGTAGGCCATGGCGGCTCGCATCTCCTGGGCGAAGAGGGTCCGGGAGGCGTAATAACTCGAGAGCGTCGATTCCCCTGGATTTAGACTCCCCCCCAGGCCGAAAACTTCAATGCACGCCAGGCGGCAGCCCGGCGAACGCATATCCTCGCCGTGATTACGGGCCAGAACTGCAATGGAACGCAACATCAAAGAGGTGGAGATGGTGATCTCCATCGGAAGAGTGATAGCCCCTCCCAGGCCGCACAGTCCGCCGGAGAGCATGACCCCCCACCTGTGGATGAGGGTCTGATCGCTTGTAGAGTCCTCGTTCATGGTGTTGGAGATGACGAAGTCAGTCATTTTTGTGAGCGCGGCGCGCGTCCCCTTGGCGATGGCCTCGCGGACAGCGTGCGGAAGTACGGCAAAGGCATGGTCCACGGGTATGCCCAGGGTCATCAAGAAGCGGTACGGCAGACTGCGGTGCTCCAGCAGATCCTTGGCGAGATGCAGCTCAGCGATGGCGTCGGCGTCGAGAGCCGTGAAAAGGGTGTCGCGGCCGGCGGATGCGTTCTGGGTGAGGGAGGAAGACATCGGAGTCGTTAATAGTCCGTTCGTGTTCAATAGCTGAAGAACATCAGCTTGATGCTCAGAATGATGAAGACCGGGATGAGCAGGCGCAACAAGACTCTGTCATTGAATCTCGGTGAAAGATAGGCCCCGATCTGTGCTCCGATAATGGTTCCGACTGCTAGGCTGAACGCCGTCTTGTGGGGCAGCGTGGTGCAGTAGAGAAGCGCGATGAGGGTAAAGCCTGAACTGATGGCGGTGACGTAATGCGAGGTCGCCGTGGCCACATGCACCGGGAATTTGAGGATGTACACGAGCGCGGGAACCTGCATGAGTCCCCCGCCTATACCGAGGAACGTGGAAAGAGCGCCGATGATGGCGGTGACGGCCATGCCGAGGGGCTCGTTCACTTCGTAGACGAATTTTACTCCGCTTCGGTCGCGGATGGTGCGCTTGACCGACACGGGATTCTCTTCGCCTGCAAAAGAGATGAACTCCGAACCGAAACTCAGACGCGGATCCGGTGCGCTTACTTGGCGATGGCGCCGCATGCCGCCGAAGAACGGGCTTGGGGCGGCGAAACTTCCGGTGGGCCGGAGGAAAATATACAGAGCCAAAAGCAGCAGAAAAAATCCGAACAGGAATGAAAACACGTTCATGTGTATCCAGTGAATAGCCATGACGCTCAGTATGCCGCCGGGGATGGCCACCAAACCGAACTTGGTCCCGCTGACGATGTCCACGCGCCGTTCTCGCATGTAGGCTATGGTTCCCGAGAGCGTATTGCAGAAAATGACCAGCACGGACACCACCACCAGCGTCGGCGTGTCGTAATGATAGTACATCGCGATGACGGGTACTATGAGGGGGCCTCCGCCAATGCCGGCCAATGTGCCGTAGCAGCCCACAAACAGCCCGAATGTGACGAGCGCGATAATTTCAAGCATTCGATCAACCTTGGGATAGGGCTTTGCTCGTTCCTGTCCGCCCAGTCCTCTGCCGCTGAAAGCGGATGGATCAGTTGAAGGCTAGGGTGGATAAAACGTACAGAAAGAATATCACGTAATCGAATAAAACGCCACCAGGAACGAGACCTTGGGAATCTATGGTTGCTCAGGCCAGCTCGTCGTGTGCTGGCTGGAGTCACGCGCAGAGGTTGCCCGGAAGCTCGAATTGTGCAAGTGGTCGATCTCTCATGACGGTAATGTCGCCGCAAAAGGAATCAGGAATGCCGGAGGACAATCAGCAAGGGGCCTCGCCCGGCCAGGATGCATGCATATCCTGGCTGTTGATGCGGGCCGCCGGGCGCCGCTGTGTGGCCGCGCCTCATGAAAAGACAGTGTCCCTGAGCTTGAACATGCTTGGCGGAATTGCCGGAAATGCGCTCGAGTGGTATGATTTTGCGATAATCGGCTTCCTGGCCCCTCAAATCGGACGGAATTTTTTCCCGTCGGATGACCCCTTGTTTTCACTCCTTGGCGCTTTCGGCGTGTTCGCGGCGGCATTCCTTGCCCGACCGGCCGGGGGCTTGCTGTTCGGGCACATCGGGGATCGTTTGGGCCGCAAGAAATCTCTTCAGCTTTCCGTGATGCTCATGGCTATACCCACGTTCCTGGTAGGCCTGCTTCCCACTCACGATCAGATTGGCGTTCTGGCACCCGTGCTGCTCGTGTTACTGCGCATGGCGCAGGGACTGTCGGTTGGTGGTGAACTCGTGGGGTCCATAGCTTTTGTGGCGGAGAATGCGCCTGAACGTCAGCGTGGGTACTACTGTAGTTGGACCTTCGCCAGTGAGTACGGAGGGATGATGGTGGGCTCGCTGTTCGCGGCGGGGCTCAGCCTGGGCTTGAGCAGCGAAGCAATGGACGCCTGGGGGTGGAGGCTGCCGTTTCTCTCGGGCTTGTTTATCGCCTTTGTCGCGATTTGGATGCGCAGAGAACTTTCGGAAACACCGGTTTTCTTGGATATGGAAGCCCGCAAGCGGGTTGGGAGCAACCCCGTCGCGGATGCTCTCCAGCTATTTCCGGAACGCATCATTCATATGTTTTTCCTGGTGATTCTGGTAGGAGCAGGTTTTTACACGCTCTTCATCTGGTGGCCCACTCTGCTTGGAAACTATCTACGGCCGGGCTCGTCTGGAGTGTCGTGGCTTAATACCGTGTCGCTTTTGTTGCTCATGGCGCTGATCCCATTGACAGGCCGGCTTTCCGACCGCCTGGGTCGAAAAAAGCTTCTGGTTTGGAGCTGCGCGGGGATGACCGTCTTCACCTGGCCACTCTTTTTGCTGGCTGTTAATGGTGGACTCGTAGGCATGTTCGCGTCCCAAATGTGTTTCACTTTGCTGATGTCGTTCTACCTTGGCCCTATACCGGCGACACTGGTCGAGATGTTTCCGCCTCGGGTGCGATACAGCGCCATGGGCATCGGCTACAATGTTTCTCTCTGTGTATTCGGCGGCATGGCGCCCCTGGTTGCAACGTGGCTGGTACGGAGCTACGGCACCGTAAGCGCCCCAGCCCTCTTTCTCGCTGCGCTCTCAGGCTTGAATCTGCTCGCAGCTCTGACCATGTCGGACAGACAGCCCGTTGGTTCCCGGCTGCTTTCACCGCCATGGATTCCCTGAGACGGGACGTATCCGTATTTTCTTTGCATTATTGCAGAAACATTGATAGGGAAAAAGTATGAACATACGAAGCTTGCCCGTTTGGGCACTCCTTAGTTTCGAGGCCTGTTTTTGTCTGATCATTCTGCTCAAAGTGGTTCCAGCCACCCTGAAAACCGGGAGTGTGCTGGCCGCAACGGGTGCTCTCATCGCCGCCACCCCATGGAGCCTAGTCTTCGCGATGGGGGTGATTGGGGTCCGGTGGGCTTTTACAAGGCGCGGCTGAGTCCTTTACGGCTTAGCAGCCTGCCCCAAAATTCTCGCTGACCACAGTGGCATGAAGAGCGGTTAGCCTTCACGTCCTTCACTGGATAGGTTTTTTTGGATCCTGGTCCAGCTTGACCCAGAAGGTCGTCCCCTTGGTTTCTTCGGATATGAATCCGGTTTTGCCCTTGAGGTAGTTTTCCGTCAAAAGTCTAATCGAGTATGTTCCCAGTCCGCGTTCTTCGCCCTTTGTGGAGAACGATCTTTTGAATATCTGAAGTTTGACCGTCTCAGCCATGACTGCGCTGTTCCAGACCCAGAACACCGCATTGCCGCCCTCCTTTTTCAGCCCCAGTTTGACAGTTCCTCCTGCAGGCGTGGCTTCCAACGCGTTGATGAGCATATTCACGATCACCCTTCGGAGAAGGGAGAAATCAGTGTGCACAACCGTATTGACGCTGTCTTCGGCGATCTGGATGTATTTTTGAGCCGCCTTGGGATGCGCCAAATATTCGGCCGCGATGGTTTGAATGACCTCAAGACCTTGCAGTGTGATGCATGAAGCTATAAATTCGTTACGCTCAATGGTCAGGATCTGTTTTTGTTTCTGGATTTCCTCCACGATCGCAAAGAGCGACATCCGAGCGGCAGCGACAGTCGCCCTGGATTCCTCCGGCACCTCGTCGAGAAGCATTTCTATAAGCCCGCTGGCTCCGCCAGCTGAATTGAGGATGTCATGGAAGAAAATCCTCTCCAGCATCCGCCTGCGCTTCTCATCCTCGATGTCGATGAACGTGGTGACAAAATAGTTGTTCTTGCCAGTGATCCATGGCGAGACAACGATACGGAAGTCCTTGGCCTTCAATCCCTTGCCGCTATTTATGAGCAGATGGCAGTCCTGCTGCGCCACGGTGCTCCCCGCGATGGTCTTTACGAGAGTTCTCGTCACCCCGCACTCGCGGCAGTGAGGCGATGTCCCGCAACCGCCCGGTGCGCTGGCCAGGTTTATGCACCTCATGGCCTCCCCCGGCCGAAGGACCAGAAGGCCATCAGGATCGTCGGTCTCAAAGACCTTCAAAAAACTTTCGTTGCGGTACACGATTTTCCGGTGCGAATTCACCACGAGCAGGGGCAAAGGAAACGTGTCGAAAAAATGAAGATACAGTCGTGTCGAACGATCGAGACGTTCATTCAGGACGGCCTGGACTGGCAAGGGTTCGTCCGGATCGGCTCGTTTCTCTTTCTTACGGTCCATCTCTGCCCTCGCGTGTATTTGATCGCGTGCAAGGTGTTTTATAACGTAAAACCGAGCTGCTGCAAAAGTTGTTTGAGCATAAGAATGTTGACTGGTTTGGTAATGTACGATGTCGCGTTTCCATCGACGTAAGAGTCGCGAATATTTGTAGGATCGTCCAATGCTGTAGTCATTATGACTTTGATGTGGTTCTCTACAGGAATTTTTTTCTCGATTTCGATGGCTCGAATGCGTTTGAGAGCCGTCTGTCCGTCCATAATGGGCATCATGATGTCCAAGCAGATGAGGTCAAACGGTGAATTTTTTTCAATTGATTCCAAGAATGCAGCGATAGCTTCTCCACCATGCTCAGCCAGGACCACTTCTCCAAATTTTGAGAAAAATTTCTTTAAAAGCAGTTGGCCCGCAAAGTCGTCTTCCACAATAAGTGTTTTCATACGAATTCCTCGCTTCCGGCTGGCTGGCCAACCCGGCTGCAAATATTGTTACCAGGGCAGAACAAAAACATTCATCGCGGTTGAGTGATGGAAATCATCCGGTGGATGGTTTCCTTAAGCACGTTAATCTCAACGGGTTTCGGGATGTGCTCAGAAATTCCCGCGTCAATGAGACGGTCATGGTCTTCATTGGAGGAATAAGCGGTCAGGGCGATGATCGGGATGGAACGTTTGCTGGCGAATCGAGGCTCGGTCTGGATGGCCGTTACAGCGGCCAATCCATCCATGACGGGCATCTGGATGTCCATAAGGATGAGGTCGAAATCATGAACAGCAAGAAGGGACAACGCCTCTTCACCATTGCAAGCAACGGTGACCACATAACCGGACTTCTCCAGAAGTTTTTTTGTCGCGATCTGGTTGATTTCATCGTCCTCGGCCAGCAGTATCGACGCAAGCTGCACGGGAGATGCTTGATCGGGGATCGGACGTAATCCGACACCGGCGGGAACTTCAACATGGGCCTGGGTCTTGATGGGGATGACGACATGTACAGTCGTTCCGATTCCGACTTTTGAATCAATAGTCAAGGTCCCATTGAGGATGGCCAAGGTTTGCTTGACGGCATACAATCCAAGACCAATGCCTTCAGCTTGCTTGTTCATGTGGCCATCGCCCTGAACGAACGGTTCAGTGACTGACTGCAGTACATTGTCTGAAATGCCTACACCGGTATCGCTTACAGAAAATGAAAGTATAGCCTCGTCGCTCCCCACTACGTCTGTGGAGTAAAATTCAAGCGTGATAGTCCCTTTTGAAGTAAATTTGAAGGCATTCCCGACGAGATTGTTGATTATTTTTTGTATTTTAATCTTGTCTCCAATATAAACGCGATTATTAGCTGTTGGCGACAGCACAACAAGGTCTATGTTGCTTATCTGACAGTTTGCGCAATACAGCATCTTAATGTTGTTGACAATTTCATCAATTGTGAATAAGTCATGTTTGATGCTAATTAACCCGGTGTCAATTTTTATAGTATCTACAATTTCTGAAAGAATAGCAGTCAGACGGGAACTTGCTTTGAGTGCAAGGTTCATATATGTAGTTTGCTCTGAGTCAAGTGTTGTCATTTTTAGGGCTTGAATCATTCCAATGATTCCGTTCAATGGTGTTCTGAGCTCGTGGTTAATGTTTGCGAGGAACTCGGATTTCGCCCGCGCAGCTTCATCGGACTTGCGCAGCGCCATAGCTGCATCCTGCTGTACTGTAATCTGGGAGGTTATGTCTGTTATAGAAACCAGGGCGAATCCCTCGGTGCCGGCTATTGGTTTTGCTCGAAGTAGACAGTGCCTGGCACGTCCGAACGAATGAAAAGTGTAACTCATTCTGAAGCACAACTGTTGGCCACGCAGCATCATTCTGACACTGTCGAACATTTCATCTGGGTGTGTCTCATTAAAGAGGTCGATTGGAAATGATGTAAAAAACTCATCTCCTATGACTGGAGAAACGTTATTGTTGAAATGATCTGCAAAAAAATTAGTCCAGCTGCAATTTATTTTAAAAATCTTTCCGTTTGAATTGATAATTGCCATTCCATCATCTGCTGAATCCCATGCAAAACTTAAGTAATCTTCACTGCACGTTGTCATGGAGGCCGAACCCTGTGGGTTAGTAAGGTTTATTGCGTATTAAAAATGAATGTACTAGTCTAATTGCAGCGTATGAATTGCTCTTAAAATGTGCGATAAAAATTATTGTCTAGTATTCCATATTTATATAATTGCAATTAGTTATAGGGCGATTCTGTTTTATGGTAGTATACAAAGAAAGTACTCGTTGCGAAAGTCGATGTCTGCAATGTAACCTATCTTGAATTTTTTTTCTAAAGAAAAATTCATGTTTGCAACCGTGAAACGTTCCCTGCGTAGCACTTAAGGGCGGAAAAGAGTCAAAATCCGATTTAACGCTCATCAGTTCATAAATCTTAATATAAAGTGAAGTCAGTCGTGATAACAAATAAATTATCTCCCAGAGGCGCATCTGATCCATCACTCGAAATCAAAAAAGGCTTTGAGTCATTGCGGACATCTCCTTTCGTGGGGGTCCTGTGTAACGTAAAACTTACAAACCGAGACCACCTCACCGTTGCGCGTTTCATTCTAATCAAAGCATAGCTTGGCGTCGAGCGTTCTTAACAGGGTTAATGAGATCCCCCCCCCTCCGGTGGGCATATGGCCATCGAGATAAGCTAAGCCCTGAACGGAGATAGCCAATGAGGCAAAAAAAACACGTGGTGTTCTCGGTTTTCCAACCATTATCTTCAGATATGTGTGTCCGGGAATGGAAGTTAGTGGTTCTCAACTGACGAGCGTATGAGCGTTTGCTGGAAGGACCAACACCCGCATGGGAGTCTGAAAGCTTTTTTGAAGGACTTTTTTAGTAAGATTAGGTCTTTGATTTGTCATGTGCACCTGTCGACAATGATTTAATA
>Ga0326727_10013538_pt1 | contig 18119 bp, 21 predicted proteins | sample MB2enrmetagenome_FD_207643 | JGI IMG/M metagenome (GOLD analysis project Ga0326727, IMG submission 207643) | Lab enriched peat soil microbial communities from McLean, Ithaca, NY, United States - MB29MY | ecosystem: Environmental > Terrestrial > Soil > Wetlands > Peat | place: USA: New York...
TGCTTTGTGACCTGCTCTATTTTTCTGTTTCCGCCAAACTGTTCGATCCTTCGTTCGCAGTTCCCACGGAAATTCGTCCCCAAGCAGAGGAATTGGTGGCGCGCATCAATGCGGGGGAAGGCGCGTTGCCCTCTACCCAAAACTTCCTGGGGCTCGGCAATGAAGATTTCACGCAATACAAGATCCGCGGGCACTACGCGAAGAACGAGGCGCTGCAAAGGTATTTTCGCGGCATGATGTGGTACGGCCGCCGCAATTTCCTTCTCTCCGACAAGACTCAAACCCTGGCCGCCATCCTCCTGCCGCACCTGGTGGATGCAGCGCGCGTGCGAACCGAGTTCGACAGCATGGATGGGGTGGTCACCTACCTCATCGGCCGGCAAGACAAATACACCCTGGCCGGGTACCGCTCCGTCAATCAGAAGGTTTTCGGCACTGCCGCTCCCGGCTTCCAGGAACTAAGCGCCAATCTGGACAACAACCTTGCGGCTTTTCAACGCACCGCATGGACCGACCTTCCCGCGCCGCGAATTGTCTCAGTGCAGACGGGGCTTGGCATGACCCAGGATCAGCGTCTTCGCGAAACGGCGGGATTGAAGTTCTTGGGCCAGCGCTATGTGCTCGATGCTTTCATCCTGAATCAATTGACCTCACCCAGCGTGGGCGACGACCAGAACCCGCGTAATCTTCCCTCGGCGCTGGATGTGATGATGCTGCTCGGCTCGAAGGCGGCCACAGAATTGCAGCAGAAGGTACAAAGCGAACATCATTGGACCCATTACGACCAACAGATTGCGAAGCTCAAAGGCGATACCGAAGGGCAACTGGCCAAGCGGTCTACTTCTTACGAACAATGTCTATATGGCCTGAAGACGCTCTTTCTGCCCACCTCCAGCAAGCAGGAGTTTGCCTTGGGAGAGCCCTGGCAGTACAAGAACTTGAACACCGGCCTCTCTTCCTGGACGGAACTGAAGCACGACACCATCCTTTATGCCGAGCAGTCGGGGGCGGAAGCAGGCGAGGGCGGGGGATTCGAGATCCCTCCCTACATCCTGCCGGAGCCCAAAGGGTATATCGAACCCAATCCGGCTTTCTTCCATCAACTGACGGCGTCAATCGATCAGATGCTGGCGTCACTGAAGACTTCGGGCTTTATCACGGATGAATACGCGGATAAATTCACGAAGTTCAGGGAGCTTGCAAATCACGCGGAGCAGATCGCCCAAAAGGAGATTTCCGGCGAACCCATCAGCCATAAAGACTACGAATGGATCAGCGCTCTCCGGTGGAGTTTTGACGCTTCGCTGTTATTACCTCGGGACGTCATTAGCATCACTGACCGTTCCCTACTGCAAATGGCCTTAGTGGCCGATGTCGCCACGGATGCGGTGAGCGGCCAGGTTTTGGAAGAGGGGGTTGGCACGCCCCAGAGGATCATCGTAGTGGTCAAGGATGCCTTCGGAGGAACCCGCCTGACCGTGGGTTATGTTTACTCGTGGTTCGAATTCAGTTCCACCAAACGCTGGAGTGATGCCGAGTGGAAGAAGATCATCTATGACGGCGATGAGAAGTCCAGAGCGCTGCAAGGCGTTATGCCGCCCGCCTGGTATTCCACATTCTCCAAAAATGCGGGGGGAGCGCCTTGATGTGGCGGTATCACAGCGCCCTCATTTTCTGCTTGCTCACTACACCGGCGTGGGTGCGAACGTGCCATTACTCCTTTTGGAGCGACAATCCCCAACCCTATCTTCACGCCATACAGAAATCGCGCCCCGCAACTCCGCCTCCTCCGGCGCCGGGCGAGCGCATTCGTGCCGGCATTGTGACTCACCACTTTCTGGCCAGCGGTTTGATGGTGAGGTTTTTTGAAACGCTGCGCGCCCGGACTTCTCCGCAAACCATTATCCTGATCGGCCCCGATCACTTCCACCATGGCGCAGAAAATATCAGCCTCTCATCGCTGCCGTGGAAAACCCCCTTCGGCGTCCTGGAGACGGACACGGGCATGGTTGAGCAGTTCAAGGCCGCAACCCGCTTGTCCGAAGACCCCGAAGCCTTCACCGGAGAACATTCCGTGGGGGTGCTTGTTCCGTTCCTCAAGTACTACTTCCCCCACGCCCGCATCGTCCCCATCCTGATCGCCACCAACGCGACGCCCAGCCGTCTGAGGGATTTGCGAAATCTGCTTGCGAAGTTTCTGAGGGATCCGCACACGTTGGTTTTGCTGAGCATGGATTTTTCGCACAAATCCGTCGCCAGTATCGCGGATTCGCGTGATGCCCAGGCACAGCAGGCGATAACCGCCTTGGATTTGACCAAGGTGGAAAGGTTAAATATAGACTGTCATAAAGGATTGTGGCTTCTCATGGGCGCACTGAGAGATCAGGGACAGGTCAAGGTCCGGATCAGCGAACACACCAATTCCGCCCGGTTGACGGGCAATCTCCATCAACCCGACGTGACCAGCTACTTTTCAGTGTTTTTCTCGTTTCCTTCTTCCTAGTTATTGGGCCTCTGCTTCATGCGTTCACGCAAGCGGTCGCGCAGGTCGGACGGAGTGGAGGGGTTGCAGGCCACCAGGAACCACAAAGGCTCTTGTGGGTCTTCCGCCATGGCGTGCAGCACGGCGGCGGGGGTGCGCGGATGGCGCGCCACGTTCTCGCGCACGGCAGGGTAAGGGTGTGACGCCAACTGTTCCAGCAATTCCGGAGGGGCTTCCGCGTGTTCGGTCAGGACGCGGGCGAGCAGGTAATCATCCGCGTGCAGGGCGGAGCCCATCCGCAAAAGCTTCTGGGAAGCGGTCTGGGGATTGCGCGCCTGTTTAAATTTCCGATCCCAGGCGGGACTGAAGCGGTTCAGGTCCTCGGTACGCGCCGCGATCATGCGCTGGAGTTGGCGAATTTCCGTCAGCTTGCGCGCGCGGGGAAGCTGGGCGTGCTGAACCGAGTGGAGGACTTCCCGCAAGTGCGCGCGTTCGCCGAAAACCACCTGGGAACCGCGATGAATCTTCTTGATGCGGAACTTGGTGCGAGTGTCCTGAGCCATCAAAGCCTCCCAAGTGCAGGGATGAGTGAAGAGTGATGAGTGACGAGCATGATTGCCGATTTTCGATTGGCGATTGACGATTGAGCAAAAAATGACAATTGGCAATCAGCAATCGAGAATCGGCAATCGGCAATTTCCTCGCTCATCACCCATCGGTGGATTTCTGAAGGAACGGATTCCTCTCACGTTCCTCGCCGATCGTCGTACTCGGACCGTGCCCGGGAAACACTGGCGTCGGATCGGGAAAGATCAGCAACCGGTTGCGAATGGAACGCAGAATTTCGTCGAAGGAGCCGCCCCACAGGTCGGTGCGCCCGATGCTCCCTTGAAACAGGGTATCACCGCTCAGAATCCGCTGGTGTTCGCCGGGCAGGTGGAGGGAGAGGCTGCCCGGAGAATGCCCCGGCGTATGCAGCACTTCCAAACTCAGCGCGCCGCAGCGCAGCGAGTCGCCCTCTTTCAAGAACTGGTCCACGTCCGTCACCCCCGGCGCCGGAACGCCCAACCACTCGGCCTGCATCGCGAGGTTTTGATAGAGCGGCAAGTCACTTTGATGCATCAGCACCGCCGCGCCGGTGACCTGCTTAAGCTCCTCGATTCCCGCCACGTGATCGATATGCGCGTGCGTGGCAATAATGTATTTCGCCCGCAGGCGATGCCTGGCCAGGATCTCTTGGACCTGCTCAATATCGTCGCCGGGATCGATCACCACAGCTTCTCGCGTGGATTCATCCCCGAGGATCGAGCAATTACAGGCCAACATCCCCACTGGAAGAATTTCGTGAATCATTTCCGCTCGCTCACCTTTCACCACTGAAATCGCCGCGCGCCCCGAACTTCCATAGTACTACTGAATTTCCCGGACCGCGACGTGCTGTGGCGGATTAACTCACTCCAGGCGCCGGCGCCGGGACCCAGGGCAAAGGAGCAATCCATGGCCGCCCGGTTGACTTGGCCCGCGCGGATTTTTATACTCGGTTGGGGTTGTTATAGGGCAAAGTCCACAATCGAGAGTTTACGGTCCAGAGCGCATCGCGTTCTGGGCGGCGGGTTGAATCTTTCGAAAACAAAGGAGCCACGATGGCGGCACTCAGCGACGCGGCAATTCAACAGGGACTGGCGAAGATGCACGGGTGGTCGTATCAGGGGAAAGAGCTGCACAAGAAATTTACGTTCAAGTCCTTCCTGCCAGGCATCGAGTTCGTGAACCGGATCGCCCAGGCCGCCGAAAGCGCCGGGCATCATCCCGACATCACCATCAATTACAACGTGGTGGGCATTAGTCTTTCCACTCACAGCGAAGGCGGGGTGACCGGGAAAGACTTTGACCTGGCGGGCAAGATCGATCAGATCCATTCGGCGCTCGCATGATCCCTTCCATTGGCCCCGCCGGCAAACCGGGACGCAGAGGAGGACCGGGCCCGATGTTCACTCTGCCAACCTCGCTCCGGGGAATTTCCGTCTCGTCATTGTGCGAAAATTCATTCTTGTTCTCACGAGCGAAAAGCGCGTAGAATCCCCACCCGTTGGGATCAGAACTTATGGCGACAATCATCCAGTGGGCTCATTTGATGGCGTCGGTCGTGGCCCTGGGAGGAATGGGCTTCTTGCTCCTCATCTTAATCCCTTCCCTGGGAGTCCTCAGCACGGAGCAGCGCGATGCGCTTGCCAAAGCCGTGGCGGTTCGATTCCGATGGGCGAGTTGGAGCGCTATGCTGTTGCTGCTGCTCTCCGGCCTCTACAACGTTCGCCGCTACTATTGGGAAGAACCGTGGGATCGGGCGTGGAGATTTCTGGCTCTTAAAGTGCTTCTTTCCTTCGTCCTATTCGGTATTGTCCTGGGACTCACCATCCCTTTCAAATTGTTCGAACCTCTGCGGGCCCGCCGGCGGCAGTGGCTCCTCGTAGCCTTCATCCTGGGAGTTGTGGTGGTCCTGATTTCGGCCTACCTGCGGCGCGGGTGAAAAGAGCGGTAGACGGAATACGGTAGACGGAAGACAGGGAGAAGATCCCCGAAACGCGGCCCTGTACGCCGTCTACAGTCTACTGCCTTCCTTACTTCGACACGTGGAAAACCGCTTCTTTGAAGGTGCCACGCTGACTCTGGATTTTCTTCTGCAGCATGGTAATGGCGTAGATAAGCTGCTCGGGCCGAGGCGGGCACCCCGGCACGTAAACATCGACAGGAATATACTGATTGACCCCTTGCACTATGGCATAGTTATTGAACACACCGCCGGACGTGGCACAGGCGCCCATGGAGATCACCCACTTGGGTTCGGGCATCTGCGCATAGAGTTTTTGGATCACCGGAGCCATCTTCTGGGAGACGCGGCCGGCGACAATCATCAAATCCGCCTGGCGCGGCGAAGCCCGGAAAACCTCCGCGCCAAATCGCGCGAGGTCAAATCGCGAGGCCCCCGCCGACATCATCTCAATGGCGCAGCACGCCAAGCCAAAACTGAACGGCCATATCGAAGACTTGCGCGCCCAGTTCACCGCCCAGTCAAGCTTGGCAAACAGGAGGCCTTCGTATCCGGATTGTTCGCTCGTTGAAATTGGTGCGCCCATCGCAACTCCATTATGCCACGCAACGATTCTCTCTTCAACCTCAACGTGTGGTGAGCGGCCTGAACCCGCAGTCGCACCTTCCTACGGATGCAGCAGGATCTTGCCGAAGAACTCACGGCTCTCCATCTTCTTCTGCGCGGCGGCGGCTTCTTTCAGGGGGAATGCGGAATCGATCACCGCATGCAATTTGCGTTGGGCGATGAACTTGAGCGCGTCGACGAGTTCAGCCTTGCCACCCATGAACGAACCTAGAATGGTGCGCTGGCGGCCGAAGAGGCCCTGGCCGTTCAGCTTAAGGTCCGCGCCGGTGGTCATACCGCAGGTCACGAGTCGGCCATAGGTGGCGAGCGAATCAAAGCAAGCTTCCCAAACCGCCGCTCCCACGTGATCGACCACCACGTCGACGCCGCGCTTGCGCGTAAGGCGCTTCACTTCCTCGCCAATCGACTGCCGGGTGTGGTTGATCACTTCATCCGCACCCAGTGCGCGGGCTTTCTCGAGCTTCCAATCCGCGCCCGCCGTGGCGATCACGCGCGCGTTCACCAGCTTGGCCACTTGAATTGCCGCGCTGCCCACGCCCGAGCCCGCGCCGATCACCAGCACGTCCTCGCCGGGCTTCAAGCCCGCGCGCGTGAAGAGCATGTGCCACGCGGTGAGAAAAACCAGCGGCACGGCGGCGGCTTCGTCAAAGCTGAGGTCACCGGGAATGGGAAGCACGTTCATCTCCGGAGACTTCACGTACTCGGCGTATCCGCCGTCGATGAAAACTCCGAAGACCGTGAACTGGCGGCAGGCGCTATCCAGACCTTTGAAGCACATCTCGCACTGGCCGCAACTGACGCCGGGGCAAAGCAGCACGGGGTCTCCAGGTTTTACGCGGGTCACCAGCGACCCCACTTCCGCAACCTCGCCGGAAATATCGCTGCCCACAATGTGCGGCATGGGGATGCGCCATCCAGGCACGCCGCCGCGCACCCAGACGTCCAGATGATTCAGCGCGCACGCCTTCACTTTCACCAGGACCTGACTGGCCAGAATCTTCGGGTCCGGCGCATCCTCGTATTTCAGGACCTCCGGACCGCCGCGTTCGTGAAATCGAATTGCCTTCATGGTGCGTTCCTCTCCCGCTGCGACTATCAGTTATATCACGTCCGTCTTATGGCAATCGCCCTTCAGGGATTCTACTCCTCAACCTTTATCCGTTGTAGGGGTACGGCTTGCCGTACCCTCTTCATTATGATGTCCCGGCCGAACCAGAAGGGTACGGCAAGCCGTACCCCTACAACTCGGTGCGTTGACTTTGCGGCACGTGGCGCATAATCTAAGATTCGCGTATGGACATCTTTGAAGAAATCGTTCGGCTGCGAAAGGAAGGGCGCAAGGGCGCACTGGCCACCATTGTCGAGGTGCAGGGGTCGATTCCCAGCCACGAGAGTTCCAAGATTCTGATTCGCGATGATGGATCGATTGCCGGCACGGTGGGCGGCGGCTGCGTGGAAGCGGAGGTGTGGTCGGTGGCGCAGGAGGTGATGCGCGAGGAGAAGCCCCGGCGCCTGCACTTCAATTTGAACGCCAACCCCGAGTACGACAACGGTCTGATCTGCGGCGGCTCGCTCGACATCTTCGTGGAGCCCATTCTGGCCACGCCCACGGCTTTAATTCTGGGCGGCGGGCACGTGGGGCTGAACGTGGCGAAAGTCGCGAACCTTGCGGGTTTTGAAGTGGTGGTGGCCGACGACCGCGAGGCCTTTGCCAACAAAGAGCGTTTTCCCGAAGCCTCCGAGACATACGCGGGGCCGTGGGAAGAGCTGTTCCCGAAGTTCAACATCAACAACCACACGTACCTGGTGCTGGTGACGCGCGGCCACAAAGGCGACTTGGATTGTCTGCGCTGGGCCGTCACCACGCCGGCGCGCTATGTCGGCATGATTGGCAGCAAGCGCAAGTTCATTGAGATCTGCAAAGTACTGGAGCGCGAAGGGGTCACCGCGGAGCGAATGGAACGCGTGCATTCGCCCATCGGGCTCGATATCGGCGCGCTCACGCCGGAGGAGATCGCCGTCGCCATCGTGGCGGAGATGATCGCGGTGCGTCGCAACGCCGCGCCCAGCGTTCCCTCCCTGGCGTACAAACCGAAAGCTCAGCACACCACATGATTGCCGGCCTGATCCTCGCCGCTGGTGAATCCCGACGCATGGGGCGCGACAAGGCTCTACTGACCTACCACGGACGAACCTTCCTGGAATCCATCATTAATAATCTTGGCGCCGCCGGAATCGGGAAGGTCACGGTGGTGCTGGGCCATCACGCGGAAACCATCGAACGGGCGGTGAACCTGGCCGCCGTGCGCGTGGTAGTAAACCGCGATTACCAGTGGGGACAAACCTCTTCACTGCAAACAGGGCTGGCGGCGGCAGCGGCCGATTCACCGGAAGCCGTCATCCTGTGCCTCGTCGACCATCCGGCCATCTCCACCGAGGTTATAGCGAAATTAATAGAGCGTTTCGAATTAACACGTCCGCCCGTCCTCATCCCCACCTATAAGGGTCAACGCGGCCACCCCGCGCTCATTAACCAGACGTTGTTTCCGGAACTGCTGGCGCTGCCATCCGGAGAAGCGGCCAACGCGGTCATCCGAAAATATCGCGACGTGACGCAATTTGTGGAAGTCACCGACCCCGGGATTCTGCTGGATGTGGACGACCCGGACACGTACGAACGATTGGCAGAGGGCAGTAAGAAGTAGGCAGTGGGCAGTAGGCAGTAGGCACCGGGGAAAAATCTGTGAAATCTGTGTAATCTGTGGATTACCCCCCTCATGCGTCTTTTTTGGGGGCTGATTCGTATTGCCATTAGAATGGAAAACAGCCTTTGCCTTTTCGTGAATTCGATGGAACAGGAAACCCGAGAGATCGCGCACGGGCTGCGGCGCCGAGACCCAGACCTGCTGGATGAGTTGATTGGCCGCTACCAATACCGGCTGCCCCGTTATCTCTGGACGCTGACGGGCAACCGCGAGGCGGCCGAGGACCTTTTCCAGGAAACGTGGATTCGGGTATTGGAGAAGGGGCACCAATACAACCCCCGGTGGCGATTCGAAGCCTGGCTGTTCTCCATTGCGCGCAACCTCGCCATCGACCTGTTACGCCGCCGCCAGCCCGAGAGCCTGGAGGCGTTGTTGAATACCAGCGAGGAAGGCGCGGCGCGCGAGTGGCCGGACCGCGAATCCGCAACGCCCTTTGAGACCGTGGCCGCGGGCGAACAGTCCGAGCGCGTAAAGGGCGTGCTGCGGCGCCTTCCGCCCGACGCGCGCGAAGTTTTGGTGCTGCGTTTTCAGGAGGACATGGATTTAAGCGAGATTGCGGAAGTAGTGAGAGCGCCGCTTTCGACCGTGAAGTCGCGGCTCTATCGCGGGATTGAGGCATTCCGCAATTTGTTGGAGGAGGATGAGGTATGAATCCCGATATCCATGAGCGCGCTTGCCGCCTCATCGACGCCTGGCAAGTGGAAGGAATTTCCGCTGCCGAGCGCGAGTGGCTGGAGGCTCACCTGGCGGAATGCGCAGCATGCGGGGCCCGAGTACGCGCCAACGAGCGCGCCCTCCAGGTGTTGCGGTCGAACACCGTAAGCATTGACCCCGAGTTGGTCAGCACCACGCAGGCCCGCGTGCGCTGGCGGGCTCGCCAGTTGCGCGAAAACCAGGCGCGCCTGCGGGCCTTGTGGATTTCGTGCGGGCTTTCCTGGCTCCTCGGCACACTGACCGCGCCGCTGCTTTGGGAAGCGATGGCCTGGATGGGACGCCATTTCGAGCTTTCGCCGGCGATCTGGATTACCGGGTTTGCAATCTTCTGGGTTGCCCCCGCCAGCCTGGTGGGCGCGCTTGCCGCGTGGAGGCACGCGCACGTTTCCAGTGCGGGGAATCATCCGGAGGTTTGGGAAAGGTGATTTGGTCCCGCCCTTACCATGGCGGAGGCGTAACCAGACTTGTGAGGGCCAGCAGCGCTGGCCCCGGGCCGAACGCCGTTCGGCCCTACGAACTTAGCGGCCGCGGTGAGCGGCCAGAAAAGAAAATGCCATGAATCACACATCCACAGGAAAAATCGATATCCGTGAAGAAATCAGGATAATCCCCAAAGTAATGGTGGTCGTGGCGGTGCTGGCTTTCCTGGCGATGGAGGCACTCCTGATCGTCGTCGGCTTTCGTCACGACCCGCACGCCCCGCCGGTGGCTGTGCGAGTACTGATCGGCTCCCTGGCGGGAACCGTTCTGGGCATCGTCATGCTACTCTATGGCTACGTCAATCGCGACGCGAAGCGCCGGGGCATGAACTCCACGCTCTGGACGCTTCTGGTGATCTTCGTCCCCAACGCCATAGGGTTCATCATCTACTTCGTCGTCCGGCAACCCATCTTGGGCAAGTGTCCGCAGTGCGGCGCGACAACTTATTCAACATTCAACTTCTGCCCCAAGTGCAAATTCAATCTTCATCCCGCCTGCCCGCAGTGCCACCGGGCGATTGAGGTGGGCGCTACGTTTTGCCCTTACTGCTCGGCAGAGTTGAGGAGCTAGGCGTCAGGTTCACATTTGCTGAAAGGCAATTTCCAGCGCTCGAAGCGCTTTGTCCGGCATGGGTGCGAGCGCCCCGATGAACCGGGAATCGATAAGCGCTTCAGCAGTGGACTCGAGGACTTCGAGGCGGTCATAAGCTTCCAGAATATCCGCACCGCAGACCAGCACCCCGTCATTTTCCAGAAGCAAAGCCGGCTGGTGGGGAGAGCACCGCCGGGCCAGCGCTTCACTATCCAGAAATGGCAGCCCATACTCCACCCGGCCCACTTGACGCAGGACGAGGTAGCTTTCCGGGATGGTCCGTGAATCCAGCGGGGCGCCGGTTACGCTGAAGGCCGTGGCATTAATCGGGGAAGCATTGATGAGAGCGTGGATTTTGGGGTGAAGTCGATAGATAGCTTCATGGTTGCCGGTGGCCCGGCTGGGCGTTTTCCCCGCCTCGCATCGACCGTTCTTGATGAGGACCAGATCCTGCGGGTCCAACATGCCGCGGTCAACTTGAAAAGGAGTGATGAGGAACGAAGCTGCATCGAGGCGAACGGAAAAAGTGCCTTGCGTGCTGATGAAGAGCCGCTGGCGATACGCTCGGCGCACGAATTCGCAAAGCCTCTGCCGCAGGTCCTTCTCCCGGCTGGTGGGATCCTCGCGGGGAAATTCCAGCAGCACGGTGGGGCGCTGATGGGCAAGCTCGATTTCCGGCGCGGTCAGAAACCGCACCTCGCCGAGCTGCCGCCCCTTGATGATGGTCTTGCCCACGAATTCCAGCGTTTCGAACCGTTGAAACGCCTCACCAAGGTTGACCCCGGCGGTTACGACGCCGTGGTTCTCGAGAATGGCGCAAGTGCTCCCCCGGCTGAACTTTTCCGCCACGGTTATCCCCAGCGCCTCGCTGCCCGGCAGTTCATAAGGGGCAAACGCCACTTCCCCGCAGACGGACTGGGCTTTGGGAAAAAGCTGGGTGTTCGGCACTTCATGAATAGCGCTGAAGGCCACCAGGGCGACAGGATGGGCATGCACGATTCCCCGCAGCTCCGGCCGCGCACGATAAATCGCCTGATGAAAAGGGAATTCCGAGGAAGGGGGATGAAGGCCTTCGACGGCGCCGTCTTTGCGCACCAACACCATGTCATCGCGCCGCAGGGTGCCCTTGTCAACGCGCGTGGGGGTAATCCAGATGTCCCCGTTATCCTCGCGAATCGAGAGGTTGCCGCCGGAAGTTGTGGTCATGCGGTAGGCGTAAATGCGTTCCATGGTCGCCAGGATTTCGTCGCGGGGGTGCATGAATGGCGTGAATGTGCTCATTTTGGTTTTGCCCTCAAAGACTATTATCGCTGGTGGCGGAGTGAAGGCGCAATGACGAGTTCACGGCCTGCGATGCCCCACCCATCCCAAATCATGGCGACCATTGCGGGCTAGTGCCTCATTCATAGCACCTCCCTTCATGGCGCCTCCACGAAAACCATCGGGCCAGATTCGGACTTGCATCGCAGGCAATCAAGAGTTAGAAACTGTGGGGAGGGAGGCTGGATCAACAGTCAGCGATATGTGGTGCCCCCAGTGCGGCGAGAAATTCGCGTCGTATTTCAAGGTCTGTCCTGAGTGTCAAGTGGATCTCATCGATCACCGCCCGGGCCCGGCGCCCACCCCTGATTTGGAGTTGGTGCGAGTGTTCGTCGCGGCAGATGAAGGGCTCACCCAAGTTGCGAGGTCGCTGTTGGACGGCGAGAAGATCGAATACTTGACGCCCGGCGAGGGCCTGCAGAGTCTCTTCGGAGGGGGCTGGACGGGCTACAGTTTGATTTTGGGACCGACAGAGTTCTGGGTCCGCGCCGATGAAGCTGAACACGCCCTGGCGCGTTTGGAAGGGCTAGGGGAACCGGCCCCCGAGGGCGAGTTACTCGTGAATGACGACGCCTGACAAGGGTTTGCAAGCGTATCGCAGCGCGGTGAAGCCGCAACCCAACGCGTCTCGTAGGGGCTGGGCTTGCCCTGCCCTTGTCGTTTGTCCGTGGTGTGAAACGAGGGGAGGGCAAGCCCAGCCCCTACGAGACGCGCAAAATGTTCGCTCAGAAATTAGAACATACGGCATGGCGGCTTCAATCGCTGTGGCGAATCCTTTCGAGCAAACGCTTCAGGGCATCGACGGCGAGCACGGCGGCGTGACGTGATGCGGGCGGCAGACCTCCCATCCCAGCATCAACCTGATCGGGAGTAAGTGTGGAAAGTTCCTCCAGCGATCTGCTCAAAATCGCTTCGGTTAGCCACGAACCACAGGCCACCGACGGCACGCAGCCCGCGGCTTTGAACTTCACTTCCTGAATTCCGCCCTCGCGGACCACGGCCCACAGCTTCATCAAATCACCACAAACAGGATTCGAGGCTTCCACCACCAGCGACGCCTCCGCAATCTCACCCACGTTGCGGGGGTGGTGGAAGTGGTCGAGGAGGGTTTCTGAATACATGATGCTGTCCGTGGTCCGTAGTCCGTTGTCAGTTGTCCCAGGTACGTCGTCCTGTTGTCTGTCTCGGGGTGGCACTCCCCGGGCACGGCTCCGCGGAGAAACCTCGTCTCTAATCTTAATTCCATTTGGCCCGACTTATCACCGACTTTCATCGGCGGAAGACGCGGGCCGACGCCCAGAAGCCATCCACGGTTGACTCAGGCTTCGGGCAGGTATATATAAGGCGCATGTTTGCCCGGACCCTTCGGGTATGCTTAGTCATTTTCATGTTGGCGATCGGCGCCGGCGCCTCCCTGGCCAAGAAGGCGGAACCCTGGGTGGAGGTGCGAAGCCCCAACTTCCTCGTCCTCACCAACGCCAACGAGAAGCAAGGGCGGCGCGTCGCCTATCAATTCGAAATGATTCGCGCGGTCTTTCGCCAGTTCTTTAATCTCCAGGGGACGGCAACGGAGCAGCCGGTGATCATCATCGCCGCGCGAGACGAAGAGACGCTTAAACCGCTCCTGCCCGAGTACTGGGCGAAAAAGGGCGCGGCGCATCCCGCCGGCTTTTACCTGGGTAGCTCGGAAAAGAATTACGTGGCGCTGCGGCTGGATGTAACCATGAACCAGGAGGCGTATGAACCTTTCGAGCCGGTCTACCACGAGTACGTCCATTACCTCACTCGCCGGCTGGTGTCGCAACTGCCACTCTGGATGGTGGAAGGCCTGGCGGAGTTCTACGGGAACACCCGCTTGGAGGGCAAGCAGATTTTTGTGGGCGCGCCCAGCGCTTCGAACCTCATGGTGTTACGCCAGGAGCAACCCCTCCCGCTCGGCACCTTGTTCGCCGTGAATGCTTCCTCCCCTTATTACCACGAGGAGAACAAAGCTTCCATCTTCTATGCGGAGTCCTGGGCGCTGACGCATTACCTGGTGACGCGCGACTGGCGCGAGAAGACGCACCGCCTCAGCGACTTTGTCGCGCTGCTCGGTCAGAGCGTGCCCGCCGAGGATGCCGCGCGCCGCACGATTGGCGATGTTAAAGCGCTGGAGATGGAGCTGATGCTCTACATCGGCCAATTCGCTTTCATGGTCGCGCGTCAATCCGCTCCGCCGGGAGTGGACCCGGACAGCTTCCAGACCACCGCCGCCTCCGACGCCGAGTCACTTGCCTGGCGTGCTGACTTCATGGCCCGCGACCGTCATGAGCAGGAGGCGCAGGAGATGTTGCAGGAAGCGCTGAAGCTCGCTCCAAACCTGGCGATTGCGCATGAGAGCATGGGATTCCTTTTGAGTCAGCAGGGCAAATTCGCGGAGGCCGCGAAATGGTATTCCCAGGCCGTGGCCCTTAATTCCCAAAGCTGCCTGGCCAATTTTTACTACGCGGTGAGTTTGCTCAAGGGGAATATGGACGACCACACCGCTGCCCAGGCGGAATCCAGCCTGCGCGCCGCCATCAAAGTCGCTCCGGACTTCGCCCCCGCCTATTCCGCGTTGGGTTGGCTGATGGCGAGTCGCCATCAAGATATTGGGGAGGCATATCGAATGACCCTGATGGCCGTCTCCCTCGAACCTGGCGATTTTCACCATCGGCTTAATTCCGCGCAAGTTTTGGAAATGGTGGGCCGCACCGATGACGCCATCACCGTGGCCAAGGTCGCTGCTACCATGGCCAAGACGCTCGGGGAACAGGCGCAGGCGCAGGCCTTCATTTCCAACGCGCAGCAGCACAAGGAGTTTCTGGAGCGGGCAAAAGAGCAGGAAGGAGCCTTCAAAAAGGCGCAAGCGAATGCCACCGCAAGCAATCCCGGCCAAAATACGCCAGCCGGGACGCTGACTCAGGAAGGTCCCGCGCCCGGCCAGGAATCCGCCCAGCCACCCCTGCTACGGCATCGAGATGAGGCGCTGGGCGGAAACACACCGGATGCCTCCCCCGGCGCCGTGTTGCGTCCTCACCCCTCACGTCCGGAACTCCTGCCGGCCCGCCAGGTGGCCGAGGGAACCATCAAAGATGCAAAGTGCTCGGGGAGGACGACGCTGGAATTCACCCTCGACTCCCGCAATGGCGTAATGCGCCTTTATAGTGACGAATACCTGAAGATTCCCTACAACGCCCTCAACTTCACTCCCCAAGGAATACTGAACCCCTGCACCGATATCCAAGGCCTGCACGCCCGCGTCGCCTACCATCCCGCCAAAGGCCAACCCAATCAAGGCGAGGTGGTGGAAATCGGGTTGGTGAAAAATTAAATGCAGACCGCGCAACCTGCTAGGATTGCGCAGAGCAAAGCTCTGCGGCTGGGGCTTCGCGGTGGGGTCACGGCCACTGATTCGCAGAGCTTTGCTCTGCGCAATCCGATTCGACAATCCGAATCGGCAATCCGAATCGACCTTTAGAGGATTCAATGAAGAGACGTTCTCTCGCGAAGGTGACTCTGGTGAGCGTGCTCGCAATTGCATGTCTCGCCGCAGGGGGCATTAAGTTTCCTCCCCGTTTGTCGGCGTCGCCTCTTGCCGAGGGGGAGAGTGGGGCCGAGTGGGGCGCGGACCTGAAGCCTCTGGCCGCCCTGGATCCGATTGATGCCCATGTGCACGCCTGGGTGGATTCGCCGGTCCTCTATACGACGCTGGAGCATCTGCGCATGCACGTCGTCGATATCTGCGTGGTGTCCCGCTACGATGAGCCTATTTACAAAACCCTTGCGCCACAAATCCGGCTGGCCATAACGCTCCATCATCATTCGCGGGGCCGTGTGGCAGTCTGTACAACTTTTGACCCGTATCGATTTGAAGTCCCCCATTTCGCAGACGAAGCCATTGAACAACTCCATGAAAACTTCCGTCAGGGCGCGGTGGCGGTAAAGATCTACAAGAACATGGGGATGGAGCTGAAATGGTCTTCCGGGAAGTATCTCATGCCGGATGATCCGGTTTTCGAACCCATCTATAAAGAAATCGCCGCACAAAACAAAACGGTGATCGCTCACCTGGCGGACCCGAATACCTGCTGGACGTCTTACGAGGAGATGGATCCTAACGGCCCGGACTATAAATATCTCAAGATGTACCCGTTCTGGCACATGTACGGCAAGCCGGGCGCGCCGTCGAAGGCGCAAATTCTGGCCGCGCGCGACCACATCCTGGAAGAAAATCCGCACCTTCGGCTGATAGGTGCGCACCTCGGCAGCATGGAAACGGACGTAGATGAAATCGCCCGGCGATTCGATCGCCTCCCGAATTTCGCCGTGGACACCGCCGACCGTGTGCACTACCTGGCGGCACAATCACGGGAAAAGGTTCGGGCGTTCATCATCAAATACCAGGATCGGATACTCTACGGCACGGACGACGATCTGCACCCGGGAATGGACGCGGCCAAACGCCTGCAGGAGTGGCAATCCCAATTCGCTTTGGACTGGAAGTATTTTGCTACGGATGAGACTTTTCGCTACGCCGGAGCGACCGTGCAAGGCCTTCATTTACCCCCAGAGGTCTTGAAAAAGGTCTACCACGAGAATGCCGTGAGATGGATTCCCGGCGTCCTCGCTTCGCCCTCGACCACGAATCATTGACCGTCTTGGGCGGCGCGGGCTTGTCTCGTGGATAACACCATTTCCCCTTTGTTGGATTCAAGCGAGGGCGACCGTCAGGACTTTAGGGCGTCATGGTTACCACGTGGTTTGCTGCTGCTGGTTCCATCAATTTCTTATCGTTCGTCGCCAGCGGCAGACGGGATGCAATAGCGGCCTTGCAGAATAAAGGCGCTCACTCGCGCCCTTCTTCGATCAGTTCACGGATGGAGATGTCGCCCAGGCGCAGCCCTTGGCGTAACTCCCACAGGCGGGATTTGCAGGGCTGGCCGTTTCCGACCTGGAGGTCTTCCGCCAGCATGTCCAGGGCGGCGCTGATGACTTCGCTGGGATACTGGTACGCGCCGGATTGAATGGCCCGGTCAATCAAGCGCTGATGTTCCGGTTTTAGCTCGATGGTCACGGGGTTATCCTTCGTAGTCGCTCGCCCACCTGCTCATGCGTGAGATATTCACCGCGCGCTAGAGCATCCTCGCCCCGCTTCACGGCTTCGACAAGGCGGTCTTCTTCCTCGAGGTAACGTTCCACAACATCCTGCACAAACTCATCGGGCTTGCGTCCTTGTTGGGTCGCCCGCTGCGTGAGGCGAGCTTCGAGATGGGAATTGAAATTTACTTCCATGCCCTTAAGGATACGGAAGAATCGGCTTTCCGGCAAGAGTATTGAATGGAAACGTCAGATTCAGCCGCGCTCATTTTCGGGTCAACTTTACCCGCGCAAAGGGCTTCATGCCTCCCTTTTCTTCCGAATCCATCCGCCACTCCCAATTGCCGGTTTCGCGGTGATACACGAAGCGGGTGTGAAAGACGCTGTCTTTGTCCCGGAAGATAAAATGGATCTCGTCGCCGGCCCGCTGGGCGCGCCCAATGGTTGACGGACCCATACTTCCGTAGGTATCGAGCCACGCGGCTACATATTCGGATGAGGCCTGGTCCCAACCAATGAAGACCATCGCCTCGTAGGCGGGCTGGCCCTGGCTGTTCTTTTCGCGCGAGACTTCATGCATGCGGACGTATTGATGACCCAAGACCCACTCCGCCGCGATATCGTGAGTGGTTTCTTTCCCGGCAATCGTCCCCTGAAGAACCCAGTTTCCGGTCAGGTGGTCGAGCAGTTGATCGTGGAAAGTGGGCTGCTGTGAGAAAACTAATCCGGCGCTAAGGGTGACCCACGCGGCCACCTTCAGGATCGTTCCCATGGATATGTCCTCCCCGTGCGGAAGCAACATTTAGTTGAAACCCAAAGTTGGATGCGGTCCCTGGACCCGTCCGCATATTATACCCGCAGATTTACTTGCCACCCCGAATTTCCGTTTTCAGCGGAGGAGCGCGTCGGGGCCAGCGGCGCGGCCCACTCACTTACACTCCTTGCGTGACTTGCTAGCATGATAGTATGCTATCATTGCAAATAAAGGAGGGATGGTCATGAGGAATTACGCTGGCAGAATCCTTATCCGTGTTCCACCCCAAGTCCACAGGGAACTGGCCCGCGAGGCATTTGAAAGGGGACGCTCCATCAACGAACTCTGTTTGGAAGCGATCATCGCGCGCAAGGCCCTCCGGAACTACGATCCCTGGAAAGCGGTTGAGGAAATATGGGAAAAGAACCGAAAGGTCCGGCCGAAGCAATTGCGGGCAGATATCTTAACTGCGATCTCTGAGGCCCGGCATGGCCGGTAAGCCTCGGGCCGTGCTGGACACTAATGTATTCGTATCCGGCCTGATCAACCCGCGAGGCTTTCCCGCCGCCATTCTCAAGGCTCTTCGCGCAGGACGATTCACCCTTCTGTCCAGCCCGCCTGTTAATGAAGAAATCATCGAGGTCCTAAATCGCCCCCGCATTCGGGACCGCTATGGCCTGGGCGACCGCATCTTTGATATTTCCTTTATATTGTGGGAAG
>Ga0326727_10013539_pt1 | contig 18115 bp, 13 predicted proteins | sample MB2enrmetagenome_FD_207643 | JGI IMG/M metagenome (GOLD analysis project Ga0326727, IMG submission 207643) | Lab enriched peat soil microbial communities from McLean, Ithaca, NY, United States - MB29MY | ecosystem: Environmental > Terrestrial > Soil > Wetlands > Peat | place: USA: New York...
GTCTATAAGAGCTACGTCCCAGATACGCCCGGCCGCGTCACCCTCGCCGCCACCCGCTGAAACTCGCCGAAACCTAAGGAAGGCCTGCACAAGTGTTCAACATTCCTCCGGCCCTAAAGCTGCGTTGCAATTGTTGTGCTTACGGCGGGACTGAAGTCCTGCCCTTTCAAAATCTGGACTGATTCAAAGCTTTTCTAACCCCGTTTGATTCATATCAATCATGATCCGTAACTTCCGTATAAGCGCCAAAGGCACGCTCTATACCAGTCAGGCCAAAGGCCCAGGGACCAGTCAGGCCAAAGGCCCAGGGAATGTTCCAACACAGGACAGAGGGCTATAAGCCCAACCTATAAGCTGGAGGAATGCGTCGATGGGACTGTTCCGAACAAAGTTCAACTCTTTGTTCACGCCGACTTAAGCAAAGTCTGCGTCGCAATCGCGCCCGCCGCAACAATCCCAGACTTTTCCATGTAATCGAACAGCGGGTAGCCTGCGGACTTCCATCCATCGAACCCTCCGCGCAGTGGGCGCACGCGCGCGATGCCGAGACGACGCAGTTGCAGCGCAACCCTGGCGCTTGTCTCCTCCGACGGACAAGTGCAATAGAGAATGATGTCGCGGTCGCGTGGGATTCGTTCCGCATGGCGCGCCACCTCGTCCGGCCCAATGCGCACCGCGCCGGGCAGCACACGCGGATCGGGCAGGTAGTCCAGCGGATGGCGCAGGTCGACGATATAGGGCTGAGGACTGCCGTCGAGAGCCGCCTCGTCCAGCATTGCTTTCAGCTCTTCGGGTGCCAGTCGCAGGTCGCGCACCTGCGCCAGGAAACGGCGCTGCTTCACCACCCGCCACAGAATGAAGACTGCAACCAGCAAAAGGAAGACGACCGCTGCAAACTGGCTGAGAAACGCGAAGAGTCCCTGGCTGCGCTTGGCCGCATCTCCGAAGAATCGGCCCGCAAACAGAAACGAAAGCGACCAGATAAGCGTCCCCATCAGGTCAAACAGCAGGAACCGCGGATAGTTCATACCGGTCTGGCCGGCAATCGGTGCGGCAACCGTCGACAGGCCCGGCACAAACTTTGCGAACAGCAGGGTCACAGGCCCGCGCCGCGTCAAGTAGCCCTCCGTCCTTGCCACGCAGGTGGTCGCTTCCATCGACATCCGGCACAACAGCCGAACCACGCGACTGCCTAACTTCCGCCCCAGCGCGAACCAAATCGAGTCCGAGATCAGGCACGCCGCAAGCACCGCCAGCACAGCCGAGCTGGCGCTCAAGCGATGGGTCGCGCTCAAGGTTCCGGCAGCAAGCAGCAGCGGAATGCTGGGCGCCGGCAGGCCAAGCTGCTCCACCAGCACCCACAAAAAGAGGATCGCATAGGCATGGCCGACGAAGAATCCAATCGCAATCGGCATGGGGAATACTCCTCTTTTATAGCTGGGTACACCTGTATAGATGAGTACAATCCGTAGATGGATGCTGGCGATAGTTCGTAGGCCCCCTGCTGCCACACCCATGGCAACCCATCGGATCAGTGGTAACAAATCCATGCCACAGCAGATTCACCCAGGTTTAAGGTTGTTAGGCCTATACTTGAGGTCGGCATCGCAGCACCTTCCCATTCCGACCCCGGTTGGCCTTGCAGCAAAGTTCATAGAACCACCAGGAGACGCACCTTTATGTCACGCAAACTGCTCATTCTCGCCGCCCTCGCCGTTCTGCTTCCACTCTCCGCAGTCGCGTACTCGCAGACCGGCCCCTACAAGATCCTTCAAACCGTCAAGGTCGGTGGCGACGGAGGATTCGACTACATCACCGCCGACCCCGCCAATCGCACTCTTTACGTCGACCGTTCCGGCCAGCCCGGCCATCTCTACGTCTATAACCTGGACACCCTCGCCCAGGTAGCCGACATCTCCGGCGTCAGCGGCCACGGCGCAGTCGTCGACGACGAAACCGGCCACGGCTTCGCCACGTCGAGGGCCATCACCATGTTTGACGCCAAGACCTTCGCCATCATCAAGACAATCCCGGTCGAGGGCAATCCAGACGGCTACCTCAACGATGCGGTGAACCACCGCTTCTATGATCTCTCCCACTCCGAGCCCAACATCACTGTGATCGACGATAAAGACGGCTCTATCCTCACCACTATCAACATCGGCGGCGCACCCGAACAAGCCGCCAGTGATGGCCACGGCCACATCTACGTTGACGTAGAAGACAAGGCCAAGATCGCCGTAATTGACGCCAACACCATGAAGATGACCGGCACGTACGACCTCTCCAGCAAGAGCAGCGGCTGCGCCGGCCTGGCCATTGACGCCAAGAACAACATCCTCTTCGCTGCCTGCCGCGACCACAACGACATGGTCATCCTCTCCGCCACCGACGGCCACATCATCGACGACCTGCCCATCGGCCAGGGCTGCGATGGGGTCGTCTTCAACCCAGCCACCATGGAAGCCTTCAGCTCACAGGGCGACGGCACCCTGACCGTCATCAAGGAGAACTCGCCAACCAGCTTCTCCGTCGAACAGACCGTTCATACGCCCACGGGCGCCAAGTGCCTCACCCTCGACACCAAGACCAACCACATCTACACCGACGCCGCTGAATACGGTCCCCCACCAACACCTGCGGCCGCGCCGGAAGCACCTCCAGCCGCGCCTCCAGCAGCCGCGGCCGGCGCAGCTCCCGAGGGTGGCCGTGGCGGCGGGCCCGGTGGACGGGGAGGTTTTGGCGGACGGGGCCGCCGCGGGCCTCTGGTCCCCGGTTCCTTCTCGATTATTGTCATCGGCAAATAGCCGTTCGCACTACACGGTGCCCCATCCTCTTGCAATCCTGGTCGAGGGTGGGGCATTTCTGTGCAGTCGCGAACCACACTTCTAACCTGCCAACCTGCGACCAACGTCCTCTCCACCGGCTACTATCGATCTATATGCCCGATCTCTCGGACCTCAGCACCGAAGCGCGCAACCCGCGCACCACCCACATCGATGAACTCTCTACCCTGGAGATGCTCACCCTCATCCACCAGGAGGACGCGGCGGTCGCCACGGCAGTGGAGACGCAATTGCCCGCCATCGCCCGCGCCATCGACGCCATCGCCGAACGCATCGCCAACGGCGGTCGCCTCTTTTACGTCGGCGCGGGCACCAGCGGCCGCCTCGGTGTGCTCGATGCCTCCGAGTGCCCGCCCTCCTTCTCCGTTCCATCCACATTGATCCAGGGCCTGATCGCGGGCGGCGACGCTGCCCTGCGCAACTCCTCCGAGCAGAGCGAAGATCTGCCTGAGGAGGGCAAACGCGACCTCGTCACCGCCGGCTTCACGGCGGCAGACACCCTGGTCGGTATCGCAGCCAGCGGACGCACACCCTACGTCATCGGCGCGCTCATCCACGCCCAGTCGATCGGCGCTCTTGCCATCAGCCTCTCCTGTGTAGCCGACTCAGCCGTCACCCGCTACTCCGACATCGCCATCACGCCGGTCACCGGCCCCGAGGTCATCACCGGCTCCACGCGCTTGAAGGCCGGCACCGCCACCAAGCTGGTGCTGAACATGATCTCCACCGGGGTCATGGTCCGCACCGGCGCCGTCTACGGCAACCTCATGGTCAACGTCAAACCCACCAACGACAAGCTCATCGACCGCGCCCAGCGCATCCTGATGGCCGCCACCGGGTGCGACCGCGTCACCGCTTCGCACCTGCTTATCGAGGCAGGCTCGGTCAAGGTCGCCATCGCTATGCAGCGACTCTCACTGCCCCGCGCCGCTGCCGAAGCGCGCCTCGCCGCCGCCAACGGAAGCCTCGCCAAAGCCCTTGTCCCCAACCCCTGAGCCTGCTGCTCTAGAAGATCTCGAAGTTCACCTCTACGTTCATATATACCGCGACGGGATTGCCATTCTCCATCGCGGGCTTGAACTTGTACTGCTTCACCGCCTCGACTGCCTTCTCGTCCAGCCCCATTCCCACTCCCCGCGTCACATGCACATTCTGCGGCATCCCATTCTTGTCCACGATAATGCCGACGGTCACCACCCCCATGAACTTCGCCTTCTTCGCCTCGGCCGTGTACTCCGGCTCTGGCTGGTACAGTATGACCGGCCCTTTAACGTCACCGCCAATCTGCTTCGGTTCTAGCGCCAAGAATTCCCTGTACTCCTGCTCCGCCTGAGTAATCGCTGCCCTGTTCGCAGCTCCCTGCGCCGTCCCCTCCAACGCCAACAACTCTTTGTATCTCTGCTCCGCCTGAGTAAACACTGTCTGGTTCGTAGCCCCCTGCGCCAGCGAATCAGCAAGGCTGAAGTTTTCCGTTATGCTCGTCTCCACCTCGGTCGGCTGGCCATTCAGCAGATATGGCTTGAACTTCCACTGGCTCACCGCGTCCCGCGCCGCGTCTACCAGCATCCCGTTGCCGCTGATCACATCCAGCCTCTCGATCGTGCCATCCTTCGAGATAATGGCGTGCAGTATCACGGGACCCTGCACATGCGCCGCCTTCGCAATCGCCGGATACACCGGATCGACTTTCGAGATCACCATCCCCGACGCCGTGCCAGCAGATATCCGCACCGGCCCGCCCGGTACAGCAGGCATGGATGGCACAAACAGCCTTGGTGGAGAAGGTGTGGGCAGTGGCACAACCGGTACCGGCACAGCGCCCTGAGACACTCCACTCGTCCCCTGCGAGGCCGCTGCATCAAGAAGTTTGAAGTCCACAGATAGGTACATGAAAACAGGAACAGGCTTGCCATTCTCCATCCCAGGCTTGAACACGTATTTCTTCGCAGCATCCAGCGCCTTCTCGTCCAACCCGTCGCCAAGCCCGCGCAACAACTTCACATGCTGCGGCAACCCGTGCTCATCCACAACAAGGCCAACCGTGACAACACCCTCCACATTGTCCCTTCGCGCCAACTCCGTGTACTCGGGGCTCGGCTGCGAGATAATCATCGGCGCTGCCACGTCGCCGCCATACTGCTTCACTCCGGCGGCTGCCTCCTCGGCTGGCGGGACCGGCCCCACCACAGGGACCACACTGGGCAAGTTATAGATCACCCCAATCGTCTTCACCCCGACAGAGAAGCCATGGTCCCAGGCCGGATCAAACTTCCATTGCTTCACCGCATCGATCGCGCTTTGACGTAACTCCTGCGGCCCGCTGATGACCTGAACGTCCTCAACCGTCCCGGTGTTGCTGATGGTGACGCGCATCGCCACAACACCCTGTATTCCGGCGGCCTTTGCCTCTGGAGGGTATACCGGTAGGGCCCATGAGATCATCCCAGCCCCCGGGCCGAGGTCGTGAGCAGGTCCATCCAGGGCAGCCGACACGCCTCGATCAAAATACTTGGGCGGAGATTGAGGTGGGGATGCGGGAGCCGCCGGTGCCTCTGCCTGCGCCATCGTGACCGGCGCCTTCAGTTGGAACTGGCGCACTGCCGGCTCCGCAATCAAGGTATTCAACGGAGTCGCCGCTTCCAACTCCATCGGCGACGCCGCGCGCATCGCATGGCTCAATGCACTGACCTCCGCCCGCGCCATCGTCGCTACATACGATCCACCCACAACCAGCAGGACTGCCAGCACCATCCCAGCCGCCAACTGAGAGGAGATTGATGCCCTTCCGCATCCCAGCAGCCGCCTGATCCGCATGGCCAGCACACCGCCGTTGGCTCCCAGCGCCAACTCCGGCATGGCAGCCCGCCGCTCTTCCAGCACCGACAGCGCCCTTGCATAGGCCAGCCGGTCGCCGCCCACTGCAACCGCCAACTCGTCGCAGCAGCACTCGCGTTCGCGCCGCACCTGCCTGGACACCCACCACACCGCGGGATGGTAGAAGAGCAGCGTCTCAATCACCGACTGCAATACGCTCACCAGATAGTCGTGCCTTCGGATGTGCGCCAGCTCGTGCGCCAGGATCGCCTCAATCTGCATCGCGGAAAGCCCTGTAAGACAGCTCGCGGGAATCAGAACCACAGGCCGCAGCCAGCCAATCACCGTCGGCGCCTGCACCAGCGCGGAGTGCATCAACCGCACCGCTCGCTCCACCCCAAGCCGCCGCCGCAGCGCATCGAAGGCCTGCCGAAGTTCATCCGGCACAGCCGTTGTCGCGACCAGCGTCATCCTGCGTGCAACCAGCAGCCCTACGTTCAGCCGCACCACAAACAAGATCACGCCGGCAAACCACGCCAAAATGATCCACGGCAGCGCATGGTCCAGAGCCATGGAAATCCGCTCCGGCCAGGGCGCGCTCATCTCCCCCGCCCCAACCTGCAGCACCATCCCCGGATCGATCGCCACCGCCGGGCCGTCAAACGCGTCCCGCGCCCGGTACTCTCCCGATGCCAGGTGCGCAAACGTCGCCAGAGGCAGCGCAACCATCAGCCCCAGCGCAAGGCAAGCAGCCGCATAGCGCACCCGCGAACTCCGCCCATCCAGCACCTCCAGCACGCACCACAGCACCAGAGCAACCAGCGTCCCTTGCCAGCACAGATGAAGCAACGTCCAGCCCAGCGCATGGACTAGCGGCTGCCCGCAGATCGCAATAAGAGTTGTCATAGCGACCTCTTCTCATACTCATCCAGCATCCTGCGAATCTCCGCCAGGTCTTCGACAGTCACCTTCTGCGACGAGAGCGCGCCCAGCACCAGGTTCTTGGCCGAGCCATCGAAGGCCCTCCGCACCAGGTTCCGGGCCAACTGCCGCTGCGTCTGCTCCTTCGCAATGCGCGCCTCGTACACATGCGACCGGAACCGCTCGCTGCGCTTCAGCAGGCCCTTCTCCGTCATCACCTGCATCTGCTTCAGCACCGTGGTATACCCGGTATCCTTTTCGCTCTCCGTATGCACGTCGCGCACCGTGCTCGGTCCCCTCGCCCAAAGAATGTTCAGGATCTCCAACTCGGCCTCGGTCGGAAGCTGCATCGCATCGCGGTTTGGAACTCTTCGTCTCATCATGCAGACACATTAGTACGACACTCGTCGTATGTCAACGATTATTTTAGTGCCTTTTCACGCCCCCTTGACGCCCCCACTTACCCCTCACCCCTGCTTCACTCCGGACAACGGCTTGCGGGCGAAGTGGTACAGGCTGAACGCGAGCAGAGCGAACATCACCACGCTCACCCAGTCGTGGTATAGCGGATTATGATCGCTGAACCGGAAGAGTTGCCAGTGGCCTCCGCGCTGTTCGGAGAGTCCCTCCAGCAGCCGCGCGCTGACCCCCAGCAGTCCAACGATCCCCCCAGCGGCGATCAGCCCCGAGGCGTACAGGCTGCCTGGTGAGATCTCGCTCTCCGACTCTGGACCTGCCGCCGCACCCTTCCGCGCACGTTCCCGCGCCATCATGCGGTCGACCATCCATCGCATCACGCCGCCAACGAAGATGGCGAGGGTCGTCGCAATGCTCAGGTAGGCGCCTACCGCGAAGGTCAGCGAGCGCACGCCCAACAGCTCGACCACGATCACCAGGGCCACGCCCAGCAGCACCAGAGTCCAGGGCAGCTTGCGAGTCAGGATGCCGTTGATCACCGTGGCCATCAGGCGTCCCTGCGGCGCGGCCGCCCGCTCGCTGCCGATCCCCTGGATCCACTGCACCTCGATTTGCCCGGTAGCCGGGTTGTACAGGTATTTGCCGTCGTCCAGCGAATTCGAGCCAATGGCGTTCAGCAGGATATATTGCCGCGTTCCTGTCAGTTGCTCGGTTGCGTGGTTGTCCCCATTATGCGAGGCGAGTGAGACACTGTCGCGCGTAAAGAATCCCTTGTTCTGTACACCGTCGGGGAGCTGCGCGAGCGAGAGGGCGATCGGCTTCGGCATGAGTTGGAACTGCTCATAGGCGCGGTTCATCGCGTTCAACGTCGCGCCAATGGAGAAGATGCACACCATGACGCCGAAGATCAACGCCAGTTGCTGCTTCCACGGGGTCGCGCCGATGAGGTAGCCGGTCTTCAGGTCCTGGCTGGTGTCGCCTGCGTTCGATGCCGCGATGCAGACCACACCGCCGATGGTGATGGCCAGAGCGCCAAACGCCGGCGCGGTCCAACCCTTCACCAGAAAAATCGCAGAGGTGGCCATCAGTGTGGCAATGGTCATGCCCGAGACGGGAGACGCGGATGAGCCCACAATGCCCACGATGCGCGCCGACACGGTCACAAACAGGAAGCCGAAGACTACGATCAGCAGCGCCGCCGCGAGGTTGGCGAACGGACCAACGTACGCTCCGGGAACGGGCTTGAACTGCAGAAAAAAGAACATCAGTACGATCAGTACTGCGCTGCCGCCGAAGACCACGCTGGGAGGCAGGTCGTGCTCGGTGCGTATAGGCCGGGCCGCAGCCAGCTTTGTCCCACCCTTCTTGAGCGTCTGCGTCAATGCACTGACGATCGTGGGAAGGGTACGGATCAGGGTGATCAGTCCGGAAGCAGCCACCGCGCCCGCTCCCATCGGGCGAACGTAGGTGCGCCACAGATCGAGGGGAGTCATCTCACTCACCGGCACGGTTCCTGGATACAGTGGCCCGGGGAAGTGCGAGCCGAAAAAGTAGATCGCAGGCATCAGAACCAGCCACGAAAAAACGCCGCCGGCAAACATGATGGCAGCAACCCGCGCTCCAATAATGTAGCCGACGCCAAGATACTCCGAGGTGCAGTCTGCTCGGATGGAGGAGCCTTTGAGCAAGTGCTGCGGCCCCAGGTCCGGGTCATACTTAGGGGTGTCGGGCCACAGCGCGAACAGTCCGTCGTTCTGGAAAAGGGTGTACAAACCGCCCAGTCCTAGGCCAAGAAACACGCGCGAGGCAAAGCTGCCGCCGCGCTCGCCGGCCATCAGCACGTCGGCGCAGGCGGTGCCCTCGGGATAGATCAGCGCGCCGTGCTCCTCGACGATGAGCTGTCGCCGCAGCGGGATCATGAACAGCACGCCCAGCCATCCGCCAAACAACGCCAGCGCAAAGATCCGGCTGGCCTCAAGGTCGAACCCGAGGAAAACAAGCGCGGGCAGCGTGAAGATGACGCCCGAAGCAATCGACTGGCCTGCGTTTCCCGTGGTCTGCACAATGTTGTTTTCCAGAATGCTGGCGCGGCCGAAGGCGCGCAGGATCGAGATTGACAGCACCGAGATCGGAATGCTCGCTGCCACCGTCAATCCGGCGCGCAGCCCTACGTATACGGTTACGGCGCCGAAGAGCACGCCGAAGAACGCGCCCAGAATCAGCGCTCTCGCCGTCAACTCCGGTCGCGACTCGGACGCCGGGACAAAGGGCTTGAGGGCAGGCTTGATGGGGGTCGATACGGCCATGTTGTTGCAATCTCCCGCGGTAGAATCAGAGCTACAGGCTTCGATGGGAGTGTATCAGCGACGGCACACTCGAGGTGCGCGGTCGGCCGCAGAGGCCCGCGCTCATCTTCCTGCTGGTCAGCAGGGCCGCAAGGATTTATACTTTCACCATCGGCGCGGCCCAAGCGGCCTGGAGCGCCGTGCGGGCAGGTGCATCTTCAGCGAAAGCCTGAAAGAGAGTACGCTCCACGTTTTACCCGGCGCGCCGCCTGGCTTCCGAGCTGGAGTGGATCACGGTCGCGCTGGAATGCGTCTGCTGCAAGGGTTGGCTGGCCGCACAGGTGCATTATTTCGGTCTATCCTTGACGACCTGGTGACAACGGCGTTTCCCTCGGACTGTCGCGTATGTAATCGTCCTCTGCCGCGCTCCACCGTGCTTCCCATCTGCGATCGTTGCCGGGCTTCGGTCCACCCTCAGAAGACTGCGATGTGTGGCTGCTGCGGCGAAGCCCTCGACCTCGATCTGGACAGCGCGCGCCTTGCGAACCAGTCCCTCGAGGAGGGCATCCTCTGCGACGGCTGCCAAGCCGATCCGCCCATGTTCGAGCGCGCCGTCGCGCACGCCGTCTATCAGAGCGAACTGCGCCAGATGGTCCATCTGCTGAAGTATGAGCGGATGGACCTTGTCGCCAAACTGCTGGGCGGAATGCTCGCCGAGTCCATCCTGAGACTCGAAGCCGAAGCTGCGAGGGAGCTGATTGTAGTTGCCGTGCCGTTGTTCCCAGCCAAACAGCGTCAGCGCGGCTACAACCAATCCGCGCTGCTGGCGGACGCGGCCATCGCCGAGCTGCGCCGAAGCCATCCCCAGTGGCGGCTGCGGTCGCAGCATACTCTGATGGAGCGTCATCGCGACACCAGAAGCCAGTTCGAGCTCAACCCCGTTAGCCGCAGGGTCAATATCCGGGGCGCGTTCCGGGTGAACGCGGACGCGATCGCCCCAGGCAGCGAGGTGCTGCTGGTGGACGACATCTACACTACAGGCGCGACCGCTCGCGAGTGTTCACGCGTGTTGCGCCGGGCTGGGGCAAGCAAGGTTTGGGTCGCCACGCTGGCCCGGGCACAGACCCCGCAGGTAGCCCTCTGGGACGACACCAGACTGCTCGCTCCGCAAGGTTTCGGGTAGAGCAGCGCAAAGGCGGGAACCTGAGTTCCTTACTGTTCAACAATGTCTAGGCAGTGGATTCGGATGAGAATCGGAAGCGGAGGAATTGAGCAATGCAAGCGTTCCAGAGTTCGTCGAAGACGCGCAAGCAGCGGACCGGCGCAAGCCGGCACGCCAGTGGTCACAGCTCTCCGCGGATGACCACCGAGCTGGATGTCCGCATCGGCGTCTTTCGCCAGCCGGCCATGCAAACGCCCGTGCTGGTGCTGAACGCGTCCTATGAACCAATCAATATCTGCGGCGCGCGGCGCGCGCTGGTGCTGGTGCTGAAGGGAGTTGCGCGCACCGAGGAGGAGCAGGGCGCGGTGCTGCACGCGGCGCGCATGAAGGTGGCAATGCCCAGCGTCATCCGGCTGCTGGAGTACCGCAGGATCCCCCACCAGACGCGCGCTCTCTCGCGCAAGAACATCCTGCTGCGCGACCGCAACGCATGCCAGTACTGCGGCATCGTGCTGACTGCGGGCGAACTTACGCTCGACCATGTAGTTCCGCGCTCGCGCGGCGGGCTGTCCACATGGGAAAACCTGGTCGCCTGCTGCCATGAGTGCAATCGGCGCAAGGGCAATCAACTGTTGCACGAGTTGACCGGGATGAAGCTGCAACGCGAGCCGCGTCCGTTCAGTTTGCACACATCGCGGCACATCATGCGCATGATCGGATCGGCGGACCCAAGCTGGCGGCGCTATCTCTACTTTGAATCGGAACCGGAGCTACAGTTCGTCGCGTGAGAAGCGCGCCAAGTGCTTTATTTTGCAGGCGCAGTCGTAGCCGGTGGCTGGCTGTTGCTCGGCTGTTGCTTTTGGTCTCCTGAGTCCTTGTTGTTGGTGATGTCCTGGCCGTTGTAGATGATTCTGCTGGTGGCGCGGAACCGCTTGTAGTCGGTGTAGCGCACGGTGGAGCGGATGTGGATGTCCTCGCCGAGCGCGCCGTTCTGCGCGGCGAAGTGCAGGATGCCCTCGGCCTTGGTGTAGGTGGGGAACCAGTACTTGCCGTCGACCTGCTCGTAGTAGGTGGTAAAGGGCGGCTGCAGGTCTTCGTGGCCGGGGCGCGTGTCCTGCGGCACAGTCTTGCCGTTGATGAGGACGATCTGCAGGTCCTGTTGGTCCACCCAGACCCTGCCCTGGAAGTAATGCTGCTTCTTCTCGATGACCTTCGGGCCGGCGTCGAAGACGTAAGTGTCCAGCTCATCGACTCTCTGCCGTCCTACGTAGGTCAGGTCGTACTGCGGCAGGTTCTCATTGGTGAAGACGAAGGGCAGGCGATGCTCGATCTCGTCGAAGTCGGCGGGGGTCAGCATGATTCCGCCGTTAATGCCTTGATCGAGGGTGTTTGGCGGGGCGAAGACGACGTGCTCTTCGCGGCGGCCTTCAGGCGAGAAGGTGATGTCTGTGACCTGCTGGTATTCGCCATCGACCTTGCCGTTATCGTCGTTGATAACGTCGACTTTGACCGTCTGGCGGTAGATGTAGTCCTGGCGGGCCTGGGCAAACTCGCTCTCGCGCGCGGCAAACTTTTGGATGATCTGGTCGATGGTGATGCCGGTGGGTGGCGTGGAGTCGAGCTTGCCGAAGCCGGAGACATCCTGCGCGGCGGCAAGATGCAGCGGCGCCGTCAGAGCAAGGGCGAGCAGCGCGGCGGACGCTTTGGCAAGCAGTTTCATCGGTGCGGTACTCCGTCTTCGGTTGCGGTGCAAACCACTCCTGCACCATGTTAGACGCTCAACGTTGGGTTGGATATTCAGCTACCGCGACTCTCTGCTTCACAGGCTGCTTCAATACTCCTGTGTTTGCATTCCGGAGGGAGCATGGGGCTTCAGCCCCATGAATAAACCACTGGATTCAGAGGGCTTTAGCCCCGGGCCTTCAGCAAATAGCGGCAAGACGACGGCGGTTGGATGTAGACTGACGCGATGAAGATTCTTGGGCTGAAGACGGTGCTGATTGGGGCGGTTCTGCTTGCGGTTTGGGCCGGTTTGAGTGCGGTTGGAGTAGCAAACGGACAGGTTCCGGCGCGGGCCGGACAACCTGCGGCGAAGCGGCCGATGACCTTTGCCGACCTAATGGCGATGAAGCGGGTGAGTGATCCGCAGATCTCGCCCTCCGGCAAGTGGGTGCTGTTCTCCGTGATGGATGTGTCGCTGGAGAAGAACACCAAGACAACGCATCTGTGGGTGGTGCCCATCGACGGGAGCGTACCGGAGAAACAGGTGACGTTCGGGGATGGCGAGACGTTCGGTAGGTTCTCGCCGAACGGTCTTTCGGTGTCATATACTGGCGCGCCTACCAAGGACGATCCGGTAAGCCGCATCGTAGTTGCAACCTGGGACGAGAAGACAGGTACGATTTTCGGGGCAAATCGGTTGAAAGTGGTGAGTGGGGATGCAGATGGGGCGATCTGGTCGCCGGATTCTCAGAAGCTCTTATATACCGCTGAGGTCTATCCGGAATGCAGCTTGAAATCAGATGAATGGACGATCCGTGACAGATGGGAAGGTTCGGCTCAGACGGTCTCGATAACGTGGGAGGAGGACGCTTGTAACAAGGCAAAGGACGACGCTGCGGCGGCGAATCCGGTGAAGGCGCAGGTGTGGGATGAACTGTTGTATCGACACTGGGACCAGTACATGGGTCAGAAGCGGAACCATTTAATCATGGAGAGTTTTGCGAAGATTGAGATTGGTGGACCGCATAATGCTGCGTATGTTTGGGACCTGACGCCAGCCAGCGCGGTGGGAGATGCAGAGACGCCGACGTGGTTCCTGGGCGCGCCGCTACAGTATGCCTGGGCGCCCGACTCGAAGGAGATTGCCTATGTGACGAACCTGGATAAGGTTCCGGCGGCTTCTACGAATAACGATGTGTTTACGCTGCGGCTGGACGAGTCGGGAGCGAAGGCGGTGAAAGTCTCGACCTCGCCGGGCAGCGATGACGCTCCGGCTTACTCGCCCGATGGGAAGTGGCTGGCGTTCCGGTCGCAGAAGCAGGCGGGATTTGAGTCGGACCGCTTTCGGCTGATGGTGGTGCAGCGAGTCAGCGAGTCAGCGGGTCAGCAAGTCAGCGGGCGGGAGTGGTCGGAACCGAAGGAGCTGATGCCGAAGTTTGATCGCTGGGTGGATGAGTTTACTTGGGCCGGAGACTCGAAGGCTATTTATTTCACGGCAGGTAATCAAGGTGGTGAGCCGATATTCTCCGTGACTTTAGACGGTTCCATAGCGAAGCATACGGATGTTTCTGCCTTTTCTGAAAGCCGGGATCAAGGGGAGTATGGGGAGCTTACGGTGTCGAGCGATGGGCAGTATTTGGCCGCCACCCTAATGTCGGTTGACAGTCCCTCGGAGGTTGTCTTCATGAAGACGAAGCCACACGTCCCGGATGTGAGTGACAACTTTCTTACCCCAGCTAAGTTGATGTTTGGGTCGGCTGCTGTAACTCGTTTTGAGCAACTCGATTGGAGAGGCGGTGCCAATCCAAACCGAGACTTGCTTGAGCAACTCGATCTGGATTCGCTTGAGGAGTTTTGGTTTACCGGAGCGGATGGTGCGAGGGTACAGGGGTTTGTATTGCGACCGCCCAACTTCGATCAATACAAGAAGTATCCGGTGAAGTTTGTGATGCATGGTGGGCCGCAGACGGCGTTGGGCGACTCGTGGAGCTATCGCTGGAACTGGGAGCTGCTGGCGGCAGATGGGTATGTGGTGGTGGGGATCAATCGGCGTGGGTCGACGGGCTATGGACAGAAATTTGTCGATGAGGTGAGCGGCGACTGGGGCGGGCGGGCCTACGAGGACCTGATGAAGGGGCTGGACTACGCCGAGGCGCACTACTCCTTTATCGACAAGACGCGGGAGTGCGCGCTGGGGGCGAGCTATGGCGGGTTTATGGCCGACTGGGTGCTGACCCATACCAACCGCTTTAAGTGCATTGTGACGCACGACGGGATGTTCGACCCGGTGAGCGCTTATGGGACGACCGAGGAGCTGTGGTTCAACGAGTGGGAGTTCCGCAGGCCGGAGGACTTTCCCAAGGGCTGGGATGGATTCAGTGCGGGATACGACCCAATGGGGCACCCGAACCCGCCCAAGCAAAGCTTGAACGGGGCACCCGGATCTGTGGAAGGACATGCCGCCGAGCCGTGGCGATACCAGAATCTGCCGGCGGACGAGGACCCGTTCCGGAAGTGGTCGCCGATGCGGTTCATCGAGAATGCCAAGACGCCGACGCTCATTATTCATTCGCAGCGGGACTACCGGCTGGATGTGTCGCAGGGCTTTGAGCTGTATACCGCGCTGCAGCGGCTGAATGTGCCGTCGAAGTTTCTCTACTTCCCCGACGAGGGGCATTGGGTGCTGAAGCCGCAGAACAGCCAGCTTTGGTACCAGACGGTGAACGATTGGTGCGACCGCTGGACGAAGACGGGGAAGTACGCGGAGAAGTAAGCAATGGCGTTCAAGCGGGCGAAGCGACGGGTGCCGGTGGGCGAGGCGGGACTGTTCGAGTATGCGGTGCGGATGCTGGCGTCGCAGATGCGCAGCGAGCGCGAGCTGCGGCGGCTGATGCAGCGGCGCGCCATTGAAGGCGACGAGGGCGAGCGCGCGATGGACTCGGTGGTTGCCCGGCTGAAGGCGCTGAACTACCTGAGCGACACACGTTTTGCGGCGGAGTACACGCGGCTGCGCAAGGAGGGCGAGAAGTTCGGGCGGCGGCGGGTGCAGCAGGACCTGGCGGCCAAGGGCGTGGCCTCGGAGACGGTGGGCGCGGCGGTTTGCGCGGCTTACGAGGGCGTCGACGAGGTGGCGCTGGCACGGGAGTACATTGCGCGCAAGCGGATGAAGCAGCCCGCCGGTGAAAAGGCAAAGCAGGAGGCAGCGCGGGTGATGGGCAGGCTGCTTCGAGCGGGGTTTTCGGCGGGCGCGGTGTACAAAGTGCTGCGCGCGTGGGGCGTTCCGTTGGAAGAGGTGGATGTCGTCGGCGATGAGGACTAGCGGAGTGCGGCGGGGAGACATGCAACGCGTGGTTGCGGTGGACTGGTCGGGCGACCGCAGCGCGGCTGGCCAGCGGCGGAAGATCTGGGCCGGGGTGTGGATGAAGATCCGTGGTGGGCCGGTCGATGGCGGGCGCGTCACGCTGGAGGGCGGGCGGACGCGCGCGGAACTCGCCGAATGGCTGATCGGATTGGCGCGGGAGATGCCGCGGATGGTGGTGGGGCTGGACTTCTGCTTCAGCTTTCCGGCGTGGTTTGTGCGCGACGAATTGGGCTGTGCCGACGGGCCTGTGTTCTGGGAGCTGGTGACCGGTGGGATGGGCGAACAGTGGCTCGCTCGGGGAAATCCAGACCGGCGGTTCTGGGGGAAGCATCCCAAGCCTGCGGAGTTCACGGGCGACGGGCTGCACCGGATGCTGCGCGCAACCGACATCGACTGCAAACTGGCGGCGCGGATTCCCGAGGCAGAGCGCGCGGAGCGGGTGCGGGGGATTGGGCCGAAGAGCGTCTTCCAGATCGGCGGGGCGGGCAGCGTGGGAACGGCGTCGCTGCGCGGGATGCCGATGCTGAAGCGGCTGCGCGATGCGGGCTTTGCGGTGTGGCCCTTCGACGGGGCGGGACTGCCAATGGTGGTGGAGATGTATACGCGGCTGAATACGGGGCCGGTGCGCAAGTCGAATGCGGCGGCGCGGGCGGAGTACTTGCGCGCGAAGCGCCGGGAAGATGCGGCCTATGCGGCGCTGTCGCGCGACGTGATGGCGAGGGCACGCGCCAGCGAGGACGCCTTCGACGCTCTGGTCAGCTGCATGGAGATGACCGCGCGGCGGCGGGAGTTTGCCGGACTGGCGATGCCAATGGACCCGGAGTATAAGGTGGAGGGTTGGACCTGGGCGCCGGGAGTGTGATCGTTCATTCATCGAACGAACATGGTTTCGCCGATATACTGGCTCTGACTGAGTAAGGGAAGGTCTGCACGAGGGTTCGAGGTTCCCTCAGCGGCTAATGCCGCCTTGGAAATAGGCCGATTGCGACGGGACTAAAGTCCCGCCCTTTCAAAACTGGGGCCTATTCAGAGATTGCTAAGATGATCGCAGCAGTCCGCGATGGAATGAAGTGCGACGACAAGTCTGCAAGCAAGCGGCCTATGGGACAGGAAGACACATGACGGATGCGGCGAAGACGAAGGTGAGTTTCTCGCGGCGATTGCGGGCGCATATGGCGATTGCGCGGCTGGACCACTCGATCAAGAACCTGTTTGTGCTGCCTGGAATTATTGTTCCGCTGAGCATCTATCCGCGGCTGCTGACCTGGCGGCTGGTGGAGACACTGGTGTGGGCGTTTGTGGCCATCACGCTGGTGGCGTGCAGCAACTATGTGCTCAACGAGGTTCTGGATGCGCCGTTCGACCGGCTGCATCCGACGAAGAAGGAGCGGCCGGCGGTGATTGGGCTGGTGAACATTCCGCTGGCTTACGCGCAGTGGATTGTAATGATGGTGGCGGGCGTGGCCATCGGCTGGACGATCTCGCGACCGTTCGCCGCGACGGCGCTGGCGCTGTGGTTGATGGGCTGCGCATACAACATCAAGCCGCTGCGCACTAAGGACGTGCCGTATCTGGATGTGCTGACCGAGAGCGTGAACAATCCGCTGCGCATGCTGCTGGGGTGGTATGCGGTGGCGGCGTGGCTGGTGCCGCCGCTGAGCCTGCTGATGTGCTACTGGATGATCGGCTGCTACTTTATGGCGCTGAAGCGCTTCAGCGAGCTGCGCGAGATTGGCGACCGCGGCGTGGCGGGGGCATACCGCGCGAGCTTCCGGCGCTATACGCCGGAGTCGCTGCTGGTGAGCGTGGTCTTCTATGCGTCGGCGGCGATGCTCTTCTTCGGGGCGTTTGTGATGCGCTACCGGATCGAGCTGCTGCTGGCGTTTCCGCTGGTGGCGCTGGTGATGGCGATCTACTTCAAGCTTGCGTTCCAACCCCATAGCGCGGTGCAGAATCCGGAGAAGCTGTATCGCGAGCCTGGGCTGATGCTGTGGTTTACTGCGATGGTGGCGGTGATGGTGCTGCTGCTGTTTGTGCGGCTGCCCTGGCTGGAGAAAATGTTTGTGCCAACGCTGCCCATGGTGCAGTCGACAAGTGGCACGGCGGTTTCCTCGGTGGTCCTCCCACTCACGACGGTGAGACTGTCGTGAATGGGGCACCCAGCAACGGCGGGCGAAGGCTGATGGCGGACGCGGCGATGGGTCCGGGAATTGCAAAGTGCAGGCTGGCGCGCGTGATGGCGGTGGTGTTTGTGCTGCTGACGGCGGGTTTGTCGCTGGCGTGGTCGCACAGCAAGCTGATGTCGCAGGATGAGATGTACGCGTTCCAGACGTACAGCGTACCCACAGTGGCGGAGTTGGTGCATGTGCAGCGGACGACACCGATCTCGCTGGACCCGCTGCTCTATCCTCTGCTCGCTCATGCGGGGATGAAGGCGTTTGGGGATGGCGCGTTCGCGCTGCGCCTGCCTGCCTTGCTGGGATTTCTGCTGATGCAGGTTTGCCTGTTCTTCTTTGTGCGGAACCTGGCCGGAGAGCGCGCGGGCGTGGTGGCCGCTGCGTTCCCGGCGCTGACCGCGACGCTGTAC
>Ga0326727_10013540_pt1 | contig 18114 bp, 14 predicted proteins | sample MB2enrmetagenome_FD_207643 | JGI IMG/M metagenome (GOLD analysis project Ga0326727, IMG submission 207643) | Lab enriched peat soil microbial communities from McLean, Ithaca, NY, United States - MB29MY | ecosystem: Environmental > Terrestrial > Soil > Wetlands > Peat | place: USA: New York...
GCTCCACGCTGCTTTCAGACAACGCCTCGCGACGATGCCCTGGCGCTTCGCTATCACTTCTCCTCCATCAGAATGTGAAGGGGACTTCCACCCCCAAGCTGTTAAACATGCTCGGCACACAAACAAACGGCCGAATCTCCCCGATTCGGCCGTCTCAAAACCTATAGGTTGTGGTACAGGGGATATGTCGGACAGCTCGAAAGCCACCTCTGGGAGACTGCCAACATCCTCCGGGGACCAGTTGACGCCGCCAATTTCAAGACCTACATCTTCCCTCTGCTCTTTCTCAAGCGAATCTGTGATGTGTGGGATGAAGAGTACCAGGACGCCGCAGCCGACACCGGCAACGAACAACTGGCATGGTTCCCAGAATCACATCGCTTCCGGATTCTCGAGGATTGCCACTGGAACTCCATAGGCACGAAGACCGCGAACGTGGGAACCGCCCTCCAGCGAGCCATGCGCGAAACTGAAACGGCCAACCTCGACACGTTCTATGGGGTCTTCGGTGATAAACCGGGTTTCGTGCGGATTGGCGTGGTTCTCTCTATAGACCGAGTGGCGCGGGGGACTAATACTCGCCACACTGCTTTTCCTTGTACCGACTGATGCGCCACATTCACGCGGAAGGTTCTATGGTGGCGACCTGCAGGCGTGTTCTGTATTCGGCGCTTCCAACTGAACGGGTGTGTTGGCTGGCTCCGTGGCGCCTCAACTCGCTAGAATCGGAGCCGCCATCGCGTCCAGCCGGCTGGACGCAAACTGCTAAAGTAACCACCCAACCACTATGAAAGCCGAAGCAATTACCGGATTATTGTCCAGAAGTTCAAAGCGCCCCGGAACAAGAACCAGCGGAGCAATCTCGGATCGATGGCGCCATTCTGCCCGATTATTTCTTCACAGCGTGGTAGCGGATTGGCTGTTCTGATCATTCCGATTGCGGGGAGAATTGTCAATGAAGATTAATCGCCGCGAAGTGATCTTGCTCGGCGTGTCCACACTGATCGAGAGCCAAGTTCTGGGCGAGTCTGCACCGTTCGGCGCTCCGGCTCCCGACGCGTCCAGCCGGAATGAGCCGCTTTTGAACGAGGTAACGATCTACCGAGACACTTACGGTGTTCCGCACATCGTGGGTGAGACAGAGCAAGCTGTGTTCTTCGGGTACGGCTATGCCCAGGCTGAAGACCATCTTGAGCGGATGATGCTGCAATACCGGGATGCGCAGGGTCGTCGCGCGGAGGTTCTCGGATTTGAGGCCCTGGGCGACGGCTATCTACACTTCATCCCATACGAATACCGGTGGGACGGCGACTACCTGCAGCGTCTTCTGCGTACAAAGCAAGGCGTACTGGAGAACAAATCCAAGATCGACCCCGATGTTTACACGATTCTCGATGGCTTTGCCCGCGGCGTCAACTATTACATCGCCGAACATCGGCAAGAGATCCCAGAGTGGATTGACGGCATTACAGCCGAAGATGTCGAAGCATTCGAACGTAGCAATTACTTCCGGTTTTACAGCGTTCACGATGCGCTCATGAAGTTGTCAGAGCAAACTTGGTCGTTCCCAAACTTTGGTTCCAACCAATGGGCAATTTCTCCGGCTAAATCGTCAAATGGGCGCATCATTCACGTTGAAGAGACGCACATGCCATGGGCAAACCGATTTCAAAATTACGAAGCGCACCTGATTGTTCCAGGCAAATTGAATGCGGGCGGAATCAGCTGGTTCGGAAGTCCATTCTTTTTGGATGGATTCAACGACAAGATTACCTGGTCGGCAACCTGGAACCAGCCAAATATGTCAGACGTATACGAAGAGAAGACAAACCCTGACAAGGACCTGCAATACCTTTACGAAGAGAAGTGGCTCGATATCCGCGTGGAATACGCAACCTTTCGGGTCAAGGGACCGATGGGGATGGAATCCGTAACGCTTCCTTTGTACTATACGCACCACGGCCCAGTCGTAAAGTTCGACAAAGAGCAGCACCGCGCCTGGTCAGTCAGGCTCCCTAACTTTGACGGCGTGAACTACTCACTTGGTCTATACGGCCTGATGAAGGCTCAAAATCTGAGTGAATTCAAAGCCGCAATTGCGCGCCAGTTGATGCCCAGATGGAACCTTCTTTACTCTGACTCGAAGAACATCTATTGGGTACATAACGGCAACGTCCCGAGCAGAAACGAGAAATATGATTGGCTGAAGCCGGTTCCAGGTTGGACTAAGGAGACCGAATGGGGGGCATTCATTCCGTTTGAGAAATACCCCCAACTCACAAATCCTGATTCAGGGTTTCTCCAGAACTGCAACAACCCTTTCTGGGCTGCTAGTTCTCACTCGGGCTTAGATCCTCTTGCGCTTGGGCCGTACTATCTATCGTATCCAGTTAAGCAGGGCGCGGGTATAGAGGCTTTGAACACGCGAGGAGAGCGCGTGTTCCAGGTGCTGGGCCAAAACCGCAAGTTTACCCCGGAGGAAATGATTGATCTCGGGTACGACACGTACATCTTGCCGGCTGACGTGATTGTGCCGCTCCTCACGGAGGCCGCGAGAACCCGCCTAACGGACGACCGGCTTCGTTCGCCCTTGGAGAAGTTGAAGGTCTGGAATCGTCGGTCTTCAGGGGACTCGCTTGCGACAACCTATCTCTTTTACTGGGCCAAAACGTACCAGGAGAAATTCACGGAAGCCAAGTATGCGCGCTTCATTGCCTATGATCGCGGCAAGGTCGATATCCATTCCAAAGAGGAGCAAGACATGGCGTGGGCCGCGTTTGTTGAAGCAATCGACCGTCTTGACAAGAAGTTTGGAAAGGTGGAAATCCCCTGGGGACAGATTAATGTCGTGGTGCGCGGCGACGTATTTCCGATGGATGGAGTGAGCGTCGAACTTTTCGGAGTGCTCCATCCTGACGAAGGCCCCGAGCAGGATGACGGCCGGATGTTCTGCAACGACGGCTGGGGTCATTTCATGGCCGCAGTCGAGGCGGATCCGGACAACGGAATACCCAAGCAAGTGTGGAGCTTGTTGCCCTACGGGGAATCTGAGCACCCCTCTTCGCCGCATTATAACGATCTAGCCAAACTGCACAGCCAACATCGCATGAAGCCCTTCTGGCTCACGTCGGCGGAGATAGTGGCCAACGCCGAGTCAGTATGGGGGGACAGGGACCGTATCCAACGTATTAAATTCGCGACACCATCCTAAGCTCGAGTGGAGGAGTTCACTCGCACATACGCAGAAAGCTCAAACTCACAAATAAGCACATCACTCAAGGAGAAGCCAGAAATGAAACAGTTAACACTAAAATCTGTCCGCATCGTCTGCTGTGGGCTGGCTCTGCTCTGGTTATTGCACACTGCCCATGGGCAAGTATCCTCTGCTGAAATCGGCGGAACAGTTTCCGACAGTTCGGGCGCAAGCATACCGGGCGCCAGCGTGCTGATCGTCAATCAAGGCACGGGTGCAACCCGGACTACGGCGACGAATCAGTCTGGAGCCTTTGTTGTTCCCGCATTGGAGCCAGGCGAATATCGTATTACTGTCGAAGCCGCCAGTTTCAAGAAGGCAGTAGCCGACCATGTCACGTTGAACGTTGGGGACAAAAGAACTCTCAACTTTTCATTGAAAATTGGCGAAGCCACACAGACGATCACAGTGTCGTCCAGCGGGGAACTCATTAACGCCACCACGGCAGACATTAGCACGGTCATCAATGAAGGTGAGGTCAAGGACCTGCCACTGAACGGCCGTGACCCGTCAAGTCTCGTGCTATTGACGACGGGGGTGTCGAACGTGCTGAGCACGAATGCCGGCTGGCTACAGGCGTCGATACCCACCGAGACGGCCGCGTCGGCGGGTGGAGGACGACAGGGAAGCACATACTATCTCCTCGACGGAGTCCCCAACATGGATACCTACGTGCTGAGTGCCGCGCCGTTTCCAAATGCCGATGCGACACAGGAATTCAGAATCATATCGAATAACTACGGCGCGCAGTACGGATTTGCTCCTAGCGCTGTGGTCAGCATCCAAACCAAGTCGGGCACGGACGCATTCCACGGAGCGGTCTTCGAGTTTTTGAGGAACAACGATCTCAATGCAGGAAACTACTTCACCGGACTGGTTGATCCACTGAAAAGGAACCAATTCGGCGGAGCGGTCGGTGGACCAATCGCCAAACAAAAGCTCTTCTTTTTCGCCAATTATCAAGCGACCCGAGCCAGCGAGGCATCATCGACCAATACAACATTCGATCCAACCCAAGCAATGCTCAATGGCGACTTCAGCGCTGTTCCACAGACTCTAGGCGGACCATTTCAAACCGTTGGTGGCGTGCCCAACCAAGTCAGTCCATCACTCTTCAGTAAAGGTGCGCTTGCACTTGCCAAGGTCATGCCAATAGGACAAGTCGCAAGTACCGGCCAAGTGAATTACTTGGGGCCCGCGTACAGAATTCATTATGACGAAGGCACCGGACGACTCGACTATGCAATCTCTGCCACGCAGCATGCAGTACTGAGAAGCTTTATCATTAACTACGATAGCCCTTCGGTTACTATCCCGGGAGATATTCTGGCAATCTCCCTTAATCCATCCGGCGAAAGCGGCAGATCGTTCAGTGAGGTCTTAGGCCATACATGGACGATCAGTCCAAGCATGGTTAATGTCTTCGAGGGATCGTGGACGCGGCTGGATGCTGGATTTGGCGGAGTGGTAGAGAATGCGGATCGCTCTCCTTTCTGCTTGTCTGAAATTATCAACATTGCATCTCCAGGGGGCTGTTATATCAGCGGAATGTCAGTCGCCAATGGATGGTCAACAGCATGGGCGCAGCCGTACACATACCATAGAGTTTCATGGGGCTTGACTGATTCAATAAACAAGACAGTTACGAATCATCTGATCACTGCGGGAGTAGATGCTTACCATCAACTTGCGCATGAGCAAAGTACTTGGCCTGCATATCCGGTCATCAATTTTTCAGGCTATGCAACCGGATTTGGACTTGCCGATTTCCTGCTAGGGGATTTGGCCAGCTTTCAGCAAGGTGGTGGTGAGGTCAATGTCGAGAACGGCTGGGTCCTCGGCGTCTACGGCCAGGACCAATATCGGGCGAGCCGATCGCTGACCGTGACCGCCGGACTGCGATGGGAGCCTGACCTCCCGGCGGTCATTGCGGGCAGGCATGGTTCTGCTTTTATACCGGGACAACAAAGTCAGCGCTTCCCCAATGCACCAATCGGTCTGGTTTTTATCGGCGACAAGGGCGTACAAAAGGGCCTGATGTCAAGCGATTACGGATATGTTGAACCCAGAGTGGGTTTCGCATTCCAACCTCGCAGCATGCCGAATACGGCATTGCGGGCCGGATTTGGCATGTTCGTGGCGCCGATGCAATACTCGGAATACAGTCCTTTTGGAGATGTCCCTCCCTGGGATCCTAACTACATACTGAATGCCACGGCCACCTCTCCGATCTCATTCGATAATCCATGGGCCGGGTTCGCCCCCACTGGGGGAACTAGTCCGTTTCCTCCGTTTGCCTCCGCTACTGGTATAGCACCCACAAATTCGCAATTTGTTACGCCTGTGACCCTCACGGGAACCTTCTCCAGAGGTTTCAAACTCGGAGTGACACAAAGTTGGAATGCATCCGTCGAACAGGAGCTTCCATGGCAGATGGCCCTCCATGTGGCGTATGTTGGAAGCGAGTCGTATCATCAGGCTACTCCGATTGACTTAAATCCTGGGATTTATGCGAATCAGAGCGCTCGAAGCACGTATCCCTTGATGAGTCAGATTCTGGAATCGATGATTGCGGGAACGGCATCATACCATTCACTGCAGGCCTCCCTGAATAAGCATCTCACTAACGGTCTTCAGTTCCAGTCGAGCTTTACGTGGTCAAAGGATATCGACCTATTCAGCGTTGGCAGCCTGGCCCAGGCTGGGGAACTGGGTAATCCCTTTGATCTCAGATGGAATCGCGGAATCTCCAATCTGAATTTCCCTCTCATTTCGATTACGAATTTCATCTATGAGACTCCAGGTTTGAAACATTCTGGATTGCTCTTGAAAAACGTCCTCGGGCTATGGCAGTTGAGTGGGATATGGACCTTGCAATCGGGCCAATCATTCGGCATTGTCGGTGGTGATGGAAATAACAACTCCGGGGCACTTCAGTATGGGGATCGTGCGGATGTGACGGGACAGCCGTACGAGGTTCATCAGGGAGGGAAGTCGCATTGGCTTAATCAGTATTTCAATCCCGCTGCATTTGCAATCAATGCTCCTGGCACGTTTGGCGATTCCGGAAGAAATATCCTCAAAGGCCCCGGAACCAACACGGCCGATATGGGCATTGACAAGAATTGGCTGATCCACGAAAAGTATGCCATCCAGTTTCGCTGGGAGATGTTCAATGCTTTCAATCACCCCAGCTTCGGTATTCCGAACAACGATCCATCGAGTGGCAACACCGGGCAGATTACGTCGATTGGTGTTACGCCGCCTCGCGTAATGCAGGGAGCACTCAAAGTCACCTTCTAAGTTGGATTGCTGGCTCATTCTTCGTGGCGCTTCTCACTCCGGGAGGCTATCATCTGGCAGGGATTTATGGACCCGATCGTACTCCCCGATTCGAAGCGCCGCTGGGATTGTTTGAGCCTTGGCGAAGTGATGCTTCGCCTCGATCCCGGACAGGGCCGCATCCACGCGACGCGCACATTTCATGTGTGGGATGGAGGCGGCGAGTATAGTGGGGCCTCCGGCCCGCGCCGCTGCTTGGGCCTTCGTACGGCCATCGCCACTGCCCTCGCCGATGTCCTTCATATCGAAAACTTTTCGTTATGTAATCGCTCTCTATTCCAACCATTTTCCTTTTGGAGCTAATCTGGGATCATGACAAACCAATCAGAACGCCCCTTGAGAAATCCGGCAACGGCAGTGGATCTTGAATTGTTTAGGTATATCGAAGAACACCTTTATACGGCAGTAATCTCCGACTCACTTGACGAACTCGGATACAGGAATCAAGCATTCAGAGAGTACATACGCCCCCTCTCACCCGACGACAAATTCGCGGGCTGGGCTCGCACATTTTCCTATGTAGATGTTTTCCACATTCCACCTGATCCCTATGCTGCGGAAATCGAAGCATTAGATTCTGTCCTTCTGGGCGAAGTCGTAGTCGCATCCACTGGGGGTTCACTGCAGAATGCACCTTGGGGCGAATTGCTTTCGACGGCAGCGCGTGCGCGAGGAGCACGAGGGGCCGTCATTGACGGCCTTGTTCGTGACGTACGCAAGATACAGCAACTCGGATTCCCGGTCTTTGTTCGCGGCATAAAGCCCGTAGATTCGAAAGGACGCGGGACAATCATCGACTACAATGTCCCAATTGAATGCGCTGGGGCACGGGTTTCACCGGGAGACTTGGTATTTGCCGACTACGATGGCGTCATCGCCGTGCCCGCCGAAGTTCTTCCCGAGGTCATTCGGATGGCCACGGATAAAGTCAAAAAGGAAGACGGAAGCCGCGCCGATCTTCTTAATGGAGCTTACTTGAAGGACGTTTTTGCGAAGCACGGCGTCTTATAGCCAACGTTGACCTCTGCCGAAAGATATTGATTGGTTGTCAGTTCTACGGCAGAAAGGCGAAAAAGAGACCGAACTATGTCTGAAGAATCGGCTGCGCTGACGAGGGAAAATCCGGGTTCCGAACTAATCGTCTGCGAAAGTGGACAATTCTGAATAGACTTGGTCCGTCCAGGAGGCTTACATAATTGAGGCGAGCAACAATAACCAAAACTCAATTACCGCATTGATCCGCTAGAAGCCAAAACGGAAACTCCGATTCATAACGCAATGAGGGCCCGGAGCAGATTAAGGTGAAGTGCCGGCACGTGATCGCCAACTGGGAGAAATCAGGTTCCGGACTATGAGGGCGATTCCAACCGAGCACTGGTGCTTTCTGTCGACGCCGACCAACGCGAGAACCCAGGTGCAAAAGGGGGAACGAATTGACCACACTCGCACAAGCACCATCGATAGACATGGCCGAACAGGGGACCACAACCCGGATCGCTTCTGTCGATATTTTCCGCGGCCTCACCATGGTGGTGATGATCTTCGTTAACGAAGTGGCTGCGGTACGGGGTCTGCCCTGGTGGACTTACCACGCGACGGCCGAGGTCAACGCCATGACCTATGTCGATATGGTTTTTCCCTTCTTTCTGTTTGTTGTTGGCTTGTCGATCCCGCTCGCCATCCAGCAGCGGCTGAAAAAGAACCCATCGATTCCCGCTCTCTGGCGCCATGTTACAGTTCGGGCAGCCAGCCTCATAATGCTTGGACTCATAGTGGCGAATGCAAATGCCGGCGACAAGGCGCGCATGGGTATCAACCCCTACATGTGGGCGCTTCTCGCGCTGACGGGCTCGGCACTGTTCTTAAACGCATATGGAGGTTCTGAACGCAACGCCGCCCTACACCGTTGGCTGCGCGGCTTCGGTCTGGTGGTGGTCGTTGCGATGTTTGCGATCTTTCGCAGTAGCACCGCTCAAGGAGACGTATCCTGGATTCGCCTATCCTATCCGGAGATTCTGGGACAGATTGGCTTCACTTACCTGGTCGTGGCCATCCTGTACATTCCAACGCGGCGCTGGCTCTGGGCTCCGTTCGCATGCTTTGCCGCGCTGATCGCGTTCAATGCGCTTACTGTGGCGAGGTGGATCACCGTCCCGCTCCCCGAATATTTCAAGCTTTGCAGCAACGGCGCCCTAGCCGCCATGACCATGGCGGGGATTGCAACCTCGGTCATCTTTTTCGGCGCATATCGGCGGCAGGGCCTTCGCATGAGAATCCAGTTCGGGCTAGCGGCGGGCTTGCTGGCCCTGACGGCGGGTTGGCTTCTTGTCCCGCTCGGCATCTCGAAAATCAGAAGAACACCGACCTGGACCCTCTTCAGCATTGGAGCAGCCATTCTGCTGTTCACTGCGCTTCACTTGATTTGCGACGTGAAAAGGCGAACCGCGTGGGCAAATTTCGTCCATTCCGCGGGCACCAATACGTTAACAACCTACCTGATCCCGGACTTCTGGGCATATATCCTGGGCGCGGCCGGAATCACATATTTCGGGAGACACTTGAATATGGGTTGGCCGGGGGCCGTCAGGGCCGCCGTCTTCACGGCGATCGTCGTGGCCATCGCAAATGTACTGACAAGGCTGAGAGTGCGGTTGCAGCTCTAAGCTCCGCAGTTTCTGAAAGGGGGCGGACAGAACTGTGTCAATTAAACCATTTGCAGATTCAGTGTCAGCGCGGCCTGAGCTCATTGCGAATTATGGCTGCGAAACCGGAGAGAATCCACTCTGGCACCCCCATGAGCGGCGATTGTATTGGACCGACATTCCGACTGGTCGACTATTTCGCTATGCCCCCTCGACCAAAACGCACGAGCAGTGCTATCAGGGCAGGCCAGTTGGTGGCTTCACTATACAGGCGGACGGCGCGCTTCTACTGTTCATGGATAGAGGCACGATCGCTCTTTGGCGTGACGGTATACAAAGAGAAATTGTGCCGGAAATCCCACTAGAGCGGCAATGCTGCTTCAATGATGTTATTGCCGACCCATACGGCCGCGTCTTCTGCGGCACCGTGCCCAATGGAGAAGGTAAGGGAAGGCTTTACCGGCTCGATCAAGACGGTTCTCTTCACTTGCTTTTAGGCGACATTGGCTGCTCGAATGGCATGGGGTTTACCCTCGATCGCAAGAGTTTTTACTATACCGACTCGCTCGCCAGGGAGATTTATTTGTTCAGCTACAATCTCGAAGACGGCTCGATCGGCGATCGGCGCGTCTTTGCGCGATTCGATGAGGCGGAGGGTCTTCCGGATGGGGCGACTCTCGATGCTGAAGGCAGATTATGGTGTGCTCTATGGGATGGGGCTAGTATTGTTCGCCTGAGTACCGATGGCAAGATTGCCGAGCGGATCAATCTGCCAACCCCCCAGGTGTCGAGCTTGACGTTTGGCGGCGACGATTATAACGACATCTATATCACTACCGCCGGCGGAAACACTTTCAAGGGGTGCGACCATGTCGCGGGGGCTCTCTTCCGGGTTAAAGCGCAAATTCCCGGTGTTCCGGAGTTCTTTTCGCGTATCGAAGTCCCTGTAATCGCCCCGCACACGACGTAAGGTGAAGGACATCCGGCGGTCGGCACCGGTCCGCATTCTCAAGCATCCGATTAGCAGGATGCTTCATCACTTGTGGCTGGCCTCATCGTTGATCTTACGAGGTGTGGATGCTAGATTAACGCTAACCTGAGTCGATTGAGGGGCTTGATCATGCTGGTTGATTGCCATTCCCATGTGTGGGCCTATCCCGGCCACGTCTCCCAAGAATTTGTAAGCGAGGCGAACGCGAGGAGCCGTGGGCATGAGCTGGATCTTGACATTCCACCTGAAAAGCACCTGCGAGCGATGGCAGGTGTCGATAAGGTAATCGTGTTTGGCCTGCGAGCCCATCATTCGGGGCTGCGGGTTCCGAATGAATATATAGCTGCGTATGCCTCAAGCCATCCGGAAAAGGTCATAGGGTTCGGCGCAATTGACCCCGTCGTCGATCCGATTGACGAAACGCTTGATGAAATCGTGCGGCTCAAACTGCGCGGTGTCAAGCTCGGTCCGATCTATCAGAACATTCATCCGGCCGATCCCAAGATGATGAGGGTTTACCAGTTCAGTCAGGCACACCGGCTTCCCATCATGATTCATCAGGGAACTACATTCGTCAGAACAGGCCCCTTGAAGTATGCGCTACCGATTCTGCTGGATGACGTAGCGGTTGAGTTTCCCGAACTGAGGATGATCATCGCCCATCTGGGACATCCATGGATCGCCGAAACGCTCGTTCTCATTCGTAAGCATCCTCACCTGTACTCGGATATATCGGCGCTGCATTATCGTCCCTGGCAGTTCTACAATGCGCTGATTCTGGCCAAGGAATACGGCGTGCTCGACAAGCTTCTGTTCGGTTCGGATTATCCCTTCACCACGCCTGAAGCGCAGATTCACGGGTTGCGCAATATCAATCACTTCGCCGAGGGAACTAATCTACCCCGGCTCAGCAGCGACGAGGTTGAGCGGCTCATTTACAGCCCGACGCTGACCTATCTCGGATTGGAGAATGTGTGAAGATTACCAACGTCGACGTAATCGTGCTTGGATCGCCAAGCGCATATCATTCAACCGCCAACGGTGAAGAAGCGTCCGGAATTAAATATCTGGGCATCGTCAAAGTTGAAACCGATGCCGGGATTACAGGATATGCCGATCTCGAAACCCAGCCGCATGTAGCGCGGGCGATTGTCGAAGCTCCCTCTGAAGGGTCGGTTCAAGGATTCATGGGTCTCAGATCGGTTCTTATCGGAGAAGATCCTTTCGAGGTTGAGCGTCTTTGGCACAAGATGTACATGGCTTCCGTGTACTACGGCAGACGCGGGGTAGTCATGCAGGTTATCTCTGGGATCGATATAGCACTTTGGGACATCGTTGGAAAGAAGATCGGGCAGCCAATCTATAAATTGCTTGGCGGTGGCTATCGCGATAGAGTGCCTGCTTACGCGAGTACATTGTTTCGCTCTACTCCGGAGGGAATGGCTGAGGCGAGTCGAGCGTATGTGGAGCAAGGATTCACCGCCGTAAAATTCGGATGGGGAGTTTTCGGAGAAGATCGTGAGCGAGATGTTGAACTCGTGGCGTCGGCGCGGAAGGCCTTGGGAGACTGCGTAGAGTTGCTCATCGATACCGGATGGTACATCCATCGCACGGCCAAGGAAGCGATTCAGATGGTGCGGCGGCTTGAGCCTTTTCGGCCCTTTCTGATCGAGGAGCCGTTGTCGCCCGAAGATTACGACGGATACGCGCAGCTTTCAGGCGCCGTTGACACGCTGATTGCCTGCGGTGAGCAGGAAGCCACGGAGTGGGGCTTTCGCACCCTGATTGAACGGGGTCAAGTCGATGTAATCCAGCCGGATCTATCTCGCTGTGGGGGTTTCACGGCGGCACGCAAGATTGTGCATCTGGCGGAACTTCATAACCGGCTCTGTATTCCGCATGCGTGGACTTCAGACTTGCTTACCGCCGCTTCTCTGCATTTGAATGCCTTCATGCGCAGATCCGTCTTTCAGGAATTCAATGTTACAAGCGGCCCCTTGAGTCGCGACTTATGCCATAGCGCAATCCGGCTTGAGAATGGCCTTCTGCGGGTCCCACAAGGGCCAGGTCTTGGTGTCGAGGTGAATGAGGCAACAATCGAGAAGTACCGAGTGGAGAACGTATGAACCGGTTGAAAAACAAGATTGCAATTGTTACTGGCGGGGCCAACGGAATCGGGAGAGCAATCTGTGAACGCTTTGCCGATGAAGGAGCCTGGGTTCTGGCGGTCGATATAGAAGAAGAAACTGGCCAGAGGGTCGTGGCCGGCATTCGCGAGAAGAGTGGAAAGGCCGCATTTTGCAGAGGCGACGTATCGAATCGAGAAGACATCCAACGCGCCGTTGAACTTGCAGCTGCTCAAACCGGGCGCATCGACATTCTCTGTAACGATGCAGCTTATCTTGCTCCCGACTTTCATGCCGTTTTGGAGTCGACTGACGAAGAATGGCGAAAGTGCATCGATGTCGCGCTCATGGGTACACACTACTTCACCAAAGCGGTCTTGCCTTACATGATTGCCCAGAAATCCGGTTCAATCGTGAATGTCGCGTCCATTCAGGCGATGGAAGGCATGATGACTTCAGTTGCGTACACTGCGACAAAGGCGGCACTTCTGGGATATACGATGAGTGTCTGCTACGACTACGGTCTTGATAATATCCGCATCAATTCGCTGTGCCCCGGGCCGATACAAACACGGATCGCGGAAGGGCCCGACGACCCTCACTATCATTGGCAGTGCGATCAGACCACGCTCGGCCGCGTCGGCTATCCGGAGGAAGTTGCATGGGCCGCACTGTTTCTTGCCTCAGACGAATCCTCCTACGTCACGGGGATTACGCTTCCAGTGGATGGCGGATGGACCGCAAGCTCGGCAAGAAAGCGTGCTTAGTCGCAGTGATTCCCAGGCCATTCGAGAAGTGCAAATAATATCTGGGAGCCTGGGCCTGGCCGGCTCTCTAAGCTTCAATGGAGAAGACTGATGAAAGTTACACGGTTCCTGACATTCGTTCTCGCGGCCGGAATGATCTCCGGAGCTGCCGCACAAACCCGTAATGCGACATTGACGCTTGATTTTTCCAAGAGTATTGGCCCCATGGAAATGGACCACATTTCCCTCGGGCAAGGCGGCATATCGCCCGACCCGATGTGGGATAACCGCATTGCCGAGATTCGTACCCTTCATCCACGTTTGATTCGGCTGTTTGTGCAGGAGTACTTCAATGTGATCTCGGAAGATGGGCAATATCACTTTGACACGCTCGATCAATCGGTCAATGAGATCGTCCGGACTGGCGCCCTGCCGCTTATGTGTATCGCGATCAAGCCGAAGTTGTTGTTCCCAACGGTAGATCAAGATGTGGCAGAGCCAAACGATTACGGCAAGTGGGAACGACTGATCTCCCGAATGGTGAGTCACTACAAGGAAAAGGGCTTGACCGGCTTTTATTGGGAGGTCGGGAACGAAGGAGATATCGGAGAATCGGGAGGCTCTCCATATAGATTCACGCCAGAGGGCTATGTGCGTTACTACCGGCACACGGTTGCGGCAATCCTAAAGGCCGACCCCACTGCGCATGTTGGCGGTCCCGCCCTGTCCGATTGGAAGTCCCCTCTTCTTTCAGCATTGCTTACATCCTGTGAGAAAGAAAAGGTGCCGCTCAGTTTCGTTTCGTGGCACATCTACGACAATGACCCAAAGGCGATCCAGGACACAATCGTGGGAGTTAAGGCCCTCCTCGCGCAGCACCCATCAATTCGGCCTGAAACCATACTCAATGAGTGGAACATGGCGTTGACCGAACCGCCCAAGGATCTTCGCATCCAACCGGCCTTTGTCGCAGAGACAGCCTGGCGCATGAAAGAATCCGGCCTGACTTATTCCTGTTTCTTTCATATTCGTGATTACCACGCGGAACGGGATCAGCTGGCACAATACTTCTCTCCGAATGGAGCTTCGTTTGTAGCCAATTGGTGGAACCGGATGCCGCAATATTCGGGACTATTCGACTATCAAAACGTAATGCGACCCATGTATTTCACATTCCAACTGCTGGCGAGAGTAACCGGAAGCCGTCTCGAGGCCGACTCTTCTGACGATTCCGTACATGCATTCCTGTCCCAGGATAAGTCGTACCACATCTACAATCTTTTGTTTTGGAACTTTTCAGACACGCCAGTCACAGTCAAACTTGATGTGCACGGCCTCGGAGAGGCCTTGGTCGGCAAGAGGAGAATGCTGGATGCAGAATCGCCCTCCGAAGACGAGAATGCACGCCTTCGGCCACTTCCCGATGTGAAGCTCTTACCAGGCTCAGAGCCGCCTATGATCCCTCTGGAGCCCTACGAAATTGAGTCATGGACGCTGGAATCCCCTGAATGGCAGATTCAATTGGTGGGCCGATAACTGGGGGCGGAGACGGAAGAAGGAATCTTGCCCTCCCATTTTCATTGGCGGTGCGATCAGAGAGAGAGCAGGATTTTGCCGGCCTAGGTTCGCAATCGTAAGGCCGTACTGTGGGCCTGAGCAGTACCGGTTGTTTGCTTGGAGGAGAAGACAAATGAAAGTTGAACGGTTTCTGACATTCGTTCTTGCGGCGGGAATGATTTCCGGAGCCGCTGCCCAAACCCGTACTGCGACATTGACACTGGACTTTGCGAAGGATATTGGCCCCATGGAAATGGACCACATTTCCCTCGGGCAAGGTGGCCTATCGCAGGACCCGATGTGGGATAACCGCATTGCCGAGATTCGTGCCCTCCATCCACGTCTGATTCGACTCTTTGTCCAAGAGTACTTCGATCTTCTTCCGGAAGATGGACGATATCACTTCGACACGCTCGATCAATCTGTCGATGAAATCGTCCGGGCCGGCGCTCTGCCGCTTATGTGCATCACCATTAAGCCGAAGGCGTTGTTCCCAAAGGTCGATCAGGACGTAGTGGATCCAAGCGACTATGACAAGTGGGAGACGCTGATCGCTCAAATGGTGGGTCATTACCGGGATAAAGGCCTGAGCGGCTTCTATTGGGAGGTTGGCAACGAGGGAGATATCGGAGAGTCGGGAGGCTCGCCTTACCGATTCACTCCGGAGAACTATGTGCGCTACTATCGGCATACAGTGGCCGCTATCCTCAGGGCCGATCCAACTGCCCGGGTCGGCGGTCCCGCCCTAGCCTCTTGGAAGTCGCCACTTCTTCCGGCGCTGATTGCATTCTGCGATAAAGAGAATGTGCCACTAAACTTTGTGTCATGGCACATCTATAGCAGCGATCCAAAGGCAATCCAAGCCACCATTGAGGCAGTGAAAGCCCTGCTTGCACAACATCCATCGCTGCGGCCTGAAACGATACTCGATGAGTGGAATATGGCATTGACCGTGCCGCCTGAGGATCCCCGCGTTCAGCCAGCTTTTGTCGCGGAAACCGCTTGGCGCATGAAAGCGTCCGGCTTGACGTATTCGTGCTTTTACCATATCCGCGATTACCACGTTGACCGTAATCGTTTTGCGCCGTTCTTCTCGCCTGGGGGAGCCTCGTTTATGGCGAGTTGGTGGAACCGGATGCCACAATACTCGGGGCTTTTCGACTATCAAAACGTCATGCGACCTGCGTATTTCGCCTTCGAGCTGCTGGCAAGGGTGACCGGTGACCGTCTTCAGGCCTACTCGAACGACGACGCAGTACATGCTTTTCTGGCCTACGATAAGGCGTACGAAACTTACAATCTTCTGGTTTGGAACTTTTCGGGTACGCCGGTCACTCTCAAGCTCGATGCACACGGCCTGGCAGAGTCCCTGGTCGCCCATCGTAGACTGCTTGATGCGGCATCCCCGTCTGAAGACGAAAATGCGCGCCTTCGTCCATTGACGGACGTGAGGCTCTTGCCCGGCTCTGCGCCGGCTGAGATTCACCTTGAGCCATACGGGATGGAGTCCTGGGCGATGGAGCCCGTTGATTGGGTGCACAAGCTGCTTGGGAAATGACTGAAAGTGACGACGAGAGGAATCATGTGGCGGCCTTTCGTTCCGCGGACGAGCGGGATCATGCACAACGAATGCGCTAGGTCCCTTCGCTTCTTCTCTCGCACGGTCAGGACTTCCGTGCAGATGATATGGGGTGTAAGTCTGCTTTGGGAAGGGAAGAGATTTGAAACCCAACACGAGGAAATACTTTGATTGGCTTTGTCTGATGTTGGTCAACTTTATGTGGGCCACTCAGGTGATTGTGATCAAACTCATTGGCGATCGCCTGGGTCCCGTGGCAATCGCCTTTGTGCCAATGATTCTTAGCACTTTGCTATTCCTACCGGTGCTGCTCTACGAAAGCAAAAAACAGGATAGAGCGCCACAATGGAAATGGCATGATGCTAAACACTTCCTGATCGCAGGGCTCTTTGGTTTCTTCCTTCTGCAGTTTGCCTATACCCTTGGCGCTCAGCGAACCCTCGCCGCAAACGCTGCGGTTATCACGTTGAGTATTCCCGTATTGGTTGCGATTGCTGCGTCTATCATGTTGGGCGAAAAGTTGACTTCGGTGCGCGTAGTGGGCTTCTTGCTCGCGCTCGCGGGCGTTCTGATGACGTCGATTCCCGATCTCCGCAGTTCGCATTTCGGAGTCAAGAGATACCTGGCGGGAGACCTGCTCTTTCTTGTTGCGTGTGCTGCATCGGCTTTCTACAACACCTACTGCAAACTGCTGATTGACAGAAAATATACGGAACTTGAAGTCCTGGTTTACACCTCCGCGGTCGCAAGCGTGTTCAGTATTCCGTTGTTTATTTGGGTTGAGCCGCTCCACTGGGGAGAAATATCGCGTATGAATAGTGGCGCACTCTGGGGAATTATGGAACTGGCTCTAATCGTCTACGGTGCGTCGATGCTGTTATTCTTTTCGATATTGAAGCGGCTTGACGTGACCCAGGCTAATTTGAGCAGTTATGCACTGCCATTCTTTATGGGGCTGCTTGCAGTGTTAGCCCTAAAAGAAACCCTCACGCCATTCGTAATTATTGGGGGCGGAATCGTCCTAGTGAGCACATTGGCGGTCACAGTGTATGAAAACGAGATACTTGCATGGCTCGCGCAGCGTCGTTTCAGCTCGAAGCGTTCATATCCATACTGAAGGATTGAAATCATCCCACCCTTAGGACGGAGACGATTGCCTCTTTACGAGAGCATGTTTCAAGAACATTTCCGTAGGGTGATCCGGAGGCAGGCGAGATAGAAGAATGACCGGTAGGTGGTGAGCAGATGTTCATGATGGACCAGAACGCGGCGGAACTGTCAAAGGCAGGCGTTGGTGCGCTCGATAAGCCAGCGCCGTTTGTAGCGTCGTAGTTTCCGGCCATCTTCGTGTCTCTTCTTCTTTGTTGTTTTCCGGTAAGACGCGATCAGCTCGATGCCGCGCCGTTTCCATCTTTGTCGCAGCGGATCGGAGTCGTAACCCTGGTCCGCGATCAGCCATTTCGGCCTCTGCCGGGGCCGACCTTTCGGAGGGAAGCAGACCTCTTTGAGCGTGGCGTCCGCAAGAGTAGCTTCTGCCGGGAAAGCACTTTCCAGTCGAATTCCCGGCGGAACACCTTTACCGTCTCCCAGTACCATCCATTTTGTGCCTTTACCACGCCTGGTTTTGCCGACTGCATCACCCCGTTTTTGGCCGGTGCGAAGCTGCCGTCCAGGAAGGCTTCGTCCCATTTCAGCAGGCCCTCCGCGACCAGGGCGCCCAGCAAAGTTCTTTTGGCGCTGAGTCAAATACCGTAAGCGTACGCTCAGTCCCTCTTGACGAGAGGTAGGGTGTGTCATCAGGTGTCCACTTCTTTTTTGGTGGACACCTGTTGAGTGTGTCTAAGCGGCTTGGGCGGCGTGGGTTTGAAGTGAGGCTGC